>Ga0157369_10007918_pt1 | contig 12217 bp, 5 predicted proteins | sample C25metaG_FD_113461 | JGI IMG/M metagenome (GOLD analysis project Ga0157369, IMG submission 113461) | Corn rhizosphere microbial communities from Kellogg Biological Station, Michigan, USA - C2-5 metaG | ecosystem: Host-associated > Plants > Roots > Rhizosphere > Soil | place: USA: Michigan...
CTGCAACAGCACAATCGCCTCTTCGGCAGCCTTCCGCACCAGCGGCCGATGTTCCGGAACAGCGGCCGTCACTTCCTTTCCTTCGGCATAGGGATGTTCAAACAGGCCCAGCGCAAACTTGACGCGCAGCACGCGCCGAACCGCCTCATCCACCACGCTCATCGGGACCTGGCCTGACTTGATCAGCCCGGGCAACTCCGCGTCATAGTAGTGCGACATCATATCCATGTCCACGCCGGCCGTGATCGCCTTCTTCGCCGCTGTTGCCGCGTCCAGCGCAATGCCGTGATTCCGCAGTTCCATCACGGCCGTATAGTCGCTGACCACAAATCCGTTGAACCCCCAACCTTCCCGCAGAACCGTTTGCAGCAGGTAGCGATTCGCCGTTGCAGGCACGCCATTCAGCGCATTGAAGGCGCTCATCATCGTGGCCGCGCCTTCCTCCACCGCTGCTTTATAGGGCGGCAGATAGACCTGGTGCAGCCGGCTCATCGACATATCGGTCGTGTTGTACTCACGCCCCGCTTCAGCGGCGCCGTATGCCGCATAGTGCTTCACGCTGGCCGCGACGCTTGTGGGCAATGACAAGTCGCCCTGTTGATAGCCCCGCACATACGCGCGCGCCATTGCTGCTCCAAGATAAGGATCCTCTCCCGCGCCCTCCTGCGTTCTTCCCCAGCGCGGATCGCGCGAGATATCCACCATGGGCGAATAGAACCAGTTCACCCCTCCGGTCCTGGCCTCGGTGGCCGAAATGTGCGCGAGCGACGCGACCAGTTCCGGATCAAACGTAGCTGCCAGTGCCAGTGGCATGGGATACACGGTCTTGTATCCATGAATAATGTCCGCACCGAACATCAGCGGAATATGGAGCCGGCTCTTCTCGACTGCTGCATGCTGTAGTTGATTCGTGCGCGCCTGCCCCACGGTGTTCAGCAACGATCCAAGCCTGCCGGTCGAGACCAACTCCATTGCATCAACTGGATGCGGAGCCGTCGGGTTCTTCCCTGGATTTGCGGCTTCTTCTGCGGTCTGTGCTTGCGCGCTATACCCGCTATCGCTGTATTGAACCAGCTGTCCCAGCTTTTCATCCAGCGTCATTTGTTTGAGCAGCGCGTCGACCTTCCGTTCGATCTCCGGCGAGGCAATCTGCTTGTTTGAAGGCGCAGCGCTGCCGCTGCTCGATCCTTTGGCCTGAGCCAATGCACCCGGCACCGCGGATGCGCTCAACAGAACAAACATCAGTACCAGCCAAAAAAGTCGGCTGCAATTTATATCCCAGGTATTCGCAAAACTCCGTGATGAATTCATCTGCGTTCGCCTCTCAATCAACTTCCCTTTTCGTTCACAGCCCGGTCATATAGATCGCGCCATATTCTTCGATATCACTTCGCGTTTGCTGAAATCTCAATCAGCGCGATTCCGTTCACAGGCAGCGTCAGCTCCAGTTGCCCGTTCTTCAACGTGTTCTGCTCAGGTTTGGGCAAGGCAGAAGCCTTGTTCATCTGCGCGACCTGCTCCCGCGTTGGATAAGTTGGACTCCCCATTGCCGCGTATGCGCGCAACGGATTCCCATGCATTTCATCCACACGCTCGATCGCGACCTTCGCGTCCGCCGGTACGCCCGCGACCTGCAAGCGCACCCTGATTGGCTTTCCTTGCGCCACCTTGTCCATGTCCACCAGGTTCCAGGCCGCGAGCACCAGTGTGCCGTCTTTGCGCCGCGTCACCAGCACGTCATCGGCTTCGTTTGCGATGCGCTCGTCACCGAGCTTGTGCAGTAACGCGAAATCGTAGAAGCTCGGCTTTTTGATCATCCCTGGCGCAATCAGACCGAAGCCATTGTCAAACGGCCGCTGCTTTACTCCGCCTTCTTCAAACACATCGTCGAAGGTCCAGAACGACATCATGTTCACCAGCCCGTCACACTGGCTGATATCCCGCGCCAGCGCCGGACCCACATACCAGTTGTCGCGAGCGCCCAGATCTCCGTACGAGGGAACATTCCACTCCGTCCACATCAGCGGCAGCTGCGGGCTCGCGGATGCGGCGATCTCTCCGTGAACTTTTCCGATCGCTTTGCAGATGCGGTTGCGCATTGGAATCTGCTCATGCGTTCCGAACAGGTCCTCCACGGTATCGTCGGCGTACCCATGCGACGACACAAAATCCACCGGGACATGCTGCTCGTTCACGTGCTTCAGAAATTCAGGAACCCAGTGCGCTGACGATGTCGCCGGCCCTCCTACGCGTAATCGGGGACTCACCGTCTTCAGTGCCCGCGCGGTATGGTCGTAGAGCTCGAAATACGTCGGCTGCTTCGGCTCACCCGCCCAGAAATCAATGTTCGGCTCATTCCAAACCTCGAAGTACCACTGCGCTACCTCATCTATCCCGTACCGCTCGACCAGATGCTGTGCAAATGCCCGCATCAGCGCATCCCACTTCGCATAATCCTTCGGCGGAGAAACATTCTGCTTGTACCAGAACGGATGAATGGCCTTCGGATCAGAAGCCAGCTTGTAAGGCATAAAGCTGATCTCGACAAATGGCCTCACACCCCGATCGAGCAGCCCATCGTAGATCTGATCCACATAGGTGAAGTTGTAGACCGGCTTCCCGGACTCGTCCTCGTCATACACCCCAACCTCGTCGTGCAGAATGGCGTGGAAACGCACATAGCGCATGCCTGCGTAATCATGAACCTCTTTCAGATCCCGCCGGTAGTTATCGCGCAGCGCAAGAATGGCCCGCCCGGACCCGAACGTCTCCTCCCAGAAGTGCGGAAAGGCATGCCCGCTTGCCCTCGCATCAACCGAGATTTGCTGCACAGAGGTTTGCCCCAACAGCGAACCTGCCGCAATCGCAAGGACAGCAAAAATGCTCCAACATCCCCTGTTCATCTACCGAGCCTTTCTCCAACTCGTCGGTCTATAACAGTACTGAGGGTTCGCCATTGACCAGGCCTGCCGAATCGCCCTAATCGGCGCTTAGTCGCCTGAGTTGTGTTGCGACAACCCTGCACAAGCGCATGGCCGACAGTCACATCTCGAACACCGAACGCCGCCGCCTTCTTCAGTACCTCGGCGCGCTCGCGGCCTCCGCGCTCGCCCCACGCCGGCTCTGGTCTCTTTCCGCGCAGGCCGGCGCACCAGCCGCGATCCCAGCTCCGACCATTCGCTTTGAAGAAATCGCCCAACAGGCCGGTCTCCATTTCGTCACTCGCAATTCCGCAACACCTAACAAGAACCAGCCCGAAACGATGGTCGCCGGCGTAGCGCTTTTTGACTACGACAACGACGGCTTTCTCGACATCTACTGCGTAAACGGCGCCGAGATCCCCTCGCTCGAAAAAACCTCGCCCGATTACTGGAACCGCCTCTATCGCAACAACCACGACGGCACGTTTACTGATGTCACTGAAAAAGCGGGCGTCGCGGGAACCGGCTACGGCATGGGAGTCGCCATCGGTGACTACGACAACGATGGCCGTGCCGACATTTTCGTTGCCAACGTCACAGCCAACCAGCTCTTTCACAACAATGGCGACGGCACGTTTACTGACGTGACCGCTAAAGCCGGTGTGGCCGGGGCGCACGCGCACGGGAAGAAGATGTGGTCGGTCGGTGGCGGGTGGTTCGACTACAACAACGACGGCCTTCTCGATCTTTTTGTCGTCAACTACTGCCACTGGGAGGTCAACAAAGATCCCTACTGCGCGCTCAAGGAAGGCCTGCGCGGCTATTGCCATCCCAACCAGTACCTGCCGCTCCACAACACCCTCTATCGCAACAACGGCGACGGTACCTTTACTGACGTCTCGCACGAGACCGGAATCGATGCCTTCCTCGGCAAGGGTATGGCGGTGAGTTTCGCCGACATCGACGGCGACGGCTTTCTCGATGCATTTGTCACCAATGACACCATGCCCAACTTTCTGTTCCGCAACCTGGGCGGAAAGAAGTTTGAAGAGATTGCGGTCGCCGCGGGCGTCGCCTACTCGCTGGATGGCAATGCGCTCTCCGGCATGGGCGCGGACTTCCGCGATGTCAATAACGACGGCCGCCCTGACATCTGGCACACCGCCGTCGAGCATGAAGATTTTCCGCTCTACCTGAAGCAGGCCAACAACGTCTTCGCCGACGCCACTGTGACGAGCGGCCTCGGTCAGCTCACCAATCGAATGACTGGGTGGAGCAACGGCATCTACGACTTCGACAACGACGGCTGGAAAGATCTCTTCGTCGCACGCGCCAACGTGATGGACAATATCCGGCAGGCCATTCCCGCACAATCCTACCCCGAGCCCAACTCCATCTTCCGCAATTTGGGGAACGGCAAATTTCAGGACGTCAGCGCCAGCGCCGGCGCTTCGTTTCAAATCGCCGGTGCACACCGTGGCGCAGCTTTCGGCGACATCTACAACAGCGGCCGTATCGATGCGGTGGTTACGGGCCTCAACGAGCCTATTAAGCTGTTCCGCAATGTCGGCGCAGCAGGGCAGCATTGGATTCTGATTCGCCTCATCGGAACTCGCAGCAATCGCATGGGTCTGGGCGCGCAGATCCGGATTGTCACTCCGGACGGCCACTCGCAATGGAACGAGGCGACAACGGCGGTAGGGTACGCCTGCTCCAGCGATCCCCGCGTTCACTTTGGCCTGGGGGCCAACTCCACAATTAAAGAGATCCACGTCACCTGGCCCAGTCGTACCGTGCAGACACTCGCAAACGTTGCCGCAGACCAGATCCTCACCATCGAAGAACCGAAATCCTGAGGCGTAGACGTCCGCGAAGTAATGATCAATTTTTAGCTCTTGCATCTCACGGCTTCGATCTCGCGTCCATCGCGTCTGTAATGTCGACCCCCTCTTGTCCAGCCGCTTGCTCGGCCTGCTTCTTGCGCGCGAACTCGGCGCGCGCCCGCGCTGCATCCTGCGCTCTGCCTACCTGCGTGTACGCATTTGCGAGGGAGATGTCGATTTTGGTCTCCTGCGGGAAGGCCTTGCGCGCCGTCTCCAACTCTGGAATGGCACGCTGATAGGCGCCGGTCTCCAACAGCAGGAGCCCGAGTAGATAATGGCCAAGCGGCAACTCCGGCTGCAGCTTCACCGCCTCCTCCGCAAACTTCAACCCCGCTTCCGGATTCCACTTGTACTCAGCTGCCGCAATTCGCAATCGCGGCAGCACGCTCTGCGGCTGTTCCGCAATTTCCGCTTCAAATTCCTTGATCGCGCCATCGTGGTCACGGGCATCCTGCAACATGCGTCCGTAGGCGTAATGCACGAGGGGAAAATGAGGAGCGCCCGCGATGACGCTCTCAAACTCAGCCTTCGCTGCGTCATAATCCTTAGCGCCGCTCAGGCATGCGGCTCGACCGACATGCTGCACCACCTGCCCCGCCTCAGTGCTCGAATCAGGGGGCGCGGCATTCCTCATTCGCAGCGCCACCATCCCGAAAGTCCCAGCAAGCTCTGCGCTTCGCACTCCGCTCAGGCAAAGAGACGCGAGCGCCGCCTTTGCTGCCTCAAACTTGCCGGCCCGTTGCAGCAGCACGCCTTCGTGAAACATGACAACGTCGCGCAATTGCCTGTCCTCAAGCACGCCCAGTGTTTTGCTCTGCTCGATGTCTTTCAACGCGCGGTCCTGTTGGCCCAGCTCGAACTCGCACAAGCCCAGCATCGCGCGCGCTGTGCCCTGCTTGGGATCGAGCACCACAACTTTTTCGAACGCCAATTCTGCCTCGGCATAACGATCGCTGTCGTACTGCAGGGTTCCGAGCGACCACCAACCCTCGGCCCACTTCGGATTCACTGCCAGGGCACGGTGGTAGAGCTTCACCGCGTCATCCAGTTGCCCCGCGTCTCGCGCCTCGTCGGCCTTCTTCTGCAATGCAGCCAAATTCTGCGATGCTGCTCCTGAAGTTCCCGGTCGTCCGCCGTGGGATTGGCCCATGGCCCCAGGACGTGCTCCCGCGAAGACAACCGCCGACAAAATCGCAACCGCTACCACGGAACCCGAAAACCTTTCCAGCATCGAGCCTCGCAACAACCACTCCTGAAGAAAGATTCTCATCTTGAAGGCAAAGAAAAAAGCCGTCGCCGAGCGTCTTCACTGCGGCGCATCGCCGACGGCCTAAGTTGTAAACTCTCCCCGCCCCGAAGAGCGGGGAGAAAATGGAAGGCCACCTTCTAGAACTTGAAGTGGAACTCGCCTTCGATCGTCCGCGAACCAAGCGCGTTATTCGCACGCCCGAAGTTCGAGTCCGTGATGTTGCTGTCAATATTGGTGAGGTTTACCTTGTTGAACACGTTGAAGGCATTCGCGCGGATCTCGAACCGGGCGTTTTCACCCAGTACCTTCATGGCCGGCAAACCAAATGACTTGGTTGCCGCGAAATCCAGATCCGAGTACCGCGGACCAAAGAATGCATTCCGGCCGATTCCCGGAGCCTGAGGAAGCGCTGATGGGGTCGGTACGGAGTTGATGTCGTTCCAGTCGGCACTCGTGTTGTCCACCACCGCTGGCTGCGTGAAGTACGAACTGCCGCCACTCGGGAAGTGTCCTGCCGCAGTCTTGAAGCTGTCCGTCGACTGGCTGCTCGAAGCACCGCCCTTGTAGGACGCTGGCCTTAGATCGCAGTTTCCATTGTTCCTGTAGAACGCGTTGCAGCCGAGTCCGCCGTAGTGCGGGTTGTACGGGAAGCCCGAGTGGTAGACAAATACGGGGCTGAAAGTCCAGCCGCCCACCAGCTTCTCAGCCATAGAGTTGCCATGGAAGATCCGAGGCGTCCACATGCCGAACATCTTGATGGTGTTCCGCACATCGTAGTCGGAGTTACCCCAGTTGTGACCCGGCAGCCACTGGTAGTCAGACTGTGTGTACGGTCCCGATCCGCCGTCCAGCGAGTGAGCCCACTGGTACTGCACATCCGCTTCGAACGTATGCGAGAACTGATGACGAAGCTGAGCTCTTAAAGCGTTGTAGCTTGAGGTGCCCGTGTCCTCGTACCAGTCGATGAAGTTCACAGCCGGGTTGAAAGCAAGCGCGCCCGACAGAATCTGTGGAGCGAATTTGTTGTAGAGGTTGTACTGCAAGGGCAGGTGACGTGCCGAGCTTCCTGAGTATCCCAACGTGGCGACCCACTGATTGCCCAGGTCGTACTGCGTCTCCAACGAGTACCGGTACACGTAAGTCGTCTTCAGCTTCGGATCGATTCCCGTGATGTTCACGGCCACACCGCTCGATGGCAGGTTTGCCGAGTTAAACGTCGAGATCAGCTCAGGGTTGCCGGGCAGAGATCCGTACGTATACACATCATTGATCCCGTACACGATCTTATCGCCCGTGAGAGTGTTGCTGTTCGTCAGGAACGGGGGATCGAACCGTGTATTGGTCGTGATCGCCTGCTCCAGTTGGTTGTATGCGATGCCAAACCCGCCACGAAGCACCAGCTTGCCCTGGTGCTTCATCGGCATCCAGGCGAACCCGATCTGCGGTCCGAAGTTGAACTTCTGCGCGTCCACTTGCGGCTTGTTCAGCGCAATAGCCAGACCAGTCAGAGTCCCAGAGCCGCTTCCCAGATCAAGGCGCGGATTGTTCCCGTTCTTCTCGGTCATGCCTGCGAAATACTCCCAACGCAACCCGAGGTTCACGGTCAGATTCGGCTTCGCCTTCCAGTCGTCCTGCACGAACACGGCCGGAATGCCCTGACGATCATCCTTACGCGACATTGTCGGGATGCCGGTCTTTGGATCGGCGCCGCTGATAGCTTCGGTCTGCGGAGCATCATTCAGGAAGTCCCAGTAATTGTTGAAATAGAAGTTTTCGCTCGCCGCCCACGTCGCCGAGTCCAGGTAGGCGAGCCTCGTGTACTGGCCTCCGAACTTCAGGTTGTGGCTCTTGTACACCTTCGTCAGCACATCCTTGAAGTTCAACGTCCATTGATCAAAGATGCTGCCAATGCTCGGTGCAATGCCGTTCGGGTTGATGTTGGCAAACGAATTCGACCCATCCTGATGGTTGAAATTAGCAGAGGGCAGGCCGGCAGGAATCTGCGGATTATCCTTCAGCTCATTCCACTTCCACCCCGCCATGTCGGCGCGCGCTTCATTCAGCATCGTGCCGCTGAATGTGCGGTTGTAGAGCAGGCCGGCGGAGTAATTCGTTGCGTTGTGGTGGAAGAAATTCATCGCACGATCTGAGAAGCTGTCCGACGTCACTGGCACGTAGTAGAGGTTCCCAGCGATGAGATCCTTGCTGGTCATCTGGTAGTCCACGCGTCCGTTGTATTGAGTATTCACCGTGTTATTCGGCCCCTGGGTTGCGACATAGAACAGGTCCGCATTGCCGTCCATATTCGCTGCATAGCTGCCCGTGCCGTCACCACCGAGCCCTGGATGGAACACCTTTACTCCTCCAACGACTGTGGGATCCGCATAGGACGGATCGTGCATGCCTACGCCGATAGTGAGCGGTTTTCCAAGATCGAGCCCCTGCCCCTCAATCCAGTTGCAGTTCACGCCTTGGATCAGCCCAACATCAGCGCACTTATGGGGATCGTTAGCGCCTTCCAGGATGCCGTTCGCCGCCACGCCGACGCCCTTCACGCCGAGGAATTTGTTCGCGTTCGTTCCCGAGGTCGAAGAACTGTCGAAGCTGGAAGTCTCATACCATCCGCCGCCAGTGTTCGTGCCATTGTTGCGGATCGTGTCATATCCGAAGAAGAAGAACAGCCGGTTGCGAACGATCGGTCCGCCAACCGTCCCGCCGAATTCGTTGAATCGCGCATTATCGCGCTGCGGATTGTTGTTGGGCTCGAAACGCTGATAGGCGTTCAACCCGGGGCGGTCCAACTTGAACAGGCCGGTGCCATGGAACTGGTTAGTGCCATTCTGGGTGATCAGCTGGATCTGCGCTCCACTGAAGCGCCCCTGCTCCGCGTCATACGGATTTGTGATCACCTTCATCTCTTTGATCGTGTCTGGGTTGGGCGTGACGATAGCCGCCGATCCCCAGGTCACGCTCGTGGACTGCACTCCGTCGATGCTGATCCCATTCGTGTCAGACCTGCCACCGTTGCCGGAAACCTGCGGGCGATTTTCCGTCTGATACGGACCGCTGCTCGACCCGACGCTTCCCGGTCCCTGATTCCCAGGAAGTCCGGCTGATCCGCCTCCGCCGTTCTGAGCCGCATCGCCGAACATGCCGGGCGCGAGGTTCGCGAGTTGCAATGGATCGCGTCCGAAGTCCGGCATCTTGGCCAGGTTTTCCTGGGTGATCGTTCCGCTCACGCTTCCAGTAGCCGTGTCGATTACCGGCGCGTCGCCGGCATTCACGGTCACGGTCTCAGTGCTGCCGCCAGTTTCCAGCACAACATTGAGAGAGTTCGCCTGCTCGGCGATGATGTGAACTCCATCCAACTGTTTCTTCTTGAAGCCCTCGCGCGAGACTTCCAGCTTGTACGTGCTCGGCGGCAGTTGGTTGAACACGAAGTTCCCCTCGCCGTTGCTCGTCGCGCTGATGGCGCGGTTCGTTTCTGTATCCGTTAAGGTCAGCTGCGCCCCCGGGATCATCGCTCCCTGGGAATCGGCAACCGTTCCCTGTAGGCTGGCTCGGTATTGGGCTTGGGTGGGAAGTGCACACAGAGCTAAGAGCATCACGGCTACGGTCCATACACTGGCCCGCAGGTGCGCAAATGTCCTGTGTTCCCAGCCGGTCTGTCGAGAGCTGAGTACATCTTTTTGCTGCATCACGTTCTCCTGAATTCGGTTACAAGGGGGTACGACCTACTCTTGTTTTGGGAAACGCGCACAATCGTTTGTGCGCAAGTGCGCAAACGATTGCGCAACGGAATCATTCTTACCACCGGCGCTATCCCATTGTCAATAATGATCTTCGGCCCGGAACCAACGCCAACCATTCCGCCTGCATCCCCTCTCGGCTTCTCCTTTAGTTATTCGTTTGAGCTCAGATTTCGCGCAATCTGCCCGCCGAGGCCCTAAATTGAGCCGGGGAGCCTTTGCCGGTTCACCCCACCCCAGACGTGTATGCTTGTCCCGGCATTTCCGTCGGAGGTACACCACCCTTGGCACTAGATGTTCGCCGCGCCTCTCGCAACATCGTTGCTGTTCTCATTCTGTTATTCCTGGCCGCTTCATCCCTGTACGCCGCTGCTCCTCGCACACCCATTTCACTCCGTGCGGATGACGTTCTTCCCACTGGCAACCAATGGATCTCCCTCCCCGACATTCGCGCCAGCGACGGAGCTCTCGGCACCTTCAACTTTCTCTCCATGCGCCATCGCGGCCTTCTCCAGGTCAGCGGCGACAAAGGCTCACCCGTTCTGCAGCCGTACTTCAGCGTCGCCGGCAAGCCACTCGCTTTTCACAACCCCACGTGGGAGCTGATCCAGTACTGGATTCCAAGCGCGCATCTCACGGTCGATGGCCTCGACGCGACCCTCACCTGGTGCGCTCCGCCCGACTCGCGCGCTGCCTTTCTGCGCATGACGCTCACCAATCGCCGCACGGCACCCGCTGAAGTTGCCCTGGGCGTTCGCGCTGCTTTCGGATCGATCGACCGCGTCACCTATGTTCCTGTCGCGCTTCGCGGAGAACGAACTGTCGCCCCTGCTACTTGGGTCGAACCTGCTGAAACTTTCAGCTACATTACGAACGACACCGACTTCTCGTGGACGCTACTTCATCCCGGATCGAAAGGCGCAATCAACGCGCCGCCCACTACGCCCAATCCCTCCGTCGATGCCGGTCAGTCAAAAACGCTCTCCCCCGGCGAGACACTGGAAGCGAATTTCGTGCTCGCCGGCGGGATCGAAGAGTTCAGCGCCGCCCACAATGCGCGCGCTCTCCGCGAGCAGATCGATCGCAGCGGCGCCCAGGCCATCATCGAACAAACCGCCGCCTCGCTCACGTCGCGCTCCCGGACAACCGGGAACCCCCAGCTCGACCTGCTGATGAACCGCAACTTCCTTTTCACTGAGTTTTACGCGTGGGGGCGCACCATCGACACTGAGCAGTTCGTCGGCATCACCTCGCGCAGCCCGCGCTACTACGTCTCCGCTGCATACTGGGACCGCGACGCCATGTTGTGGAGCTTCCCCGCACTCCTCGACAGCGATCCGGCTCTCGCCCGCGATGCGCTGGAGTACGCGTTGACCATCCAGTTGCGCAACACCGGCACGCACTCGCGTTTTATCGACGGCGTAGTCCTCGAAGACGGTTTCCAACTCGACGAAGCGGCCGCTCCCGTCATTGCTCTGGCCGACTACATCAGGCAGACGAACGACACCGCATTTCTTAACGCTCATCAAGCCGCGCTCACACGTCTGCGAGACGGTCTCTTCGCCCGCTTCGACCCTGCAACTGGCCTCTACTCCTCACTGCAGGATTCGCAGGATGAGTTCCAGAAACTCCCTTTCATCACGTATGACAACGTCCTCGTCTGGCGAGCCCTCACCGGCCTTGCCGATCTCGACAAGAGGCTCAACGACTCCGCCGGCTCGGCCGATATGACCAAACGCGCGTCATCTCTGCATGAAGCTATACTCGCCCATTGCATCTCGGCATCTGCCCCCGGTGCCGATGGCGCCATCTTCGCATCCGCAACCGACGGCAAAAACTATGTCTTCACGGACATCCCTCCAGGCTCGCTGTTCAAACTTCCGCTGCTTGGCTTCATTTCAGAATCCGATCCCACATTCGTTCGCACCTCTGAGTGGCTGCGATCAAAGAACTACCAGTACTCCTACGGCGACCAGCCGTACGGGCTACCCGGCAGCTATCGCGTTCCCTTCACCACCGCCTGGAGCATAGCGGACGAACTCCGCCTCAAATCCGCACACGACAAGGCGCTCAAAATTCTGCTCACCAGCAACTGGGATGGCGGCATCATTACCGAGGGCGTCGACCCTGCTACGGCCCGCATGGATCAGGCAGGCCGCGCCTTCGCCACCGCAGCCGGTTACGTGGCCCACGCCATCTGCCAGACCTCCTGCACAGACAAAGCGAGAGAAATGAAATGAACCACGGAAATCTTCTCACCTTGACCGGCAACTTTTCGGTTGCACGTATATTTGCCTGCCTCTTTGCCTCTGCCGCTCTCCTCGCACCGCCGGTTGCACACGCACAGGGCAGCTACTATCGCCACGTCATCTTCGATAACAGTCTTACGCACGACACCTACTATCACTCTCGGGC
>Ga0157369_10007919_pt1 | contig 12217 bp, 12 predicted proteins | sample C25metaG_FD_113461 | JGI IMG/M metagenome (GOLD analysis project Ga0157369, IMG submission 113461) | Corn rhizosphere microbial communities from Kellogg Biological Station, Michigan, USA - C2-5 metaG | ecosystem: Host-associated > Plants > Roots > Rhizosphere > Soil | place: USA: Michigan...
AGCCGACGAGAGTTTGTACGTACGCAAGTCCGTGGCGAACCATCTGAATGACGTGACCAAAGAGCATCCGGAATGGGTGCTGGACACGATTGAAGGCTGGCCACTGGAGAACAAACACACGGCATGGATTGCCAAGCATGCGCTGCGCAGCTTGATCAAACAGGGCGATCTGCGTGCGCTGACGGTGATTGGTGCGGGGGCCAAGGCTGAAGTTGAGTTGCTGGACGTGCGGGTTGAGCCGGCGGTGGTTCGGTTGGGTGAGGCGATTACGTTGTCGTTTACAGTGAAGTCGACGGTGGCGCATGAACAGCGGTTGGTGATTGATTATGCGATTGACTATGTGAAGGCGAATGGCGGGGTTTCGGGGAAAGTGTTCAAGTTGAAGACGGTGGGGTTGGCGGGGTTTGGGGAGGTGGTTGTGGGGAGGCGGCAGGTGATTCGGGATTTTACGACGCGGAGGCATTTTGTGGGGCGGCATGGGGTTAGGGTTTTGGTTAATGGGGAGGTTTTGGGGAGTGGTGCGTTTGAGATTGTTGCTGATTGATACTGCTGATGGATTCCGTTGATCTGGCGAGACTCGGGCTGATAGGGAATTAGGGATGGGGCTGCTTTCGGCCAAAAGCAGTCGTTGGCAATGGATTGCTTCCGGCAAAAAGCTGCCATTTGAAATGGCCAGCTATTGCCTAAGTTAGGCGCTCAAATCAATCTACTAAACTTCGGGCGATTCATGATGAGCCGTTTGCACTCAAAATCATCCCGGTGTTTCCAATGCATTCATCTGCCGTTGTGCCCAGAGGTGGGCTGTTAGTTCCCTCACTCGTGAAAGACCTGGCTTGTGAAAACCTGGAGCACTACCGGAAGCTTTCAGACTACTCAAACATTCTGCACCTCACGAGTTGCCCGTCCATCTTCATCACTGGAGGCTGATGAGCAGATCATCATCGGAGCTTCATCCGCGATCAAAGGTCCGACCGGGGCCACGATGGCATACGTAGAGTCCAATGGGTCTGCAACTGGGTCTGGCCGCGAGGCTACCCAGGATCTTGAGCGCAAGATGAGAAGTTGCAGTGCCGGGCTCTTGGAGAACCACGGCCCAACGTAAACTGCTACTGGGCGAGCACTCCAAGCGGGCCAGACGAACAATAAGGTCGCGATCATCGCAATGAATATTGCTGCCGCACTGGAGACTTGCCTGGCTGATTATGCCTACTTCCTGAAGGTGAATGCGCCGTATTTTATGGTTGATATCAACACAGACTACGGCATCACTAGCAACCCAGAAGAGCTAACCGCACTGGCCGGCGCACGTACGTTGGGCGACCTCTCTCGTGAGGACTACCTCCAGGAAATGAAACGCCGGGGCATCCTGCGCAACGAGTTCAGTCTTGCAGACAATGAAGACCGTCTCTCAGTTGAGCTCGCCTGAGAATCTGTGGCCTACTGCCAGCAGGTAGGCCACAGGACACGGACAGCTATGATTCCCGATGCATTCACTCATGATGATCAGCCGGTCTACGCGGGCGACTACACGACTCACGAATGGGACACCCTGAAGGCCCAGAGCCTGGAAAACCCATTTGCATTCAAAATGGGCTGCTGCTCATCCCGTGCAGTTCTCAAGACCAGCATCAACGGCCTGCAGTTCTTCGCTCACTACTCAGACGAATGCGCTAATGCACCTGAGACCAAATGGCACATCGCCGGTAAAGACATGATTCTCGGCGCGCTCAACCTCTACGGCGTGAATCCACGCGTGGAAGTGTCAGGTGGTACAGGAAAGGATCGCTGGAAGGCTGACGTGTATTTCGAGGTCGGTGACCGCAAGATTGCCATCGAGCTCCAACGTTCGTATCAGCACCTTCGGGATTTCGTTCGTCGTCAGGAGCGGTATGAGCGTTATGGCGTCGAGTGCTACTGGCTGGTCAGGGATGAGGTGGCCAAGCCTTTGGGCAAGTCGATTCTCCGCAAGCGATGGATCGAGGAATTCAACCGCACGATGCCTCCTGACAGCTTTTTTGTGAACCTTCCTACGTTCTTCTTCGGCATCCTAAATCCCGAGGCTGATGTTCATGTGAATGTTCATTCCCCTCGGCTGTCGACAAGTCACTTCGAACTGCTGGCCGCAATCTTCAATAACGATCTCCGCTGGAACGGTAAGCACTGGTCTATCACGCGGGATGCAGCTGTGTAATCTGTATTCCCCCAGGCCTTTTCCCTATACTCGCAACACTAAATATTTGAGGTGTTACATGTCTCGTCTTGCTGAATTCCGTCAACTCGAAAAACACCTGGCTGAGCAACTGGCTGCCCTGGAAGCAATGAAGGGCGATGATGGCCTGAAAAAGGAAGTCGAGTTCGAGACCAAGCTTCGTGAGTTGCTCGCTTAGTATGGCTACAGCCTGCGCAACGTCATTGCTATCCTTGACCCTCAGGCCTCGACTCGTCGTGCTGCAGCCGCTGCAGAATCCAAGGCCGGCACTCGCAAGCCACGTCAGGCCAAAATCTATAAAAACCCGCATTCTGGCGAAGTCGTTGAGACCAAGGGCGGAAACCACAAGATTTTGAAGGACTGGAAAGCTGAATACGGCTCAGACACCGTTGAATCCTGGGTGTCCTGAGTTGATATGAATTCAAAGTGAGAGCCCTGCGGGGCTCTTTTTTATGAGAGCGCACATGGAAAAGTACGTATACAGGTTCCGATCTATCGATAGGCTTCTGGGTAAGGATGCCAAGCGGGATTGCCCAGCAACACCTGGCGAATTGGAAAAACTTCACATCTATTTTTCGCCACCGAGTCAGCTTAATGATCCCCTCGAAGGGTATCGTGAGATTTACTGGTCGGGTGACAAAATTGTATGGCTGAACCTGTTCCGGCATTACCTGCTAACGCTAGCTATACGGAGCTGGCAGGTTGATGGCGAGGTCTATGGTGAGGATATTCCACCCGAGCTATTGGTTCATGTCAGCCCCGAGACACTGGAAGGTGAGCACCGGGCCGCCTTTGACGCGATGGACGAACTTCTATGCTCTGACGGAATGATCGATAGGTTTGTCAGTGCCCTTGCTAAACGGCGTCGTAAATGTTTCAAACCCGAGTTACTTAGCTACCTACAGTGGCTCCACGTGTACATTCTCAGCATCGTTTTTGAGGTAAATCACCAGCACGACCTGTCTTCAATGTCCTACCCTGAACCACCGTTCGAACCGGGTGAGTGGCAAAGAATCAGTGCAGACATTGTTAAGAATATCGGGAAGAGGCTTACCGAAAACCAGAAAACGCAAGCTCATGCCAGTATTGCTGTCTCTGCTGCTGCATACCGGATCAATTCGTCCCTCATTGGCGATCCAAAATATGCCGCCTACAACGAGTTGATCACTACGTTTCCCCCGCGTTATTGCGAAAGCATTGAGCGCCTGATGTTCCCAGACTGGTATGTTGCCTGCTTTATGGAAGATCCAAGCAACTCGTCTATCTGGGGAACATATGGCGAGAACCACACTGGCATTTGCTTAAAATACCGAGTTTCGGGGGACAAAGATAATATCAATCTGGAGCTGTATAAGCCTGTAGGATTGAGTCGCAAGGGAATAGCTCAAGCTTTTCAGGGCATGTCGCTTCAGAAGGTTCACTACAATCGGGATCACATTGAGATCAATTTTTTCACCTCGCTAGGCAATATCAATCCAGAAAAAAGTGCGTTTTGGTACAAGGGCACGGATGGCGAATTTAGCAGTGCCGCTGCCTGGTTCCTTTCGGATGAGCACCATTACCGAGATAAGCATTGGAAAAGATTCGATCTTGCCCTTACGACAAAACTGAACCAGTGGAATGCTGAGCAAGAATACCGAATAGTCTTAAAGTCTCAGATGAACCTAACAGAGACTAAAGACCGGCTATTAAAGTACAGATTCCGAAATCTGGACGGTCTAATATTTGGAATCAAAACCCCTTTGGCGTCGAAGCTAAAGGCTATAGACATTATCAAGAAGCATTGCCTGGATGCAGGGCGCACAAACTTCAATTTCTACCAGGCTTTCTATGATCCTGAGACAAAATCCATTGGCCACGGGCTGCTGGATGTGTCGATGTATTGGAAAGGACTCGGTTGAGATGGCCTCAAGGGCTTCGGGGATTGGCTCACAACCAGGCTGGCTATAAGCGGTGCTCGTTTGAGTACAAGCATTCAGGGCCCTGCGTGGCTATTTTTCATGAGATATGGATATGTTCGAATTTCTGAAGGAAAAGTTTGAGCGGAAGTTATGTGCCTGGGCGACCGTGGCTTTGGTTTGCCTCTGTGTGGTCAAAATTAAGCTTACGGCCAGCGAGTACATGCTAATCAATTGGCCCAGGGTCGTGATGTTTTTCCAGTCGAAGGCTTTCGAAGATATCGTTGGAGACCTTCTAACAGGCTTGATTGCAGCGTACTTCTTTTATGTAGTGATCGACGTCGTCCCACGGATGCGGAAAGAGAAGCAAAACATGGAGGTCTTGAATCGCCTAGTTGCCTCCATCGTCGACTCCTACGCTAAAGCTCATTGGTTCGGTCACACAATGGCTATCACCCAGTTAAACCTTGAGCTACTGGCACTCGACAACTTCGATAAGCTGATTACAGAGGTAAAGAAGAACCCTAACTTTGGGAAGCTGAAATGTGCACTTTTCACAGCCCACTCAAGGTATTCAGATTTTTCAGCTACCTTGACCATTGCTTCGTCGATCAGCTCTGAACGTGCTCTCCAGTGGCTCGTGCTAACTGACAAGGTTAGGCTTTTGGTCGACAACTACGGTCAAGATCCCGAGAGCATGGATTACGGCCCTATGCACGTGTACGGGAGTGGTCGCTCAGAAGTCGACGAAACAGCAGTCGATTTCCTGCATTACGAGTCTGCCCTGGATGGGTTTAGGGGCAGTCTGCAGCTCGGCGTTCTGGAGTACCTAGAGCAGGCTAGAAACTGGATCAGCCCTGTACCGGCTTATGATCCTTCAAACGCGCCGACCGACCTCGAAGGCCAGGACACTGAGGTTTCACCCGGAGCCGCCGCTGGCTGATCTGGAGAGCCAGCAGTATGATGTCAGTTTGACTGCAAACGGATTTATCACAAGAGTGCCAAGCTTGATTTCACATCGTATTTCCCAGGATAAACTTAGGCGTATCAGGGCTGAGAATGAAAACATTTCGCTTGAATACGTAAGGGCATTGACGACCCCGATTATTGCTGAGCTCACTAAATGGGCAAATGAAACCGTCTACAGCAAACTTGGCGGCGAGTTGAGCTGGAAGATAATGCTTGATGAAAGTGCAAATGCGGCTGCCGTAACAAAACTCAGCGACCCGATGCACCCCACCATCGAAATAAACCTCGGCATGCTTCGCGAGATTTACAGGGATTCATTTGTATTCCCTCTTATTTCAGACATGCTTGCCAGTGATTCCTCAACTGTTAAAGACCTGAACGAAACCTTCAAAAATCTGAACTTCACCTTTGACTCAGGAGTGCCACCAACCCACCCAAGCCATCACTCGGGAACATTCAAGCTTCTAAAGCCTATTTACGACGAAAAAAAACACGAAAATCTGACAGATGACATGTTGGTCACTCGTTTTTTGATGCTCGAATTGATGGTTGTCTGGCTGTATTGTCATGAGCTTGGGCATCTTGTGCAAAGGCATTACCTGCTACAGGTGGCTACTGGCGGAGGTGACGTCGTTTCCGTAAGTGAAGCCCAGGAGGATGTGCAGATGCATTCTAAAAAGACAGATGAGGACTACTTCCTTAAATCACAAGCTAGAGAAATATTAGCCGATCTTGAGGGTGTTACCTTGGCTGTGGATTATATGCTGAGAAAGAAATTATTTAATATGCCAAGCATCTACATGCTTCTGTGCGCTCAAGAGATAATGTTCCACAGATTTGCGGTGGTGTATGCCGAAAATTTTGATATTCCTGACCTAAAGCATCCGCACCCAATTATCAGAAGTGAGTTCATGCAGTCTTACTACACACATTTGATTTTGGATACCTTGGTCAACAACAAACTCGCGCCCTCGAAAGAAAGCGTGACTATGCCAATGCTCTATTTGAGTGTTAGATCCTCAACGATGTCTGGATTATTCTGGGCCAATAGATACGAAAAGTTTGATGCAGACAACCGACCGACATTCCTTGTCCTATCGAATGAAGAGTATCATGAGCCTAAGTCGGAATATCTAAAAACTATGGTTTTGTGGGTTGCTAAGCAGATGGAAGAAATAGAGCCAAACCATCTATTAGATCAAAATTTCTTCGCCTACTACAAGAGGCTCGAGATTTTCAAAAAGCTTTGAACCGTATAAGCTAGTTGATGTTCATGATTAATATTCTGTTGATATTGTTGTCAAACTCCTCAATGCCCATCCCATCGCACCAGGTCTTTGTATCGCTCTCTGCTTTCAAGGATCTGATCGCGAAGTTCCTCCCGGTCGCTGCTCATGCAGCCTCCAAGCGGGGCCTGGAGGGTTTTGAGGGAGTTGATGGCTGAGATGAACTGCTCTTCCTGGAGATCCCGGACGGTCTTGATCAGAGCCTTTTTTCGAAGTAGCCTCAACCGTCGTCATCCAGGCTTTTAAGAGAAAAACAACTATCTACCAGGCTTGATGTGTCGTTTGCCAATGCAAGCTCGATACACTCAGAAAGTGTTGGTGCAAGCATTTCATAGCTACCTACCGGGGTGTCTGGATAAACGAATATGCTCCATACACAGTCCGAGCGAATGGCTTCTTCCATTGAGTCTCTGTTTTTCCAGTATACTCCATAGTACCCCCTGTGAGGTTCCAGGTTATCACTGACAGTCTCATATCGATCTCGATGCGAATTATAAGAGAGCGTCAAGGATGTTTGATCTCCAAGCAAAAGGCACTGCAGAAGGGTGTCGATTGTCGGAATGCTTTCTTTAATGTTGTTGTGCATTTTGGATCCAGGCGGCTGACAAGTAGCTAATTATTGCAATGGAGCGCTCTTCCATACAATGAATTAAATTGCGCTAATGACGGTTTTTTACATGAGGGCTTATAATAATTGCTGTAACACCTGAAAACACAGGCAAGTATATCGGCGGCATACTCTTAAAAATTCCAGCAGTTGTTTTGCTAACAAACCTTGGACAAAGAAAACGGCCCTGGAGGGCCTATGCTGTCTTCTGTTTGGGTCTCTTGGTGTTCTGCACTACAGCAGCGGTTGAGCCGAAGACCGTCTGACCGCACCGGAGTAGCATGTTTCGATTTAGGAGCTCCACGCATTCCTCCGTCGCCTCCATGACCCCTCTGCCATACATTTCAGAGTCATTGACCATATATGCCACAGTTGGCGAGATGGGAAAATAGAAGTCAGAGTGATCTGGTGGTGGCCCTGAGGAAGTATCAACGACTGAGGGATGAACACTGATAACAGGGTGGTCACTGGTTAAAAAGGGGGTTTTCGTTTTATTGACGAGCCATACCACATTTTTTCGATAGTAGAACCGGTCAAGATTAAAACTGACGTTGACACCATAAACTAGGCTCATGAACCACCAGGTCTTCTTGGCGATCCTCACATACTCGTCGCCTGCGTGACTCCACGAGTCGATAAATGTATCCCTGAGAAACTTTGTTCGGGCAAACTGATGACCGATATAACTGTGTAGGTTATTTCTGTTCTGAGCTGATTTAAGAACTGACAGATCGCCTTTTCGGAGTGAGTCAAGAATAGGCCTAAAGTCATTTTCGACCGTAGTGTGGATGTTCTCTAGGGTATTCGCTAACAGCAACTCACGTTTGTGAGCTTGATCTTCTCTGTCTAGCACTTCGATGGCGCATGACAAATAGATCATCTTTTCGAGCATCTTGTAGTGGAACGCTCGAAGGTGCTCATCTGCTTTGTCAAGCCAAACCTGGATAAACTCTACGTCTTGGTCATCCAGGGGAGTTATCCTGTAGAAGTGAGGCTCGCAGGCCACACCACGGACGCTGTAAAGCTCCACGCCCTTTTTTGTCTTCCGGTATACATCTCTACCGTTTTCTGCCCAACCCCTGAGGTAGTGTGCCCAAACGTAGTGATTGTTTTTCTTGATCTCTTCACTCTTCATCGAGCGACTTCCTTCTTGGAGATAATGGCTTACACAAGCTTCTAAGGCTCTAACATCGCCCAAGGCACGGTGGTCGCGAAAGGCTGGACGCAGAGCAAGGGCCTTGGTGGCCGGCTCCCGCCCAATGAATGTCTCAAGGGGGCGGACACCGAAAGTTGGCTCAATACCCGCAGCTTCGTACAGCACGTCCAGCCAGTAGCAGTCGGTGGGGTTGGCAGAGCACAGGATTTTGCCGTCAAACAGCTCATTCATTCTCTGGGCCACCTTGAATCGCCCCGGGTCACCGCCATGTTTCCCGGCCTCCGTCGATACCCAGTCTGAGAGCGCAAACCTTCAAGACGCATCAACCTAGCCACCCCGTGACGGCCACAGCTCTCGCCAACTCCGCGTAGGTCATTATGGATCTTGCAATAGCCATAGCCATAAACACCGCCGCTTTCCAGCCAGGAATGCTTGATCAAACCGAGCAGTCGTTGATCCTCCTTGGCGCGTGTAGATTTTGGTTCGGATAGCCGCCACGCGACTAAGGCCATTTGCTGCCTTATGCCTTCCGGACCGCGCTGATGGTAGGGGCATGCACCCAAGTTGGATGACCCAGTGGCGCGACAAGTAAGCCTTTGTGTTCTGCTCGGGCGGCAGTTTTCGAACTAAAGCGGATTGAGTACAGCGTCCGCTATTGGCCGGTTACTGCCTGTCACGAAGGGCTGCTTCCGACCCATTGCAGCCTGTCAGCTCAGGCAGAAACCGGCAAAAAACAGATGGTTGGCACGTTGCCAAAAACCGTCCAAACTTCGTGGATGCCATGTGTATGCTCTCTCAGAGTTATTTTTGCTTCTGGCGCGCTATTCGATCTGCTTATAAACTCATCCGGTATTGAGAATGCTTTGCCCATGAGCGGAACGTCGGTTGATTACGCCTTGGAAGTCGAATTAGTGAGGCTTACGATTTGTCTCTATCCCATCGAGGTGATTAAAGTTGAACTACTATGATGAAGAAGACGATGAAGATGTAGAGGTCGTTATCGGAAAGGGTGACTGGATATATATTGGTTGCGATGTTGATAAATTTAACTGGTCAAAAGTCGGCATGACCACCGAAGGATTACACACTCGCCATAGATCTTCTCAGAATCCAGACTACTGCATTTTCACTGCCTTTGAAATTATTCACGGAGATGTTCATGATATCGAGAAGAAACTACTAAGCCATCTTGAGTTTCAGTGCAATCTTCAAAGACTGCCTCACATTAGCACTAGCAATGACAGTGAATGTTTTAGGCTAAATCCAGAGGAGATGACTTGGCTTGTCGAGCAGTTTATTGAGAAAAAATTTGGATCGTGTGTCACGTATGAAAATAGTCTTCACGGAGAAATGAGTCGGTATCGTTGTGATGATAGAATTTATCGTCACTTTCAAAATTTCAACAACCTTAAATCACGACCGCTTACATTGCAGCCTATGTCATTAGGTAGAAAAAGTTACTTTACAGGCAATCAAGAAACTTATGAAGTGGATCTCGGAGATGGCTATTATATCGATGTGGCCAGCGGTATGACTAGGCACAGAGACGATGATCTTTAAAGCAAACCATAGGGTGGCGGCAGAGCTAGTGATTGCACCGTCGCCACTGCACCTACTAGTCTGAATGGATAGTTCTTTAACTTAAAAGTCCCGCGAACACGGGGCCGACCAAATCTGCTCGATTGCATAAAAGCTGCGGACTTGCGCGAGAGGCTACTAGTGGCCGATTCTGCTGAAAAAGCCGATCATGGCTTCCACGGCGGAACAGTGTGTTTGAGCACAGGATTTCGGGCTCAGATTTCGTGTAGCGGCGCGCAAAAAAAAAGCATTTTTAGAAGTCAGTATGCGGGCAGTCTGGAAGAGCCGACTTCTTCAACAGAATCGGTCGGAGGCGGATGTCAGTGAGCGGTCACTATCGGCTAGGGGCAGTCGGTCGCGATGGATCACTAGATCAGGGATTGTGAGCTTCAACCTCCGAGGCTAGCCTTGCAAAAGCCACGGAGATAGCCAGCAAAGAGAACTGCCGAAATAGTGCACTTAATCTTTTTCGCTGCTCGACCTGCCCTTAAAGGTTCGCCTATTAAAGCGCTCCAGTCACCTTGGCTAAATAATGCGCAATCGAACCAATGTGATAACCAGCCGGCTCAGATTCCTCTACCCAACCACACTCTACTTCTTCCAGAACCTTTTCATTGATTAGCCATGTAAGCGGTATGGGTTGGCCACTTCTCAGGAAATAGGCCAGTAAATAATAGTCCCCACGATCCTGATGACTGAGAGAAGATGTCCCGTTGCGAGTTACAATCGACCAAAAAAGCTCATCAACTTCGGGTATCTGTTGGGCGCTAAAGTCGTGTGGGCGCCCTACTGCACTTCCCCACGCATAATAGGATAAATATGACTGCATGTCGGAGACTTGAAGACAAACTGGTAAAATTTTACCAAGCCTGTCGTGCAAACGATCAACATCCAGTTTAGTCTCGCCGTGTATTACGTCACCTGAAATAGGTAAGTGATAGCTATAAAGCTCACGACAAAAACGCAACTCATCAAGCAGTCGCACAACCTCCTCATCGTAAACGCCAACTCTAACATAATAATTTTCGATTTCTCTAGCGAGTGCGCTGTGAGAAATCTCTCTTACTTTATTTAGTTGGAAATCAGTATTAAGTAATACATTGGCAGACAGCGCGCTAAACAATGAATAATAACATGCGTAAAAAGAAAGATTTTTCATCCCTTGGCTGAGGAGGGTTTCGGACTGGGTAAAATAAAGAGCTGCCAGCGAGATTTTCTTTGAGGCTAGATAGTGTCTAGCGATCCATTCTGCAGTAACAATGGGGTCGTTGGCTCCTAATATTTTCTCCAATTTCTCGTATTGCGCTCTAGAGAAACGCGCGACTTTGTCGCTCGGTCGACTGTCTCTTATAGCAGAAAATTCACCATAATCTTTTTCGATTTGTTTCAGAATGGATAGTTTTGCCACGTTTGATTCCTGTCATGCCTGACGATAGGTTCCGATGTTCGCGAAGGTACTACGGCTCGACGCAAAAAAAACTCACTTTCAAGAATATAAAGAACCAAAACATCCATTATCAAAGGCCACCCGTGCGACCTTCGCATCAGCACATACGTGGTGGCACAACCGCAGGATTGCGCCAGCGAAACCATATATCAGCTTCCTCTGAGAAAGGCAGCCTGGGTCGTTATAAGCCATTCGCGAGTGACTGCTTCTGGCCGAAAGCGGCCCTTCGTTGAGCTCAGCACTGATTCTGTGGCTGTCAAATGTGATTCACTCCAGACAACGCCACTGGAAGTAGGCAAGAGAAGTGACTACTACCTCTTCCCTACCAACTCCCATACGGAATGCCGTACTTTTCGACGTATCGTTTAGCCTTCTCACTTACCGGATAGGCATATCGACCACCGTGCTTCCCTTGTTCCGGCCCCAGAGGCTCTATCTCCCCTTGACCGCGAGAAATCTCAACCGGATTTCGACATGAATCTCTAACCCATGTTTTGAGCACGCCGCCCGGAGCGAGCCCCACATAAAGTGACGCCATAAAGCGAGCAGTTTTCTCCGGTGTTTCCGGGCAGCGCTGGTGTGTTGACTTCACCATCAGTTGCCTGCCCTCTTCCGGAATCTCGATGAAGCCTTTGTAGGTTATTTGCTCTGTTATGGATTGCCAGCGGACAAAGATCAGTTTTGGAAGATCGGCGCCTGTCACAGGCATCCCGCTCCCCGACACCGTCCCCCAACCACGGGCAGATTCCGTGCTGATATCGGGCTCTCCGCTGGCGGCAGTGCTCTTGCCAGCTCTAAAGAAGACTCTGTTATTGATGTCTTGGACAGAGCTGTCCTCTACCCAGACCTTCATGTAGTTCGGCTGAACGAATACTAATTCCCACCATGGATATTTAGGGTCATTTTCGCCTGTTTCTGGGCCACTGCTTTGGCAGCCGGACAAAAATAAAGCGCCCAGCAGTGCAATCGTTGCCTTCATTACAAATGATCCATTCAAGTATTTGTCACGACTACCAACTTCCATATGGAATGCCGTACTTGTCGATATACCGTTTAGCCTTTTCACT
>Ga0157369_10007920_pt1 | contig 12215 bp, 14 predicted proteins | sample C25metaG_FD_113461 | JGI IMG/M metagenome (GOLD analysis project Ga0157369, IMG submission 113461) | Corn rhizosphere microbial communities from Kellogg Biological Station, Michigan, USA - C2-5 metaG | ecosystem: Host-associated > Plants > Roots > Rhizosphere > Soil | place: USA: Michigan...
AACGCACCTTATACCCCCTATTCTAACTTATGTTAGGTTGTGTGCAATGTGTTTATCTAGTAACTACCCTCCACTAGTGGACAAATAGCATTGCATACATACTAATCCCTTTAACCGGCGGACCTCCATGTTGTGAGGTGGGTCACGCTATGCCCTACGGGTGGGTTGAAGGGTAAAATGGCGCCAGGTGATGCCCACCCTTACCTGGCGCCTTTTTAGTTGGAAAAATAATTTGAATAAATTAAACAGCCCGCCGTATCTCTACGGCGGGACTTATTGTTTGACAGATCTTAATCGGTTCCAAGCAAACGAAGTTGGCGCACGATCTTTTCGACACGATCTTCGATATTACCGATCGCAGGGTTGAAAAAATCACTATCTTCACTTTCGATTGCATGGAAGCCACTCTTCCAGGTGTTTTGACCTGGGTATTGTGGTATTGAGTAGAAATAGAGGATGCTATCCGACCCAAGGTAAAGGCAGATTGCACGGGCTCCATAGTCGATGGGCCAAACGGCACGCTCGACAGTATGTTGTTCGTAGCCGTCAATTCGTTTTTGTAGCCAGCCTTTGCGGATGGCTGAGTAGTGCGTGACAACCTCCCGGAGTTCACCACCAGGCCAATCCTTGGCTTTAAGGCGCTGGATTGCTTGGCTGGCCTCAGTTCTGAGTATGGATGCAAATGGTTCGGTTATTTGCGGATCACTTTTGTCTTCGATCACCTCCTCGTCCTCACTTTTTTGTGTCAAGGCGGTTGCTTCCACGGTTTGTCTCGCGGCTCTTTCGGCATTTTTCCGATTTTGTCGGTCGCGAATAACCTCTTCCGCTGTCATAGGTATCTCAACGTAGGTATCATCGATTTCCATGATCAACTTCTTTCACTAGGGTCTGTCAAACTTCATTTCGAGAGTCTGACATAGGAACGATTTCTCGCTTGGCTAGACTCAACCAAAACTAGGAATGATTATGGTACCTTCCCGCTTTATTGCAAGCATAGACGATTTCATTTGACATGTTTTTAGCCCGCCGTATTGCTACGGCGGGCTTTTAGTAAACGAGATCGATTATTGGGGAGTGTATCGAAGAATCCGCAGACCATCACGAAGCTGTATCAGCTCCTCTTCATCATCGATGTCGAAGAGATCGATGACGTATGGATAGTCAGTATCTTCACCGTGTCCGACAAGAGCACCACCCAAGTTTGTGATTGACCGGGGTGTTCCAGGGATAGGCCATTGCCGGACGTCATAACTGTATTCGGGGACGAGCGTATTTTTGTCATCTTCGATAGATGGCCGATACGGGTCTGGGCGATAGGTTGTTAAAACAGGTCCTGTAACGTATGGGGCATGATTTGATGATGCTGCGAGGATCTTTGCGCAGACATTTACTTCTGTTCTCACCTCATTCAGCAACTGCTGAAATTCGTCCAATGGTGTCAGTTGATCAGATTCCTCATCGGTACTTGTTATAACCGATCCAGGACTGGATGAACGATCATTCATAACTGCCTCTCTTGAATCTCGTCTTGTTAAATTCCCTTTTGGAATCTAACGACCAGAAAGACGTGACTCACAAAATTATCTAAATTTTATAACGCATTGACAATTAGTCAAAGCATAAGGCATAAGTACTGATGGCGCTTGGCTAGGCTGGCATGGTAACATAGATGTAATATGACACTTCTTATTTTAATCATTACAATTATTATCGGTAGCGTACTGTCCTTTGTTGGCGGATTGTTGCTACTGCGCGCGAAAAAACACCGTGAGCTCGCAATCCTGCTCACCCTTCCCTTTGGTGCTGGTGCGCTGCTGGCTGCAGCATTCTTTGATCTATTGCCTGAATCATTTGAGTTTGGTGAGCCTGCCGATCTGCTGCTATGGGCGCTTGGTGGGTTTATCGCATTTTTCGTTCTTGAGCGTTGTGCAAGTTGGTTTCATCATCACCATGAACATGGCGAGCAAAAGCATCAGAACGCTTCACAGCGCCGCCTGATTATCATTGGCGATATGATGCATAACGCTATCGATGGTATCGCGATTGGTGCGGCGTTCTTGGTTAGTATTCCAACGGGAATTATCACTGCCCTTGCTGTTAGTGCCCACGAGATTCCAAAAGAACTAGGTACGTTTGCCCTATTACTTTCACGCGGCTGGAAGAATAAGATGGTCATTATCGCCAATCTGGCGACAGCTCTGGCTACCATTACGACTGCATTGATCGTCTTTTTCTTAGGTAGCGATGCGCATCTGCCAATTGGTCCGCTACTCGCCCTTACGGCAGGTTTCTTTATCTATGTAGCAGCAAGCGATATTATCCCTGACATTCACGAACAGCCACGACGCATGGGCACGATTCAAGCCGCTATGCTTATTGGTGGTATCGCCGTTGTCGGTACGGTCGTGACTCTTTTGGGTGTATAGTTAACTCTGTTAAACTAATGAATATGCAAGCACAAAAACAAAAAGAACTAATTAATGAGATGAACGACTTGGACGTCAAGGGTGTTCGCTTTCATGATGCCAAAAAACAGCTTCTGAACAACGGCTACACCGAGGACGAGATTTCGATTGCGGTGGCGAGCGCTTCTTTTGACGGTAAGCTAAATGAGCCAAAAAAGCCGCACGGTTCGCGTCAGCTATTCAAGGACAACCCTAAAGAAACTGAGGCTATTGCGAAACATTTACTACTGGATGATGCCCAAAAGCAGCAGCGAAAAGTGCATTTACAGGCACTAAGTGCAGCAGCTTGGGGAGCGCGTATGAACCCGATGGCTACTCGAAGTTTTGTGACACTTTCTGACACGCTGGGTGTACCCTTGTTTAGGCTGATGTTTATCGGCTTGTTTATGACGGCTATATTGTACGGAATTATGATGATTACACACTGGATAGATCTGGACGGTATTTTGGTTTTCATGTCTATTTATGCTGCTGCGGTGTCACTATTCATTGGCTATAAGTTGCTGGTAACGGCAATACAGACCGCTCGCCTACATGCTTCGGCAAATAGACGTGCTACTCGAACCGTACTCCTTCGTGGCGTAGGTCCTGCGGTTGCAGTCGCTATCGCAGTTGCGCTTGTTTACTATTTTCTATAGCTTGTGACTGGTTGTGTCGAGCGTATCAGCGCAGAATCCCTCAACTAATTCGATCACCTTTGGAGCGATAGTCCCTACGAGTGTGTCAGATTCGGCTTTGGTAAAGCTACTAAGAACAAAATCAGCATCGTGCACGCGATCACGTAGGTCGTTATAGATTCCGACACGGATACGGCTGTAATTAGTGCCTAGATGGGCATTGAGGGATTTGATACCGTTATTGCCGGCATCACTGCCCTTTTCGCGGACACGGATGGTCCCGAGCGGTAATGCGAGGTCGTCGTGAATCACTAAAAAATCGTCCTTGGCAGAGAGTTTATAGAAATCAGTAATCAGGCGTGCGGCCTGACCTGTCTCGTTATAGAACGTGCTCGGTTTTACAAGAAGTGTCTTTTCGCCTGCAATAGTTACCTCGGCAATTTCAGCATGGAATTTTGGTTTTTTAATAAAGTCGGCTCGGTGTTGCTCGGCAATTGTGTCGACGACTAAAAACCCAACGTTATGGCGGGTGTTCTTGTACTGCAAACCGGGATTACCTTGCGCGAAAATGATTTTCATAACTGTGCTTATTATAACTTATCACTCTAATGCTATGGCATTAAAAAACCGCTCGTAGATTATGAGCGGTTTTTAGCGCTGGGCTTCTTTGTTCTTCTCTTCTTTTGACTTCTTTGTCACAGGGTCTTTGCCCTGAGCGATGCGCTCTTTGTTGGCTTTGATCTGTTTTTCGTCGCGGAAGCTGAACTTGATTGGTGTGCCGGCGAAGTTAAACTCTTCACGCATAAGGCGTTCTAGATAGCGTTTGTATGACCAGTGAACGAATTTTAGGTTGCTACCGTAGATAACGAACCATGGTGGTGACATGTCGGTTTGGACCATGTAACGAAGTTTTGGATGTGTGTTCTTGAGGCCAGCTGGCGGGTGCTTTTGAATAGCCGTCTGCAATAGGTCGTTAAGTTTACGAGTTTTGCATTCTTGTTTGCGACGAGCATCGATATCAAGCGCAAGGTCGAATAATTTCGTTACATTCTGGCCAGTAACACTACTGGTGAAGATTAACGGTGCCCATGGAGTAAATTTGAAGTTATAGGCAATCTTTGGTGCGAGTGCATCACGGGTATAGGCGTCTTTATCGACGACACTGTCCCATTTGCTGACAACAATCACCATACCCTTGCCTGCTTCGTCGATGATACCAGCAAGGCGCTGATCTAGCTGAGTGCTGAGTTCGTTAACATCGATCAGTAATAGACAAACGTCAGATTCTTCGATGGCTTGCAGCGTGCGAAGCACAGAGAATTTCTCGATGCCGACTTCTTGCTTGCCTGGTTTGCGCATACCTGCGGTATCTAGTAGCTCTATATCACGAGCGCCGTAGCGGATTGAAACACGGTTAACATCACGGGTAGTACCAGCGATATTGGCAACAAGGGCTTGCTGCTTGCCTGCTAGGCTATTAAATAGGTTACTTTTACCAACGTTTGGACGACCGATCAAAGCAACGCGTAGAACGTCGTCTGGTTCGTCTTCGAATTTAGCAGGAATAAGGTTAACGATTTCATCAAGAACATCGATAACGCCTTGGTTGTGCTCCGCAGAGGTGCGGATGATAGATTTGATACCCAGGCGCTTAAACTCATCGTTTGGTAGCGCCTCTTTCAGATCGGCTTTGTTAGCAACCAATAGAACCGGTTTTTTGCTTTTAAGAGCTTTTTTAGCGACGAATTTGTCTTGGTCACTGGCGTATTGACTACTGTCAACGACGACAAGAATAACATCAGCGGCATCAGCGGCTTCGGTGATCTGCTCTTGAATGCTGGCTTCGAATTCATCATTAGGGTCCTTTAGACCGGCAGTATCGACAAGCCAAAAGTTGTGGTATTTGTATTCTACGCGGCCCAAAACGTTATCACGAGTAGTACCAGCTTCACGGGCAACGATTGCCTGCTGAGCGCGAACCATACGATTAAAAAGCGAACTCTTACCGACGTTCGCTTGCCCAATGATTGCTACTGTTGGTAACTTTGATGCCATAAACTTACGTAATTATAACAGAGATAAGCACAGTTTGCGAGCGTAACCGGGATCGGAATGCGTGAGACATGAAATTCGCCTCGCTTCCTGGTACGTAATGTACCGGAAGCGAGGCGATTCTCACACATAGTCGGTCAGGATGATCTTGGGGCCCTCTTCGGACGTTGCGAAGTAAAAGCTTCGCGACGTGTAGTCGCCGCTTGGCGTCCATTCACCAAAGGTTGCTGCCTTGGCTGCATCTACGGACGGGAAAACTCCACCTGCAGCAAGGATATGGCAGACGGCGAGACGTTGGCAGGCCTCCCCGCTGTACGTCTCCCGTTTGAAAGCGATTTGCTTGCCTCCGGTCGAATTGACCGTGAGAATACGGGTGTTGGCATTGTAGTCGCCGTTAGTGAAGACAAAGTCGCTTAAATGAAGGACTCGCAATCTGGCGTTGCTTGCGGTGGTGTACGTGACTGTGGTGCTACTGCTGGGTTGACGAGTTGTAAGTATCGTCGACACGGTGTGCTCCATTCTGATCGGTTGTCGATGTGCGAGAATAATTGCATTATATCACAAATGTATAAAAAATGCAATACGCTTACGTATATATCACCTAGCGCATATCGACGATTTCGAACTTGCCGGGGCGTATATCACCAATTGAATAATTGCCAAAATTAGTACGGTGGAGTTTCTTCACTTCATAGCCAAGGCTCGCAAATGTACGGCGGATCTGGCGGTTGCGACCTTCGGTCATAACCACTTTCCATTCATCGCGGTTGTCGTCAGATAATCGCTCGAGGGTCATCTTACTCGGTCCATCTTCAAGTTGGACGCCGTAATCACTGATCATCTGCTGATGCAGCGGTTCAAGGTCGCGGTCTAGGCGGACGTTATAAATCTTGGTCTTGGCGAATTTAGGGTGTGTTAAACGATACGTAAAATCACCGTCGTTAGTAAGGATAATTAACCCAGAACTATTAAAGTCGAGGCGCCCTACTGTTTTAAGGCTATGGTATTCCGGTGGCAATAGCTCGTAGATGGTCGGTAGATCACCCTGTGAGCGGCGTGAGCATACATATCCGGCAGGTTTATTAAATGCCAGGTATTGTAGGTCTGCTGAGGCTGTGACGGGCTTGCCGTTCACAATTACTTCATCACCTTCGTTAATGCGTGCGCCCAGATCGATAACAATGCCATTCACTTTGACATAGCCACGTTCAATATATTCGTCGGCTTCACGACGAGAAAGGCCCAGATGCAAGGCAAGATATTTATTCAGACGTAAGGTCTTATCAGATTCAGGAAGACTCATTGTCTTGATTATAACACTAGTAAGCCGTTGGAGCTGGCGGTTGTGGAGGATTAGTCGGTGCTGGTGGCATCGGTGGAGGTGTCATGGGACTAGTGGCTGGCGCTGCTGGTGTGACGGGAGGCTGTGGTGCCGGCATTGCTACTGGAGCGGGAGCGACTGGTGCAGTTGGTGCCGCTGGCATAGCTGGCGCTGCTGGTGCGGCATTTCCTAGCTCTTGATCAATAAGGCTGCCAAGGTCAGGCCTGTTGCTTGGTTGTTGTGGCATAGGATGAATCACGCGGTCACCTAGATTTGCTGGGCGTGGTGTTGAGAACGGTGCAGTTGGCTGCGGAAGTCCGCCAGGTGCTGGTGTATCAACTGGAGTCTGATATGTTGGTGCTGGTTGGCGCGGTGGTACAGCAGGCGCTGCAGCGCGGTTAGCCGGTGCTGGCGCAGCAAAGTTAGTTGTGCCAGGGGCACTAACTGGCGCATCGGCGAGAACTTCATGGACAGTTCGTACGACGTCTTCGATTCCAACCTGAGATTTAACAAGATAGCGATCGGCACCAAGGGCTTCGCCGCGAGCACGTTGATCTTCGCTGCTAAGAGCGGTCATCATGATTACTTTGATATCTTTTGTTTCAGTGGTCGAACGTAGAATATCCAGCATGTCAAAGCCGCTAATCTTTGGCATCATTACATCACTCACAATTAACTGCGGGCGTTCTTTGATGGCCATAGCAAGAGCTTCTTCACCGTCACCGGCAGATACGATGTCGTATCCCTCGGCTAACAGGCGCACTCCATAGATTTCGCGTAGACTTTTGTCGTCTTCTACCAGTAGTATTTTGGTCATATTATCCCCTATTGTACTTAACTGCTTTTGAAAATGCTATAGCTCTTATGGTTTATTTTATATTTTGATCTCTTGGTGGAATGACAACGTCGATATTGCGGGTTTGGATATACTGGCGAGGGTCTTGTTCGATAGATGATAACGGGGTGTTTTGCTGCGGATGTGATGATAGTGGTGTTGGGACTGGTGGAGGTGGAGGCGCTATAGGTTGCACAGGCTCAGATACAGGTGTCAGAATTGGTTCTGGTTGTGGTTCAGACATGGGTGCAGCAACTGGCATTACTACTGGCGGCTCTGGCGCAGGTGGCGTGACGATAACGGGCTGGGCTGGCTCGATGACAGGTTCTTCGGTCTGTGTACTGAGTGTTTCAATCATTTGCATGGCATCTTCGTGGCTGGTGCGTGGCAGCTCGACATAAAACGTACTACCCTGTTTGTATTCACTATCTACCCATATGCGTCCGTTCATGGTTTCAACAAGACGACGGCAAAGATACAGTCCTAGGCCAGTGCCGCCAATTTCGCGGGTTTCGGTATTATCAACGCGGTAAAACTTCTGGAATAAATGCGCCTGGTCTTCCTTTGGGATGCCAATACCACTGTCAGCAACGCTAATCGTGACATGATCGGCATCACCGCCAATATCGACGACTACATCGCCCTTTGGTGTGTATTTAATGGCATTTTCAATCAGGTTGCCGATCACTTCGCGTAGGTGGTCGTTATCGACGTTAACGTAAAAGACAGGATTGAGGCGTCGTTCATTGCGATCGTCTTCTGGGAGAGGTTTAAAGAGTGTTCGGAGGCCTTTTTCGTCGGCTTTTGGCTTGAGGCCTTCGATGATCTCGTGGGTAAATGCAACGACATCGACAACTTTTGGATTGTTAGATAAACGCCCGTCTTCGGCTTTGGTGACGTCGAGGAGGTCTTGGAATAGTCGGCCAAGGTGCTGTGCCGAGGCGTGGGCTTTATTGATGAAATCACGCGCCTTTTCGTCAATTGTCGCCGTAGCTGGATTGAGCGCCAGACCTAGGTAGCCTTCGATTGACGCAACTGGTGTACGCATTTCGTGACTAGCGGTGCTAATAAATTCGGCTTGCTCGCGTTCTTCGCTCTTTTCCTTGGTGATGTCACGGAAGACAATAATAGCCCCTGCTCCTAATTGGCCAACTGGTGACACATTGACAGATACGAGCAGTCGCTTTTCGGAGTTTGTCAGCAGGAATAAGTCACTTGTGGTCACCTGCTGGTTCGTGGCTAGTGTATTCGCGACAGGATCGGTTGCAGCGGTAACTTCGTTGCCATTTTTATCGAGTAATTTTAAGACGGATTTATAGCTCAGCGCCAATGCGTCTTGCTTGCCCCAACCGATGATCTGCTGGGCAGCTGGGTTGATAAGCTGGATGATACCCTGGCTATTAACGGCAATAACACCATCGGCAATGGCGTTAATAACGACTTCGGATTTATTAGCCACTTGGCTAAGCTCACTTGCTAGATCGCGGTAAGCACGGTCAGATGACGAATTAGTCGATGATTTGGCGTGCCAGATAAAGTAGCTAACAACTAGCGGCAGTTCACCTGCTAGGACGGCAGCCACGACGACTTCACGGGTTAGTGTCCCAGCGGATAGCTGAACGAGTAGATAGACAAGTGTTGCGAGGAATAACGGTAATAATCCATATAGACCAAACACGCCAGCGAACACTGCGATCACAATCCATAGCGCGAGGAATGGTGAATCGCTGTGACCAGTATTTAGGATAAGTGTTGCGGCCATAATAACCAGGATCATGTAGGCGGCGAATGAGCCCCAGAAGATATATTTTTTTGGTGCCCATAGATATGACACGAAACTAGCGGCGAATGCGGTTGCGGCCATAATTGCGACGCTATCACTTACAAGTAGTGCGGCGCCAATATCTTTGACATCGGCAAAATACGCCCAGAAATACAACGCAAGGATAATACCAGACACTAACATAATCGCCTCGCAAATGCGGCGATGCCAAAAACGATTCAGCGATAGCGGTTTGATGTGTAGCCCCCTACTTAAGGTATTTTGCTTATGGCATGATTATGACGAAAAAAAGTGGTTTAGGCAAGCTAAATTAAAAGCGTCCCACGCCTTACGAATAGGAGCGCGGAGCATCCTGGTCGTAGGGCGTGGGACGGGTACCTTTCAGCGGGAGGTGGTGATCAGTTGCGGGAACTGAGCTTTAAGTGCGTCGCGGTAACGCTCGGCACGTACATTGTTGAGCCGTTGTGCCAGCTCATCCTTCTCGCGACCTTGCTTTTGCTCGGGGGTAGGTCTTGCAATCTCCTTTGCCTTTGCTATGGCTTGGGCTAGTCGCTCGTCCTCGGCCTCGAGCCTGTCAAGTTCTGATCGTGCGTCACTGACAAGCATCACTGTATCTTCGATGCAAATCTTTGCCTCGTTGGGATCAATGCGCCTTTTCATGGTGGTATCACCTTCTCTCTGTTAAGGTGCTTTTATTAAACCATAGGTGTTAATGGTCAGTAAACCTCTAAATAAAAAGAACGCCCTGGATTGAGCGTTCTTTTTCTCACTTCCCTGCTAATTGATGCTTAGCAGGGTCCAGCTACCGCCTTGGTTGTCGGTACGTAGACAGTAATCGTTCGCACCGTCGCTGAGTGTCAGGATCTGTGCGATACGCTCGCCGCTACGAATGACCGTGCGGATGCCCGCGTCTAGGAAGTTGTAGGTGGTGCCACCGTATTCCATGCGACGTGGGTAGGCGCGGAGGTCGCGACCGAATCCCATTGCGGTGATTGTAACTGGACTGTTAATAGTAGTGAATTTGTTCATATTCTTACTCCTCGAGATTTTGAATGATTTATTTTTGGTAAATAAAAAAACTGACAACAAGAAAGATGGTCAGCTACGGATTTCTGAGTAAGCTACGAGGAGACAAATTGGCACCGCCAGCCATTTGCTGTATCACCTGAAGTAGCAGTTGAATATGTAGTTCGGCAGGGACGCTTCGCCTATTGTCTAACGACGGGGCTAGTGTGTATGTCGACCAATTGTTTAGTTAGTCTGTCAGTAAAAAGGTTCTCCACCAGTACTCACATGACCTTCTTTAGTATAGCGCGTGGGTCAGTTGCGCCGTCAATAGCAAAAGCGGAATTAGAACAATTTTATTAGAAGGCTTGGATCTCGACCCAGTGTGCACCGGTATTGACTGATGATCCGTTTACCCAGTCACGAATATAACGGACTTGTTTGGTGTCGAATGTAATCGTGTGTCCAGTGGCGTTTTCGGCATAGGTGCCTTCGGACGCACTATCAAACACGGTGGTCCAGTTGGTGTTGTCTTTACTTACCTCTGTCTTAGTGGCGTTATAGGTTCGGCCATCGGCCCAGTAGTGCCAGACTTTCACGACTGAAACATTCAGCACTGATTGTAGGTCGACAGTAACAGAGTTTAGTCCAGTAGTACCCGAGTGGTATTGTGTTGACGTTGTAATTCCATTTACAAGGAGTGTATTTGGAGCAGTCTTATTAAGCGCCAAGTTGGTGCAGCTGCCAGGAGCCGGTTCGGTATTCTGCGTGACGGAAAAGACCTGCTCGCCGTTAGTGGCGGACAAACATAATGTCTGTGGGTTTGTGTTGTTATTGAATGTATACGTAAAGGTTGTGCCTGGTGAAGCGGTAAGCCCCCTGCCCTTATTGGCATCGGCAATCGTTGCTGGGTAGCCACCATTTCTTCCCTGGTCAATCGTTAGTTGCTTGAGGGCTGTAGATAGGTCGGATGTTAAGACTTTTCCTTTGGCTTTGTCCTGGACGCCTTCATACGCGACGACAACAATTGCTGCCAGTACGCCGATCACCGCAATCACGACGAGTAGCTCGACGATAGTGAATCCTTTTTTTGAAGCGTACGAACGTATCATATAGCCGTAGTATAAAGGATAAGCGTGATGACCGTCAAACAATGAAGAACCCCCGCCTCTCGCAATGAGTGACGGGGGCTTTCTTCTAGTAGGTTTTCTTGAGACCCTCGATGATTCGGTCATTTACATCGATGACAACCTTGGAGCGTCTGCTGAACTTGGGGTCCGTTGACTGTCCAATGAAGCATCCGTATGCGTACGGATATACGCTGACATTGCGCAAAGTGAGTGACTTCATGGGGATGCCGTCGATCCGTGACTTTGCGTTAAAGACGATCCGTACTCCAGTATAGATCTGGTCGTTAGTTTGACTTGCAATGTCATGGAGTGTGATTTTTGATCCCCGGTCTCCGTATGGGTCCCAGACCAATGCTTCGATAGCGGCCCACATCTGCCACTTTTCAATTCGGTCATTTACCCGCTTGAGCATGTCAATTCGCTCTTGCGTGAGTTGCGGACCAAGCGGCTGAGGCATCGCATTTTCTTTTAGAATCCAACCGTATCGATGCTTTCCTGGGCCCAGTATCCTAAGGAGTTGTTGGTCACTTATTCCATTCGCAATTACAGGTAGTCCAGCGTCTGTCAGACGTTGCCCTAACCTTTCCCTGGCCCAATCATCCAATTGGTCGTCAAACGCCCTCTTGATGACGGGGTTCAGTTCACTGCGGTAAATTTCAGGCATATCCTCATAGAATTGCTTTGAAAACTCAGTCTCCAAAATCGAGAAGGCTGTTTGAATGTCATTCGCGCCAAATGCATGAGCCGCAAGGTGCACACTGTTCATTTCGCGAGAAATTTTGTCATTGCCTGCTTGTGCGGGCAAATCAGTCATGAGTGGTACCTTTCTACTAGAAGAGCGAGTCCTTGGGGCGGGATTGCCTGCAAGGAACTTGAATATATTTTACCATAAACTTATCAAAAAGTCTATAGCGTCACTACCTTCAATTGATAATTCAAATGTTTTATGATATAATATAATATTATGCCAAGACGCGATGGATTCCCTACTAACCCAGAAATGTTGC
>Ga0157369_10007921_pt1 | contig 12215 bp, 11 predicted proteins | sample C25metaG_FD_113461 | JGI IMG/M metagenome (GOLD analysis project Ga0157369, IMG submission 113461) | Corn rhizosphere microbial communities from Kellogg Biological Station, Michigan, USA - C2-5 metaG | ecosystem: Host-associated > Plants > Roots > Rhizosphere > Soil | place: USA: Michigan...
GAACGCGCCGATATAGTTGACGGCGTTCTTGACCTTCTGCTTGGCCCATTGCGACAGCGACCAATAGGGCACGCCGAACATGCGGCGGAAGAAATTGACCAGACGATTCATCTGGATCGCGAAGTCGTAGGCCTTGTCGCCCAGATGCGCGAGCCAGCGCGCGTTCTGCACCACGAGATCGAAGATATCGCCGTGGATCACGAGGAAGCGCTTGCCATCGACACCGGTATGCACGGCGTTCTCGACCACATCGATTCCGCCGAAATGCGTGCCGTAGTAGTTGCGCAGGAACTCGTCGTGATTGCCGGGGATGTAGATGACCTTGGCGCCCTTGCGCGCCTTGCGCAGCATCTTCTGCACGAAGTCGTTATGCGATTGCGGCCAATGCCAGTTCGACTTCAGCGCCCAGCCATCGACGATATCGCCGACCAGATAGACGGTGTCAGCGTCATGAGTACGGAGAAAGTCGAGCAATTTGTCGGCCTGCGAGCCGCGGGCTCCGAGATGGACATCGGAGATAAACAGAGTGCGAAAGCGCCGCTCCGGGCTTTCATCACTGCCAGCATCAACTACCATGCGTGCGCCCTTAACAGATTCCCGTGACAGAGCCGTGACGAACAAGCCCTGCGGCGAAACGACGGACACGTCGCCCTGCAGGCGCTTCGAATCGGGTCCCCGCCTGCATTGAATCGCGATAGCAGCGGTAAACGACAATCAGGCGACAAGAGCGGGGTTTCCGTGGGAATGCGGCGGGACTGTTAACCACCTTCGTCATTGCGACAAGCACGTACATTCCCGCGGCACGATCTGCCCGAGCTTTGCTCAAACCGTTGGCCCTCGATAGACAGAGGGCGCAGGGAATGCCGGGCGTTTGGCACACCCGCAGCCTCGCGTGCAAAGTAGTAATCACGCGAGTTAGTCACTACAGGTACGCCGTAACGATCCGGCATTCCCTGCGCGATGGTTTACGGCTTATGGCGCGCTCTCCCCGGGGTGCCGGGCTTGATAGCCCCCGTCGCTCTGCGAACGTCTCGCGGAGCTTGACGCCAGCATCGGGGCGTCAGGACTACACGCTTTTGCCGTCCGCCTCTGGCGCGTTCGTCTCGCGCACCAAAAGCGTCCACCGCATCCCGCTCCAACGTTCGTGACGATTGGCCGAAACGCCCCTCTGATCGGAGGCGGGACGTGCATAGACAATCATATTTTTCTGAAAAACGGAAGTGAAATTTAGGCTTCCATGCTCTCGACCGGCAAATCAGCTTGAGATCGCTCACCAAATTCGACTTTGCGCGCAGTGTATTTGCACGGCGAGATTGTCTTTCGGCGAGATGATCGAGTCAAAATCGATCAAGTGATTTGCCCGTCGCGGCTGGGCAAGTATGCGCAGCGGAAAACTGATCAATGAAGGGACACAGCCATGAGATTTTCGCCACTCTTCGTTGCGGGTCCAGTTGCGCTATCCTGTCGATTGAACTGCTACCGTTCACAATGACAGTTGCCTTCACAATCACAGAGGATCCCATCATGCCGGACAAATCTGCAAGAGGCATCGACCGACGCGATCTTATCATGGCATCCATTGCCGCGGTCGGCGGCGCGACCGCCGTCACCGTCAGCGCTGGTGCTGCGAATGCCGAGGACGCAGCGACATCCCCTGCCAATCCGGCATCAAGAACGGTCTATACCGGCGACGTTATCGAAGGCAAAAAAGTCGTCAGCGCACTCGACGTCAACGAGCTGGAGCCCGGCAAGAGGCACCGCTTGTATTTTCAGGGCGTTGAGATGCCAACCGGACAGCATTGGTATGCGTCTGTGACGGTCGCCAAGGGAGCAAGGCCGGGCAAGCGCGGCGTCCTGACCAGTGGCGTGCATGGCGACGAGATGAGTTCTGTCCATACGGTCCACACCGTGATGAACCAGCTCGATCCGGCGCAGATGTCCGGGACGGTGATGGCGGTCACGGACATATCGCGCCCGGCCCTGGAAGGCATGCAGCGCAGATGGCCCAATCAGGGCAGAGGCATCGATCTGATCGATATGAATCGGGAGTGGCCCGGAAATGAGAACGGCGCCACCGCACCCAGCCGGCACGCCGGACTGCTGTTCAACCACCTGCTGCGGCCGAACGCCGACTTCGCGATCGACTTCCACACAGGCACAACAGGATTCGAAGTCACTGCATTCAATATCGGCGGCATGGATGTGCCCGGCGTCAAGGCGATGATGGAGCTCTATCCCGTCGGTCAGATTTTCGACAATCATGTGTATCCCGGCGTCCTGCACAACGCCTTTATGGACGTCGGCATCCCCTCCTTCACGCCGGAAATCGGCGCTGCGCGCGTCCTTGACGTCGAGATGATCTCGCTGTTCGTGGAAGGCACAATGAACGTCCTCAAGCATCACGGCATCGTTGCGGGGCCGATGGGACGGACGGGCAAGGACGTGACCGTGTTTGTCGGCAACAGCGCGTTCCCGATCCTGGCCACCGCGGGCGGCCTCGTCGAGCATCTGGTCAAACTCAACGACAAGGTCGTAGCCGGACAGAAGGTTGCCATCCAGCGCGATAGCTTCGGCGAGGTGGTTGCGGAGTATGTAAGCGGAGTGGCCGGCGAGATAACGGGCCAGCGCAGCGATGCAATGTCCGAGCCCGGCAACCCCCTGGTATTCATCCTTTTCAACAAGCCGGGACCGGAGGACGTTCCGGCCTACCCCGAGTAGCTGCCGCATCGAATTCAAGGCCGGTGACGTTCACTGTGGCCATTCACGCGGCTCGCTCGTGCTTGGTTGGCCCGAAGCCGACATCCCGCAAAACCAGAACCATGCCGCGACTTGCGGGCGCGAAAAGCCGGAAGCTGAACCGGCTTGCACTCGGATTGGCATCTCCACCTGCGCGCATTAACGTCCGCCCAACAGGCAAGCCACCCGAACATCAGTGGCCGCTGGGAGCAGGAAGGTACCGACATGAAGCTGTACTACGCGCCGGGCACGATATCGCTCATGCCCCATGTCGCCCTGCTCGAGAGTGGTCTTTCCTTTGTCGCCGTCAGGGTTGATGAAGCCAGCAAGAAGATGTCGGATGGTGGCGACTACAGGGCGATCAACCCCCTCGGCTACCTACCGGGTTTGGTGCTCGATGACGGCAGCGTGCTGCTCGAGGCAGCCGCGATCGCCCAGTACGTCGCGGACCGCAATCCGGCGGCAAAGCTCGCTCCACCGCCCGGCACCATCGAGCGCGCGAGACTTCACGCCTGGCTGAACTTTCTCTCCAGCGAGATGCACAAGGGAGGTCTTGGCCCACTGTTTTACACGGCCCTGGACGAGCGGGCGAAGGATGTTTTCCGCGAGCGGCTCAGGGCGCGGTTTGCCTTTGTCGACCAGCATTTGTCCACGCGTGAGTATCTGCTGGGCAAGGACTACTCGATTGCCGACGTCGGCTTGTATGCGATAACGGGCTGGACGCCTCGTGTCGGCTTTGACATTCACGCCTACCCGAACCTGGTCGCGCATCAGGCTCGGATCGCGGGTCGCGACGCCGTACGTGAAGTTCACGGGATCGAGGGCCCCGTCCCGGCATGATCTCCTGAACGGCTGACGTTGACGCCTGAGCGTTTTGCCGCCATATACAGCGCATGAATAAGCTTCTGTCAGCCGCATTGACCACCACCGCGACCGCTTACGGCGGATCGCCTGCTGGTTGCGCGCGCTAGAGACAAGCGTACTTCACCCAGAAAAGGCCCCGCCGGCAACGGACGGGGCCTTTTCCGGTTTTTGATGGTCCCCGTCCGCGCTCTTTCCCATCACAAGGAATACAGCCATGGACGATCTCGACCACAGAAATCTCGGCGTGAAACTCAAACTCTGGCACCTTCAGGAAGATGCGCCGGGCATGGTGTTCTGGCATCCGCGCGGTTACGCGATCTACCGGGTGCTGGAGGACTATGTCCGGCGCAAGATGCGCCGGGCCGGTTATGCCGAGGTCCGGACGCCACAACTGCTGCCACAGCAGCTCTGGAGCCGCAGCGGCCACTGGGACAAGTTCGGCGAGCACATGTTCCGCGTCGATGACGGCGAACAGGCGATGGCGCTTAAACCGATGTCGTGCCCATGCCATGTCCAGATCTTCAGCAAGGGGCTGCGCTCGTGGCGAGAGCTTCCGATCCGCTATGCCGAGTTCGGCGCCTGCCACCGCAATGAGCCTTCCGGTTCGCTCCACGGCATCATGCGAACGCGCGCCTTCGAGCAAGACGACGCCCATGTGTTCTGCCGCGAGCAGGACGTCGAGGCCGAAGTCGCGCGCTTCATCACCCTCTTGGGCGAGGTCTATCGTGAGCTCGGCTTTCCCGACTACGAGGTGGCGCTGGCGACGCGGCCGGCGGTACGCGCCGGCGACGACGCGACGTGGGACTGGTCGGAGGCGAAGCTCGGCGATGCCGCGCGGCAATGTGGCCTCGCGCCTCACGTCAATCCCGGCGAAGGCGCGTTCTACGGACCGAAGCTGGAATTCGCGCTGCGAGACCGGCTGGGACGATCCTGGCAGTGCGGCACGGTGCAGCTCGACGGCGTGCTGCCGCGGCGGCTCGAGGCGTCCTATATCGCCCCCGACGGCAGAAGCGCCAATCCTCTGATGATCCACCATGCCATCTTCGGATCGCTCAGTCGCATGATCGCGATCCTGCTCGAGCACCATGGCGGCGTGCTTCCGTTCTGGCTGTCACCGGACCAGGTCGCGGTCGTACCGATCTCGAAAGACCAGGCCGGATACGGTGCGGACGTTTCGGCGGCGTTTTGGGATGCCGGAATCCGGGCCGTTGCCTATGACGGCGCTGATACCCTTTCGCGGCGCATCGTGGCGGCGCACGAAATGGCGGTGCCAGTGATGGCTATCGTCGGCGGGCGCGAGATGAGGGATGGCCGGGTGAGCCTGCGCGAGCGCGACGGCTCGCAGATCGACATTCCACTGGCCGAAGCGGTATCCCGCCTGCATACGAGGGCCCGACCGCGTACCCCCGCGGCTGAAGCGTTGTAGCCCCCGGACCGCTCCGCCTACAAAGCCGGATCAAGCCGCGCTGCGTGCGGGTACCGGATCAACGTGCCTGACCTCAATGGTCAGGTGCGAAAGCGACCGGAACCGGGCGACCTTGGCCCGGTAATATTGCTCGCCCCGCTGCTTGGCGGTTGCCACGGAGACGATCGCGCCAAGGTGGCCAGGACCCAACCGCCAGAGGTGAAGATCGACGAGCTGGTCGCCCTCGTCCTCGATCGAACGTTTGAGGTTGTCCGCCATGCGGCGGTCGGGATTCATGTCCAGAAGGATGGCGCCGGTGTCGCGAATAAGCCCAAACGACCAGCTCGCAATGACACACGCGCCGACGATGCCCGCGAGTGGGTCCATCCACATCCAGCCAAAGACGCGTGCAAGCACAAGGCCGACGATCACCAGCACCGATACGGCGGCATCCGCCATCACATGGATGAGAGCCGCACGCATGTTGTGGTCGCGCGCGGCCGATGCATGGGCGTGCTCATGCTCCTCAAACTCGACCGGATAAATCTGCTCACCGATTTTGACGTTGGCGCTGAAAGCGTGCGGCTCGGGAATTTCGTCGATGGATTCGAGGTAGTCGCCGCGATCCCCGAACGCAAAAAGTTGCCGCGCACCGTCCGGCCGCACGGTCTCGATCGAAGCGGCAGAGGCGACAAGTGCGGCACCAGTTTCCGTGCGGAGGCGGAAGCGGGGCGGAACGCCGTCCTCGAACACCTCAAAGATCACGACCCCTGTATCGGTCGTGATGCGATGCGTTTCGCCTTCCTCATGGTGTGCATGATGATGGCCGTGATCGTAGCCATGACTATGGCCGTGGCTATGATCATGCCCGTGATCGCCGCCGCTGAGCAGCCAGGCGCTGGCAACGTTGACCGCAAGTCCAAGGACAGCAATCGGTATTGCTTGCGCGAAATGGATCGGAACCGGTTCGAAAAGACGGCTGATGGCTTCATAACCGATCAATAGCGCGATCATCACCAGGATGATGGCGCTGGTGAACCCAGCCAGATCTCCCAGCTTGCCAGTGCCGAAGGTGAAGCGCGGATCATCGGCGTATCGGCGAGCGTAGGTATAGGCGAGCGCCGCGAGCAGCAGAGCACCGGCATGTGTGCTCATGTGAAGTCCGTCGGCAACGAGCGCAATCGATCCAAACAGCCAGCCGCCGACGATTTCGGCGACCATCATGGCGCTGCACAGCCAGATCACCGCCCACGTTTTCCGCTCGCTCTTCTGATGATCCTCGGAAAGGAATACGTGCCTGTGAAGAGGCGCAATCGCCGCGCCGCCGGTCTCGCTCATGGCAACCCTCTTTCGCTACTTCAGGTACGTCCGCACGACGTCGATCAGGTCGGCGGCCCCCTTGGCCTTCTCCGGGTTCTCCTCGTGCGCGGGATCGACAACGTGATGACGGATGTGATCCTCAAGGAGTTCCGAGGTCAGCCCGTTCACGGCACCTCGTACCGAAGCGACCAGCATCAGCACGTCGGCGCAGCCGAGCTCGGCTTCCAGCGCGCGCTCGACCGCCTCGATCTGTCCCTTGATACGCCGGACCCGGCCGATGAGCTTGGACTTGTTCTTGATCGTGTGTGACATGCCCGTAATATAGGGGGGTACCCTATATCGCTCAAGCGCCAGATTGAGGGCAGGTGACGAACTGGCTCCTGTCCCGGAACAAACAGGCAGGTAAATAGTTGTGCGCACATCACTGGCAACGGCTTACCCGTGGGCGTCGGTGGCTGAGAGACCGAGCGCGCTCCCGCCTGCACAGTCAGGGGAGCGTCAGATGTTGCCGCGTTTCCGGGTCATTCGCCCTCCGAACGTCTTGAAGGGGTTTCAGGAAAAGCTGCTTGAGCAGGCATGGGCGGCTCTCGCGGAGGCGCATCGGACGCTCGCGGACAATCCGCATCCCGACACATTCGCTGGCCGCAAGACGCAGGAGCCCTTTCCCAGCGAGGAAGATCTGTAAGCCGCTTATCCCAGGTAAATGCGCCCCCCCCGCGGCACTAGCGTCGCGGCATGGATGAGTCGCCTGCCCACCCCCCTTATCGGTTGCTCGAATTGCTATGCCGCCAGCAAGCGAGGCTTTCGGCCACGCCGGCAGCGCGAACTGAGCTCGAGCGCATGGCGCTTGAATACAAGCAACTGGCCGATTGGCAGGAGCACCAGCGGCCGGAAACGGATGAGGAAAGCCGCCAATTGCGGGCGGCCGCCAACCTTAAGCCTGATGATCCCTGATCCGGTGCTTCATCCTGGTGGCGATGGTCTCGAGGACGATCGCAAAGGCCAGGATGAGATAGGTGATCAGCCCCACCTCGCGCAGGTCGAAATAATATCCGCTCGCCATATAGAGATCGAAGCCGACGCCCGATGCGCCGGCTGCGGCCCCCATCACGACGGCGTTGGCGAAATTCATTTCGAAGCGCAGGAAGGTCCAGGACAACAGGTAAGTGAAAGACGAGGGAATAACGGCCTGAAAGACGATCTGCCACCAATTGGCGCCGCTCGCCTTGAGGGCCTCGATGACGCTTCGATCCAGATCCTCGAATGACTCGCTGTAGGCCTTGGTCAGATAGCTGATCGAGTGGAAGGTCATGCCGATGACCGCGGCGGTCGCGCCGAGCCCTGCCGTCACCGCGAAGATCAGCACCCAAAGGATGGTCGGCACCGCCCGCACGAAGGCGACGAAGGCCTTGATCACGTTGGTCACGCCCTTCGGGGCCAGATTTTGCGCGCCCAAAAGGCCGAGAAACAGCGCAATGAAGCCGCCGAACAAGGTGGAGAGAAATGCCAGCCCCAGCGTGATCACGACTTCATAGAGGGCCTTGAGGAAGGAAAGGTGCGGGCCGCCCGGATGCAGGAAGATGATCTTCAGATTGGCCAGCGTAGCGGATACGGCTTCGGAGAGGCTGGTGCCGCCATCATCCAGATGCGCCAGCGCGTAGACGGTCGTCACCGCGAGCACCGACAGCAGGAGGCGGATGACAATCTTCTCCCTGGTGAGCGGCCGCGTGGGCAGGCGCGCGGCCGATGCGCGTGTGCTTCCCGCCAGCCGGTCCGCGCCGCGCCAAGCGTCCTGCACATCAGTCACAGGATGATCCTTCGGATGTAGTTCGAGATCATCTCGATCGCGATGATGGTGATCACGATCATGAGCACCACCAGGCTCGCCTCATGGAAATGGAAGCTCTTGTAGTAGACGTCGAAGGAAAACCCGACGCCGGTTCCGGTCAGCAGGCCGACCAGCGTGGCATCGCGGATGTTGGTGTCGATCATGAACAGCAGCCAGCTGATCATCTGCGGCAGGCTCGACGGCAGGATGGCTTGCAGGATGATCGACGGATAGCTGGCGCCGGTGGCCTGCAGTGCTTCCACCGAATGGACGCTGGCCTCGTCGATCGTCTCGATGAAGGCGCGGGTCAGAAAACCCAGCGAGCCGAAGAACAAGGCCAGAAAGCCGGTGAGCTGGCTCTGGCTGAACGCCAGCATCAGGATCATGGCCCAGGCGACCAGCGGAATGTTGCGCAGCACCGAGGCGATGGCTCTGGCGATCACGCTGAAGAACATGTTGAGGCGCGTCGTGCGCGAGCCGACCATGGCCAGCATCAGGGCGAAGATCGCGGCAACCGTGGTCGCCGCGACCGACATCAGAATGGTGTCGCGGAGTTTTATCGCGATGTCCGGCAACTTGGTCAGCGACTGCGCATTCGGGTAAAAATTGCTGGCGCCCCAGACCAAGGCCTTGCCGATGCTGGTGAAGCCTGCGACGGGATCATAACTCGTGATGAAGATCGAGCCGGCGGTCAGCGCGCTTAGACCTGCAAAGAACAACAGCCTGTCGTTGCGGCGCCTGACGAAGATATCAGCTGGCATATCGCGCCCTCGGCACGGGAGCTTCCGTGCCGTAGATTTCCGCGATGCGCTGGGGCGAAAGGTCGCCCGGACCGCCATCGAAGACGATCCTGCCCTTGTTCACGCCGAGGATGCGATCGGAATATTTGAGGGCGACGTCGACCTGATGCAGGTTGACGATCAGCGAGATTTGCATCTCGCTTGCGAACCGCTTCAACTGCTCCATGATGATCTTCGAAGCGCCCGGATCCAGCGAGGCGATCGGCTCGTCGCAGAGAATCATCTTGGGGTCCTGGACCAGAGCCCGGGCAATGCCAACCCGCTGCTTCTGTCCGCCGCTCAACCGATCGCAACGTTGATAGATGTGGTCGGCAAGACCCAGCATGGTGATCAACTCCATGGCCTGCCGTTTTTCGTCGCGGCTGTAGCGGCCGAGTGCGCCGGACAGCGTGGACTTGGAGCCGAGCCTGCCATGCAGGACGTTCTCGATCACCGTCAGCCGCTCGACGAGATTGTAGTGCTGGAAGATCATGCCGATCTTGCTGCGAACCTTCTTCAACTCGCCCCTGCCGAGCGAGCCGACCGAAACCCCTTCGAAGCGCACCTCGCCCCTGCTGACTTCGATCATTCGGTTGATGCAGCGAAGTAACGTCGATTTGCCGGCGCCGGACGGACCGATCACCGAGACGAACTCGCCCTTCCTGATGGAAAAGCTGACGTCGTCGAGCGCCGGCCTTGCTCCGTTGTAAGATTTCATCACATGGCTGACTTCCAGCAGCGGCGCGCCGGGAAGCTGCGTGATTTGTGTCATCCTTCATCCTCCGTGACGAGGCGCAGAGCCGGAAAAGCGATTTCGGGGCCCGGCAGCCGGGCCCCGAAAAGTGGGAGGAATTACTTGATCCCCAGGACCTTGCGCATCGGGTCGTACCAGTCGTCCGTGACCTTCACGAAGCGCGCAGGCGCCTGGAAGTCCGAGCCTTTGGTACCCGCGGGAGCAAAGATCTTGGTGTCCTTGGCGACCTCGTCCGAGCTCAGGACGTCGGTAATCGCCTTCATGGTCTTGTCGCTCAGATAGGCGCTGTTGACCTCGACCGGCGGATTGAGCACCGGGATCGACTTGATGACGACGAACTGCTTGCCGCCGAGAGACGTAAACGGGGCCGCGGCATCCTTCCTGATCTCGTAGACGGCGCCGGCGGTGTTATCTTTGCCCGAAACCAGCGTGACGTAGTTCGTCACCAGGAAGTCGCACACCGCGGCCACGTCGGCGCGGCCGGTCAATGCATTGACCAGCGACAATTGGTGCGAGCCGCCGAACACCACCTGCGTGAAGAAGTGACCGTCGCCGCCTTGCGCGAGATCCTCGAAGGTCAGGTTCTTCCACTTCGGATCGCCCTTGAACTGGCCCACGATGGCAGCGGCCGGCATGTTGAAGCCGGAGGTCGAGTTGGTGGAAACGAACGACATCCGCTTGCCGGCGATCTTCTCGAGGCTGAACTGCCCGTCGGCCTCGTACTTGGACTCCTCGCCCTTCTTGACGACCAGGCGGCTGTAATAAAGCGCGTCGCTCAGCGTTCCCGATGGGCCGGTGTTGACCACCAGCGGAATGACCTTGGGATCGCGGGCATGTGAGGTGAGATATTCGTTGGCTCCGAACCATCCGATCTGGGCCTGGCCGTTTTCCAGCGCCGCGATGGCGATCGCATAGTCGGTGGTGAGCTTGTTTTCGACTTTCTTGCCGGTGGCCTTGGCAATCACAGCAGCGATTTCGTCACGCATTCCAGCGAGGCCGTCCGACGAGTCGTTCGGCAACCAAGCGATCGTGATCGTATCCGGCTCCTTGGCCGTCTGAGCCTTGGCCGCAGGCAGCGCCAGGACGCCGCCGATCAGGGCTGCAGCCAGCGCCACGGAGCTTGCCGAAGGAAAGTATTTCAGATGCATTGCAATTGCTCCCGCAAGGTTGGTCGATAAGTCGATCAAGAATCGACGCGCAGATGAATTGGGTCCCTCGGGAACGCAGGTCGCAGCGCATTCGAGCGGTTCTCCCGTCCGGATGTCCTGACCGCCGTTCAACTGCCCTCGGGCCATGGCGCCGACCGTTGCCGGACGCCTTTGCTTCTTCGTGCTTGCCTCGTTATTTGCAGGACATTCGGAAGAAGCGTTGCGGCATTGCACAGCGATCGAGACCAGTGGCAGCGGGCGAAATTTCCCTTTCGCACAAACGCGCCACCGCGTTGCGGTCTAGCGATCGCATGTGACAGTTGCGTGAAAGCCGATGTTTGTCCCCATACGCAAAAGGACGTAGCTGTCAGGGTAGCTGTCCACATCCAGCCCATCGTGTCATATTGACGGGCCGGTTTTGCCGAACTGTCGTCAAGTTGCGATAGGTTCTTCGAAGTCGATATGGGGCACAAAAACTCCCGCCATGACCGAGCATCACAACGAAGCAATCAACCTCGACCTCAGCCGCCGCAAGCTTCTCGCTGCAGTGGGTATAGCCATCGCGGCGACCTCCCTCGCCCGGGCGGACGAAGGCAAAGTCGCCCCTCTCGAAAGCCGACCGTCCGATCCGGTGACGACACCTCCTGTCGCTGGACTGCATTTGCAGTTCGGAGCGGATGCGTCATCGGAAATGGTGGTGTCCTGGCACACCCTGCAACCCGTCAAAAATCCGAAAGTCGTGCTTGGGCGTCTTGACGGCAAGTTCGAGCAAACGGTCGAGGCCGCGCCGACGAGCTATACGGATGCGAAGTCCGGTCAGCACGTGTACGCTTATCATGCAAAGCTCCGCCGACTGCAGGCTGACGCGGCCTATCTTTACGCTGCCATGCATGACGGGGCCGAACCGGAATTCGCGACGTTTCGCACCGCCCCGCGTGGCCGCGCACCGTTCACGTTCACGAGCTTCGGCGACCAGGGCACACCGACGCTGGGCAAGAAGTTCGTGCCGCCCGCCGGCGTGACGCTGAAAGATCCTCCTTTCGTGAACGACAATCTCGGCTCGCCGGCGGCCGGCGACACCACGCTCGGCGTCGAGCGGTTGAAACCCTTGTTTCATCTGTTCAACGGCGACCTCTGCTACGCCAATCTCGCGGAGGATCGCATTCGCACCTGGTGGGATTTCTGGGACAACAACACCCGCAGCGCCCGCAAGCGTCCCTGGATGCCCTCGCCCGGCAACCACGAGAACGAGCTCGGTAACGGGCCGATCGGGTATCAGGCCTATCAGACCTATTTCTCGGTGCCGGAGGCCTCCGGCCAGACCGAGGTGACGCGCGGGCTTTGGTACGCCTTCACCGCCGGCTCCATGCGCGTGGTCAGC
>Ga0157369_10007926_pt1 | contig 12210 bp, 12 predicted proteins | sample C25metaG_FD_113461 | JGI IMG/M metagenome (GOLD analysis project Ga0157369, IMG submission 113461) | Corn rhizosphere microbial communities from Kellogg Biological Station, Michigan, USA - C2-5 metaG | ecosystem: Host-associated > Plants > Roots > Rhizosphere > Soil | place: USA: Michigan...
CCGTCGCGGATCGCCGGGGTGTAGATGTGCTCGTAGGGCGCCTGGCCGCCGTCCGCCGGATCGGTGAAGACGTCGTGGATCGCGAGGACGCCACCGGGCTGCACGTGCCGGGCCCAACCGGCGTAATCGGCTTTGCAGTGCTCGACCGCGTGCCCGCCGTCGATGAACACCATCGCGAGCGGCGTCGACCAGAGGGCGGCCACCGTCGCTGATTTTCCGACGATCGCGATGACGGTGTCTTCGAGCCCGGCGGCAGCGACGGTACGGCGGAAGAACGGCAGCGTGTCCATCCGGTGCGACGCCGGATCTACGAGCTCGGGGTCGTGCCACTCCCAACCCGGTTGGTTCTCTTCGGATCCGCGATGGTGGTCGACGGTGAACACGTGGCTGTTGTGCGCCCGCGCGGCCGCGCCGAGCCAGACCGCCGACTTCCCGCAGTAGGTGCCGACCTCGAGGATCGGTCCGTGCGGCGCCGCGGCGGACGCGACGTCGAACAACGCCTCGGCTTCGAGCGGCGGGAGAAAACCTTTGGCCGCGTCGGCGACCGCGCGTTCGGCGTCCGAGATCACGCGTTGTCGCCGTCGCCGGCGTTCGAGAGGTTCGAGCGGATCATGTCGGTGACGGTCGGGTCGAGCAACGTCGTGACGTCGCCGAGCTCGCGGTTCTCGGCGATGTCACGCAGCAACCGGCGCATGATCTTCCCGCTGCGGGTCTTCGGCAATTCGGGAGTGACGAGGATCTGGCGCGGCTTCGCGATCGGGCCGATCTCCTTCGCGACTTGGTCGCGCAACGACTGCACGAACGCGTCGCCCTTGCTCTCGTCTTCGGCGACGTTGCCGCGAGGCGTGACGAACGCGACGATCGCTTGCCCCGTCGTCGGATCGGTGGCGCCGACGACCGCGGCTTCGGCGACTGCCGGGTGACCGACCAGCGCATGCTCGACCTCGGTCGTCGAAATGCGATGGCCGCTGATGTTCATCACGTCGTCGACCCGGCCAAGCAACCAGATGTCGCCGTCGTCGTCCTTCTTCGCGCCGTCGCCGGCGAAGTAGACGCCGTCGAAACGCGACCAGTAGGTCTCGCGGTAGCGCGCGTCGTCACCCCAGATGCCGCGCAACATCGACGGCCACGGCTCGGTGAGGACGAGGAAGCCGCCACCTCCGTCGGGCACCGGCTTGCCGTCGTTGTCGACGACGTCGGCGCTGATGCCGGGGAACGGCGTCATCGCGGCGCCCGGCTTGGTCGACGTGACACCCGGCAGCGGCGTGATCATGATGGCGCCGGTCTCGGTCTGCCACCACGTGTCGACGACCGGCGTGCGATTGCCGCCGACGTACGTCCGGTACCAGATCCACGCTTCAGGGTTGATCGGCTCGCCGACCGAACCGAGGACGCGCAACGACGACAAGTCGTACGGCGCCAGCAGTTCGTGGCCCCACTTCATCAACGTGCGGATCGTCGTCGGCGCGGTGTAGAGGATCGACACCTTGAACTCTTCGATCAGCTTCCACCATCTGTCTTGGTCGCCGGGGTGCGGCGTGCCTTCGTACATCAACGACGTCGCGCCATTGCAGAGCGGTCCGTAGACGATGTAGGAGTGCCCGGTGATCCACCCGATGTCGGCGGCGCACCAATAGATGTCGGTGTCGGGCTTGAGATCGAAGACGAAACGATGCGTCGCGGCGACTTGAGTGAGGTAGCCGCCGGTCGTGTGCAGGATGCCTTTGGGCTTCGCGGTCGTGCCGGACGTGTACATCATGAACAGCGGATGCTCGGCGTCGAACGCTTGCGCGTCGTGCGTGTCAGGTTGCGAGTCGACGACGTCGTGCCACCACACGTCGCGCCCGTCGGTCCAGTCGACGTCGCCGCCGGTGCGGCGGACGACGAGAACGTGCCGGACGTTCGGGCAGTCGGCGACGGCCTCGTCGACGGCCGGCTTGACCGGCGTCGGGGCGCCGCGTCGGAGCTGGCCGTCGGTGGTGACGACGACGCGCGCGTCGGCGTCGAGAATGCGGCCACGCAGCGCGTCCGCCGAGAAGCCGCAGAACACGACGTTGTGCGGCGCGCCGATGCGCGCGCAGGCGAGGATCGTCGCGATCGTTTCGGGGATCATCGGCATGTAGATCGCGACGCGGTCGCCGGCCTTCACGCCGAGTTCGGTCAGCGCGTTCGCGGTCTTCGCCACTTCTGCCTGCAGGTCCGCGTACGTGATGGTGCGCCGCGCGGTGTCGCCGTCGGCGACCCAGTGGAACGCGACCTTGTCGCCGAAGCCGGCGTCGACGTGCCGGTCGACCGCGTTGACCGCCGCGTTCAGCTGCCCGCCGACGAACCATTTCGCGTACGGCGCTGCCCACTCGAGCGCGGTGTGCCACTTGGTTTGCCAGCGCAGCCACTCGGCCTGCTTCTCCCAGAACGCCACCCGGTCGCGCGCGGCGTCGTCGTACAGCGCGGGTTGCGCGTTGGCGTTCTTCGCGAGGTCTGCCGGAGGGTCGAACCGTCGGGGCTCGTGCAGCAGCGCGTCGAGCGTGGGCTCGGACATCCTCAGCTCCTCAGTCGCAGACCCGTCCGCGGCCATTGTCTCTGGGCCAGCCGAGGGGTCGATACCGGCGGTCGGCGGGCTAGACGTCGAAGCGACCCCGCACGCTGGCCCGGCTGAGGAAGCGCAACGTGATGGCGGACAACGCCAACTCGAGCGCCGCGCCGGCCGCGAACGCGACGTGCAGCCAACTCCCGCCGACCGAGGCGGCCAGCACGACGAGGACCGTGCACGCGCACATCGCCCACACGACGGTGATGGCGACGCCGTAGGCGCGCATCCCGCTGATCATCTGCCACCACGGCGTCAGTCGACGGCGATCCCGCTGCACGCAGCGATCATCCCGTACGGCATATCAGTTGCCGCCGGAGCCGCCGGAGCTGCTGACCGGCGTCAGGGTCGGCGACGGCGCGGGCGCCTTGCTGTGGGTCACGACCGGCGTCGGCGTCGGGGTCCGCGACGGCCTGGGCGCCGCCGTCGTACGGGCCGGTTGCGGCTTCTTGCGAACCCGCGGCGTCGTCCGCGGCTTCGGTGACCGGGACGGCAACAACGACGGAGGCGGCGACGGCGACGGTGTCACCCCGGCCGGGTCGACCGCGGCCGCCGACGGCGGGGTCGCGACGCCGGTGCCCGCCACGATGCTGGCAACGCCGACCGCGCCGGCCACCGAGCCAACGCCAAAAGCAGCGGTCGCAGCCCGCACCGAACGGCGGGCGCGATCGCGGTCGCTGCTGTGGCTGCGCATCACTCCCCAGTCAACATGATCGCGAGGGTCGGGCAGGCCTTCGCCGCCCGCCGCGCGTGCGCGACGAGTTGCCGCGGCAACTCGTCACCGTCGAGGATCGGGTAGCCCCACTCGTCGAGCTCGATCCACTCTGGCAGCACTTCGGCGCACAAGCCGTGGGCTTTGCACGCGATCGGGTTGACGCGAATGCGCATCCCGCTCATCGGGTCACCGCCAACCTTCCGACGGCCGCGGCGCCGGCAGCCAACCGGCGCCACTCGCGACGGCGGCGCATGGCCGGCCGGACCGGTGCGCGGCGACGTCTTCGGCGAACACCGACAGCGCGGTCGACGCGAACCGCACCGCGCCATCGGGATGCCGGCACGCGCCGCGGCCGGGCACGACGGCAAGCCAGCGTTCGAGCGCCGGCCACCATCGTTCGTCCCAGCCACCCGAAGCCAGCCGGCGCAACGCGTCCGCGATCGCCGGAAGACCGTTGACGCACGGCCCGCACTGCCCGGCGTTGTGCGCCGCGAGATAACTCATCACCCGCGCGGTCTCGACGAGGCCGCACGACGTCGGCGGAAGCACGGCGACGACACCCGCGCCAAGAGCGGCGCCGGCCGAGCGCATCGCCCGATGGGTCAACGGCAACTGCCACGCGTACGCCGCCGGCAGCCAGCTGCCGAAATATCCGCCGACCAAGACTGCGCCGACACCCGCGCGGCTGACGCCGGCTCGTTCCGCGACCGCGCCGATCGTCGTGCCCGTCGGCACTTCCGCGACCCGGCGCGAGATGCCCTCGGCCGAGATGCTGACCAGCAGCGTGCCCGGCTCGTCGTGATCCCCGACCTCGCGGAACCAGTGCGCGCCCCGGCGCGCGATGGCGCCGACATGCGCGAGCGTCTCGACGTTGTTCACCAACGTCGGCCGGCGCGCGACCCCTTGCTCGAACGGCCGCGGCGGCGTGAACGTCGGCCGCGCGTCGCCGCCGTTGACGTACTGAACCAGCGCCGTCTCTTCGCTCGCGACGTAGCGCGACGGGATCTCGTGCACGCGGATTGGCACTGCGTCGCGCCGCCGCGCCACCGCGGACCGGATCACAGCGACGGCCGAGCTGCCGCGGTGCACCGCGAGATGCGCTTCGTCGGCGCCGACCGCCCGGGCCGCGAGCTGGATGCCGTCGAGCACGAGGTGCGGCGCTCGGCTCAGCAACAACACGTCTTTGCCACTCGCCGGCTCGCCTTCGGCGCCGTTCGCGACCACAACCGGACGGCGGTTCGCTCCGGCCGCGACCGAGCCCATCTTCCGTCCGGCCGGGAAGCCGGCGCCGCCTCGGCCGAGCAAGCCGCTCGCCTCGATCTCGTCGATCACGGCTGGGCCCGGCAGCGACGGCAGCGGTCCCCACGTGTCGAGGTGCGCCGTGAAGACGTCGTCGTCGTTCACGCTCGCGAGCACGCGCCGCGGCCACGCGTCCACCGCCGTCGACGCGCGAGTCGGGCTCATCGGGATCGCCCCGCGACGCTACGCAGTGGACCGGCCGGCTCGTTGCCCGCCCCGAGCCGGATGGCGACCGCGACGACGAGTGACAGCAAAGCCGCGATGTCCAGCCACAACCCGAACCGGCCGTGCGCGGCGTCGGTGCCGGTCTCGAGAAAGTGCACGAACGCGAGCGGCCACACGGCGTAGACCGACCAGTGCACGGCCCGCCACCAGCGCAGCGGCATGCGGTGCCGGACCAAGCTCGTCGCGATCGCGACGACGATGACGTCGAACGCGATCGTCCCGAGCGACACCCACAACCGCCGGTACGGCGACGTGCCGGGAATGACGAACGACCACCAGCCGACGTACACGAACGTGTCGAGCAACGTCGTGACGACGTGCGCGAGCATGAACCCGAGCGCCAGCAACGACACGTTGCGATGCAAGTCTTGGGTCGCGAACCGCGGCCACTGCCGCGAAGCAAGCGACCGTTGGGTCGCGGCGATGCCGAGGAACATGCTCACCGTCAACAAGACGAACGCGACGATCGCGGTGCTGCGCGTCGTATACCAAAGCGGCGCGGACGAGAAGCCGGTCACGACCGCGGCCAGTCATTGACATACATCGGCACACCGTCGGCCCCGACGAGCCGGGCGTGGAAACCGCGGTCACGCAACCAGCCCGGCGCGTCGGCGCCGAGGATCACCGCGGCCGTCGACGCGGTGTTCGCGAGCACGCATGTCGACGCCGTCACGCTGACCGTCCGCCACGGCCCGCGCGCCGGCAACCCCGAGCGCGGGTCGAGCAGGTGATGCAACTCGACGCCGCCGCGCTGCCAACGCCGCGCCCGCGTGCTCGACGTCGCGAGGCCGCCGTCGCGGATCACGATCACCTGCCCATGCTCATCGGCGGGCAACGCAAGATCGGTCACGTCGTCGATCGCGATCGGCCAGCCGCCGGCCGGCGCCTCCCCGGCAACCGCGATGTCGCCGCCCAAGCTGACGAGCACGCCGCAACCCGCCGCCTCGGCTGCCGCCGCTGCCGCGAGGTCGGCGGCGAGCGCCTTCGCCGTCGCGCCCAAGTCGATCCGCGCGCCGACCGGCAGGCGCGCGCGTCCGTCGGCAAGCTCGATGCGTTGCCAGCCTGGCGCCGCCGACACGCGAACCCGCAACGGCCCGGCGACCGCCGGCACCGCCGCGAACGTGCGGTCGTAGCCCAGCCGGATCAACGCCTCGCCGACCGTCGGATCGACCAACCCGCCAGTCCACCGCGCGGCGTCGACCGCGACCTGCAAGGCCCGCGCGAACAGCGGCGTCACCGGCACCCAGGATCCAGCCGCCGTGTTCAGCCGGCTGAGCTCCGAGTCCTCGCGAAACCGGCTGGCCGCGAGATCGATGTCACGCAGCACCCGCTCGACGGCGGCGCGGGCGTCGGCCATCGCGTCGGCAGCAGTCACGACGAGTTGCGCCGGCGTGCCGAGCGCCGGCCAGTCGCACACCGACAGCCCGAGCCGGCGCGCGGCGCGCGCATGCTCGTCTCGCCGGGTCAGCATCATCAAGTCAGCTACCACCGCTATGCGCGACCGAACCGCCGCCGCCATCGCTCGCCGAGGGCGCCGTCCCTGAGCCGGCCGATGGGGCGCCGGTCGTCGAGGCGCCGGTCGACGACGTGGAGGAGTCGCTCGCCGCGGCGCCAGTCGCGTGCGGAACCAGCGCGACGGTCAGCCCGACCGCCGCCGCGACCGCGCCGACGCCGGCCACGCGGGACGCCGTACGGACTCGTTCCACCGCGCGGGCGCGGTCGGCGACGTCCGCGCGGCGCGTGTGCAGATCGGTCATGTCAGCGACCCTCTCCCGCGGTGCTGGTCCGGACCTGAGCCCTACCTGTGAGACGGCTGGGAGGCCCCGCTTGGCCCAGCAAGAATCGGCGAGTGTCACGATCGTTACCTTGCGACCGAAGTGGGCGGACCGGAGCGGGCGACCGGAGAGGACATCACACATGAGCAAGGCGGAAGCGGCGTACGAGCTGTTCAAGGCCGCGGTCGGTGAAGACGAGGGCGCCGGCGACTGGCTGGAGGTCGACCAGAAGCGCATCGACGCGTTCGCCGACGTCACCGAGGACCACCAGTTCATCCACGTCGACCCCGAGCAAGCGGCCGCGCTGTCGCCGTGGGGCACGACGATCGCGCACGGCTTCCTCACGCTGTCGCTGCTGGTCCACCTGTCCGCGTCGATCCCGCTGCCGGGCGAGCGCTATGACGGCATCCTCATGGGCATCAACTACGGCTTCGACAAGGTGCGGTTCATCACGCCGGTCAAGGTCGGCTCGCGGATCCGGGTGAAGTCGGTGCTCGCGAGCGTCGACCTCAAAGACGCCAACAACTTGCAGATCGTCCGCACGATGACGGTCGAGATCGAAGGCGAGCCGAAGCCCGCCCTGGTCGCCGACTGGATCAGCCGCCTCGTCTACGGCTGAGCTCAGCGCCGCGAGAAGAGGTCGGCGTAACGCGCCCAGCAAGTTCGTGATCATGGCGTTGTGCGGCTGCAAACGCCATGATCACGCCAAAATCTGCTGCGAACGCCATGATCACGCGGCCAGCGACACGACTCCGTGCGCAAATGTCCGACTCAGCGCCCCGAAACGGCCGCTCTTTGCGCACGGTGTCGGAGCGCCGCGTTCACCGATCCGCTTAGTGGCCGACCTTTACGCAGCTGCGGGCGTACGGCCGGTAGACCCTCGTGCTCCACGCGTCGTCGACGCCGATGCCGACCGACGTCGAGATGTCGACGACCTGGCCGATTTGGGTGCCGCTCAGGCTCTCGCCGTGCGCGCGGTAAGTGAACGTGGCGAAGTGGTCGACGTTCGTCTGGCTGAAGCTCGCGTACGGCGTGAAGATCGACAGCGGCGCCGACATCCGCACCTCGTGCGCCTGCAGGTCGAGCGTGCCCTTCATCTCGCCGATGCCGGTCGCGGCCCGGGCGCCTGACTTGCCCTGCTCGATCCGCTGATCGGAGATGAACGCCTGGAACTCACTGCCGCCCGGCAGCAACGACGCCATCGCGATGAAGTTCTTGCCGTTGGCGGTGAAGTCGTACTCGTAGATCCGACCGGCCGGCTCGGTGAGGTCTTCGGCGGTCAGCGCCTTCACCCGGATGACCACGGTCAGCGTCGTGTGGTTCATCGCGAAGTCGCCGCCGATGATGTCGAGCTGCGTGTCGTCGTCGGGGCCGACCGACTGGGTGTCGCCGGGCGGGTCGGTGACCATGTGGCAAACGGGCGGCGGCAGCCGGTGGCTCGTCGCCTGCGCGGCTGGCGCGACGACGAGCGCACACCCGAACAAGCCGAGTGCCCCCGTTGCCGCCAGCATCCGTGCCCTCATCGTGCGCCTCCGATCGACGTGACCCTTTCGACGAGACCTACGCAGGTACCTCCCCGCCGTAACAGCCGTAGGGTCCCGGCATGACCGTCCCCGCGCCCGAGCCCGCCGACGTCGAGCGGCTCGAGGCCTACCTGCGATCCCTCGGCGGCACCGAAGAAGAGATCGTCGCCGCGCGCGAGTCGCACGGGCTGGGCCCGCTCGCGCTGGAGCTCGCGCTGCGGGCCGGCAGCGAGCCGATCGGGCTGGCCGAGTCCGCGGCCCGGCTGGGCACCACGCCCGAGGACGTCGCGCGGTTCTGGCGGGCGCTGGGTTTCGCCGATCCGGCCAGCCGGCGCTTTCCCGCCCGGTTCGTCGACGCGCAGACGGTGATCAGCCAGGCGGCGACGCAGTGGCTCGGCGAGGAGACCGCGCTCGGCATCGCCCGGGTGATCGGCGCGTCCGCCGCCCGGCTCGCCGAGGCGATCGTCGACGCCTACCGGATGGCGTTCGAGGTGCCCGAGCTCACGGCCGGCGCGAACTACAGCGACGTCGTCGAGGGCTACATCGGGATCACCCGCGACACGCTGCCGGCATTCGAGGCGTTCGTGAACGAGGTGTTCGAGGCGCACCTCGTCCGGGTCGCCGGCAGCGCGTGGATGCCCGGCGAGGACAGCGCGACGACGAGCCGCGACCTCGCGATCGGCTTTGTCGACCTGGTGGGCTACACCGCCCTGGCGCGCACCCTCGACGCACGCGACCTCGCCGCTCTCGTCAACGGGTTCGAGGCGACCGTCGGCGACGCGCTGGCCAGCCAAGGCGGCCGGCCGGTCAAGACGATCGGCGACGGCGTGATGTTCGCCGCCGACAGCGCCGACATGGGCTGCGCTGCGTCCGTGGCGCTCGCGGACGCCTTCGCGGCCGCCCCCGCGCTGCCGCGCGTCCGCATCGGCCTCGCGTGCGGCTCGGTGCTGTCGCTGTACGGCGACTATTTCGGCGATGTCGTGAACCTCGCCGCCCGGCTCGTCGCGCTGGCGAATCCGGGCACCGTCGTCGTGAGCGAGGCGGTCGCGACCGGCGCGGGCGACGCCTGGCGATTCGAACGCTTGCCCGAGCAAGCGCTCAAGGGCTTCGGCGCGCCGCCCGCCGTGTTCCGCCTGCTGCCGGCCTAAAAATAGAGCCCGGACAAATCGGGACCGAACCTCCCTAGCGCGGACGAACCAGGACCAGGAGTATGGGTACGTACTTGTGACCCAGGTCACAGTGCCCGGCCGTGCCCCGCCCGAGTCCACCGGAGGTTCCCCAGTGGCTGCGAACCCATACGGCAAGTTCGGTCCGATCATCGTGGTGGCAGTCGTCCAGTTGGTGGTGGCGCTGGCAGTGCCGAGCACGGCGCCGACCGCCAGCACCGCGGCCGGGGCCAGCCCCTACTCCTCCGGGCCGGGCGGCACGTCCCCGAACGGCCAGCCGCTCGGGGCCAACGGCCAGCCCTTGGGCGCCAACGGGCAGCCACTAGGCGCGAACGGGCAGCCCCTGGGCGCCAACGGCCAGCCGGTGGTCGGCGGCGCCACGGCCGGCGGGTCGGTCAGCGGCGGCGACTCGAGCGGCTCCGGAGTCACCGCGAGTGGCGCCGGGCTGCAGCGGCTGCCGGGTGACCGCAGTCACTGCGTCGGCGGCCGGCAGTTCAACCCGGGCCTCGACTACTACGCCCCGCCGTGCGTCCCCGGCACGCCCGGCGCTGCCTACCCGAACAACAACGGCGCGACCTGGCGCGGCGTGACCAGCAACACCATCGAGGTCGTCAACTACGTCGCCGACTACGGCGCCGAGGTCGACCAGATCCTCAAGGCTCAAGGCCTCTACTACACCGCCAATGAGGCGAAGGTCTGGAACAACGCCTACGCCGACTTCATCAACAGCCACTACAACCTGTGGGGCCGCAAGGTCCACGTCGACACCGTCGAGGGCACCTGCCGCACGGTCCCGCCGGACAACAACTGCCTGATCCCGGAGATGGACCGGATCGTCTCGACGTACAAGCCGTATGCGGTGTTCTGGGAGACGACGGTCTGCTCCCAGTGCTTCGCCGAGCTGTCGCGACTGCACGTCGTGAACTTCGGCGGCGGCGGCTTCTCCGACAAGTTCCACAACGCGAACGCGCCGTACTCCTACGACGGCGGCGAGAGCGCGACGCAGATCCAATTGCAGTTCGCGAGCTGGTGGTGCGCCCAGATGGCCGGCAAGAAGGCCGCGTTCGCGGGCACAGAGAACAGCACCGAGAACTTGCGCGGCATGACCCGACAACTCGGCGTCGTCAGCACGAACGACCCGGACAACGAAGCGACGGTCAAGGACGTGCTGTACCCCGCGTTGAAACGCGGCTGCAACCAGTCGGTCAACGGGCACGAGTACTTCTACGCGCAGGACATCAACACCGCCGCGCAACAGTCGGCGACGCAGGCCTCGAAGATGAACACTCCGACGAACCCGGCGACGAGCGTCGTCTGCTTCTGCGACCCGGTCGCGCCGCAGTTCGGCCTCGGCGCTTACAAAGCGGACAACTACTGGCCCGAGTCGATCCTCGCCGACGACCAGACGATGGACTTCGACTCCAACGGCCAGACCTATTCCAACTCCAAGGACAACGGCGACACGGTCGCGTGTCCGAACGGCGGAAACTGCCCGTACGACAGCACGATCGGGCTTAGCTCGAACGACCCACAGACCGCGCCGGCGAACACGGCCGCGGTGAAGATCTGGAACTTCCAGACGCACAAGAAGCCGCTTCCGATCGCGGCCGCCACATTGCAGATCGTCTGGACCGACTACAGCATGTTCGCCAGCCTGCTGGAGAACGCCGGCCCGCTGTTGACGCCCTCCCGGATGCAGGCCGCGGCGCCGGACCTCGGGATGCGCGGTGGCGGCGCGACGAACATGCCGTTGCGCGGGTTCCGGCCGGGTAGCTGGTCGTGGACCAAGGACGTGCGGGTCGTTTACTGGGACAAGGCGAAGACGAGCCCGTACAACGGCCAGCCCGGCACGTACGTGCAGATCGAGGGCAGCCGGTTCGACATGAGCTTCCCGTCGGTGGCGCAGCCGCCGGCGCCGGCGCCCGAGGCGCGGAAGTGACGACGGCCTCCACCTCGGTCCCGCCGGTCCGCAAGCTCGTCGACCGGGCGGTCAGCGTCGCCGGCAGCAACCGGCTGCCGGTGCTCACGACCCGACGGATCCTCATCGGGATCGCGTTCTACCTCGTCGTCCGGTGGTACTTCGGGCTGACGACGAAGAACACCGTCGACGGCCTCTCGCTCGGGGCCCTCTACGGCATCGTCGCGGTCGCGCTCGTGCTGGCCTACCGGACCAGCCGGATCATCAACTTCGCCGCGGCCGCGGTCGGCGCGGTGCCGGCGATCACGGCGGTCTTGCTGTCGACCTCCGAGCACATCAGCTACCTCGTCACGATGCCGATCGCGCTCGTCGGCGGCATGGTGTTCGGCGCGCTGACCGAGATCGTGATCCTGCGCCGGTTCAACACGTCGTCGCGGCTCATCGTCACGGTCGTGTCGATCGGCGTCGCGCAGAGCTACGCCGCGCTCGGCTTCTTCATCCCCGTGTGGTTCGGCGACCGAGCGCTCGGCGTGCCGAAGGTCACGACGCCGTGGCAGGACATCCAGTGGCGCAACGCTCGTGGCGAGCCGATCCTCACCGGCAACCACGTCTTCGCCTTTCTGCTCGTGGTCGTGCTGACGCTCGGGCTCATCTACTTCCTGAAGCGGACCCGGCTCGGCATCGCGTTGCGCGCGTCGAGCGAGAACGCCGAGCGGGCGAAGCTGCTGGGCATCCCGGTCAACACCGTCAACATGGCCGCGTGGGCAATCGCCGGGCTGCTCTCCGGGGCGGCGATCTTCGCCCAGGCGCCGATCGTCGGAGTGCCGAGCGACGCCTCGCTCGGCTTCGACACGCTGCTCTACGGCCTCGCCGCCGCCGTGATCGCGCGGTTCCAGAACATCGGGCTCGCGCTGATCGCGGGGCTGGGCGTCGGCTTGCTCATCACCGGCTCGACCGCGAAGTCGGGCAACTACGACTGGGCCGCGTTGACGATGTTCATCG
>Ga0157369_10007927_pt1 | contig 12210 bp, 10 predicted proteins | sample C25metaG_FD_113461 | JGI IMG/M metagenome (GOLD analysis project Ga0157369, IMG submission 113461) | Corn rhizosphere microbial communities from Kellogg Biological Station, Michigan, USA - C2-5 metaG | ecosystem: Host-associated > Plants > Roots > Rhizosphere > Soil | place: USA: Michigan...
CCCGGGCGATACGGTGAAGCGGCAGCTGCAAGCTACCGCCTGGCCGATCCCCGACACGCAATGGACGAAGTTCCATCTCGACGCGGGCAATAAGACGCTCGGCGACAAGCCGTCGAGCGCAGCGGCGAGCGCCTCCTATCCCGCGCTGAGCGACGGCGTGACCTTCAGCACCGCGCCCTTCGCACGCGATACCGAGCTCGGCGGTCCGGCGAAAGTGAAGCTCTGCGTGTCATCGAGCACCGAGGACATGGACATCTTCGCGACGCTCTGCGCCTTCGATCCGTCGGGCAAGGAGATGACCTTCCGCACCGGCGGCGAGCCGAAAGCCCCGGCGAGCCAAGGCTGGCTGCGCGTATCGCAGCGCAAGCTCGATCCCAAGCGCTCGACCGACTACACGCCCTTCCACCCGCACGATGAGCGCCAGGCGCTGAAGCCGGGCGAAGTCTATGAGGTCGAAGTCGAGATTTGGCCGCTGAGCCTTTACCTGCCGGCGGGCTCGCGCCTGACCTTGACGATCCAGGGCAAGGATTTCGAGCGGCCGGGCGAGACCGGCCCGACCAAAGGCGTCGGCTGGATGTATCACACCGATCCCGGCGATCGGCCGCCCGCGATCTTCCACGGCACGCACGCCGTCCATACGGGCGGCGGCCGCGATACCTATCTGCTGCTGCCGGTGCTGCCGGCGAGCTGAGGAGGCTTACGCCGCGGCGCCGTGCGCCGTCGGCACCGGTGGAATCTGCATGCCCGGCAGCGCATCCGCTTCGGCGACGCGGATGCAATTGCGGCCCGAATGCTTGGCGGCGTAGAGCGCCTCGTCGGCGCGCTGCAGCAGCGTGTCGGGAGTCTCCTCGACGTCATGCGTCACGGACACGCCGATGCTGATGGTGATCGGCAGGCCGATCGTCGGCTCGCCGACCTCGATCGGATGCTCCGCGATGACGCTGCGCAGACGCTCGGCAACGACCAGCGCGACCTGCAACGGCGTCTCAGGGAGCACGACAACGAATTCTTCGCCGCCGTAGCGCGCGACGAGATCGAAGCCGCGGACATGACGCGAGACGCGCGCGGTGACTTCCTTCAGAACGGCATCGCCAGCCTGATGGCCATGGGTGTCGTTGACGCGCTTGAACCAGTCGACGTCGAAGAGCAGCAGCGACGGACCCATCGCGCCTTCGCCGACTCGCGCCAGCAGGCCTTCGAGATGCGCCTGGAGGTAGCGGCGATTGTAAAGCCCGGTGAGGCTGTCGGTGAGCGCGAGCGCGAGGCTCTTCTGGTAGTTCTCTTGCAGCTGATCCTGCAGCCGCTTGCGGCGGATCTGGGTGCGGCAGCGCGCGATCAGCTCGTTGCGATCGAGAGGTCGCACGAGATAGTCGGTCGCGCCGAGATCGAGGCCCTTGGCGAGCCGCGGCAATTCATCTGGATCGGCGATCAGCAGGATCGGCACGAGGCGGCTCGGTTCATTGGCACGGAGCTGCGAGACGACACGCAGCGCGTCGACCCTGCCCGACATGCTGAGGATCACGAGATCGATCGAATCATCGCAAGTGGCCGCGAGATCGTCGACCGTCGACGGGCGCACCGTCTCGCTGACCAGCGGCCCGAGCATCTCGGCGATGCGCGCCGCGGCGAAGGCATTCTCTTCCCAGAGCATCACGCGCGCCGGGCTCGTATCTTCCTGCGGCACGCCCTTGTCGATCAGAGAATTGAACCGACCGCAGATATCCTCGCGGTGGCGCCATTCTTCCATCGTGCGGCGCAGGCGGACGAGGGAGCGCACACGCGCGAAGAGCGCGACATCGTTGACCGGCTTGGTGAGAAAGTCGTCGGCGCCGGCTTCGAGGCCGCGCACGCGATCGGAGGGCTCGGACAGCGCCGTCACCATTACCACCGGAATATCGGCGGTGCGCGGATCGGCTTTCAAGCGTTTGCAAGTCTCGAACCCATCCATCCGCGGCATCATCACATCCAGCAGGATGAGATCGGGATGTTCGACCTGCGCGAGCTTCAGCGCGGTCAATCCGTCATTGGCGCTGAGCACGTTGAAATATTCGCTCGTCAGCTTGGCTTCGAGCACTTTCACGTTCACGTCGACGTCGTCGACGACCAGAATTCTAGCGGACATAAGCGTTGTGCCTCAGGCGCAGAAGCGCGCAACCGTCTGAAGGAAATTGGCGACCGAGATGGGCTTGGCGATGTAGGCCTCGCAACCGCCCTCGCGGATCTTTTCCTCATCGCCCTTCATGGCAAAGGCGGTGACCGCGATCACCGGGATGGCCTTGAGATCGTCATCTTCTTTGATCCACTTCGTGACTTCGAGCCCCGAGACTTCGGGAAGCTGAATGTCCATGAGGATCAGGTCGGGATGATGCTGACGCGCGAGCTGGAGCGCTTCCATGCCATCCTTGGTTTGCAGGATGTCATAGCCATGGGCCTCGAGAAGGTCATGGAAGAGCTTCATGTTGAGATCATTGTCTTCGACAATGAGTACCCGCTTGGCCATCATCATATCCTTGCCCCACCGCCTGCGATTTGTGCAGAGCGGCAGGCGATCTTAGGCGCGCAACCGTTAATAAGAGCATCATACGCGATCATACGCCCGGCCCCGTTTTCCGCCGGGGAGAGCGGGCAACTTGGTATCTTTGCTTTAAATAAGCTTAACAACCGGTTAACCGCTTAACGAATAAGGCGCTAACGATTTAGGCTGGGCGGACGATGCGCCTCGGAATTGACATAGGCGGCACCAAGATCGAAGCGGCGGCGCTGGGCGCCGACGGCACGATCCGCTTGCGGCGCCGCCTGCCGACCCCGTCTGGCGATTATCCAGGCATCATCGCCACGGTCAAAGCCCTGGTGACGGGTATCGAGGCCGAGGCCGGCCCGGCCGAGAGCATCGGAGTCGGCATCCCCGGCATGCTCTCCCCCGCCACGGGGCTGGTCAAGAACGCCAATTCCACCTGTCTGATCGGCCGGCCCTTCGACCGCGACCTGGCTGCTGCGCTGGGCCGTCCGGTGCGGCTGGCCAATGACGCGAACTGCTTCGCCCTCAGCGAGGCGGTCGACGGCGCCGCCCAGGGCGCCCGGGTGGTGTTCGGCGTCATCCTCGGCACCGGCGTTGGCGGCGGGGTCGTGGTCGACGGCAAGGTGCTGACCGGGCGCAACGCGATCGCCGGCGAATGGGGTCATTCGCCCCTGCCCTGGCCGCAGGACGACGAGCGCCCCGGCCCAGCCTGCTATTGCGGCAAGCATGGCTGCACCGAGACCTTCCTCAACGGCGCGGGCCTCAGCCGCGCCTATGAGGCGCTGACCGGCCGGCAGGAGGAAGCGGCCGCCATCGCCGCTCGCGCCGAGGCGGGCGAAGCGGCGGCGGGAACCGCCCTCGCCCGCTACGTCGATCGGCTGGCACGGGCCCTGGCGGCGGTCATCAATTTGCTCGATCCCGAGATCATCGTGCTCGGCGGCGGCCTCGGGCAGATCGCCGCGCTCTACCGCGATGTGCCGGCGCGCTGGGGCGATTACGTCTTCTCGGACACCGTGGCGACGAAACTGGTGCCGCCGCGTTGGGGCGATTCGAGCGGCGTGCGCGGCGCCGCCTGGCTATGGTCGGAGTCGCCGGCACGATAGCCCGATAGGAGGAGCAATCATGGCGCTCAATCGCGTGCTGAAATTCGATGAGATCCCAGAGCGGCGCATGCCCAACGGCGCGGTGATTCGACCGCTGGTCGACAAGGAGACCTGCGGCGCGCGCATCAAGACCAACACCGTCAGTTTCCCCGCGGGTCACGCGGTCGAATTCCACTGTCACAATTGCAACGAGATGATCGTCGTGCTGGCAGGCGATTGCGCGGTCGAAGTCGAGGGCACCGCGCCGGTCGATCTCAAGCCCTTCGACACGGTCTCGGTCGAAGCGGGCACCTGGCATCGCTTCCTCAGCACCGGCGATACCGGCTTTACCCTGCTGGCGATCTATGACGCCGAGCGCGTCGAGCGCACGCTGCGCGATTCCGGCAAGACCACGATCGATTGAGAGCGCTCGACCATGACCCCATAAGTCGGGATCGACTTTCGATCCCGACTTATGGGTGAATCATGGTCTAATTTCTTGATCGAGAGCGCGATTCACGTTTCGAAAGGAAGCGAAACCGCTTCCTTTCGAAACGATCGTGCTCTAGCAACTCGGCTTCGGCAGCGCCTCGATATCGTCGAGTTTCGCCTTCAGCACGTAATCGCCGTAATCGAGCGTCATGTCCTGCGACACGCCATTATCCAAGAGTCGCATGGTGAGCTGGTAATCCGGTGTCTCGACATCGCTCTTATGGGAATCGGCGGGAAAGAAAGCGAGGCTGACGCGCCAGGAGGGGCGCTGCAGCAGCGGATTGTTGAGCGGCTTCGGCGCTTTCGGATCGGGCTTGAGTTGCGGCCCGATCACCGCGGTGATCTGCCCAGCATTCTCGACCGCTGCGCCATCGAAAACCTTGCGCGCTAAGAACGTATCGCCGGCTTGCGCACGCTCGATCAGCACCAGCGTATGGGCCGTCGGGAAGAGCACGCCGGGCGCGAGAGTGAATTTGGTTTGGTCGGGCTTGTCGAATTGGGCAACGCCGCCCTTGCCCTTGCCGTCGAGATGCGCTTCGCCATGAACGTCGTCCTCGACATTGCCGTTGCGCAGCCGCTTCTCGTTGAATTTGTAGCGCAGCCCGTCCTTCGACTCCCAGGTGAGCAGCGACGAGTTGATCGAGACGGCGCCTTCCTCGGAATAGACCAGGCGCAGACGAAAGCGCTGATCGACGGTCCAGCCGTCGCAGGTCTCGCCCCATTCGTAATACATCGCGCCGGTCGCCGCGGCGACGCCGCTAGCCGTCTTTCTACTGTCGAGGGTGAGGCTGTAGAGCGCGCGATGCGGCGAGATATCAACCGCACCCGCTGGCGATACGATGAGCAGGACGCCGAACGCTGTGAGCCCGATCAGCCGGCGCATTCTGTAAGTCTTTACAACTATTTCTTCCTGAGCCGGCCGAACCTTCGTCACGATCATCATAGGCGGCAGTATGTCATGCTTCGCAGGCGAGCGCGATAGCATGCGCATCCCTTCTTGTATCACTTTCCGGGCAAGCTCTGCCGCCGCCGGCAAATCTTGCCGGGCGTCACGGCGAAAAAGGGGCAAGATTCCGGCCGATTTGAGTGGCACGCCAATTGCTCCGCCGAGCCTGTCTTCTCGGGGGATCGATTGGTTATGTCTGCCGCCGTTTTAAAGCTTCGCAAGAGCGACGACGCTTTCGTATCGCCACGTCCGGTACGCCACCTCAATCTGGTGCCTCCGGCGAATGCGGATCAAGCCACGCTGCTTGCCTGGGCGCATGATGTCAGCGCGGCTGCCCATGGACGAGTCGCGACGCTGGAGCAGCGAATCGCCCATTTGGAGACGCTCATCGGCAGCGACGAACTGACCGGGCTCTTGAACCGCCGCGGCTTTATGGGCGCCTTCGCCCGCGCCAACGCCTCTGCCAAACGCGGTGGGCCTGCCGGTGTCATCGTCGTCTGCGATCTCGACGGCTTCAAGAAAGTGAACGATCTGCTGGGCCATGCCCAAGGTGACGAGAAGCTGCGCCAGGTCAGCGATATTTTTCGCCGCAAGATTCGCAAGATGGACGCCGCCGCGCGTATGGGCGGCGATGAATTCGCGCTCATGCTGGTCGGCGTCTCGATCGCCACCGTGAGACGCAAATGCCAATACCTCGCCCGCGTGATCAACATGATCGGCCTCGGCGCGAGCTTCGGTCTCGCCGTGTTCGACGGCACCGAGAGCGAAGAGACCGTGCTCCATCGTGCCGACATGGCGATGTACGAGGACAAGCGCCGCAACGCTTGGGCGGCGCTCGAAGAGAGCGAAGAGGGCTAGCCCTTCTTCTCCGGCGGCAAAGCCAGCCGGATATGCAGCTCGCGTAGCCGCTCGAGCGGGACTTCCGCCGGCGCCTGCATCAACAAATCCTGCGCCTGCTGATTCATCGGGAAAGCAACGACCTCGCGGATATTCGGCGTATCGGCCAAGAGCATCACGATGCGATCGATACCCGGCGCCGAGCCGCCATGCGGCGGCGCGCCGTATTTGAAGGCGTTGAGCATGCCGCCGAAACGCGCTTCGACATCTTCCTTCTTGTAGCCCGCGATCGCGAAGGCCTTGTACATGATGTCGGGGCGATGATTGCGAATCGCACCCGACGATAGCTCCACGCCGTTGCAGACGATGTCGTATTGGAACGCCTTGATCGTCAGCGGATCCTGCGTCTCGAGCGCTTCCAGCCCGCCTTGCGGCATCGAGAAGGGATTGTGACTGAAGGCGATCTGCTTCGTCTCTTCGTCGAGCTCGTACATCGGGAAATCGGTGATCCAGCAGAACTCGAAGACGCCGCTGCGTGTCAGATTGAGCTCGCTGCCGATCTTCAGCCGCGCCGCCGAGGCAAAGGGCCGGAATGTCTCCGGCACGCCGCAAACGAAGAACACCGCATCGCCGTTCTTGAGACCAAGCGCGTCGCGGAGTGCGATCGTTCGCTCGGCGCCGAGATTGCGCGCGACCGGCCCCGCGCCGCCTTCCTCGCCCTCGCGAAAGAAGATGTAGCCCATGCCCGGCTGGCCTTCGCCCTGCGCCCAGGAATTCATGCGATCGCAGAACGCGCGATTGCCGCCGGTCGGACCGGGGATCGCCCAGACCTGAACCTTCGGATCGGCTTCGATCTGCGAGGCGAAAATCTTGAAGCCGGAGCCGCGGAACGTCTCGGTAACGTTGCGCATCTCGATCGGATTGCGCAAATCGGGCTTGTCGGAGCCGTATTTCGCCAGCGCCTCGGCATAGGGAATACGCGGGAACGGCGCTTTCGTGACGGTGCGTCCGTTGCCGAATTCCTCGAAGATACCGGTCATCACCGGCTCGATCGCGGCAAAGACGTCATCCTGCGTCACGAAGGACATTTCGAGATCGAGCTGATAGAACTCGCCCGGCGAGCGATCGGCGCGACTCGCCTCGTCGCGGAAACACGGCGCGATCTGGAAATAGCGATCGAAGCCCGCGACCATCAGCAGCTGCTTGAATTGTTGCGGCGCCTGCGGCAGCGCATAGAACTTGCCCGGATGGAGCCGGCTCGGCACGAGATAATCGCGCGCGCCTTCGGGCGAGCTCGCGGTGAGGATCGGCGTCTGGAACTCGGTGAAGCCCTGCTCGATCATGCGGCGGCGGATCGAGGCGATCACCTTCGAGCGCAGAATGAGATTCGCGTGCGGGTGCTCGCGGCGCAAATCGAGGAAGCGATAGCGCAGCCGCATATCCTCGGGATAATCCGCATCCGCATTCACCGGGAAAGGCAGCGGTTCGGCCTCGGACAACACGTCGATCGTCTTGATCTGCAGCTCGACCTCACCGGTCGGCAGCTTCGGATTGACCGTGTCGGGCGAGCGCTGCACAACCGTGCCGCTCACCGAGATGACGCTTTCGAGACGCAGCGCGTCGACTTTGGCGAAAAGCGGCGAGGACACGTCGATGACGCATTGCGTGACGCCGTAATGGTCGCGGAGATCGACGAATTGGAGCTGCCCGTGGTCGCGCTTACGGTGGACCCAGCCGGCGATGCGGGTTTCGCTGCCAGCGTTGGCGAGGCGCAGTGCGCCGCAGGTGGTGGTGCGATATTGATGCATGGGCCGCAAAAAGCCGAGACGGCAGGCGCTTTGTCAAGCCACGGCCGGTTAATCACACAAATCCGGCTATTGGCTTCGGCGCAACTTTGCCTTGGAACCCAAACATTGCGCGGCGAGGCCGCGCAAGCCCATGACATCGCCGAAAGCGCGTTTTGGCAGCCAGCGCAGGCCCGATGGCCGTAGCCGGAAAAGCAGCGCCGAGCGGGTCTCGATACAGCGCCTGATCCCGGTCCAGGGAATCGCGACGAACGCGCCGGTCCCGTCGCTGATCTCGATCCGCTCGGTGGTGAGGCGATAGCGCACCTGCTTTTGCTCGCGGCTGAGCCGCCAATAGCTGATGACGATGATCGCAACCCACAGCAGGACGAACAGGCCGATCATCACCGGCGCACTGAAAAACGTATCGCTGTCCTCGTCATTGCCTAAGGACGACAGAAAGATGATGAGACAACATGCCGCCAACACCCACCACAGCCAGGGCGCGCTCCAATAAAACGCCTTGAATTGGTCCCACAAGGTGACTGTCGTCTCGCCGGTGATCTCCGGCCGCGCGTCGTCGCTGCTCATCGGCTCTCCCCGTGCGGCTGGTACCGCCCTCCCCTCGATCGCCGATCTATTGTATAGCAGACCCCCATGACGTTAATCGCGAAGACCGATGAGCTCGCCGCTTTTTGCGAGCGGCAGGCGAAAGCCGAATTCGTCACTGTCGATACCGAGTTCATGCGCGACCGCACCTATTGGCCGGTGCTCTGCTTGGTTCAGGTCGGCGGGCCTGAGGAAACGGTGGCGATCGACCCCATGGCCGAGGGCATCGATCTCGCGCCGCTCTTCGCGCTGATGGCCAATCCCGAGGTGCTGAAGGTCTTCCACGCCGCGCGTCAGGATATCGAAATCTTCGTCAATCTCACCGGCAAGGTGCCGGCGCCGATCTTCGATAGCCAGGTCGCGGCCATGGTCTGCGGCTTCGGCGAGGCGGCGAGCTATGAGACCTTGGCCAGCAAGCTCGGCGGCGCGCATATCGACAAATCCGCGCGCTTCACCGACTGGTCCCACCGGCCGCTGAGCGAGCGGCAATTGCGCTATGCGCTCGCCGATGTCGGGCCGCTGCGCATCGTTTACGAAAAGCTCGCCGCGCGGCTGAAGAAGACTGCCCGCGCCTCCTGGCTCGATGAGGAGATGGCGGCGCTGACCGATCCGGCGCTCTATCGCCTCGATCCGGCCTTCGCTTGGAAGCGGCTGAAGCTGCGCTCGAACAATCGCCGCATGCTCGCTCTCGCCCATGCGCTCGCCACCTGGCGCGAGAGTACGGCGCAGAAGCGCGACCTGCCGCGCAGCCGCGTGCTGCGCGACGAGTCGCTTCTTGAGATTGCGGCGCATGCGCCGCAAAACGTTGATGACTTGGCCCGCACCCGCGGCCTCGGCAAGGGCTTTGCCGAAAGCAAATTCGGCGGCGAGATCCTCGCCGTGGTCGAAGGCGTCATGCTGATGCCGGAGAGCGATTATCCGAAGCCCGAGCCGCGGCGCGAGCCCCCGCAAGGCATCGGCCCGCTGACCGATCTTCTGCGCGTGCTCTTGAAATTGCGCTCCGAAGAGAACGATGTCGCGGCTCGGCTCGTCGCCGATGCCGAGGATCTGGAGCTGCTTGCCGCCGACGATCATGCCGATGTCCGCGCACTCACCGGCTGGCGGCATGAGATTTTCGGCCGCGACGCGATCGATTTGAAGCACGGCCGGCTGGCGCTGACCGCCGCCGGCAAGCGCATCAAGCTGGTGCGCAGCGACGCCGCCGCCGCGACCCAAGCCGCCTCTTAGCTCGTCGTATCAGGTCCGTTTGATTTCGGTCGGCCGGCCGAGGCAGCGGCCGAGCGCGTCGAGCCGGCGCTGCACCGCTTCGCCAAGCAGCAGCGCGTGGTCGCTCATGACATTGAGGGTGAGCTTCGCGTCGGTCAGGCGCAGCGAGCTGCCGCGCAGCAGACCGGGCACGCCGCCGGTCAGCGTATAGGCAAGCCGCAAAGCGAGGCCGATCGCGCGCGCGTTCTCGCGCGTCTCCTCGTCGAGCAAGCGCAGCGGCGCCAGGGATTCGAGGGTCGTGGTACCGCCATAGCGCGTCGCCAAAGCGGCGCTCAGGAAGACACGCTCGCGATGATCGAGCCCGCCGACCGGCAGATAGAGAACATGACGCATCGCCAGATCGGCGCGGTAATCCGGATGATGGTGCCAGGCGATATCGCCGAGCAGCGCCGCCGCGCGCCGCAGCCGCAGGCGATACGGCGGCTCTTTCAGGAAAAGCGGCGCCGTCCAATCGACCAGCGCCTCGCCATCCTCGCCGAAGCGCGGATTGGCGCGCGCTTCCTCGGTGCAGGCGGCGATCAGCGGATCGGCGCGCTGCTGCTCCGCGCCCATGAGGCTGTAGAGATGGCCTTCGCGCAAGCCCGCGGCCGAGAAGACGAGCTCGAGCGCGCCGGTGCGCCGCAGGATGCGGCTCAACACGCGCGCAGCCAGCGGCACGACTTCGAGGCGCTTGCGCGAGATGCCGGTGATCTTCTCCAGCGATTTGCGCGACTGGCGCGCCATGATCTCGAGGAAGTTCTGCGCCTCGGTGCGCACCAGCGTGTAGCTCTGGATGATATGGAGCGGATAATTGTGCTGCTCCATATGGATGCGGGCGATCGCGCGCCAGGCACCGCCGACCGCATAGAAGCGCGGATCGTCGCCCAGCCGGCCGAGCCAGCCGGCGCTTTCGAGATGATGATCGATGATGTCCTTGAGGGCGCGCTCGTTCTCGGCGTCTTCCATCAGCCGCAGCGGCCCGATCGGTAGAGTCGAGACATTGCCGACCTTGCCGTTCCCGACGGCCGCGAGTTCGACACTGCCGCCGCCGAGGTCGCCGACCACACCCGAGGCCTCGGGAATGCCGGCGAGCACGCCAAGCGCCGAGAGCCGTCCCTCTTCCGCACCGGGCAGGACGCGCACCCGGATCGAGAAGCGCTTCTCGATGTCGTTGACGAATTCGGCACCGTCTTCGGCATCGCGCACGGCGGCGGTCGCCAGCACATCGATGCGCGAGGCGCCCGCAGCGCGGGCCAGGGCGATGAAACGCTGCAGATTGGTCTTGGCGAGAGCGACGCCGTCGGCGCTGAGCCGATCGGTCTTCTCGAGACCGCGGCCGAGGCCGCACATGACCTTCTCGTTGAGCAAAGTCCGCGCGGCGCGGCGCGGCGCGTCGTAAACGACCAGGCGCAGGGAATTCGAACCGATATCGATGACCGCAACACAATCCGGTTGCGTCGTCGCTTCGATCGCCGGTGCGGGGCGGCGGTTCGTCATGCGCCCTATAACTAGCGCGTGGCCCTTTCCGCGACAAGACGCGGCGTCACGCGGCGATGCTGCAAGGCGCTGCCGCGGCCCGAGAGACTCGGGTTGGTCATGAAATAGTTATGCGCGCTGAAGGCGGCTGGATCGTTGCTGACGCGGCGGTAGACGCCCTCCGAATCGAGGTCCCAGCTCTGCGCCTCGTCCTGCAGCGAATGAACCATGATCTCTTCCAGCACCTGGCGATGCACGGTCTCGTTCTCGATCGGCACCAGCGACTCGACGCGCCAATCGAAATTGCGCGGCATCCAATCGGCCGAGGAGATGAACACCTTGGCCTCGGGCGACGGCAAGGAATGGCCGTTGCCGAAGCACGCGATGCGGCCATGCTCCAGGAAACGGCCGATAATGCTCTTGACGTGGATGTTCTCGGATAGGCCGGGCACGCCGGGCCTGAGGCAGCAAATGCCGCGGATGATCAGCTCGACCTTCACGCCCGCGTTCGAGGCCCGATAGAGCTGGTCGATCATCGCCGGATCGACCAGCGAGTTGAGCTTGGCCCAGATATGCGCCGGCCGACCGGCGCGCGCGTGAGCGATCTCGTCGTCGATCAATTGCCCGAGCTTTTGCCGCAGAGACAGCGGCGCGACGGCGATCTTCTCGAGCGTCGCCGGCGTCGCGTAACCGGTCATGTAGTTGAACAGCCGCTGCGCGTCGCGGCAGAGCGCCGGGTCCGAGGTGAAGAAGCTCAGATCGGTATAAACCTTGGCCGTGTAGGGATGATAATTGCCGGTGCCGAAATGCACGTAAGAGCGCAAACCGCTGCTCTCGCGCCGCACCACCAGCGACACCTTCGCGTGGGTCTTGAGCGCGATGAAGCCATAGACCACTTGCACCCCGGCGCGCTCGAGATCGCGCGCCCAGCGGATATTCGCTTCTTCGTCGAAGCGTGCTTTGAGCTCGACCAGCGCCGTGACCGACTTGCCGGCTTCGGCCGCTTCGACCAGCGCACGGACAATCGGGCTGTCGTCGCTGGTGCGATAGAGCGTTTGCTTGACCGCGACGACCGCCGGATCGCGCGCCGCCTGTCGAATGAACTGCACGACGACGTCGAAGCTCTCGTAAGGATGATGGACGATGATGTCCTTGGCGCTGATCGCGGCAAAGCAATCGCCGCCATAATCCCGGATGCGCTCTGGGAAGCGCGGATTGTAG
>Ga0157369_10007928_pt1 | contig 12210 bp, 7 predicted proteins | sample C25metaG_FD_113461 | JGI IMG/M metagenome (GOLD analysis project Ga0157369, IMG submission 113461) | Corn rhizosphere microbial communities from Kellogg Biological Station, Michigan, USA - C2-5 metaG | ecosystem: Host-associated > Plants > Roots > Rhizosphere > Soil | place: USA: Michigan...
GGTTGCCATGATCGGCTTCCTGATCGCCGGCAACCGGGTGCCGGCCGGTGTGCTCATCGCGTTGGGCTTCCTCGCCGGTCTGCCGTCGCCGGTGCGCACCGGCGGGTTCAGCGGCTTGATCCCCACAGTCGTGCCGGAGCCGATCCTGCCGCGGGCCTACGGGTTCGAGGCGGTGAGCTACAACGTTGCCGGCATCGCCGGGCCGGCGTTGGCAGGTGCGATCGCCGGTGCGGTGGGCGGCGACTGGGCGATCGGTGCGACTGCTGTCGTGTCCGTCGTGTCGGCGGGTGTCATCGCGCGGGTGCCGATCGTGCCGGTGACGGCGGAGTCGGCCGACGTGCTGGCGGCGTTGCGCGCGGGCATGTCTTTGCTCTGGCGCATTCGCACGCTGCGGTCGGTCACCGTCGCGACGACCGTCTCGCAACTGTGGTTCGGGTTGTTGGTCGTCGCGTTTCCGTTGCTCGCGCATGTGCTCGGGCATGCGCGCGCCGTCGGCGGTCTGCTGTTCTCGGTCTTCGCCGTCGGCGCATTGGTCGGGTCGGTTGTCTACTCGCGCTTTGCCGGTCGGGTCGCAGAGGAGCCGGCGGCGATGATCGGCTTCGTGCTCTTTGCGATCGCTCTTGCGGCGATCGCGATCGCGCCCTCGCTTCCGGTCGCGTTGGTCACGGCCGCCGTCGCCGGGCTCTTCGACGGCCCGCTGCTGGCGGCCACGTTGAACCTCCGGCAGCGGCACGCGCCCGAGTGGCTCCGCACACAGGTGTTCACGACCGCGGCGTCGCTGAAGATCGGCACGTTCGCGATCGGGTCGGCGATGGCCGGCAGCGTCGCCGCGTGGGTCGGCGCGCGCGGCATGGTCGGCATCGTGGCCGCCGGGCAGATCGTCGCGGTCGTGGTGGCCCTGGCCATCCGGCCACTAGGCCGCGCAACCTGACCGCGACCCAACCGCACTTCGGGCAGCGGGGGACCACTTTCACCGCCGGTGGCGGCCGATTTCTGGTCCCCCGCTGCCCGAAGTGGGGCATTTGCGGTACGGAAGGTTGCAAACGTTCTCTTCGTTAGACTGGATACAGGAAGCTTTCGCGGGGAGCGCTCATGGCGGAGGACGTCGTACCGATCGCGGTCGATGATCCTGTCGCGCCCGCTCTGCCGCCCACGCCGCTCGACCCCCTGCCAGAACCGCCGTCTGCGCCTGCCCGGTCTCGGTTTGGCCGGTTCGGCGGGTCGACCAAGTCGACGCCGACCGAGATCGAGCGGCTGCTCAAGACGCTGCGCAGCAACCATCCCAAGGCCGACAGCCGGCTGATCCAGCGCGCCTTCGAGTTCGCCGAGCGGGCGCACCGCGGCCAGATGCGCCGCAGCGGCGACCCCTACATCACGCACACCGTCGCGGTCGCCGAGATCGTCGCCGAGCTCGGCATGGAGGAGCCGACAGTCTGCGCCGCTCTCCTGCACGACACGGTCGAAGACACGACCGTGTCGCTCGAGGACATCCGGCGCGAGTTCGGCGACGACGTCGCGGCGATCGTCGACGGTGTCACCAAGCTGGCCAAGGCGAAATACGGCGAGTCGGCCGAGAGCGAGACGATTCGCAAGATGGTCATCGCGATGGCGCGTGACCCGAAGGTGCTGATCCTCAAGCTGGCCGACCGGCTGCACAACTGCCGCACGTTGTCGTTCATGCCGGCCGACAAGCAGCAGCGCACTGCCAAGCAGACGCTGGAGATCTACGCACCACTCGCGCATCGCCTCGGCATGAACACGATCAAGTGGGAGCTCGAGGACCTGTCGTTCGCGACGCTCTATCCGAAGAGGTACGACGAGATCGTGCGCCTCGTCGCCGAACGCGCGCCGTCCCGCGACGAGTTCCTCACCCGCGTCGTCGACCGCATCCAGAACGAGCTGCGCACGTCGAAGATCAAGGCGGCGACGACCGGCCGACCGAAGCACTACTACTCGATCTACCAGAAGATGATCGTGCGCGGCCGCGACTTCGCCGACATCTACGACCTCGTGGGCATTCGCGTGCTCGTCGAGTCCGAGCGTGACTGCTACGCCGCACTCGGCGTCATTCACACGATGTGGTCACCGGTGCCGGGCCGGTTCAAGGACTACATCGCGATGCCCAAGTTCAACATGTACCAGTCGCTGCACACGACAGTGATCGGCCCGGAAGGCAAGCCGGTCGAGGTGCAGATCCGCACCCAGCAGATGCACCGTCGTTCCGAGTACGGCATCGCAGCGCACTGGAAATACAAGGAGCAGAGCGCCGGCCAGCAGGACATGAACTGGCTGCGGCAGCTCGTCGACTGGCAGCGCGAGACGCAGGACCCGGGCGAGTTCCTCGACTCGCTGCGCTTCGACCTGCACGCGCAGGAAGTCTTCGTGTTCACGCCGAAGGGCGATGTCATCGCCCTGCCCGCGGGCGGGACGCCGGTCGACTTCGCTTACTCCGTGCACACTGAAGTCGGTCACCGGTGCATCGGCGCCCGCGTCAACGGCCGCCTGGTGCCACTCGAGTCGACGCTCGACAACGGCGACGTCGTCGAGATCTTCACGTCCAAGGCCGAGACCGCAGGGCCGAGCCGCGACTGGATGTCGTTCGTCAAGTCGCCGCGGGCCCGCAACAAGATCCGGCAGTGGTTCGCCCGCGAACGTCGCGAGGACGCGATCGAAGAGGGCAAGGATGCGATCAGCCGGATGATGCGCAAGCAAGGCTTGCCGTTGCAGCGGTTGATGGGCGGCGACGCGCTGCTCACGCTCGCCAAGGACCTCCGCTTCACCGACGTATCGGCCTTGTACGCCGCTGTCGGTGAGGGACATCTGTCTGCGCAGACCGTCGTACAACGTCTGGTGCAGGCGCTCGGCGGCCCGGAAGGCGCGGTCGAGGACATCGCCGAGACGGCGATGCCGACCCGCGCTGCTCCGCGACCGCGGCCCGCGGGTGACCCCGGTGTCGTCGTCGTCGGCGTGCAGGACGTGTGGGTCAAGCTGGCGCGATGTTGCACGCCGGTGCCGGGTGACGAGATCGTCGGATTCGTCACCCGCGGCAGTGGTGTGTCAGTGCACCGCAGTGACTGCACCAACGTCGAGCATCTGTCGACGCAGCCCGATCGCCTGATCCCGGTCGAGTGGGCACCGACTGCGGCCTCGGTGTTCCTGGTGCAGATCCAAGTCGAGGCACTCGACCGCACCCGGTTGCTCTCCGATGTCACGCGCGTGCTGTCCGACGCGCACGTCAACATCCTCTCTGCGTCGGTCACCACCAACCGCGACCGGGTCGCGGTGTCACGGTTCACGTTCGAGATGGGCGACGTGAAGCACCTCGGCCACCTATTGCGGCTTGTCCGCAACGTCGAAGGCGTCTACGACGCCTACCGCATCACCAGCGGCTCCTGACCCGCTGACAAGTGCGCAGTCAGCCCTTGGTGACGGTGAAGCTGAGGATGTAGACCGGCTTGTTGGGGTGGCCGTCGCCCGGTTGGTTGCTGTCGTCCTCGCCGTTCTTCGCGATGCCTTGGAGCACGTCGAGGCCTTGCGTGACGTGGCCGAACGGCGTGTACTGCGGAGGCAGTTGCGTGTCGGCGTAGCAGAAGAAGAACTGGCTGCCGCTGGTGTGCGGCTGGCCGGTGTTGGCCATCGCAAGAGTGCCGGCCGGATAGGTCGCGCCCTTCAAGTTCTCGTCCGGGATCGTGTAGCCCGGACCGCCGGAACCCGTGCCGGTCGGATCGCCGCATTGGAGCACGTAGATGCCGGCCGTCGTGAGCCGGTGGCACGGTGTGTTGTCGAAGAAGTGATGCGCCGACAGGAAGGCGAACGAGTTGACCGTGTGCGGCGCCTTCGCCGCGTCGAGGGACGCGACGATCGTGCCGCAGTTGGTGACGACCGTTGCGGTGTATGTCGTCGGAGCGACGGTCACCTTGGGCTCGGCCTGATAGTGCTCGGCCTGCGCCGGCTTCGTCGGCTTCGGCCCGCAGTCGGCGCCACCGGGCACTGACGCCGACGACGAGGCCTGCGACGACGGTGTGCTGCCGACCAACGGGTTGTCGTTGGCGGCGCCGTTGCTGCTGCCACCGCAGGCAGAAGCGAGGGCGGTGACCGCAACCAGGACTGACGTCGTACCGAGCTTTCGCACCATCAGCCGATCTTCACCAGGTCGACGACAAAGATGAGCGTTTCATTGCCCTTGATCGTGCCTGAACCGGCCGCGCCGTAGCCCAGCGAGGCCGGGATGACGAGCTCTCGCTCGCCGCCCACCTTCATGCCGACGAGACCCTGGTCCCACCCCTTGATGACCTGGCCGGCTCCGAGCTTGAACGGGAACGTCTGGTGGCGGGGGAACGACGCGTCGAAGGCGGTGCCGCTCGAGCAGGAGACGCCGACGTAGTTCACCGTGAGGGTCTGCCCGGCCTTCGCCGCGGCACCCTTGCCGACCTTGAGGTCCTTGACCACGAGCTTCGTCGGGGCCGGGCCGGTGACGTCGGGCACCTTCGGATCGCCCTTGGCCGGCGGGTTGGGCTTGATCGTCGCGCACTTCGTCGGCGCGGCGGGTGCGCTGGCCGACGCCGACGGCGAGACCGACGACGTCGCCGTGACCTTCGACTTCGAGCTGCCGCCGGTCAGGTCCACGATCAGGAAGATCAGGCCGGCCAGCACGGCGGCCGTGCCGAGCGTGGCGCCGATGATCGTGTTGCGCCGGCGCCGGCGCGCCCGCAGCTGCATCTCGCGCAGGCGCCGTCGTTCGTATCGGCGACGGGCGAGCTCTCGCTCGCGCGCTCGGCTGCGGGCCACAGGTCCTCCGCGGGGGTACGAATCGGTCAGCGCCGTCGCACAGGATAAGGAATCGAACCTGAAAATCGGCCCCGATAGGCTCGCCGACGTGCTCATCGTCGGCTTTCCCGCGGGTCCTTGGCAGACCAACTGCTGGGTTGTCGCGCCCGCCGACGGCGAGGAATGCATCGTCATCGACCCTGGCCACGGCGCCGATGGGCCGCTCGACGAGGTGCTCGCGCAGCACCGACTGAAGCCGGTCGCCGTGCTGCTGAGCCACGGCCACGTCGACCACATCTGGTCGGTCGCGCCGGTCTGCGGCGCCAAGGACATCCCCGCGCTGATCCACCCGGCCGACCGGGCCATGCTCAGCGACCCCGGCGTGGCCGTGGGCATGCCGCCCGGTTCGCCGATCCTCGGCCGGCTGGACTGGTCGGAGCCGTCCGACGTGCGCGAACTCGCCGACGGCGAGTCGATCACGCTTGCCGGGCTCACCTTCCGGGTCGACCTCACCCCGGGCCACACGCCGGGCTCGGTCACCTTCCTCGAGCCGTCGAGCGGCGAATTCTTCTCCGGCGACCTGCTCTTCGCCGGCTCCATCGGCCGCACCGACTTCCCCGGCGGCTCGTGGGAGGCCATGCAGGAGTCGCTTCGCCGCGTGCCGCTCGCGCTGCCGGACGAGACCGTCGTGCGCCCCGGCCACGGCCCCGACACGACGATCGGCCGCGAGCGCGCGAACAACCCGTTCCTCCTCGACCTGATGACCGCGCCGCCGTCGCGCGGTCTTTGAGTCGTGACCGGCTTCACCGCCCCCAAGGGCACCTTCGACCTGCTCCCGCCGGCCTCGGAGCTCGTCCTCGCCGTGCGAGCCGCCATGTCCGCACCGCTCGTCAACGCTGGCTACGGCTACATCGAGACGCCGGTCTTCGAGGAGACCGCCCTCTTCGAACGCGGCGTCGGCGAGTCGAGCGACGTCGTGTCCAAGGAGATGTACTCCTTCGTCACCCGCGGCGACGACCACGTGACCCTTCGGCCCGAGGGCACCGCCGGCGTCGTGCGCGCCGCGATCCAACACCGGTTGTACGCCGGACAGCTGCCGGTGAAGCTCTGGTATTCGGGCTCGTTCTTCCGCTACGAACGGCCACAGGCAGGCCGTTACCGGCACTTCAGCCAGGTGGGTGCCGAGGCGCTCGGTGTCGACGACCCGTTGTTGGACGCCGAGCTGATCGCGCTGGCGATGCAGGCCTACGCGTCGCTCGGCCTGTCGCGGGTGCGCTTGCTGCTCAACACGCTCGGGTGCCGGGAGTGCCGGCCGGTCTACCGGGCCGCGCTGCAGGACTTCCTGCGCGGTCTGGATCTCGACGAAGAAACACGTCGCCGGGTCGAGATCAACCCGTTGCGCGTCCTCGACGACAAACGCGAGTCGGTGCAGAAGCAACTGTCGGGCGCGCCGGTCGGCCGCGACTTCCTCGACGACGCCTGCCGCGAGCACTACGACGCAGTGCGTGCCGCCTTGTCGTCGCTCGGTGTCTCCTGGGAGGAGGCGCCGCGACTCGTGCGCGGGCTCGACTACTACACGCGGACCACGTTCGAGTTCCAACACGACGGGCTCGGCGCGCAGAGCGCTGTCGGTGGCGGTGGTCGTTACGACGGCCTGTCGGAAGACATCGGCGGCCCTTCGATGCCGGGTGTCGGCTGGGCTCTTGGTGTCGACCGCACGATCCTCGCCTTGCAGTCCGAGGATGTCTCCCTGGCCGAGGCAAGCGGTGTGCAGGTCTTCGCCGTGCCTCTTGGTTTTGAGGCGAAGCAACGGCTGCTCGTGGTCGTGGATGCGTTGCGGCGCAAGGGAATTCGGGCCGACCTGGTCTTCGGTGACCGTGGCTTGAAAGGCGCGATGAAGGCTGCCGACAGGTCCGGCGCCGCGCTGACAATCGTTGCCGGCGAGCGAGATCTGAGCGACGGCAACGTGCAGGTCAAGGACATGGCCACCGCCGCGCAGGAAGCCGTCGCGATCGACGACGTCGTCGACCACATCGAGAAGAGGTTGCAACAGTGATCCGCACCCACGGCGCAGGCACACTGCGCCGCGAGCACGCCGGCACGAAGGTCGTTCTCCCCGGTTGGGTTGCGACCCGGCGCGATCACGGCGGCGTCACGTTCATCGACCTGCGCGACGGCAGCGGCATCGTGCAGGTCGTCTTCCGCGATGTCGAGGGTGCCAAAGAGCTGCGCAGCGAGTGGTGCGTCAAGGTCGTCGGCGAGGTCGCGGCGCGGCGCGAAGGAAACGAGAACCCCGAGCTTGCGACCGGCGACATCGAGGTCGTCGCGACCGAGGTCGAGGTGCTGAGCGAGGCGGCGACGCCACCGTTCCCGATCGCCGGGTCGGACGCGATCGACTCCGGCGTCGACGAGGCGACCCGCTGGCGCTACCGCTACCTCGACCTTCGCCGCACCGGTCCGGCGCGCGCGTTGAAGACCCGCGCCCAAATCGTGTCGGTGATCCGACGGGTCATGGAACGCAACGGCTTCTACGACATCGAGACGCCCTACCTCACCCGCTCGACGCCGGAAGGCGCGCGCGACTTCCTGGTGCCGGTGCGACTGCAGCCGGGGCACTGGTATGCGTTGCCGCAGTCGCCGCAGCTGTTCAAGCAGCTGCTGATGGTGGCCGGCATGGAGCGCTACTACCAGATCGCGAGGTGCTTCCGCGACGAGGACTTTCGCGCCGACCGCACGCCGGAGTTCACCCAGCTCGACATCGAGATGTCGTTCCTCGACGAGGAGGACGTCTACGCGCTGACCGAAGAACTGTTCGCCGAGCTGTGGCGCGAGGTTCTGGGGGTCGAGCTGCCGCTGCCATTCCCGCGGATGACCTACGCGGAAGCGATGCGGCGTTATGGCTCGGACAAGCCGGACCTGCGCTTCGAGCTCGAGCTGGTCGACCTCACGTCGCACCTGGAAGGCACGGAGTTCCGCGTCTTCCAGGCGGAGCATGTCGGCGCCGTCGTGGTGCCCGGTGGGGCCGACTACACGCGCAAGGAGCTCGACGGGTGGCAGGAATGGGCCCGCTCGCGCGGCGCCCGCGGCATCGCCTGGCTTCTCGTTCCTGCTGACGGGTCGGAGCTGCGCGGATCGATCACCAAGCTGGAGCCCGACCGCCTGTCGTCACTGCCCGCCGCGGCTGGGGCCTCGCCCGGTGACGCGATCTTGTTCGCGGCCGGCCCGCGTCGTACGACGTTGGAGCTGCTCGGCGCCCTGCGGGGCGCGGTCGCCCGGCAGCGCGGCCTCGTGCGCGAGGGCGAGTGGCAGCTGCTGTGGGTGATCGAAGCGCCGATGTTCGAGCCGGCCTCTGCCGACAACCCGCCTATCGGCGGGGGTGACGACAACCCGGCGGTCGGCTCGTCCGGAGTCGCCCGTTGGACGGCGGTGCACCATCCGTTCACGGCGCCGACGCCGGAGTGGGAGGCGACCTTCCACTCCTCGCCTGAGGAGGCCTTGGCCCGGGCCTACGACGTCGTCGGCAACGGCATGGAGCTCGGCGGCGGCTCGATCCGTATCCATCGCCGCGAGATGCAGCAGCGCGTCTTCGACACGATCGGCCTGTCGCGGTCGGAGGCGGAGTCGAAGTTCGGCTTCCTGCTCGAGGCCTTCCAATACGGCCCGCCGCCGCACGGCGGCATCGCCTTCGGTCTGGATCGCCTGGCCGCCACGCTGGTCGGCACCGACGCCATTCGCGAGACGATGGCCTTCCCCAAAGCCTCGTCCGGCGGCGACCCGCTGACCGGAGCGCCGACCCCGGTCACCGAACTCCAGCGCAAAGAGGCCGGCATCGACGTACGCCTCCCCGACGAGCCGGCCCCGCCGCCCAACCGCCCCGGCGCCGAAACCATCCGCGACGACCGCCGCAACTAGGTTCCCCGGCTCAGCCCGCCGCCGACCGTGCCGCGCAGCTGTTCGTGATCATGGCGTTGTGTGGCAGATTACGCAGGCCTTGCGGCGCCGAAGCGTGCGAAACGCCATGATCACGCGGGAGGCGCGCAACGATCATGACGCTGGCCGCTGCTGGTCTGGCGGTCTGGCGAGGGTTGTTCGGTCTAGCCGTGGGTGGGGGCCGGCGAACCGCGTTTCGTCATGATCGTCGGCCGGAGGCGCGGGAAAGCGGAACGGCCCGCACCCCTCGCACAGGTGCAGACCGTTCCGCGTCACTCCCGCACGTCGAAGCGCGGGCCGTACGCCGCTAGTGGCGGCGCCGGCGCCGCCGCGCCGCGACGGCCGTGAGCGGGAGGACGATCGACAGCGGCAGCAGCGAGCCGGCCAGGTGGCCGCCTCGCGCGGTCGCGGAGAAGTTGAACGACTTCGTTCCTTCGAGCTCGAGCGGCACCTCGTCGGCGTCGGCCTGAGCCTTCGTGTCGGCCTCACTGCCGGGCAGCGGGGCGGCGAAGACGTAGGCCGTCACTTCTTCGAGCAGGCTGTGCGCACCCGGGTTGCCGACCGCGGACAGCGGCACGTTGATCGTGTACGTCGTGTCCTGGCCGACCACTTCGGAGCCGGTCGCGGCGGCCGCACCTTGCTGCGGCGGCGCGACGTAGTCGAGCACGTGCGGGTCGCACGCCGACACCGAGCACGAGTCGGTGCTCTGCGTCACGCCCGCGTAGTAGCTCGGTGCCCCGCTCGCCGCGTCGACGTCGACGCCCGCGTGGTAGAGCACGTTGCCCATCTGCCAACGCACGATCAACCGGCCGTACGACGCAAGCGCGGCCTGAGCGGCGTCCTGCAGCGTGCCGTGCTTCAGCGTCACGCGGATCTGCAACGCCTTGCTGCTGCGCGCCATCTGCACCTTCTCGATGTCGGCGCCGGGCACCTCGGTGCCGCCGAGCACCGGGTAACGCGCATCGCCGGTCGGGTCGGTGATCTGCGTGACCGGAGCCGTCGACTCGATCGCGTGCAAGGGCTTGCCGGTCCAGGCGTTGAGACCGTTCTGCTGCGTCACCGTCGTGACGAGGCCCGCGCCAGGGTGGTCCGCCGCCTCGACGTTGCCGAGCACCGAGGCCAGGCCGTTGGATGTGTCGTCGTACACGATCCGGGCGCGGCCCTGGTTGTCGATCGTGACCTCGAAGAAGTCGGCGAGGTTGCGGTTGCCGGTTGCGGTGATGCAGCCGGTGCCGAGCATGCAGATGTCGTTGTAGTGCATCGGGTGCGGGCTCGCGACCGACTGCACGACGTGCGGCTTGCTCGCGGCGTGGTCGATCTGCGCGAACCACGTCCACCACGACTGGTTCTTCTGTGCCGACGGGCCGGCCGGGCCGAGCTGCGACAGGGTCATGTCGGTGCCGTACCAGACCACGTCGATGATGCCGTTGGCGCCGGCGGCGATCCACGGCATGAGGTTGACGTTGGACGGCGGGCGGTTGATCTTCACCGGAGCGTGCCACGTGCCCCAGTCGGTGCCGGCCTTGTTGGGCCTCGCCCACGAGTAATAGACCTGGTAGTCGTGGCTGTTGACCCAGACCACGTAGAGGTTGCGCGCCTTGTCCTCGGCGAAGCCCGGGAAGAGCGTGTTGGGGTCGCCGGACAGTGACTGCACGATCGGCTCGTACTTGAAGTTGAGGTGCGCGCTGCCGTCCTTGGCGGGTTGGCCGACGGCAAGTGCCATGCCGCTGCCGTTCATGACCGCGGTCAGCAGGTCGCCGGTGTGCTGGTCGATGACGATCGGCGCGTCGGTCGGGCCGTAGGGCGCCTGATCGGCGATCTGGCCGGCCTTGTCGCCGGTGTGCCAGTTGCCGGGGTTGCTTGCGTCGGTGTAGTCGACGCGCGAGCCGCTGTCCGCGCCCTCGTCGCTGAACTTCAGATAGATGAGCGGCTTCGGACCCTTGTACGGCGAGATCGAGTGGTCGCTTTTCGCCGGGTCGTAGATGCCGAGCCACTGACGGTCGGCGCCGGGGGAGTCGCAGCCCATCGGCGTCGAGTTGATCGTCTTGCCGTTGTCCTTGGAGTAGGCCGTCGTGAAGCAGGCGAGGGCGTAGAGGTCGGCGTAGTAGACCGTGTTGTGCCGGTCGATCGCGATCTCGGTGTCACCGCCGCCGGGGCCGAGCGTCGACTTGGTCGGGATCAGAGCGCTCGGGTAGGCGCTGCCGGTCTTGGTGTCCTGGACGACGCGGTAGGAGTCACCGTTGTCGTAGGAGGCGTTCCAGATCGAACGCTGCACACCGGTGCCCGCCGGGCCGGACACATACATCGTGCCGTTGGGCGCGACCTTGATGTCGGGCTCGCCGTAGGTGTGGATGGGGTCGACGACCCGCGGGACGCCGAACTTGATCGCTCCGGCCTTGACGGCAGGGGCGCCCGCCGCCGGGGTCAGGGCGACGGCGACCGCGGTGAGGCCGGCGGCCGCGGTTGCTGCCAGGACAGCAGTGCGCTTCAAGGGGTCCTCCTCGACAGGGCTGCATATGTCCGATTCGCCGCGCTGCCGTGGTTCTCCTGCGCCGAACACACGCCGATCATGCGCAAATCCGTCGTAACCATCCCGCCTTACGACGTAGTCGTGAACGCTCGGCGGCCTGGCAGCGTCGGGGGCGCGCCGAACAATGTCTGTTGAAACGGACACGCTGAGCGTGGGGTGTCCGGATCGGGAGACATTGTTCGTGGGCGGGAGGGTCCGGGGCGGCGCATAGGCTCGGCGGCGTGGCGGATCTCTTCGACGCGGCGGCGGCCGAAGCCGCCGAGGCGGCCGCCCCACTGCCCGCCCGGATGCGCCCGCGCACGCTCGACGAGGTCGTTGGCCAGCAGCACCTGCTCGGCACCGGTTCGCCGCTGCGGCGGCTCGTCGCGGGCGGGGGCACGACGAGCGTGCTGCTCTGGGGCCCGCCCGGCAGCGGCAAGACCACGCTGGCGCGGCTGCTGGCAGCGGGCCGCCTGTTCGTGGAGGTCTCCGCGGTCACGGCCGGGGTCAAGGACGTGCGGGCGGCGATCGACACCGCCAAGGACCGGCTCGGCATGACCGGCGAGCGCACCGTGCTCTTCGTCGACGAGGTGCACCGGTTCAACAAGGCGCAGCAAGATGCGTTGCTCCCCGGCGTCGAGGCCGGCCTGGTCACCTTCGTCGGCGCGACGACCGAGAACCCCTTCTTCTCCGTCATCTCGCCGCTGCTGAGCCGCTCCCTGCTGCTCACGCTCGAGCCGCTGACCGACGACGACGTCGCCGCGCTGGTCGACCGAGCGGTCAAGGACCAGCGGGGCCTGGGCGGCCGCGTCGGCCTCGATGACGATGCCAAAGACCACCTGCTTCGGATCGCCGGCGGTGACGCCCGCCGGGCCCTCACTGCGCTGGACGCCGGGGCCGGCGCGGCCGACGCCGTACACAGCGACCGGATCACCCTCGAGCTGCTCGAGCAGGCGGTCAACCGGGCCGCGGTCCGATACGACCGCGAGGGTGACCAGCACTAC
>Ga0157369_10007929_pt1 | contig 12209 bp, 16 predicted proteins | sample C25metaG_FD_113461 | JGI IMG/M metagenome (GOLD analysis project Ga0157369, IMG submission 113461) | Corn rhizosphere microbial communities from Kellogg Biological Station, Michigan, USA - C2-5 metaG | ecosystem: Host-associated > Plants > Roots > Rhizosphere > Soil | place: USA: Michigan...
CGCTTCGTCATGCCGATCCCGCGGGTCGGCAGGGCGGCGTAGAACGACGCGAGCTCCGCAGCACGTGCGTGTAGTGCGTCGAACTCCACGACCTCGGAGACGATTCCCCACGCATGCGCCTCGGCCGCGGTGAGCCGGCGATTCGAGGACATCCATTCGAAGGCACGCGCCGGACCGAGCAGCCGGTGGACGAAGTACGTGCCGCCCGCGTCGGGGACGAGGCCGATGCCGACGAAACCGGGAACGAAGCTCGCGACGTCGGCGGCGATCCGGATGTCGCACGCGCACGCGAGCGAGAGCCCGGCGCCGGCACAGGCGCCGTTCACGGCCGCGATCACGGGCTTCTCGAGCGCGCGGATCGCGAGCACGTTCGGGTGGTAGGTCTCGCGGAGCGCCGCCCCGACGTCGCCCGACTCGCCGAACTCCGTGAGGTCCTGGCCCGCGCAGAAGCCGCGCCCGGCGCCGGTGATCACGACCGCGCGCACCTCGGGATCGCGCGCCGCCTTCAACGCCTCCCGGAGCGCGGCGTGCAGCGCGCGGTTGAAGGCGTTCATCTTGTCCGGGCGGTTCAGCGTGATCGTCTGAACGGCCCCGTCGACGGTGTACTCGACCTCCGGCATGCTCCGAGACCCTACTCAGCGGCCCTTGAAGTCGGGCGGCCGCTTCTCGACGAACGCGTTCAGCCCCTCGCCGGCGTCCTCCGACGCGCGCGCGAGATAGAAGGCCCGCCGCTCGAAGTCGACGCCGACTGCGAGCGGTGCCTCGAACGCCTTGTCCACCGACTCCTTCGCGAGCCGCACCGCCACCGGGCCCTTCGACGCGATCTCGCCCGCGACGCGCTTCGCCTCGGCGAGCCAGGCCTCCTTCGCGACGACCCGCGCCACGAGCCCCGCCGCGAGCGCCTCCCGCGCCGACAGCATCCGCCCCGTGAGGATCATGTCCATCGCCAGCGCCTTGCCGACGGCGCGGGTCAGCCTCTGGGTGCCGCCGGCGCCGGGCAGCACGCCGAGGTTGATCTCCGGCTGCCCGAACTTCGCCGTCTCCGACGCGACGATCAGGTCGCACAGCATCGCGAGCTCGCATCCGCCTCCGAGGCAGAAGCCCGAGACCGCGGCGACGACCGGCGTCCGGAGATCACGGATCGCGTCCCAGCGATCGATGCGCCGGCTCTCGTAGAGCGAGATCGGCGTGCCGGCCGCGAGCTCGCCGATGTCGGCGCCCGCGGCGAACGCGCGCTCGCCGCCGCCGAGCACGATCGCCCGGACCTCGTCGTCGCCGTCGAGCTGCACGAGCGCTTCGACGACGGCCCCCATCAACTCCCCCGAGAGCGCGTTCAGCTGCTTCGGGCGGTTCATGAGCACGACGCCGACGCGATCGTCGCGCTCGACCAGCACTAGGTCTTCTTGTCCAGGAATGCCTGGATCGCCTCCTTTGCCTCGTCGCCGAGCATCGAGAGCGAAAGCCAGTCGCGTGCGTGGTTGACCGTCTCGTGCCACGAGATGTCCCGCCACCAGTTGAGCTGCTGCTTCGTGTAGCGCATCGTCTGCGGCAGCTTCGACGCGAGCTTCTCGACGAGCTCGTCCACCTTGGCGTCCAGCTCCTCGCGCGGCACCGCGTAGTTGACGAGACCCCACTCCGCAGCCTGCGCGGCGGAAACCTGCTCGCAGAGCATCAGGATCTCCCGCGCCCGCCGGTCACCGACCATGATCGGTAGCCACTGCGTCGCGCCGCCGGCGGGAACGGAGCCGTGCTCGGGACCGACGTGCCGGATGAATGCGTCGTCGGCCATCACCGCGAGGTCGCACGCCATCTGCAGCTCGTTGCCGCCTCCGACCGCGATGCCCTGCACGCGCGCGACCGTCGGCTTGCCGATCTCGCGCAGACGGTCGTGCATGTCCTTGAACGCGCCGAACCATTTCCAGTACATGCGCGGGTTGTCGACGAGCTCGGCGCCCCAGCTCTTCAGATCGGCGCCCACGCAGAACGCGCGTCCCTCACCGGTCACGACGACGACGCGGATCTCGTCGTCCCAGCTTGCGTCCTCACACGCTCGGGCGAGCTCGCGGAGCATCCTGAAGTCGAAGGCGTTCAGCACCTCGGGACGGTTCAGGGTGATCGTCGCCCGCGGTGGGGCCTTCTCGTAGCGGATGCGCTCGAACCCGAGCTCGGCCGGGTCGAGTGGAAGCGGCGCGTCGGGCTCGCTCACGAGACGTCGGCGAACATGACGCTCGGCTGCGGGAAGCCGCGCTTGTACGCGTCCTTCCCCGTGGCCGTGAACTCGTCGCTTCGCGTCGCGGCCTTGAACCCGTCCTCGTCGGCGAACTCCCATTCCGCGTAATACGCGTGTGACGGCTCGCCCATCGGGGACCCGAAGACCGCACCGTGGCGGAACACGGACCCCGGCACCTGCTTGCAGAGCTCGGCGTGCTCTGCGTACTCGCCGGCGTCCGGCGCCTGCTCGTACAAGACGACTACGCGATACATCTCGTCCTTTCGCTCGCTGGCATGGCAGACTAAACCCCATGGCTGGAGACATCGTTCACTACGAGATAGCGGCGAAGGACGCCAACCGTGCGCAGGCCTTCTGGAGCGGCCTCTTCGGCTGGAGCTTCCAGGGCAGCGGCATGCCGGAGGTGGACTACCGGATGGCGCAGATCACCGACTCGGCGGGCGTCGCGGTCTACCCGTCGGAAGAGAAGGTGGGTCACCCGAACGTCTACCACTCGATCGACGACATCGACGCGTCGATCGCGAAGGTGCGGGAGCTCGGCGGCAGCGCAGAGGAAAAGATGCCGGTTCCCGGGCACGGGTGGTTCGCCGCCTGCAAGGACACGGAGGGGAACTCGTTCCACCTCTGGCAGGGCGATTCGTCCGCCGGGCAGTAACGCCGGGCGGGCGATTCCGTTTCTGCGAAGGTAGGCCCGTGTCGGGGAGCGGCCTTGCAACGACCCTGGCGGTCGCCGCCGGACTGGCCGGGTCGGTTCAGATCGCGCTCATGTCGCGCCTCGGCGAGCGGATCGGCGTCTTCCAGGCGCTCGGCTTCTCGACCCTCCTGACGGCGGTCCTCGCCTTCGGGCTGCTACTTGCGACGCGGCGCAGCGCGGCCGGCTACGAGCGCGCCCTGCACCAGCCCTGGTGGATGCTGATGGGCGGCGTGATGGGCCTGCTGATCGTCTTCACGGTCACCTACGCGGGCCCGCGCATCGGCGTCGCCGCGACGGTGGGGATCCTGATCGCCGGGCAGCTGATCATGGGCGCCGCGATCGACCGCTTCGGCCTCTTCGGCTCGGAGCGGATCGCGCTCCACTGGCCCCGCGTCGTCGGCCTGGCCCTGCTCGCCGCCGGCGCGGCGCTGTCACTTCGCAAGTAGTGCGGGAACGGCGGGCCTCGGCGGTCGCGCTCGTCTTCGCGGCGGCCTGCTCGGTGCAGGGCGGCGCGGCGGTCGCGAAGTCGCTCTTCCCGCAGCTCGGGCCGCCCGGCGTCGTCTTCCTGCGCCTGCTCTTCGGCTCCGTGGCGCTCTGGGCGATCGCCCGGCCCGAGCTCCGCGGCCGCTCACGCGCCGACCTCCGCCTCGTCGCGGCACTCGGCGTCGTCCTCGTCTCGATGAACATCACGTTCTACGAGGCGATCGACCGGACGCCGCTCGGCGTCGCAGTGACGGTCGAGTTCCTCGGACCCCTCGCCGTCGCGGTCCTCGGCTCGCGGAAGGCTGTCGACCTGCTCTGGGTTGTCCTCGCCGGCGCCGGCGTCGGCCTCCTCGCCGACGGCGGCGGTGCAGCGGTGCACCCGCTCGGGATCGTCCTCGCCGCGACAGCCGGGCTCTTCTGGGCGCTCTACATACTGCTCGGCGTCCGCGTCGGTCGCGCGTTCAGCGGCGCGACCGGTCTCGCGCCGGCCATGGTGCTCGGAGCGCTTCTGATGGCGCCGTGGGGGATCCTGAGCGCCGGCCACCACCTGCGCGACCCGCAGCTCGTGGGTGCCGCTGTCGGCGTCGGGCTGCTCTCGTCGGCGCTCCCCTGGTCGCTCGAGATCGAAGCGATGCGGCGGCTGCCGCCACACGTCTTCAGCGTCGTGCTCTCGCTCGAGCCGGCGCTCGCAGCGCTCGCCGGCTTCGTCTTCCTGCACGAGCACCTTCGCTCGCGCTCGTGGGCGGCGATCGCGCTCGTCGTCGTCGCGAGCGCAGGGGCGGCCGGGCGGCGCGCGCCGTCCGTGCCGCCCGATGTGTGACGCCTGCTACGCCGCGGGCTTGATGTTCTGGTTGACGCTGAACGCGTTGCCCGGGTCGTACTGCGACTTGATTCGCGCGAGCCGGTCGTAGTTCGGGCCGTACATCGCCTTCACCTTGTCGCCTTCTTCCTGCATCTGGAAGTTGACGTAGCCGGTGCCGAGCGTATGCGGACGGATCGCGTCCGAGTAGTCGACCGCCCACGTGCGGATCGCGTCGGCGTTCGCGGGGTCCGGATCGACACCCGCGACCACCTGCGCCCAGACCGCGTCGCGGTAGGCCCAGGCCGTCTCGTCGCCTCCGATCTCCGATGGTGCGCCGTCGATCGGGTACAGGTGCATCGTCGACTTCCAGGTCGGCAGCTCGCCGAACTCGACATGCTTCTCGACCGCCGCGTCGGGGATCTCCTTGACGAACTCCCCGCGCCAGTACCACTGGTCGCCGGCGGAGTACACCGCGTCGAACGCCGAGTTCCAGGCCGGCAACGGCACCGGCGCGACGCCGTCGAGCAACGGCTTGCCGAACGAGCGCGCCTCACGCAGGGCGGGCGAGTCGTCCTCGCCTGCGTAGCACCACACGACGCCGCAGACGTTGCGCAGATGCAACTCCTCCGGGAACGGCGGGCCGGGCGGAACCGCCAGGAATGCGAAGAACCCGGTCAATGCCCGGGGCTGCGCCGGCAGGAACTCTCGGTACCAGCGGAGGACGTCCGCGGCGTCTGCAAGGTCGTACAGCACCGGCCCGGCCTGCACGATCGACACCGGATGGGCGCGGAACGAGAACTGCGTGACAACCCCGAAGTTGCCGCCGCCGCCCCTGAGTGCCCAGAAGAGATCGCTCTCCCGCTCGGCATCTGCGTCGACGATCGACCCGTCGGCGAGCACGACCCGCGCCGCCACGAGGCTGTCGATCGTCAGGCCGCAGCCGCGCGAAAGATGCCCGACCCCGCCTCCGAGCGTCAGGCCCCCGACCCCGGTGGTCGAGATGATCCCTGCAGGAACGGCAAGACCGTGCTCGTGCGTGGCCGCGTCCACGTCGCCGAACCTCGCACCTCCCTGCACACGTGCCATCCGCGCAGCGGCATCGACCGTGACCTCGTTCATCGACGACAGGTCGATGACGAGCCCACCGTCGACGCTGCCGAGGCCCGCACCGTTGTGCCCGCCGCAGCGAACCGCGATCCGGAGACCGCGGTCACGGGCGAACTGCACGGCGGCCGAGACGTCGGCTTCGTCCGTGCAGTACGCAATCGCGGCCGGATGCTTGTCGATCATCGCGTTGAAGAGCGCGCGTGCTTCGTCGTAGTCCGATGCGCCCCGCTCGACCACCCGCCCCTTCACGGCCCCGGCGAGGCCGTCGACACTCGAAACTGCCATCTTGACCTCCTTGCCCTCGTTGACCCGCCTGACCCTTTAGACGCGGTCGAGTCTAGGCCGCTTCCAAACCGGTTGAAAGTGCTCCGCACGCACACGCCTTCTACTCGCCGATTACCGCCATGACCGGTGCCTGGGAAGGAACGGCGAGCGGAGTGAGGGCGAGCAGCACGAACGACGCCTCGACGATCGGTCCCACGAGAAACGCGAAGAGCACCGTGCCGATCCCGAACGTACCGCCGAGGACGATGCCCGTGCCGAGCGCGATCAGCTCGAGCGTTCCGCGCACGAGACCGATGCGGAACTGCGTGCGCCGTGCGCCCACGAGCATCAGCGTGTCGCGCGGACCGGCGCCGAAATCCGCACCGATGTAGAACGCCGAGGCGGGACCGATCAAGGCGATCCCGAGCACGAGCAGCACGATCCGCGTCGCCAGGCCGTCGTGTGCGAGACCCGTGACCGCAGAGAGCGACGTCAACACCTGAATGAACGTTCCGACGAGCACCGCGTTCGCGACCGTCCCGACGCCTGGACGGCCGCCGAGCGACCACCCGATGCCGAGGACGACGATCGCGACGGCGACGTTGGCCATTCCGAAGGAGAGCGGCGTATGCTTCGCGAGGCCCTGGTTCAGCACGTCCCACGGCGAGAGCCCGAGCTTCGACTCGAGGATCAGGACGATCGCGAGCGCGAAGAGGAGGAGCCCGAACACGAGGCTCGCGTATCGGGCGGCATACCCGCCGCGCACACGCGGGTGCGTCTTTACAGGCCGAACGGGTTGAACGGCTTCGGGCTCGTCGAGACGAGCACGCCCTTCGTCTCGAGGTAGAGATCGAGCGTCTCGATCGAGAGCTCGCGCCCGAAGCCGGACTGCTTGTAGCCGCCGAACGGGATGCCCGGGAATGCGGTGAACGGCATGTTGACGCCGACCATGCCGGACTTGATCGCTCGCGCCACGCGATGTGCCCGCGCGGGATCGCCCGTCCAGACGGTCGCGAACAATCCGTACCGGACGTCGTTCGCGATCCGGATCGCGTCCTTCTCGTCCTCGAACGGGATCACCGTGACGACCGGGCCGAAGATCTCCTCCTGCGCAACCTCCATCGCGCTCTCGACCTGTGCGAGCACCGTGGGCTTGTAGAACGCGCCCTTGCCCTCGCCGGGCTCTCCGCCTGCGACGACCTCCGCTCCGTCGGCGACCCCGCGCTCGACGAAGCCGTGCACGCGGTCGCGATGCGCGGTCGAGATCAGCGAGCCCATCTGCGTCTCGGGGTCGAGCGGGTCGCCGACGCGGATCCGGTTCGCGTATGCGGCGAAGCGGGAGACGAACTCGTCGTAGAGCGACGCCTCGACGAGGACGCGCGATCGCGCCTCGCAGCTCTGGCCGGCTGCGTAGTAGATCGACCACACGGAGCTCGGGATCGCGTCGTCGAGGTTCGCGTCGGCGAAGACGAGGTTCGGGCTCTTGCCTCCGAGCTCGAGCGTGAGGCGCTTGATCGGCTCCGAGCAGAGCCGCATGATCTCGCTCCCCGTCTTCGTCGAGCCGGTGAACGCGACCTTGTCGACGCCCGGATGACGGACGAGGTGGGCGCCGGTGGTCGGGCCCTCGCCGGAGACGATGTTGATCGCGCCGGGCGGGAAGCCGACCTCGCCCGCGAGCTCGGCGATCCGCAGCACGCTGAGCGGCGTCTGCGGGTCGGGCTTCAGGACGACGGCGCACCCGGCGGCGAGGGCCGGCGAGAGCTTCCAGGCCGCCATCAAGAGCGGGTAGTTCCACGGCACGATCTGGGCTGCGACTCCGACCGGCTCCTTGAGCGAATACGTGAAGAGGGATCCGCCCACCGGGTTCGACCGCCCCGAGACCGAGCCGAGCACCGAGGCGAAGAAGCGGAAGTTCTCGACCGCGCCGGCGATCTCGGCCTTGACCGAGGAGATCGCCTTGCCGACGTTGCGCGCCTCGAGCTCGGCGAGCTCCTTCCGGTTCGCGTGGATCGCGTCCGCGAGGGCGTGGAGCAGGCGCGAGCGCTCGGTCGGCGGCGTCTTCCCCCAGGGCCCCTCGACGGCGCGGCGGGCGGCGCCGACCGCGCGGTCGACGTCGGCCTCCCCCGCCAGCGCAGCGCGCCCGAGCGGCTCGCCGGTCGCCGGCTCGACGAGGTCCCGGAGCTCGCCCGAGGCGGGCTCCACGCTCTCGCCGTCGATGTACAGCCCGTGCTCGTGTCCCGTCGCGACGGCCATGCGCGGACGATATCGGTTGACCGCGTCCGAACCGGAGCGCACAATGGGATCCGAGAAGCGGTCGTGCGTTTGTCCGAACGCCGAATCGGGCATCTATCGGATCCGAGGGAAGGGCGAGAGGAGCAGCATGTCGGACACGATCCAGGTCGACGCAGCACGAATCCCCGATCGGGACGCGCTGCTCGTGCTGCTCCGCGAGAACGGCCTCGACGCGCAGCCCGAGAACGAGGTGTCGATCGTCGTCGATTGCGAGGACGGCGGGGACGAGCTCTTCGTCTACGTCGAGCGCATGATCATGCAGATCGGGGCGCCGTTCGTGCCGATCAAGCACGAGGGCGTCATCTACATTCGCCCGCCCGTCGGTTAGCCCAGGCGCTCGAAGAGCGCAGCCTGGCCCTGGCCGACCCCGACGCACAGCGTCGCGAGGCCGTAGCGGCCGTCCCGTCGGCGCAGCTCGTGCAGCAGGGTCACGACGAGGCGCGCACCGCTCATGCCGAGCGGATGTCCGAGTGCAATCGCGCCGCCGTTGACGTTCACCTTCTCGTGGTCGAGCCCGAGCTCGCGAACGACTGCAAGGCTCTGCGACGCGAAGGCCTCGTTCAGCTCGACGAGGTCGAGCTGCGACACGTCGACTCCGGTGCGCGCCAGGAGCTTGCGCACGGCCGGGACCGGGCCGATGCCCATCACGCGCGGGTCGACGCCCGCGACGGCGCTGCCGGCGAATGCGCCGAGTGGCTCGAGGCCGAGCTCGCGCGCCTTCGCCTCGGACGCGACCACGAGCGCGGCGGCGCCGTCGTTCAGGCCCGACGAGTTGCCGGCCGTGACGGTGCCGTTCTCGCGGAACGCCGGCCGGAGCGCGGCGAGCTTCTCGAGCGTCGTGTCAGGTCGCGGGTGCTCGTCGCGGGTCACGTCGCCGACGGGGACGAGCTCGTCGTCGAAGCGGCCCGCGTCGGCGGCCGCCGCCCAGCGCCGGTGCGAGTCGAGTGCGAAGGCGTCCTGGTCCTCTCGAGAGACGTCGAAGCGCTCCGCGACGTTCTCGCCGGTCTCGCCCATCGACTCGGGCGGGAACATCGCCACGAGCTTCGGGTTCGTGAAGCGCCACCCGAGCGTCGTGTCGGCCAGCGCCCGGTCGCCGCGCGGGAATGCCTTGTCCGGCTTCGCCGTCACGAGGGGCGCGCGGCTCATCGACTCCGCGCCGCCTGCGACGAAGAGCTCCCCGTCGCCCGCGACGACGGCGTGGCACGCCGACACGACCGCGGCGAGACCGGACGCGCAGAGCCGGTTCACCGTCACGCCCGCGACGGAGTCGGGCAACCCGGCGAGCAGTGCGGCCATCCGTGCGACGTTGCGGTTGTCCTCACCGGCCTGGTTCGCGGCGCCGAAGTAGACGTCCTCGATCTGCTCGACGGGAACGCCCGCGCGCGCGACGGCCTCGCCGATCACGAGCGCGGCCAGGTCGTCGGGGCGCGTGCCGGAGAGAGCCCCGCCGTACCTGCCGATCGGCGTGCGAACTGCGGCGAGAACGACGGCACGCCTCATTGCACCCATTCAACCTGAACGTCGTGATGCGCTCGCGAGAGCAACTCGCGGACGGCTTCCCTCCCTTCGTCGCCGTAGTTCTGCGTGAGGTCGTTGACGTACATCTCGATGAAGCTGTCGCCGCGCTCGGCGTCCATCCCGCGGCCGAACCCGAGCGCGTAGTCGAGCGCCTCGTCCCGGTGCTCGAGCGCGGCCTCGATCGACTCACGCAGGATCTCCGACAGCTCGCGCAACACGTCGTCTCCGAGATCGCGGCGGGCCGTGTTGACGCCGAGCGGGAGGGGAAGCCCCGTTTCGAGCAGCCACCACTCGCCGAGGTCGAGGCATTTCGCGAGCCCCTCGTCGCCGTACGTCAGCTGGCCCTCGTGGATGAGGAGGCCCGCGCGTGCCGCGCCCGATGCCACCTCGGGCAGGATGCGGTCGAATGGCAGCACCCGGTAGGCGACGCCATCGCCGAGCGCCAGCTTCAGGACGAGGAACGCCGTCGTCAGCTCGCCCGGGATGAGGATCTCCGTCTCGCGCAGCTCGTCGAGCGACAGGTGCTCGCGGGCGACGACGATCGGGCCGTACCCCCAGCCGATGCTCGCGCCGTGCGGAAGCAGGACGTAGCGCTCGTGCACGTGCGGATACGTCGCGAGCGACATCGCGGTCACCTCGAGCCGGCCCTCGAGCGCCCACTCGTTCAGCGTCTGGATGTCCTGGATCACCGGCTCGAACGCGTAGCCGCGCGCGTCGACAGTCCCCGACGCGAGCCCCCAGAACATGAACGCGTCGTCGGGATCCGCGCTGAAGCCCACCCGGATCTCCACGGTGGCGGGACACTAGTGCCGTACCATTGACTCATGTCGCAGGAGCTGCTCACGGAGGCGATCCAGCACTATCTGCGCGAGATCTACAAGCTCGGCCAGGGCCGGACGCCCGTCGCAGTCGGCGAGCTCGCGCGGGCACAAGGGGTCTCGGCGGCCTCAGCGAGCGCGATGGTGAAGAAGCTCGCCGCCCTCGACCTCGCCGAGCACCCGCCGTACCGCGGCGTGTCGCTCACGGCCGCGGGCGAACGCGTCGCCCTCGAGGTGATTCGCCATCACCGGCTTCTCGAGCTCTACCTCGCCGAGACGCTCGGGGTGCACGTCGACGACGTGCACGACGAAGCCGACCGGCTCGAGCACGCGATCTCCGAGGAGCTCGAGGCGCGGATCGACCGCGCGCTCGGCTTCCCGACGCACGACCCGCACGGGGACCCGATCCCCGACGCGAACCTCGAGTGGCCTCGCGCCGGCGCGCGGTGACGATCTCACCGGTTCACGCGGAGCGGCCGAAGAACCACGCCTCGAGCGGCTTCAGCAACTCGTCGCGCGTGAAGGGCCGGCAGTGCTCGCCGCGCCCGTCGCGTTCGGAGACCGTGAGGTCGTCCTCGAGCGCGGCGTTCGCCTGCTCGAGCGCGTCGTCGAGCTCGTAGCCCTCGAAGACGTAGTCGACGGCGCGCGCTGCGTTGCCGTTCCGCTCCTGCGGGTTGATGACCCGTCCGACCGCCCAGACCGCGCCGGCCTTCCGCTCGATCCAGATCACGATCCGCTCCTCGCCGCCGGTATCGTCGACGCCGTGGAGAACCCGCTCGGCGAATCTGCCCCGGTCGGAAGAACCCGGCACAGCTCGACTATACAATCGGTCCCGTGGCGCGGCTGGCGAGCATCATGCGGAACCCGTTCGCGTTCCTCTTCACGCGAAGCTCGGCGGAGGAGCAGGTCGTCGCGTACCTCACCCGCGAGCACCGCCGCGGTCGCCGGTTGACGGAGATCCTGCAGGACCGGTACGTGCAGAACCGGCTGACGCCGGAGCAGCAGGCGCGCCTGCTCGACCGCCCCGAGGTCGTTCACGCGCTCGGGGAGCAGGACGTCGACTCGGCGCGCGAGCAGCTCGGCCGCTAAGCGGACTCGGAGCCGGGCTTCTTGATGAAGCTGATCGCGCCGCTCGTCTCCATCACGGCCCACTGGACGTCGGCGATCGTCGCGATGTTCTGCCGGCGCGCAGCGGCCGCGAGGTCCTCGATCGTCACCCGCTCGCGCCGCAGGTTCTTCTCGATCGGCTTGCCGTCCTGCACCACGACGATCGGCTCGCCGTCGAGCACCGGCCGCAGCTTCGGGAAGCGGAAGTTCGCGTACGACACGGCGAGCTGAAGGATCGCGATCGTCCCGATCGCAAGGAATGCTCCTGTGAGCGAGTAGTCGTCCTGTGTCAATCCCTGTTGCACCGCGTCGCCGAGCACGATGAGCAGGATCAGGTCGAACGGCTCGAGCGACGACAGCTCTCTGCGGCCCATCATCCGCATCAGCACGTAGAGGAAGAAGAAGACGAAGATGCCGCGGAAGACGATGTCCATGGGCTACGGGTAGATCGTGATCGTGCGGTGGACGGCGACGAGGCGTGTGTTCCCGTCGTAGAGCGCGACGTCGGCCCGGCGCCGGCCGACGTTCGTCGGGTTGACCTGGAACTCGAGGAAGAGCCTGTAGACCTTCCCTTTCGGCACCGCGCCGAGCGTGAAGTAGAGGTCTCCGTCGCGGCTTCCCTGCGCGGCAGGGCTCGGCTCGATCGTGTTCATCTGCTGGCTCTCCGTCCAGCCGGGTGAGAGCAGCAGCACCGCGTGGTTCAACGTCTGGCGCGCGAAGATCGTGAAGCGCGCCTCGTAGAGCAGGCCGCCGCGCAGGTGCGCCGGCGCATAGAGCTCGAGCGTGGCCTTCGCACTCGTCGCGTTGAGCGTGTCCGGTCGTTGCCCGAAGACGTTGAGCAGCCCGAGCAGCAGGACGGCGCTCGTGAGCCCGATCAGGACCCACCGGACGGGC
>Ga0157369_10007930_pt1 | contig 12208 bp, 9 predicted proteins | sample C25metaG_FD_113461 | JGI IMG/M metagenome (GOLD analysis project Ga0157369, IMG submission 113461) | Corn rhizosphere microbial communities from Kellogg Biological Station, Michigan, USA - C2-5 metaG | ecosystem: Host-associated > Plants > Roots > Rhizosphere > Soil | place: USA: Michigan...
AGCCAATAACTATCGCGTACTACGAAGTGTTGTGAGCTTACTCGCTAGTACCTTCGTTGTATGGACCCGATGTAACCATCAAAGCAAACTCCCCATTGAATTGGATGCCGAACCGTGTCCCCCGGTGTTCAGCGTTCTCGAAGATCGAGAGCGATCGTCAGGAGCTCTTTGATGGAGGTCAGGTTCCCCATGGCGCTTGCAGGCATTTTTGCTCGTTTTGTTGCATCCGTCACAACTTTCTTCTCGAAGCGGCAGCTTGCTCGATTGTTCCAGGCCTCCGCTCCTCGAACTGCGTGCGGGATCGCGGCGACGCTCTTACTGATGGCAGAGCTGACTGGGTGCGGCGGCGGCGGCTATGCGGGCGGCGGGATTGCGAGCCTTTCGGCGACCTCGTTTGTGATGGATGCCGGACAGTCAGTGAATATCACGGCTAATCTGACCGGCAATTATCAGGTCGGTTGGGCCTTCAATGGATCATCCTGCAGCGGCAGCGCCTGCGGCGCTCTATCTTCTGCTTCTGGCACGACGACGACCTATACAGCGCCTTCGGGAATCACAGCGCCGATGCAGGTAACGCTGATTGCAGCAATCCCCCAGACAAAGAGTCAGGAGACAGTGAACATCACCGTAAATCCTGATCCCACGATCACTGGCACCCCGCCGGCAGGAATTGTGGGATCTACATACTCGACGATGATTGTGTCGGCCGGTGGAACGTCGCCGCTGAAGACGTGGGTTGCGGACGGAACGTTGCCTCCAGGACTTTCGTTCAATGCGACAACGGGGGAAGTCTCCGGAACGCCAATGGCGACGGGCACATTCCCATTCATGGTGCAATTGACCGACACGAGCGCTGTCCCTTTCACGGTCACCGCCAACAAGACGATCACGATATCCAATCCTGTTCCACCGCTTACATTGGCAGGCGGACCTCAACCGATTGGCGAAGTCGGCGTTCCATATACGACGTCACTGGTTGCCGCGGGTGGCGTGACGCCCTACTCGTGGAGCATCGTTGCTGGTTCGCTCCCGGCAGGTCTCGCGATCTCGCCAGCAACCGGCATCATCTCGGGTACGCCGACGGTCCAAGGGACCTCGACATTCACAGTGCAGGTGCAAGACAGCACCACAGCGACTGCTTCGGCTCAAGTTTCCATTAGCGTTGTCTCGCCGCTTTCTCTGGCAGGTGGACCTCAACCTGAGGGCGTTGTTGGCGTGGCGTACAGCACTTCTCTCGTCGCCTCGGGTGGTTCGACGCCTTATTCATGGAGTGTCACGGCGGGATCATTACCGCCGGGTTTGGGCATCTCCGCAGCCACGGGCGTGATCTCGGGAACTCCAACGGCTAAAGGCACGTTCCCATTCACAGTACAGGTGAAAGATAGTCTCGGTGCAATCGCGACTGCGGCAATTTCCATCACCATCAACTCGCCGCTGAGTCTGACGAATGTTCTCCCAAACGGCACGGTGGGAGTTGCCTATAGTGCTCCCATCTCGGCTATGGGGGGTACTACTCCGTACGCTTGCACAATCACCGGATCCCTCCCAGCCGGATTGTCATTGTCGAACTGCGTCGTGAGCGGCACTCCGACGGTGGCCGGCAGTGCGACTGTAACGGTAAAGGTGGCCGACGCCAGCTCTCCTGCGCAGTCCGTCAGCCAGGTTGAGACGATCGTCATTTCACCGGCCGTACTGACCATGGGCAGTCCCTTGCCAAATGGCACAGTGGGTGTGGCATACAGCGCGAATATCACAGCTTCAGGCGGCACCACGCCCTACAGTTGTGCAATCACCGGCGCTCTTCCCGCAGGGCTCAGCCTCTCGGGATGCGCGGTGAGCGGCACACCAACAGTCGCCGGCAGCGTCACGGTTCTGGTCACTGTAACTGATGGCGGCAGCCCGGCTCAGAACGCCAGTGCGAATGAGACCATCACTATCGCGCCTGCAACTCTCTCGCTGACCAATACTCTGCCGGATGGCACGGTAGGTGTTCCATACAGCTCGCAGATTGGCGCAACCGGCGGCATCACGCCATACACGTGTTTAATCACGGGTGCACTGCCTGCCGGCCTCACTCTGACCGGATGCACAGTAAGTGGAACGCCGACCACGGCCGGATCATCTCCGATTACCGTAAAGGTGACCGATTCCGGGAGCCCAGCGCAGAACGCCAGTCAGAACGAAAACATCACTATCGCTCCTGCAGCGCTGACCATCACCAGCACTCTGCCGAATGGCACTGTGGGCGCGCCTTACAGTTCGACGATTACCGCTTCAGACGGCACACCGCCGTATAGCTGCTCGATCACTGGAACGCTTCCTGCAGGCTTGTTGCTGACAGGTTGTACGATCAGCGGCACCCCGACTGCAGCCGGATCATCACCGGTGACCGTGAAGGTGACGGACTCTGGCAGCCCCGCACAGAATGCAACCCAGAACGACACGATTGTGATCTCGCCCGCTCCGCTCGCTATTACGGGCACGCTTCCGAACGGCACGGTCGGAGTTGTCTACTCAGGAACGATCACGGCAACCGGTGGTACAACACCCTATTCATGTTCAATCACTGGAGCGCTGCCAGCGGGACTTACTCTGTCTGGCTGCACGGTGAGCGGTACTCCGACGACAGCTGGGTCCTCGCCGATCACGGTGAACGTAACGGACTCTGGAACCCCCGCTCAGAACGCGAGCCAGAACGAAACCATCGTGATCAATCCAGCGCCACTTACTATCGTCGGCACGCTGCCTGGCGGCACAGTGGGAACCGGCTATACCGGCACGATTACCCCTTCGGGCGGTACAGGACCGTATACGTGCTCCATCACGGGTACCCTGCCTGCTGGCCTGATTCTGACTGGATGCACAATCTCCGGTACGCCCACCACCGCGGGCAGTTCTCCGATCACCGTGACGGTGACTGACTCCGGAAGTCCCACGCAGACTGCGAGCCAGAACGATAGCATCGTGATCAGCCCAGCCCCGTTGAGTCTCACGACTTCCACTCTGCCTGACGGCACGGTCGGTGTGCCTTACAACGCAACGATCGGTGCTGCCGGAGGAACCACGCCGTATGCTTGCACGATCACTTCAGGCACCCTGCCAGCCGGACTCTCGTTAAGTGGATGCACAGTGAGCGGCACGCCGACAACGGCAGGTAGCTCGACCGTGACGGTGAAGGTTGATGATTCCGGTTCGCCGGCGCAAACGACATCAGGTCCTGAGACCATCGTCATCAATCCTGCGGTTCTGACGCTAACCAACACGCTCCCGAACGGCACGGTAGGTGTCGCCTACAGCGCGACCATCGACGCAAGCGGCGGCACAACTCCCTACACCTGCTCTATAAGCTCCGGAACACTTCCGGCCGGACTCACGTTGACTGGATGCACAGTCAGCGGCACGCCGACAACGGCAGGCTCCTCCGCGGTTACCGTCACGGTGACGGATTCTAGCAATCCGGTGAAGACCGTGTCGCAACCCGAAACAATCACCATCAACCCGTCGGGCACTCTCAGCCTGACGGCAGCGTTGCCCATCGCCACCGTTGGTGTGCCGTACACCTACACGCTGCAGGCTACGGGAGGAACTTCCCCGTATACCTATTCTGTGACCGCAGGTTCTCTGCCTCCGGGCATCACGATGGCATCGGATGGCGTGATTTCAGGAACGCCGACCCAGCCCGGTGCAACCAGCTTCACCGCAACCGTGACGGACAGTATGTCAGCAACGGCATCTGTGCCGCTCGTACTGCTGGTTCAATATCCCACTACGCCATACGACGGCGAACTTACAGGCCCGTATGCGTATCTCTTCCAGGGCTACGACGATGTGGTTGCGGGCGTGCTTGCCTATCAAACTGCTTCGGTTGGCAGCTTCACTGCTGACGGAACTGGCGGCATCAATATGGGCGAACTCGATGCGAATCATCAGTCGTCGCATCCGAGCGGAACTACCCTGGCTTCGCAGAACTTCATCGGCACTTACATTGTGAATGCCGATAGCCGCGGCTTCATCACGATCACGACCCTCAACAACGACGGAACGACGGATCAGACCTTCACGTACGCGATCTCGTTAAAAGCACCTGTGTCGCCGGCAACGGTATCCACGCAGGGAACACTGATCGAATACGACAACGATCAGTTGGTTGGGACGAAAGGATCCGGTAAGCTGCTCGCACAAACTCCAGCGGCTTTCTCCGCCGGATTAACGGGAAGCTACGCCTTTGGGCTCTCCGGAGACACTCCGTGCCTAATCTCCTGCACGGTGGGTATTGCTTCTGGTCCAGTAGCTACGGTCGGCGCATTTACCACGGATGGAGCGGGCAATCTAACCGCGGGCACGGCCGATGCAAACATTGCGAGCTTCAATTTTGCCAACACGCCGCTGACCGGCTCTTACCAGAGCACAGATCAGAACGGACGTCTGCAACTGGAGCTGGCCAATACCGGCATTGCTGACGGATTGTATCCAACCAATTATGCGGTCTACATCGTGAATGCAAATGAGGCATTCATCATGTCGATTGATAAGCACTCGGACTTCACGCTGCTGGCCGGCACCGCGCAACTGCAAACCGCCGCAAGCTTCAGCAATGCTTCGATGAACAGCGCGTTCGTTGGATACGAGAACGCTCAGTCCGATCCCGGCCTTCTCGGAACTACCTTACAGAATGTGTTGAACTATTCGAACGCGACCATCTTCCGTGCGAGCGGGAATGGAGCGGGAACGTGCAACACCACCAACATCGACATGGGCGGCTTGACGGCCACGATCGACAACCTCACCGGGTTGACAAGCGGTGACAAGAACAACCTGATTAACGCTCTGCTGGGTTCGTACGCCGCTACCGGAACGTCCTCTTGCACGGTAAGCAGCACCGGACGCGGCACCTTGAATTACCCGGGCCATTCGGGCCTGATCTCCATATTGCTCGGTCTGCTCGGATTGCCGACTGGGCCTCCCGATGCTCGCGTCTTCTACCTGGTAGCGCCCAATCAGGGCTACTTTCTGGAGACGAGCTACGCCGGACTGGGTCAATTCGAGCCTCAAACCGGAGCTCCGTTCAGCAACGCGACCCTGAACGGAACTTACGTGATTGGAACCATCCCGGCCAGCTCTCTCGCAAGCGTCAACAGCTCAGGCTATGCCACTGCTGATGGAGCAGGTAATGCGACTTACACACTCGACGAGAACGTAGGTGTGGGTACGCTGAACGTTCTCCAACTCGGTTTAGCTGGCTCCACAACCTACAGTTTGTCAGACAACAACGGCAACGTGACTCCAGCGACTGCGGGGCGCTATCTCCTCGGCGATGGAACAACGGTGATCTATGCGTTGTCTCCTGGCAGATTCGTACTGGTCGACACGAATGCATTGACGACTTCCCCGGGTGTCTCGCTTGCCTACTGAGCCGACGGAACCTTAGCAGCAGTGAATGAACAGGAGTTGGAATATGAAACAGCTTATCGCGTTGAGTTTCGTAGCGGCACTTGCCGGGGCATATGCGGCAGAGGGGCAGCAGACCGCGTTTGCTACCCAATCGTTCGATGCTCCCCGGATCGATGTCACTGCCGGATATCATTTGATCAATGCAAACGCGCCGCCTGCGGAGTGCGGATGTTTCACCGCGAGCGGCGGGTTTGTTGGCGCGCAATACAATCTCAGTTCAAGACTCGGATTGGATGGTGAAGTTGGAACCGTACATGCGTCCAAGATCAGCTCCCTCGGGCAGAATTTGGCGCTGACGACTTTCCTCGCGGGCCCTCGCATAGCATTGCCTGGACGGAGGATCTCACTCTTTGGTGAGTTTCTGCTTGGCGGAGCACACGCCGGCGATTCGTATTTTCCGAATGGCTCCACGGGAGGTTCTAGCGCATCCACCTTCGCATATTCCGCGGGAGGCGGTCTCGATTTTAATCTCAATTCGCGTTACTCGATCCGGGTATTCGATGCTTCCTTCCTGCATACGTCATTTCCAAATGGAGCCAACGGCATACAACGGCAACTTCAGATCAACGCAGGCGTCGTAATGCATTTTGGTGCGCCCCGAGGCGACGCTCCTCAGTACATAGCGCTCTCTCCGACTCCGCGCGCAAAGGCGGTGAAAGACATTGCTCTGGCGTGCTACACGAACAATCACATTGTGAACTCAGGGCGACCAGTGCACATTAGCGCCGAAACCTCTGTCGATCCGGATCGTTATTACTTCACATATGACTGGACCACTACAGGTGGCGCGATCGTCGGTCACGGAAACGTGATTACCATCAACACGGACGGATTGACACCTGGAACCTACTCTGTCGCCGGCCACGCTGTACTTGATTCGAATCCCTCTCAGGCGCTGAGCTGCAAAGTCGACTTTCAGGTTGCCAGCGAGCAGGATCAAAAGCAACAGCTGATGACGAAGGTGGCTGCACCTCCCGGAGACAATAGCTTCGAAATGGCAGCGCAAAAGAGTCTGCGCGACCTTTTCTTCAACTACGATCAGGCAGATCTCCGCCCGGACGCCGCGCGCGCAGTTCTCGATGACGCCGCGTTTCTGGTAGCTCATCCAAGCGTTCGCATCACCATCGCCGGCTATGCAGATGAGAGAGGTTCGGCAGAATACAACGTCGCGCTCGGGATGGAGCGCGCGGAAGCCACTCGCAGTGCTTTGATGTCCGCAGGTGTTGAGGGGCACCGTATTGAAGTGATCAGCTACGGAAAAGAACGTCCTTTCTGCTCCGACGATAGTGAAGACTGCTTCCAGCAGAACCGCCGAGCTCAGTTTGTTGTTGAGTAGCGGGAACAAGCCTGCATTACGCATTTGAGTGCCAGTCCCGTGGGCTGTCGAAAGGGTCTGTCCTGACCCCTTCGGCAGCCCTTAGTAATGCAAGTGAATCGGGGAATCCATTATCGGAACTCCTGTTCCTGCGGAAAATCCCTTATTTGTTGGATACGTTCTTCCCGGATGCCGCAGTGCAGCCTTCTTTTCATATATTTCATGGAATGCCATGTCAAATGCCAGAAAAGATGCGACATCGGAGGATACACTCGAAATAAATGGACAGACTCTCTTAATCAAAGAAACTAGCAAGACCGGGAAATCTAGTGCGGTCCCCGTCACGTTGGTCATTTGGATCGCACATGACATTGCCGGTACTATCGCCCATGCACCATTGAATTTGTTCATTTGCGAGGTCGCCGACAATGAGTAAGGAAAATAGCCGCCCGGTAAGTTTCCCATTACGCCTCCCTTTTTCTACGCGCAGACAAGCCATCGAGATTGCAGAAAGAGAAGGTCTGTCGTTGAACCAATTTATAAGTCTTGCTGTGGCCGAGAAGATAACACGGCTTGAGCATATGGCGTGGCCGGAGCAGATGAGTGCCCAGCTGCACATTCTTGCCAAGCGCAAAGAAGGGTAAGGCAGGTAGCTGTTTGGCGCCCCGTGATGATACCAGCGATGATATCGCGAGCGCGGTAAGATACAGTCGACCATGTATTCTAACCACGTATCGAGAATAGATATAATCTAATACCTAGTGAGCGAATTGTTCAGGCAATAACTCCCACATCCGACGTATTCCCAATACGCTGTTGATATGTGATGCTCATATCCTGTCGGATAGTCATTTGTGTTCCCCATAGTGTTCGCAATCTGATTCGTTTGTAAGGTGGCGTCAAGACCACTTCCAGTGAGCTACTCAAACGAGCGGAGGAACGACACAGCGGATCTCGCGCGACATTAAGAGACCTATTCAGGTCTGCTCGCTTGAAGACTACTGCATATCGAGCGAAGGCTATGACGATCACACGTAGCATGCACGATGAGCGCGGTTCGATCCTTGTGACGACGTCTCTCTGCATGTTGATGTTCATCGCCATCCTGGGCCTCGCGATCGATTTTGGTCACTTTTTGTTCGTGAAGCGCAATCTACAAGCGGCTGCCGACGCGGCGGCATTGGCGGCCGCACTGGAGGCGAGGACGTGCGATGGGGTAGTGGTCTGCTCTGCGATGCAATCGGCCGCTCAAGGTGCTCTGCAAGAGAACGGGCTGTCTGCTGAGACAGTCTTGACGAATTGCGCAACTGGAATCGAGAGCGGTGTGACTCTAAGGCTGAACAATCCACCTTGCGCGATCAGCAGCGATCCAAACAAAGGCAAGGGGACCTATGCAGAAGCCGTACTCTCGGAGCCAGTCCAGACATACTTTGCGTCTCTGGTCGGCCTCAGGACTGTTACGGTTCAGGCGCGGGCAGAAGCGGCTCACGGGCTAGGGGGACCATGTATCTACGCTCTCAACCCGACCGGACCAGCACTCACTATCCTGGCAGGAGTAATCGTCAAATCGAGATGCCCCATCGTGGACGAATCGAAATCCGCCGGAGCACTGACATGTATCGTTGGCGCCTTCCTTTACGCTCCGCGGATCAGCGTGTCAGGCGGATCGGAAGGGTTACTCTGTCTGGCCGCGTCGAAGCCTCAGACATATCAGGCCACGCCAACACCCGCCGATCCACTGGCATATCTACCGGCGCCTTCCAATGCTGGTGCTGCTTGCGGCACAAGCACTTCCTCTCCCTATTATGGGTCATCCTCGGCAGTGAACATAACGCTCGGTGGGAATGTTACGTTCAATCCGGGCGTTTACTGCGGCGGAATATCGATCACGGCCGCGCTTGCTTCGACTATCAAGTTTAATCCCGGAACATACATACTCAAAGATGGGCCGGGTCTTCTTGGAATTACTTCCGGCGGCCTGAATATAACACTCAATCTGCTGACATCCATCAGTGGGACTGGAGTCACGTTTTACAATGCCGGATCACACGGCAGTCTTATGGTGGTCGAGCCAATTACCGGGTCATCGTATCTCAGTCTCAGCAAGGTGTCGCTTTCAGCGCCAACGAGCGGAACCTATTCCGGCATTCTCTTTTTCCAAGCTCACGGAATAACATCCAACGGTGTATTCGTTGCCAACCTAATCAATGACAGTAAATTGGAGGGGGCTATATATCTGCCTGACGGGGACGTGAGTTATGGTGTCAGCGCGTTGTCCTCTGCTTACAACATCCTGGTCGCCAAAGACATTCATTTGAATGTCGCGGTTGGAAGTGTATTCGGGGACGACTACTCAAGCTTGGAAGAGGGATCCCCATTGAACGGGAACAACGTCGCTCTTGTTCAATAACCACGAGAGATGACTGCGATGAGCCAGAAATCGAGCCTGGAACGGATTCTAAGTGACAGTGACGGCGCCAGCTTCATCGAACTGGCTCTCGTGCTGCCTTTGTTCCTCATGATGCTCGTTCCGGTGGTCGATCTTGGCCGAGGGTTCTATGCTGCTATTGAAGTTACTTCGGCAGCTCATGCAGGAGCGATGTACGGGGTAGAGAACCCGAGCGATACCGATGGCATGATCCAAGCTGCCAAAGCGGGCGCTTCTAATCTTTCCGATGTCACAGCAACAGCGGCTTATGGATGCGAGTGCTCGGATGGAACTTCCGCCGTTGCGTCGTGCGCCTCGACTCCAAGCTGCACCTATAACTATGTGACATATGTAGATGTTACCGCTACGAGTCCTTATCGCACTGTCTTTGCCTATCCTGGTCTCCCCTCGTCAATGAACATTACCCGTGACTTTCGCCTCCGTGCAGGCGGGAGTTAGCCCATGAAACATTCCGGAGACACCACAAGCTACATTGCTCAATTTGAGTCGGCAGACGCCCATGGGCTGAGTGCACTGGGAGACGAGCGTGGAAGTGAGGCGGTTGAATTCGCATTAGCATTCTCTGTCTGGATGGCAATCGCCTTTATGGTCATGTACATCTCGTTCGCGCTCTATGCGGCCCATTTTGTGGCCAATGCGGCAGAAGAAGGAGCGCGCTATGGGAGTGTGAGAGGATCGAGTTGGGATAGTGCCTCCTGTAGCTCAAGCGCGTTGGACTGCACCGCCTCCAGTACTGATATTTCCAATTACGTGAAGGGCTCGGCACCTCCGGGATTATCGGCCTCGAACTTGAATGTCTCAACATCGTGGCCGGGGACAACATCTTCTGGCACTGCTTGCGATACAGCGGACGGATCGAATAGCCCCAACTGTATCGTGCAGGTGACGGTGAGCTACAAATCCAGCTTCCCTCTTCCATTTATCTCCAGCAGCCAGCGTCTCTTCTCAAGCACTGCCAAAATGACGATCGTCCGATGATCTGAACGGAGCGGTTAGCTCACTCTAGCGAGCATGTGCCCGTGTCATTTGCTGGATCTCGTCAGCAAGCAACTGGTATTGATCGGATGCGATGTAGTCAACACCAGAATCGATGGCAGCTTGCCATCGTGCACGTGCTGACGTGATATTCCCGAAGTTGTAGCTGTGGAACCAGCCGTGACAGCTGAGCTCATCTTCCGCGGCACCGTCGAGAGTGTAGAAGCGAATCCACAGTCCATTTGCATGAGCGTGTTCGACAAGCGCTCTGAGCCGGCGCACCTTCTCAGGAGTCCAATCGCCGGCGTGCTGCTGGCCCCCTGGCTCGACCACGCGCCAAGGGTTGTTCCACCAGCGTCGGTAGTTCGTGGCTTTCTCAGAGTCGATCACGTCGGGAGCCGCATGATAGTCCTTATCTGCGGTGTGCACGGCTCCGAATGCGAGCACGGGATCATTGGGCTCGAGCTGGTCATAAAATACGGCCTGCTGTACATCCGCCTCGCCCGTGAGCACCAGAATAGGTCGGACCACCAGCGGCTGAACAACAGTCGGGTCATTTCCTTTTTGTGCTTCGGTAATCCAGAAACGATACTTCAAAAGAACCTCTCGCACCGCCGCGAGATGTTCTGGCTTGTTGTCTTTGAAGTCGAGATTCAAGGTGATGAGCGGCCACTTGCTACGATCTGCGACTTTCAGTGCGTGTTCAACAATGGGGCGAACGCGATCGAAGAAGTAATGATCCAAGGTTGGTTCGCGGCCGGTGATCGGGTCGCCGTGGGTAACGACGGACCAGCTTTGACCTGTTTTGGGGTCGGTGTACCAGCCAAGGTCTTGTTCGACGGCCAAGGGGGTTCCTGCTGAAAGGGCCCGGTCGATGCGATTATGCCACCATTCTGCATAGGGGTAGCAGTTGTGTGCATCCATGACAGAGCGTGCTCCGGGATGTGCAGCGCTAGGACTCTGCTGGGGAACGAGTGAGGTCGCGAACACAAATGCCAGGCCAATGATCCAGGGAATCTGGAGAAAAATATTGCGTCGTTTTTTGGAATGGTTTTCCACTCGGCTTCCCCTCGTCACCTAAGAAACTATACGTAATCAGGCGACCGCCCGCCTTATCTCTGCAACGCGGTCATTTCTCCAATCGCCACTTTAATCGGGTGTACGCGACCCGAAAACCTTTCCGCTCAGCGTTCCGCTGCGAATTCGAGCCGGCCTCCGCTACCATCATGGCCAAATCGCACCCGTGTTCAGCTGCGAAGCGCATGCGTTCCTGTAACAGCGCGGATTGCAATCCGCGCCGGCGGAACTCAGGGACAGTTGCCGCGCCTCCGAGTAGTGCCACGCCCTTATGAAGAATCAGCGCCCCCGCAGCTCCCGGCAATCCCCCGATCTCGGCAAGGAAGCATGGACTGTTCTCCCGCGCCACACACACTTGACCCATACCGACGAGGAACTCTTCAAGCTCGGGATGTTCGTGCGTCCACCCACGCGCGCTGATGCGGCTCCAAAGATCGGCATCGTCTTCGGCCACCGTGCGGACGCGAATGTTTGAAGGGAGTGGTTCGTCATCTACCTCGATCGCACGGTACATCACATTGCTGATCTCAACTGGCCGGTATTTGCGCTTGCACAGCATCCCAAGGGTCTCGGTTCCCGCGAAGGGGCAGACCTCGTGCATGACTTCAGCGCCCCGATCTATCAAGAATTCTTCGATCTCATCCAGCGCTTCCGGCGTGAGGTCATCAAACAGGCCAAGTCCGAAAGTCTGGGTGATTGGAGAATCCACGCCATCGAAAACGACCGTAGCACCTGCGCAGATCATCCAAGCTGAGGGGCTGGCCAAGTCAAGCTTCTTGCGTGCATCGGCAAACTGCGCGCAACCGTACGCTTCCGCGGCTTCGAGACGTTTGCCCACGTGGAAACCTGCGAACGTACTTGACCCCGATCGTACACCGGCATCTGCCAGGCGCTACTTTTGTGGACAAAGCGTTAAGCTGAAAAGAAGGCATGCATAGACT
>Ga0157369_10007931_pt1 | contig 12208 bp, 12 predicted proteins | sample C25metaG_FD_113461 | JGI IMG/M metagenome (GOLD analysis project Ga0157369, IMG submission 113461) | Corn rhizosphere microbial communities from Kellogg Biological Station, Michigan, USA - C2-5 metaG | ecosystem: Host-associated > Plants > Roots > Rhizosphere > Soil | place: USA: Michigan...
TGGCCGGTTCCGGGCGGCGGTGGTTACAACATCAGCCTGGCGAACGGCTCTTCGGAAATTCTCATCTGGAACGGCATTTCCGTGCTGGGCAACAAGGTCATGGTGGGACGTTCCTCCGGCGCGGGCTCCGTCACTGCTTACAACTACATGGACATGGGCTTTATTGGCGGGAATGGCGCCTGGCAGGAAGCCGGGCTCAACAATAGTCACTTGGTGGGCTCGCATCACATGCTGTTCGAAGGCAATTACGCCTTCAACATCGACAGCGATCAGACCCACGGCAACGCGATCTACAACACGTTCTTCCGCAATTACACGACCGGGTTCCGGGCGAAGTTTAAAGATTATCTGGGCAACGCCATCGTGGATGACATCCACCAGCAGAACACCAATGGGCCGCTCCGCACGGCATCGGCACACGCCTATTCCTACTGGAACAACTTCGTCGGCAATGTTTTCGGCGTGCCGCACCGGATGAATAGCTTCATCTATGGCGATGAGGTTCTGTCCAACGGGGACTGGCCGTCCCAGATTCTCATGATGGGCTGGGACGACCAGCCCAATCAGGTCTACGACCCGAACGTGATCGCAACCAACCTTGTCGACGGCAATTACGACTACAAAACACGGTCGGTACATTGGGCGTCGAGCGACGCGAAGCATAAGCTGCCGCAGTCGCTTTTCCTGACCGAAGCACCGGACTTCTTCTCGGGCTTTGCATGGCCCTGGGTCGATTCCACCGGTCCGACGAAATTCGCCACATTGCCGGCCAAGGCCCGCTACGACGCCGGTACGCCGTTCGCGCGGCACTAAGAGATACTTCTAAAGGCGCCACGAACAGATCAGATTCGCACGGTCAGAGCTTCTCGCCGTCCGATCGCGCCCCGCTCCAGATCTTGCGCAGCGCGTGCCGGATCGCCAGGCCTTCGAGATGCGCGCGCGCATTCGTTAGCCCTCGCGGTCCAGCGCCGCGATCACGTCCTCGATCCGCCTCGGAAATCCCGTCCGCGCAAGGTGATAGGCGCATTCGATCACATTGGCTCTCGGTCGGATCAGGCTCACGCCTGCTTCATTGACAAGAACGCCATACATCGCAGCCTCCGCAGGAAGGCACGCCCCGCCGCATGGGGGAACGGGCGGGGCGCACTGAGGAGTCGTGAGAATGGACAACAACTCCTCGGACATGCTGGTCCACCGCAACCGTGTTGGCATTAACATTTGCGTGCTATACGTAAGGTTCACAATTATCGGTGGTGGCAGCCCTACGACAGCGCACCAGCGACCGCATAGAGCAAAGCGCGCGGCTCGAATGGTTTGCGCAGGAAAGCGCGCGCACCCAGCGCGAGCGCTTCGCGCTCGGCATTTTCGTTATGCGAACCGCTCATCGCGATAAACGGCCAGCGCACTCCGGCATAGCGAAGAGTGGCAAGAAGATCGATGCCGCTCATGCCCAGAAGTCCAACATCGACGATGAGACAGCCCTGCGTGAGCCCGTCCATTTCGCCCAGAAAGCTTTCCGCGGATTCGAAGGTCCGCACCGGCCAGTTCGAGCAGGTCAGGAGACGCGCGAGCGCGCGGCGCATGCTCTCATCGTCCTCGATCACATAGACGGCTGCCACTTGCCCCGGCCGCGTTCGCGGGAGCAAGTGGACAACGGGCGCGTTCGAAGGCGCCTTCTCCATGGTCAGGCCTGCCGTAATTGCTGACCGGCGATGTCGTCCTGCGGCCACAAGGGAAACGTTGCCGAGAAAATCATGCCCGTTCTTACGTTGCGCCTAGCATCGAGCGTTCCGCCATGGGCGTTCACGATCGAGCGGCAGATCGAAAGCCCAAGCCCCATGCCATCGTGCTTGGTCGTATAGAACGGCTCGAAGATGCGTTCGATGTCGTCGTCGTCGAGGCCCCTGCCCTTGTCGCTCACCTCGACCGCGATCCGCTCACCGTGCGGGGCTGTTCTCAGGCTCACGCGGCGGAGCGCTCTTTCGTTCCCCTGCACCGCGTCGCAGGCATTCATCAGGAGATTGAGCACAACCTGCTGGATCTGGGTGCGGTCGCCGCGCACCGGCCGCATCCCGGCGGTCAGGTCGACATCGATGAGAATTCCCCTGCGGACGGCGCTGTTCTGGATGAGCTTCACCACATCGCCGACCGTCGAATTGATCTCGACCGGTTCGTAACGCGGAGGCGTTTTCCGTAACAGTGTGCGCACGTTCTGCAGAACGTCTCCCGCGCGCTGCGTGTCACTGCGGATGTCGCGAAGCGCGTCGCGCAATTGCGCGAGATCGAGCGGCTCCGCGGCAAGCAGGATCAGCGCCGTCTCGACATTGACGCCGACCGCGGTCAGCGGCTGGTTGATCTCGTGCGCCAAAGCGCCGGTCAGTGCCGTAAGCATGCCAACGCGATTGACATGCGCGAGTTCTTCGCTGAGGGCGGCTGCCTTGTCTTCGCTTTCGCGCAAGGCAGCGGCCGCGCGCAGGTGCTCTTCCATGATGGCCTGTTCGCGAATGAGGCGGGCATGCTCCTTCTCCGCCCGCTCGCGCTCCGCGATCACCGCGGCAAGACAAAGACCGGAAACGGCGAGCACCGCAAAAAAAATGTCCAACAGGGCGGCGTTGAGAAACACCGTGTTCCGGGCGAACGGCCCGGTGCCGAGCGCGGTCGTAACTGTTGCGATGGTCGCGACCACGAGCGTCGAAAAGCCCACGCCGGCCACGCCGAATTGTACCGCCGCCCAGATGATGAACGGCAGCACGGCGAACGCCAACACATGCAGCCTGACGGAAAACGGCGCCAAATTGCCGAAGATCGCAAGGCACACGATCACCAGCAGAAAGACCAGCGCTGCGAACTCGGCAATCTGCCGAGGATAGCGAAACTTCACGAGATCGAAGGCGGTCAATGCCAAAGGTGTGATCAGCAGCACCCCGGTGCCATCGCCGAGCCAATAGATCAGCCAAGCAGGACCGATGCCCGAATAGGCCTGCACATCGGTTGCGTAGAGCACGGCAACGCCCAGCGTTGCACTGACCATCGCGCTTGCGAGTGCGCCAAAGACAATTAGCGTCAGCGCGTCGCGCAGGCGCGAGATGGCGCGGTCGAAAGAGGCCCATTTGAGCAGCGCGCCGCCGGTCATTGCCGCAAGGGTCGCGCTGATGGCCTGGCCTGCCGCCGCGATATGCGGCACCGGACTCTGGAACGCGACGAGAAAGGCTGACGTCACAAGCGCAGGCCAGATTCGAACGCCGTAACGCAGCACTGATGCCAGCGCCACGCCATAGGCCGGCCACACCGGTCCCAGATTGCTGCTGCGGATCTCGGTGGTGGCTTGCCCGAGCTTTCCGGCAATATAATACGCGACGAAGACGATGGCGGCTTCGATCAGATATTTTCTCGCGCCATTCCGCGCGGCGCCGTCTTCCGTCCAGGCCATTTTCGGTCGTGCCTGCCCCCGACCGGGAAATACTGGCATAGATCTCAGCGGGATGACATCTGCCGCGATGGCCCGCTCAAAGCCCGTACAGCGCGGGCCAGTTCCGGGCTGCCCCGCCCAGCAGCGCAGCGCAGGCGCGCACCTCGTCAGCGAGCCGGTCGCGGATGACATCCCGGATCGCGCCCGGCATTTCCAGCGCCGCCTTTCCACTCTTGCGATTATAGTCGGGCGCGAGATGTGCGCTGGGCTTGCCGGGATCGCCGCCCAGAAATTCGACAATCTCGCGCCGTACGCGTGTGGGCTCGCGCACGATGTCGTCGAAGAGAAAATAACGGAACGGAAGCGCCGGTGCCGCCCTTTTCCAGTTTTCGAGGGTCCGCGTCGCTCTGGAGGAATCCAGAAGGGAAAAGTCGTTGTCGACAAACTGCGCGAACGCGCCAGGGTCTTTGAGCAGCGCCATATCCAAGGTGTCCTGGTTGTGAAGCAGATTGATGTGCGACCACAGCCGCGCGATCGGATCGCGAATGAGATAGATCACTTTCAGGTGCGGAAGCTTTTCCGCGATCTCCGCGATGACATCCGGCGTCAAAAGGCAATAGCGCGGTGTGAGATCGCCGGACCTCAGCAGCCCTTTATGACGAAACAGCGTGGCATAGCGTGCGATGTCGCGCTCGCGTTTGGCGAGCGCATAGGCATCCTCGAGAAATGCGAAGTCCCGGTCGTCCCATTTCGGACGGCGGGGGCGCCCTCTCTTTCGCAAACGGTTGGCTTTGGCCTGGCCAAGCTTATAGGTTCTTTTGACGTTGGTGAGCGGCGGGTTGCTTTTGTTTAGATAGTTCAGCTCCTTGACCGGCGGCAGCCAGAAATCGGGATGGTATTTGAGCTGATCGTACAGCCACCCCGTGCCAGCTTTGGGCATGCCGACGCAGATGAAATCCGGTCCTTCGTTGGCCGTCATTCCTTCCGCCCCACAGTACCGCGCGTGAGAGCTTGCCACATCTCGGTCAGCAACATGCATAGTGACTGAGACGGCCAGAAATGGCGCCGCTTCAGCACTGAATCTGGCCGCAACGGCCGGGCAACGAAGGGCCGACCTGCGGCGGGAGGACGCGCGGCAAGCATGTCCGTGTCTGAGCGGACGTCCGGTCGCGTCTCAGAGACCGAGTTCTTTCAAGATGGCTTCGCGCAAGCCTTGCGCTTCCGGGGTTGAGAGTTTGCGCGGATGCGGCAGGTCCACATCGAAAATCGTCTGAATCGTCGTCGGACGCGGCGACAGCACCAGAACCCGATCCGCCATGTTGATCGCTTCCTCGACATCGTGCGTGATCAGCAGCACCGTATGGCGCTCTTCGTCGAGAATGCGGCGCAACTCGGTCTGCATCCTGAGGCTCATCAGCGCGTCGAGTGCCGAGAACGGTTCGTCCATGTAGAGAATTTCGGGCTTCACGACGAGCGCGCGCGCGAGCTCGACGCGCTTGAGCATGCCGCCCGACAGCTCGTGCGGATAAGCCGTTTCGAACCCCTTGAGTCCAACCATGGCAGTGTAGCGGTCGGCGAGCGCCATCTTATCGCGACGGCCGGCGCCATTCAGGCCGAACATCAAATTCTCCTGCACGGTCAGCCACGGAAACACCGATCCGTGCTGGGAGATCATGATCCCTTTCGGACTCGGTCCGATCCGTTCGACGCCATCGATCCGCACCGCGCCGCGATCCGGGCGCTCGAAGCCGGCTACGATATTCAGCAAGGTCGACTTGCCGCAGCCCGAAGGCCCGACGATCGCCACGAACTCGCCGTCACGGACCTCAAGGCTCACGCGGTCGATGACCGGCAGCGCGCCGAAGTTCTTGCTGATCGCGTCGACGACGATTTTCTTAGCGGACATAGCGCCACTTCACCGTCTTGAGCCGTTCGAGCAGGCGCGTGGCACCGTCGAGCATCAGCCCGATCACGCCGATGATGATCATGCTGGCGATCACGAGATCGTAGCGGTTGCCGGCGTTGCGCGAGTCCATGATCAGGTAGCCGAGGCCCGAATGCAGCGCGATCATTTCGGCGGCGACCACGACGAGCCACGCAACACCGATGCCGATGCGCATGCCCACGATGATCTCCGGCAGCACGGCCGGGATCACGACCCGGCGAAACAACACCCAACGCGACACGCCGAAATTGGCGGCGGCGCGCAGATAGCGGCGGTCGATCGTGCGCACGCCCGCCGTCGTCTGCACGATCATCGGAAACACCGACGATATGAAGATCAGGAAGATCGGCGACAGATCGCCGATGCCGAACCAGAGGATCGCAACCGGGATCCACGCGATCGGCGAAATCGGCCTGAGCATCTGAAAGAGTGGGTTGAATGTGTAATACGCACCGCTGACCCATCCCATCCAGAGGCCCAGCGGAATGGCGACCAGGAACGCCAGCCCGAATCCGATGCCGACGCGGTACAACGATGCCCCGATATGCTCCCATATCGTGCCGTCCTTCACGAGTTCCCACGCTCCGGTCACGACCTGCCACGGTGTCGGGAAGATCGGGTTCTCAGCCCGCGCAACCACGATCCACCAAACCGTAATCAGGAGCGCTATCACGAGTGCCGGCAGCACAATCCTTGTCAGCGTCGTGATGATTTTGCTCATCCGTGCCCCCCATGTTCATGCTGATAGGGCAGCCCCGCGAAGCGCCACGCCGTATTCGTGAGTTTTCGCCAGCGCCAGCGCAACCTGTCCCATGCGGATTGCGGCGGCGGGTCCACGATCACATTGAGCTGCCCTGTGGCATGGGCGGTACACTGGAAGGTGTAGGTCGAGGCCTGCGCGAATGGCAGGCTGAAGCTCTGGCCCGGCATGATCAGCGTCGGGCCGAAGATGTGCGGCACGTCGTCCTTGTTCCGGAGCAGCAGCACGTCGTTGAGTCCCAGCGTCAGGCGGATCGTCTGCGGCAGGATCTCTATTTTTTCTCCTGCCATGCGGCGCGCCCAGGTGCCTTGCGGAATCTCGAACAGCTCGTCATGCGAAGCCACATGGATCGGCGCCAGCGCTGCCCATCCCGTTCCTCCGGCCAGGAGCAGCAACAACGTAATTACGATGATGGAGCGAGCTTTCATGCCACGGGCTACTGCACCAACAGAAGTTTGACGTCGTGTACGAAGTCGGCGGCATCGTGGCCGAACGGCATCAACGCCCGAAGTTTGCCGGCGCGATCGACCAGAAAGATCGACGATGTATGAGCCATCGCGTAGTTGCTGCCGCCGCCCTGTTTGACCGCCGTGATGCCGTATTTCTTTCGAACCGCCGCCAGCGCATCCGATGTGCCCGTGGCGCCGACAAAACTGGGATCGAACGCCGCCAGATAGTGCTTCATGCGAGCGGCATCGTCGCGCGCCGGATCGACTGTCACATAGACCACCTGCACCGCGTTCGCCGCCTTGCCGAGACCGCTGCGGGTCTGCGCGAGCGTTGCCAAGGTGGTGGGACACACGGCCGCGCAATTGGTGTAGCCGAAGGCCAAGAGCACGACCTTGCCGCGATAGCGCGCCAGCGTCACATCAGAGCCGTCTGAGCCGCGCAGCGAGAAATCGGGCGCCATATAGGGAGGGTTGAATACACCGGCCTTCAACGCTGGACCCGTACTCGCGCTCGCAGGTGCGCTCGCGAACAGCATCGACAGCAACAAGGCTGCGGCGTAGCTCAGACGGGTCAAGTTCGAACGCATGAATTAAAGCACGATCGTCGCGGGGTGCGCCGCGCGCGCGAAGCTGTCGTCCACATAGGTTTTGTAGGGTATCGGATGGGACAGCGTGCCGGCCGCCATCGACAGATGCATCAGGTCGTCGAACTCCTGCGGAATCAGCCGCAGGTCACCATAGGTCACACGGTCGGACGGATTATCCATCACAAACTGCAGGACTTTGGGATCCTGATTGAAATAGTTGCGCCCGGCGGCGACGGCGACTCCCTTGGCGCGATTCTGGTGCTGCTGGTCGAGCCACGCGCCCGCACCGAGCACATAGTTGACGAGTTCCTGAACCAGCGGCCGGTTCGACTTGATCAGCTCTTCGCGCGCCGTAAGCACGCAGCAGATATATTTGGGCCACTCGTCGCGCGTCATCTTGAGCACCCGTGCATAACCTGCGCGCTGTGCCGCCGCACCGAACGGCTCCCCGGTGCAATAGGCGTCGACCGAGTTGACGTATAGCGCCGCCGGCATGTCCGCGGGCGCCATCTCGACGACCTCGACCTCTTTCTGGGACATGTTCTCCTTGGCGAGCATCTTGCGCAGGAACAGGAAGTCAACCGCGAAGCGGCTGGGAATCGCGATGCGCTTGCCCTTGAGGTCGCGGAAATGCTGGTAAGACGAATCCTTGCGCACCATGATCACCGCGCCGGAACGATGGCCGAGAGAGACGATCTTGATCGGCACCTTCTTGTCGGCCAGGTCCATCACCAGCGGCGCCAGCATGAAGGCCGCCTGAAGGCTGCCGGACATCAGCGATTCCTTCACCTCCGGCCAACCGTTGTACTTGCTGTATTCGAACGCGAACTGCGACGCGCCGCCCTTGCCGGCACTGTTCGCGGCCGCCTTGGCCGCGCAGGCGACCGGCAGCGTCAGGCTGCAGGTGACGGCAAGGCCGCCAACCACCAGCGGGGAAGCCGCGGCCGATGCGGGGGAGATGATGGAAGGAACCGCGGCAGCAGCAAGTGCACCGCGCAGCAAAAGCCGACGATCGATACTACCCGCTTGTCCGTCATCTAAAGAACGCAATGAGGGCCCCTCCCATAATTCGGCTATGGGCGTCGCTGGTTAACGATCCCGATGGATCCGGCACGGCCCTCGAGCGCGCGCAAGAATTTTATATTGCCATGGAGCCCGCCCGCGCAAGAGCCTGCCCGCTTGCATGCGGTTCGAACTGCGATACGGTCGCAGCAAAGATGCTGGGAAAATATGCATGAGACAGTTTGCCTTGGGTTTGGCCCTGTTGCTTCCGGCTGTGGCCGCAGCTCAACCGGCACAACTAGAGACGAAGGACGTCTGGGCGCGCGACACCGTGGGCAGCGTGGCAAACGCGGCCATCTATATGACCATCACCTCGCCGATGCCGGACCGGCTCGTCGCCGCGTCGACCCCCGCCGCAAACAAGACCGACCTCATGACGATGCAGGGCGGCAGCAGCGCGATGGAAATGAAGTACCTCAAGGCCATCGAGATTCCCGCCAACAAGCCCGTGAGCCTGAACCCCACCGGGTTGCATGTCTGGCTCACCGGCCTGAAGCACCCTCTCGTCGCCGGCCAAACCATCCCGCTGACCCTCACCTTCGAGAAAGCCGGTCAGCGCAAGGTCATGGTGCCCATCATCAAGCCCGGTGCACCCGCGCCCATGGCCGGGATGCGGATGTAAAGCCGGTCGTTGCGCGGGCTTGCCTACTCGTCTTTGGCCCGAAGCAACTCTCACAACACGCAAAGCAGTGAAGTGAGAGTTTGGCGGTCGTCGGCCGGTTGGACCAAGGTCTAATTGTACGTGCCAGGGATCCTGATCAAATGCAGTGCGTCGTTAACGAGCGAGAGTTCCATTCGTATGCAATTCACGGGCACAGCCCTGCTGATGGCGCTTTCCTTCACGCTGGCGGCCGCACCGTCCGGCGCCAGCACGCTACAGACAACCTTCCAGGTCACCGCGAACGTCTCGGTGAACTGCTCGGTTTTCGCAACCGAGCTTGAATTCGGGACGTATACCCCGAGCGCGGCGCAGCCATTGAATGCGCAGTCCAATGTCTTGGTCAATTGCACGAAGGGTGCAAATTGGGAACTCGGGCTCGACAAGGGGCTTCACGGCGCGGACGTGCAGCACCGTGCCATGGCGAACGAAACGGACAATGCTGTCCTTCTCAATTACGCGATCTACAAGGATCCGGCCCACACGCTCAACTGGGGCAACACAACTGGCGTCGACACGATCACAGGCGTGGGAACGGGCGTTGTCCAGGCCATAGGAGCTTACGGACAAATACCCGCACGGCAAACCAACGCTACAGCCGGTGGCTACGCCGACACCATCACGGCCACCCTGTCCTTCTGACAGTCCCACAAGAGCCGGAGGTACTCAATCGTTTCGGGGGGGAATTGGATCTTGAAACCGAATCGTCGAAATCACGCGGCTTCGTTACGGACGGTAGTAGTCGCGTTCGGCATTTTCGCGATCCCTCACGGCGCCAACGCACAGGGGATCATGATCGACCCTGTCAACGTCGTCATGGCGCCAGATCAGGCGGCCGCCACGCTCACCGTCGGCAACAATGGCGATCATGAGATCTCGTTCCAGATCCGCGCCTTCGCGTGGCAGGCGGGTCGCGCAGGTGACATGCAACTTGAGCGCACGAGCGAACTGCTGGTCAGCCCGCCGCTGGGGACTATCGCGCCGGGCGCTACCCAGATCGCAAGACTGGTCCTGAGCCGGGCACCGCAGGATCGCGAGCTCTCATATCGCATTCTGATCGACGAACTGCCGCCGCCGGCCCGGGCAGGCGTGGTGCATGTAGCATTGCGTCTCTCGATCCCGGTTTTTGCCGAGCCGGCAGGCATTGCCACGCCGCATGTGCAATGGCGGATCGCGACGCAAGGACCGCAGGCGTGGCTGGTGGCATCCAACGACGGTACGCGTCATCAGTCCGTCCACGATATCGTGCTGCGCACGGCCGACGGACGTACGCTACAGCTGACGTCAGACACGCCGCCCTACGTTCTCGCCGGTGGCGAGCATCGCTGGAATATCCAGCCCGACGGTTCTTCGTTTGCTTCGGGTGCCGTCATGCGGCTCACGGCGCTTGGCGATGGCGAAGCCATCGACCAGCAGGTCCGCGTCGATGGCGGCCCGTGACAGCGCGCATACAGCACTCACAACGCTCCTGGCGTTCATTGTCTTCCTGCTTGCGCTTGCGCCCGTATCGGGATACGCCGCCGACGAGGATCAGACACTGCTTCTCGCGGTTATGGTCAACAATTATCCCACCAACCGGATCGGTGAGTTCGTGCTGCGCGATGGCACTTTGTTCGCGCGGCCACAGGAGTTGAGCAGCCTCGGATTCCGGGTTCCGGACTCGACGGGCGCGACGACGGAGGGGCTCGTCGCGTTGTCCGCTCTGCACGACCTTTCGTTCCACATCGACAAGCCAACCCAGACACTTTACGTCATGGCGGCTGAGGAGGACCTGCTGCCGCAGCTGCTGGACGCCGGTGCGTTTCCGGACGGCGCATATATGGTCGAGAGCGGCACCGGGCTGACGCTCAACTACGATCTTTTCGGAACCTCCGTTGGCGGTGAACTCTCGGGCAGCGGACTATTCGACGCGCGGGCGTTTTCGCCATGGGGCGTGTTGTCTTCGGGTCTCCTGGCCTACTCGCATAGCGAACCCGCCAACGCCGCCAACGGCCCGGCCATCCGTCTCGATTCCACCTATGTTTATTCCGACCCGGATACGATGCGGCGCTACCGTGGCGGCGATTTCATCAGCGGCTTTCTTCCCTGGACCCGCGCGGTGCGCCTGGGCGGAATTCAGGTGACCTCGGATTTCTCGATGCGGCCGGATCTGATCACGTTTCCGGTTCCGACGCTGGATGGCTCGGTTGCCGTTCCTTCCACGGTGGATGTGCTGGTCAACGGCACCAAGACGCTCTCGAGCCAGGTCCAGCCCGGCCCGTTTCAAATACCGCAACTCCCCCTGATCAACGGCGCGGGTACGATTTCGATGTCCGTAACGAACGCCCTCGGTCAGCAGGTCACCACCGAACTGCCGTTCTATGCCAGCAGCGATCTGCTTGCTCTGGGCCTTCAGACGTATTCGGGCGAGGCCGGATTCGTACGGCGCGACTGGGGGTATGTCAGCGACGATTACGGTTCGCTCGCCGGCGCATTCACCTACCGCCGGGGGCTAAACCAGGACTTCACGATTGAGGCCCACGGCGAAGGCTATCCCGGCCTCTTCATGGCGGGCCTGGGCGGCGCGCTGAACGTCGCCAACTTTGCGGTCGCGGATTTTTCGATCGCGGGCAGTACCGGACCGAGCCACGCGGGCTTGCAGATCTCGGCCGGCATCCAGCGCATAGCGCAGCGCTTCAGCTTTGGCGCTTCGGCGATCTTTGCCAGCCATGACTTCGCGGACATTGCGGCCTTGAACGGCGATCAAGTCCCGCGGCTGCAGCTGAATGCCAATGTCGGACTGTCGCTTGGGCGGCTTGGATCCTTCGGCATTGCCTATGCCGGCATTGAGCGTGCGAACGACTTCGCGCGCGACGGCATCACCACGTCACTGCCAGCTTCGCCCCCCTCACCAACGAACCCGCTCTTCCCTCAGCCGGACGGGCAATCCCACGTCGTCTATGGAAGCTATTCGGTGGGCATCGAAAGCGTCTCGCTGTTCGCGAACGCCTTCCACGATTTCGCAAACCGGAATTCCGACGGCATATCTATCGGCCTCACCGTCGCGCTCGGATCCCGGACAACGGCTAGCGCGAGCTACCAGTCTCAATCGCAAACGCAGTCCTACCAGGCAGAGGTGTCGCAATCGGCGACCACGGTGGGCGAATGGGGCTATCGCGCGTTCGGTGCCCTGGACGATCCGGATCACGCATTCGCCGAGGTGAGTTACAAATCGCCGTGGGCGTTGGTCACCGCCGGTGTCGACCAGCTCGGCAAGCAGACGACGGTCCAGGCAGAGGCGCAGGGCGCTGTTTCCTATGTGGATGGCGGCGTGTTCCTGTCCAACGAGATCGACGACA
>Ga0157369_10007932_pt1 | contig 12207 bp, 8 predicted proteins | sample C25metaG_FD_113461 | JGI IMG/M metagenome (GOLD analysis project Ga0157369, IMG submission 113461) | Corn rhizosphere microbial communities from Kellogg Biological Station, Michigan, USA - C2-5 metaG | ecosystem: Host-associated > Plants > Roots > Rhizosphere > Soil | place: USA: Michigan...
GCCAGGCGCGCCGCCGGCGGTGCAGGATCAGCGTGGTCACCGGGGCCGCGTCCGTGGCCCGGCGGGCATTGAGCTCTGTCATGCCGTCCAGCGTCGCGGCCGTGGGGCGCCGGTCGCATCGGCCGGTGCGCGGCGGCGGGTTCGCCCACGGTCTGCGGCGGTACCGACTTTGGTCCGGGGTTGGCGTCCCGGGTCCGGGACGGACAGGGCCGGCAGGGCCCGAGCCCTGCCGGCCGCACACCGCCCAGCGTCCCTAGTTGATCACGATGATCGACGACCAGTCGTGCACGACGCAGGTCGTGCTGCACCGACCGGGCCGAGCCTCCTTGACGGCCTTCAGCCGCTGGAGCGCCTCAACGTTCTTGATCATGTGGTCACCTCCCTCCAGAGCCGGATCCCGTCGCGCGATCACGACGGACGTCGTTGTCCCGTTGCGCGTGCGGCGCCGCTGCCGCTACCCGGGCATCCACCAGCGAGCGCCACCGTGGACGAGGCGATGCAGGAACATCGCGGTACCCGCCGTGCCGGTGGCGAAGCCGGGGCTGATCGCGTTCTTGGTGTCGTCGGCGACGACGAGCCGACCGCCCCGCCGGGCCGCCGTCGCGGCGATGAGGCGCGCCAGGTGCTCGGCCCCTCGGCGGTACCACTCCTCGCCCAGGCGGTCGGCCATGTCCAGCAGGAAGTCGGCGTTGCCGGCCAGACCGTGGCAGTAGCAGACCGTCGCCCCGCGGGCCTCCCTGCGCGCCGTCGTGGCGGCGCGGCGGGCCAGCACTGTCCACAGTGGATCGTCGGTCGCCTCGCCGAGCCGCAGCAGGAAGGTACCGACGCCGGACGCCCCGTTGCACCAGTGCGCGGCGGAGACGGGGTAGCCGCCGATCTCCTGCTCCTGCGGGTCGGCGTACCACCACGCGTTGGCCCCGTCGCCCCGCACGTTGGCCGCCAGGGTGTGACCCGCCCGCACCGCGAGCTCCCGGTACCGGTCCTCGCCGGTGACCAGGCCGGCGGCGAGCAGGAACGTCCCGATCCCGGCGACGCCGTGCGCGAACCCGTACGGCGCCCGACCGGCGAGGCCGCCGTCCGCGTCGACCGGGAACGGCCACATGAGCCCGTGCTCCGTCTCGACCGCCGACTTGGCCAGGTTGTCGGCGCACGCCGCGACCTTCGCGCGGAACTCCTCACCGGCACCCCGCCGCCACAGGTGCGCGAAGGCGAGACCGGCGCCGGCCAGGCCGTGCACCACGTCCGGCAGGTGCCAGTCGGTGGGTACCTGACGGGCCAGCGCCAGCGCCCGGTCCGGGTCGGCACCGCGCCGCAGTGCGACGTCGTAACCGGCCCAGGCGATCCCGGCGGTACCGGTGTACAGGCCGGGCAGGACCGGGCCGGCGGGCGGATCCGCGTAGATCCGGTCGAGGAGCGCGTCCACCGCGGGCGACCACGGGTCGGTACGGGCCAGCACCGCGAGCAGGCCGGCGGCGCCGGCGAAGACGGCACGCGGATCGGAGGTACGGGAGGCTCCGGCCGTGGCGACGGCCTCCTCGGCGAGCTGAGCCACGAGGTCGTCGAGCAGCTCGCGGGGCGACGGGACGCCACCGGCCCAGGGCGGCGCCCCGGTACCCGGGACGTAGACGCGGATGTGTACGCGGATCGGGGCGCGGTCGCCGGCGAGGTGCGCCCGTACCTTCGCCAACGGCCAGCGGTCGGCCGGATCGTCGGCCAGCAGCGCGGTGACGACCGGTCGCAGGATGCTCGCCGCCGCGGTGTTCCACGCGAGCAGGTCGAACAGTGTGGCCAGCCGGTCCGCGCGGGTGTTGTCGTCACTGTCCAAGATGGACGGATCGGCGCCGGTGGTCAGGAAGAAGAGCACGCCGCCGAGGGCGTAGAGGTCGCCGCCGACGCCGGGGTCCACCTGTTCGATAACCCAGCGACGGAACTCGGGCGCGCAGTAGGCGTGCGTACCGATCGGCGCCATCGGCGTACCCAACCGCCCGGCCCCTTCGAGGTCGATGCAGCGTACCGAGCCGTCCTCGCCCACCATGAGGTTTCCCGGCGTCAGATCGCCGATACGCAGCCCGGCCGCGTGCACCGTGCCCACCAGGTCGACGATCCTTGTCGCCAGGGCGAGCACGTCCCGTACCGGCAACGCCTCGGACAGCCGGCTGCCCGGTACCAGCCGGTGGGTCACCCAGTCGGTGAGGCTCTCACCGGCCAGCGCCTCCTCCACCAGGAACAGGCTGTCGCCGGCGCTGAACAGGTCTATCCCACGTGGACAGACGCCGTAGGGGTGCAGGGCGTTCAACGCCTCGGCCTCGGCGCGGAGCAGGGTCTGCGAGTCCTGACCGGTCAGGGTCGACCCGACATGGGCGCGCGCCTGCTTGACGATGACCTCGCGGTCCTCCCGCTCGTCGCGGGCCTGGTACACGCCGCCCTTGTTGGCGTGCTGGATCGCCGTGTGCACCCGGTACCGGCCGTTGAACAGCAGGTCGGCGTCGTCCTCGTCCTCGTCCTCGGTCGTGGCCGGTATCGGATAGTCGACCCAGTCCGGCATCGTGAACCAGGCCTCCCGCTGGTCCGGCAGGTAGCCGCCGTCCGGCGCGACCAGTGGCGTACGCAGCTCGCCCTCGTCGGTCAGCCTCGGGTCGTCGAGGTGCGCGCCGTAGCGCAGGTGCACGAGGCTGCCGGGCCGGTACCGCCGGTCGGACAGGATCTGCGGACCCGGTAGCCCGAACGTGACCCGGTGCAGCAGGTCCGCCAGGCGCGCCACGTCCGCGGTCCGTCGTGGGTACACGGTGATGAACTTCCCCGCGCTCGCGCGGTCGGCGTCGCGGGCCAACAGCTCCACGAGGCGGGCGAAGTTGGGCGCGAACTTGAACGCGCAGCCCAGCTCCACCAGTACCCGGGCGCAGCGGCTGAGCACCAGCAGCGCGGACAGCGGCGTGGCCGACAGGTGCAGCTTCCAGCCCTGGCGTGCGAACCCGTACCCGGACGGGACGGCGTAGCACCAGTTGCTGTCGGTACGCAGCGTCCACCCGCCCGCCGGCAGAACAGCCTGTACCTGCTCCAGCAGCGGGTACCCGCGCTCGTCGATCGATGAATCATCGTGTACGGCCACACGGGAGCGGCGTTCCATGCCGTTCCATCGCGCTGGCTGTCGCAGAACGGATAGAGTGACACTGGCCGATGCCATTGATCGAGGAGGACGCATGTCCACCGTCCGGATCCCGTGGCGGACCATCGCTGTGGTCCTGAGCGTCGCGGTGGCCGTCGGCGTCCCGGCACCGCGGGCGGACGCCGCGGTGCCGTCGCCGGTCTACGCACCCTCGGGCGGGATCGCCGATCCCGGCATCGTGCGTACCAACGGCAACTTCTACGCTTTCGCCACCGGCTCGCTCGCCCCACTGTCCGTGGGCGACGAGGCCGGCGGGCCGTGGAGCGCGGCCGGGCACGCGCTCGCCTCCGCCGGCGCGTGGGCCACCAGCAACGCGATCTGGGCACCGGACGCGGTGCAGACCAGCGCCGGCTGGGTGCTCTACTACTCGGCACCGGCGGCCGGCATGAACGGCCAGCGGTGCATCGGCGTGGCGACCGCGACCGCGGTGACCGGGCCGTACACGCCGCAGAGCCAACCGTTGATCTGTCCGGGCGGCAAGAACGGCGCGGTGGACACGGTTCCCGGGCGGCCGGTCGCCGACGCGGGCGTGATCGATCCCTCGCCCTTCCAGACCGATGACGGTCGCCGGTTCGTGCTGTACAAGACCCAGCAGACCCCGTCGTCCATCCGGATGCTGCGCCTGGACGACGCCGGTACGAACTGGATCGGCAACGCCAGCGGCGAACTCATCCAGAACAGCGGCATCATCGAGGCACCCGTGATGCTGCAGCGCGGCTCCACCTTCGTGCTGTTCGCTTCGAGGTTCGGGTTCGACAACTGCAGCTACGCCACCGCCTACTACACCTCCACCAACATGTGGAGCTTCGCCGGCGCGGCCCAGCACGACCTGCTCACCTCGTCCTCCACCGGCCTGTGTGGACCGGGGGGCGCGGACGTGTCACCGTCGCTGGACGGCGGCTGGCGCATCTTCCTGCACGCCTGGGTCTGCTCGGGCACGACGCCGTGCCGGCAGAACTCCAGCGGTGACCTGCCCTCGGGAGCCCGCCGGGTTCTCTACGCGGCGGTGCTCAACTGGAACGGCGCCACACCCTCGGTCGGGGCGTTCCTCTGACATTGATCGACGCGATCAGCCGCGGGTGACGCCGATCTGATCCTCCACAATGGAGTCCTTCGTCCGTCCACATTGGACGCTACAGGCGGAGGCAGCCCGCGGCGCGAAGCACCGCTGACGTCCATGACGCGACGTCAGCCCCATCAGCGCGGGTCCGGACGCGGCGCCGGTAGGCCGGCGCCGACGCAGACGAACCCGGCCGCGGCGGCCATCGTCGGGCCACCCTCGTCGGCCGCCGACCCCTGCGCCCGGACCAACGCGTCGGCGGCCGCCGAACCGCCGGCGAGCAGGCGGTGGAACTCGATCATCAATTGCGCGGTACCGGAATCGGAGATCGGGATCACCGGCCCGACGAGTTGCCGGGTACCGTGCGCGAGCAACGTGGCCGCGAGGCCCAGCAGTTCGTCGCCGGCGCAGACGACGTGACGTCCGCTGTCGCAGGCCGCGAGGACGACGGTGGGGGGTGCCTGGCCGAGCCCCTCGAGGTCGTAGACCATCAACGGGCCGTCCGCGAGGGCCAGGAACGAGAACAGCGGGTTGTCCGCCCGCAGCCGGCCGTGCGCCGCCAGGTGCACGAGATCGGCGCCGCGCAGGGCACGCAGCGCCGCCTCGGCCGTGGCCGCCTTTCCCAGCAAGGGTTCGGTGCGGTAGATGCCGGCCACCGCGATCGCCTCCGACTCCGCTCCCGGCAGGTGCGGGCCGGCGACCACGGCGGCGGTACCGGCGTGCACCGTGCCGCCGCTGTGCGCCCGGTGCCATGACGCCGCGGAGGTGGCCACGACGATCGGCCGTCCCACGCACGACGGCAGGATCGACCAGGGCACCGACTGGAGCCGCCCGGTCGGTACCAGCGCCAGCGGAGCCTGCGTCCCCTGCCGGAGCAGCGGGCGTAGCAGGGCATCGTCGAGGTGGGCCGCGGCGTCGCGCAGTACGGCGCCGGCCGCGGCCCGGCTGTCCGCGCTCGTGCGGGCCCGGCCGATGATGCGCAGGGCGAAGGTGATCCGGTCGAGAAGCTCGCCGCTGGCGGCCACCGGGCCCAGCTCACGCAGGCGTGTGCCGCTCCCGTCGACGGTGACCGCCGACAGCTTCCCGTCGAGTTCGACGAACTCGACGAGCACCGCGCCGTTCAGGGCCGTGGACAGTTGCTCGGGCGGCACGGGCTCGGTCAGTTCGGCGACGCCGTGGCCGGCCCGGAACTGGTCCCGTACCTGCCGTTCCAGCGTGACCTGCCGGCCCAGCGCCCGGGAGTTGGCGCGGCCGGTACGGCCCAGCCGGTCCACCTCCGACGCGACCGTGCGCAGTTCCGCCAGCGTGGTGCGCAGCACCGGGTCGTCCATGGGCCGTACCGAACCGGTGTACCGCAGGCTGGCCCGCCCCCGCTCGGCCCACTCCAGTACCCGCCGGGCCCGCCCGCTGTCGACGGCCAGGCGCAGACCCAGCTGGACGAGGTCGGTGCGGTGCCCGGCGGCGTACGCCCGCAGGTCGGTGGCGCCCATGCTCGCCCGGTACTCGTCGACGATGCGCAGGCCGGCCCGGGCTGCCTTGGCGGCTCCGCCGCTGTCCCCGGTGGCCTGGCGCAGCAGGGCGGTGGCGTACCAGGCGCGCGCCCGTACCGTCGCCGGACCCTGGTTGCGTCCTTGGCTGGCTCGCTGCCAGTACCGGCGCGCCGCGGCGGTACGGCCGCGCTCCTGGGCGAGCGTGCCGGCCAGTACGCACGCCTCGGTGGCCGCAGCCGACCAGTGCGTCGCGTCGAGCGCGTCGGCCGCCTGTTCCACCTGGCGCAGCGAGATGCGGGACCGGGATTCGGTGGACAGGCGCGACATCAGCCCGGCGAGGCGGGCCAACGCCAGGCCGTCGTCGCGACCCTGCCGGCGGAACTCGGTCGCCGCCCGCCGGGCCTGTTCCAGGGCGAGCTGCGGATCGCGGTCGAGCAGGGCGGCGCGGGCGAGCACGAGGCGCGCCTCGGGCAACGCGTTGAGGCGGCGCTCCCCTTCCAGCGCCTCGACCGCGGCGGCGGCCGCGACCCGCGCCTCGGCCGTCAGGTACACCGACAGCAACAGTTCGGCACGGTCGCGCAGCACCTCGCCCAACTGCGAGTCCAGCCGGCGCAGTCGCCCTTCGGCGTCGTCGAGGTAGCGCAGGGCCGCCGGTACGTCGCCGGCGAGCGTCGCGATCCAGCCCAGGTTCTGCCGCACGTACGCCGCCGGATTGACCAGCCCGAACCGCTCGCAGACCGCGGCGGCCTCCTGGAGGTCGGCCTCGGCCGCGGCCAGCTCCAGTCGCTGGCCGTACAGCACGGCACGGTTGGACAGCACGCGCCAGACCCACATCCAGTCGCCGGCCTCGCGCAGTACCGGCAGGACCGCGCTGTACCCGGCCAGCGCCTCGTCCAGCCGGCCGAGCTGAAGCAGTATCGCGGCCCGCTGTGCCCGTCCGCGGGCGAGATCCGTACCGCGCAGATCGACCAGCGCCGCCTCGATCTCCCGCAACCCGTCCCGCGACCGGCCCCGCGAACTCAGCGCGAACGCCAGCGTCATGCGGGCCTGCGCGGCCAGGTCCGTCGACCCGGCCCGGCGGGCGTGCGCGATGGCGTCGCGCAGATGGCCGATCGCCGCGTCGAGGCCCCGGCGGTGCAGCGAGGCGATGCCCAGCGCCCGTTCGGCGATCGACAGCGCCGCGTGGTCCCGGTCCGCGTGAGCCTGGGTGACGAGGGCGGAGCCGAGGGAGACCGCCCGGGCCGGGTGAGCTGCGGCGAGCTCCAACGCCTCGGCCGCCCGGTCGACCAGGGCCGTGGTCATGGGCGACTCCCGGGAAATTGGTATGCCGTTCGTCGTATCAACGACAACGCAACCCACTCCGTTGAGGTGAAGCGTACAACGAGCCACAACAAGCAGTAGAGGATTTTCCATGCCGAACGACACACCGTCACGCTCCAACGACATGCACGAACCCGACGAGTTCGTCGTCGCGCTGCCGCACGTTTCGGTGATCGCCTCCCGCATCGAGAAGCTCGGACCGACCTGCGAGACAGTGGACAGTCCCACGCTCAACCTGGCCCTCGTGAAGCTGCGCGACCTCAACCGGTTCACGGCGAGCCTGCGCCGCGCGGCTCAGATCCGGGTCGACCAGGCGGACAAGGCCTGGGTGCTCGACATCGTCAACGCCCCGAACCCCGCGTCGACCACGCCGCTGGACGACCTGATGTTCTGCCTGCGCTACGACTTCGCGGTCAGTTGCGGCGGCTGGATCCCGTCGATGGGCAAGAACCGCATCGTGCACAACGTGACCGGCCTGCCGCACATCGACGGCGGTGCCGTGCGCTACCCGGAGCGCGCGCCAGCACCCACGCCGGTCAGCGAGCTCGACCTGAACCGTGGATCCGGGGTCCGCGTGGGTGTCCTGGACACCGGGCTGTACCCGCATCCCGCGCTCGCCGGCCGGTACCTCAGCGCGCGTTCCGACCTGCTGACCGAGGGAACCGTCTACACCCACTTCGCCGGGCACGCCGCGTTCATCTCCGGCCTGATCCTGAGGCGCGCGCCGGCGGCCGAACTCGACGTGCGGCAGACGCTGCACAACGCCCGCGCCACCACGACGCTGTGGGACCTGGTCCGGCGGATGATGACCTTCCGGGGCTCGGGGGTGCAGATCCTGAACCTGTCGCTCGGTTGCTACACCGCGGACGGTCAGCCGCCGATGGCGCTGGCCCGTGCCGTACGGTTGCTCAGTCCGGACGTCGTCATCGTCGCGGCCGCCGGCAACCACGGTGACCGCGCGGAGAACGCGGAGAGCGACCACCCCGACGTGACACCGCAGACCGCGTTCTGGCCCGCCGCGATGGACGACGTGGTGGCCGTGGGCGCGGACCGCGGCGCCGGCGCGGAGGGGTCGCGGCTGGCCCCGTTCAGTCCCCGCCTGCCATGGGTGGCCGTGACCGCGGACGGTGTCGACGTCGTCAGCACCTACCTGTCGGGCGACGTCGACGTGCTGACAAGGGCCGGCTCGCAGCGCCGGCGCTTCGACGGGTACGCCCGCTGGTCGGGCACGTCCTTCGCGGCCGCGACGGTCACCGGGGAGCTCGCGGCGCTCGCGCGACCGGGGGTGTCGGCCTGGCAGGCGGTCGCCGAACTGAAGGAGCGGGCCAGGCTCAAGCCGGACGGCCCGGTCCGACTGTTCACCGTGTGAGTCCGCCGGCTTGCGGGGTGGTGCCGGCAGGGAGGAAGGCCCAGGTGTACGACGACCCGACGGTGGTCGCTCTCGTCCTCGCGGGCCGGGCCGGTGACCGTGAGGCGTGGGACCAGATCGTCGAGCGGTACGCCCCGCTGGTCTGGGGCATCTGCGTCCGGCTGCGGCTGAGCCGGGCCGACACCGACGACGTCGGGCAGAACGTCTGGCTCCGGCTGTTCGAGAGCCTCTCGACGATCCGGGAGCCGGCGGCGCTGCCCGGCTGGTTGGCCCGCACGACGTTCAACGAATGCCTGCGGGTCCTGCGGACCGCCGGACAGCGGGTACGCGTCGAACACCCGCTGGATGCCGAGCCCGCCGTTGACGGCGGGTACGACCTGGTCGAGGAGGAGCTGGAGCGCGCCGAGCGCCAGCTGGCCCTCCGTGAGGGCTTCGCCCAGCTGCGGCCGCGTTGCCGGACGCTGCTGTCGTTGTTGTTCGCCGACGCGCGGCCGCCCTATGAGCAGATCGGCGGCCAGCTCGAGATGAAGGTCGGCTCCATCGGGCCGACCCGCGAACGCTGCCTGGCCGAGCTACGTCGATGCCCCGCTCTGGCCGCGCTGATCGAGGCGCGTTCGCGGCAGGCAGAGGGGGGTGAGGTACATGCCTTATGAAGGGTGGAGCGACGACCAGACCTTGCTGACCGAGCTGGACAAGGCGTGGTACGCCGCGCAGTGCGTCCCCGCGGAGTTCATCGCGGCCGGGAAGCGGGTGTGGACGGCGTCCGACCTGGACGCCGAGCTCGCTGAACTGATCTACGACTCGCTGCGGGAGCCGGCGCAGGTACGCACGGACAGGGCCGAGCTGCGTGCGCTCACCTTCGCCTCCGCGACCCAGACCATCGAGCTGGAGGTCAGCGACGGCGGCCTGCTGGGTCAGCTGGTACCGCCCGGTCGCGCGCAGATCGAGATAGAGGCTCAGGATGGCGGCACCACCAGCCGGTCCTCGGACGAGCTGGGTTTCTTCACCATCCCGCGGGTGCCCGACGGCCCGTTCCGCCTCCGGTACCGCACCGACTCCGGGGTCGATGTGGTGACCGGCTGGATCGCCATCTAGGTGGCGACGTGTCTGCCCGGTGGACGCCACGGGGGCGCCCACCGGGCAGGCACTCAGGAGGACAGCGCGTCGAGGAACGCCGCTCCGTTGGGGGTGCCGACGCCGGTCACGTCGTCGTAACCGGCCGCGGTGTGGATGGTGAGCTGGCTGTCGAAGCCGAGCGACCGCAGCGTGTACCCGTACCCGTCGCCCGCGTCGACGAGGTTGACGTAGTCCGCGCGCACGGCGCCGAGGCCGGACGACGCGGTGACGTCGTGGTAGGCGGTCGAGCCGGCGTGCGCGTAGATCAGCGGGTTGGCGAAGCCGATCGTGTGTCCGGCCTTCTGCTGCACCAGCGCCATGAAGCCCGCCATCAACGGAGAGGCCAGGCTGGTGCCGCCGATGCGGTACTCGCCGTACGCGACCGACCCGTCCGGGAAGGTCTGGGTCTGGCCGACGAGCATGCCCGTGGTCGGGTCACCCAGGGCCGCGATGTCCGGGATCACCCGGGCGGCCGCGCCGCCGTTGCGGCCGGCGATCGCCGCCGGTACCACCCCGGCCTGGTACGCGGGCTGGGCGAACAGCCGGCTCGTACCGCCGCCGGAGCCATACTGGTAGCCGCCCGGGTAGGCCGGCGACCACGCGCCATTGGACAGGTTCGACTTGCCGGTCTCCCAGCCGGTCTCGAACAGGTACTGCCCGCTGGCGCCGACACCGAGCGAGGTGCCACCGACCGCGGTCACCCACGGGCTGGAGGCGGGCCAGTCCGGCGTCGGGGAGTTGCCGGCGATGCCGCCGGTCTCGTCACCGTCGTCACCGGAGGAGAAGTAGACGCCGATGCCGGTGGCCGCCGCCTCGATCATCGTGTCCAGCTGTGGCTTGATGAAGCCCGGGGGCAGCGCCTCGCCGCTCCAGCCGTACGAGTTGGTCACGATGTTCGCCAGGTGCTGGTCGACGACGTGGTTGAGGGCGGCGTCGAGGTCCTGGTAGTTGTTCGGGGCGCCGACGTAGACGATGTTCGCCCCGGGGGCGATGGAGTGCACGGCCTCGACGTCGAGGGTCTCCTCGCCGTACCAGCCCTGCGGGTCCTGCACGGGGCCCTTCTTCGGGTTCTTCGCGCCGGACTCCGGCCGGTTGTACGTGCCGGGCGCGGCCACCTGCTGGAACTGGCCGCCGTTCATGGTCGGCAGCCCGTGCTTGGCGGAGTAGGTGTTGACGTCCGCGGCGATGGTCGGCGAGGCGTACGCGTCGATGATGGCAACGGTCTGCCCGGAGCCGTCATTGCCCGACGCGATCGCGGAGTCGACCCCGTAGGCGCTGCGCAACTGGGCCGGCGTGGTTCCGCACGGCGCGTACGGCCAGCCGGCCGGCAGGGCGGTACCGTCCGGGGTCGCGGTGTTGCTCGTCGTCTTCTGGCCCCAGTAGGCCGAGCACGGCTGGGCGTTGACGAACGCCGGCGACGGCGGCGCGGAGTGGGTGACCAGGGCGGCGGAGTCGTCGAGCCCGACCACGCCGGTCACCACGCTCAACGAGGCCGGTACCGACAGCGTGCTCTCCGGGGCGTGCAGGGTCAGGTCGCCGTTCGTGTACAGCCCGATGGTGGTACCGAAGGCCGACTGCGCCTGGGCGACCGTTCCCTCGGCGGCGACGTAGTGCCCGTTCTGCGGGGTGTACCCGACGGTGAAGCCCGCGCCGTGCAGCCACTTCTGTACCGCGGACACGTCCGCCTGCGACGGCGCGAACCGGGCCCGGAACTGTTGCGGCGTCAGGAACTGGCGGTAGCTTGCCGAGCCGGGCGTGGACACCGCGGTCGCGAGCGCGCTCGCGGCGTCCGCGTTCTGCCAACCCAGGTACACCCGGAAGTCGACCTGGTCACTGCCCGGGGCCGCGCCCTGCAGCGCCGCGGCCTTCGCCCAGCCGGGAACGCTGCCCGCGAGCTCACGCCGGGCCGAGGCCTGGGCCGCGCCGGTGACCGTTACGCCGGCGACCACGCCGAGCGCCACGACCGCCGCGATAAGCAATCGACGTTTACGCATTTGAGTTACGACACTCCGTCCGTCACGCCCCACGATGGGGATACTGGTCCGCTTGGTAGGCGGCGCGAGCCGTGACGGTGTTACACGACCATCGGTTTCGGCCGGACGGCTGTCACGCCGTGACGTGCTCGGCGGTGGCGCGCTGGGCGGTGGCGCGCTCCGCGGTGGCGATGCGGTACAGCGCCGACGGGCGGTCGCCGCGGCGCGCCGGCGCCAGCAGGTCCCGGCCGGCGTCGAGCGTGGAGGTGTCGTCGCACAGCCGGAAGCCGCGGCTCGCGAACCAGGTGGCGGTCTGTGCGGGCAGGATCCCGAACGTCCACGGCTCCCCCGCCCGGGCTACGGCCCTGACCCAACGCGGCCCCTCGGGAAAGGTCGGCGGGTCGGCCAGCACCCGGGCGTCGATGTACGTCATCACCAGCAGTCCGCCGGCCGCGAGCAGGTCGCGGATCACGGCGAGCGTCGCGTCCACCGCCTCGGCGGTGAGGTAGTTCGTGACGCCCTCCCACACCACCACCGTGGGTACCGACGCGTCGAACCCCGCGGCATCGAGCCGGCCCCGCAGGTCGTCGCGCTCGAAATCCACGGGTACGTACCGGACCCGGGTCTGGTCGAGTCCCAGCCGGTCGACCGCCGCGCGCTTGGCCGCCTGCGTGGCCGGATGGTCCACCTCGAACACCGGCAGGTCCGCACAC
>Ga0157369_10007934_pt1 | contig 12206 bp, 11 predicted proteins | sample C25metaG_FD_113461 | JGI IMG/M metagenome (GOLD analysis project Ga0157369, IMG submission 113461) | Corn rhizosphere microbial communities from Kellogg Biological Station, Michigan, USA - C2-5 metaG | ecosystem: Host-associated > Plants > Roots > Rhizosphere > Soil | place: USA: Michigan...
GCGGACGTGCCGATCTATGCGGATCGCGGCCCGAGCGGCGGATTCCAGTTGCTCGACGGCTACCGCACCAAGCTCACGGGCCTTTCGCCCGCCGAGGCCGAAACGCTGTCGCTCGCCGGCCTGCCCGGACCGGCCGCGCAACTCGGGCTCGCCGACGTGCTCACGGCGGCCCAACTGAAATTGAGCGCGGCGTTGCCCGAACGCGCGCGCGCAAATGCAGGCCGCGTCGCCGCGCGATTCCACCTCGATCCGGTTGGCTGGTTCCGCGGTGCCGATGACGCCAAGCTGCTGCCGACGATCGCCAATGCGGTGTGGAACGAGAAGTGCCTCGACGTGCGCTACCGGCGCCCCGAGGGCGCAGTCGAGCGCCGGCTGCAGCCGCTCGGCCTCGTGCTCAAGGCGGGCGTCTGGTATCTGGTCGCGCAGGTCGGCGATCAGCCGCGCACCTATCGTGTCTCCAACATCATCGACCTCGCAGTGACCGAGGAGTCGTTCAAACGGCCGAAGGATTTCGACCTGACGCGGTTCTGGGTCACATCATCACGCGCGTTCGAGACCAGCGTCTACCATTCCAACGCGACGCTGCGCGTGACGGCGCGCGGCCTCGCCAAGCTCGACGTGCTCGGCTCGCTGGTTGCCCGGGCGGCCGCCGAGACGGCGACGCTGCCGGATGCCGACGGCTGGCTCAGCGTCGCGATCCCGATTGAATCGATCGACCGGGCCGCGTCCGGTCTGATCGCGCTCGGCGCCGACGCTGAGGTCGTCGAACCCTCGGAACTGCGCGAGCGGCTTGTCACGACGGTGCAGGAACTCGTCCGCCTCTACGCGCCCACGCAGCTGACGGAGCGCCGCCCGCGACAGCGCAAGCGGCGCTGAAGGCCGCCCTTCGCGCCATGGCAAGCCGGCCGGGCTTCGAGTGAGACGAGAACCGGTTCGAATACCGTCTCGAACGTGACCCGCGCCTCTTGCGTCGTATCGAACAGGCGCGGAACGGCCTGCGGGCAGGACGCGGGATCAGGCTGGAGGACCCTGAAGCGGAATGATGGCGCCTGCACGCGTCGCGTCGGAGCATGCCCACGCAGTTGGGCAAATCACCGGATAGAATATCGCGGGCTTGCGCGCAGCATCATAGCGCCACGGCGAAACGATATTGCCCATCTTCGTCGGCCGTGGCGCGCCATTCAACGCTAGACCACGCCATGGCAACTTCAGCGTAGCCGCTGCTGCGCAATCGTTCGCGTTCGAGGCGGGCTTTCCTGCGTTTGACGCGCCTGCAAATCTGGCTATAATCTGGCCAGAATGCCTTTCGTCATCGTTCTCGCTCCTGAAGCCGTCGAGGACCTCAGGAGGCTGACGGCCCACGTTCGGGCGACCGTGCGGACTGCGCTTGAAACGCACCTGAGACACGAGCCCGAGAAAACGAGCCGTAGTCGCATCAAGCGGTTGCGAGGACTGCTCCGTCCGCAATATCGGCTGCGCGTTGGCGCAGTTCGGGTGTTCTATGACGTTTCCGGCGCGACCGTCGAGGTTTTGGCGGTCGTGGCCAAATCGGAGGCCGAGTCATGGCTCGTACAGTTCGCAGATCCGGAATGAAGGAAGTTCCATTGTCCGAAATCAAGGACGATCTGTCTCGGTTTCTTCGCGAGGCAGAGACGCAGGAGATCGTCATCACCCGCCACGGCAAGCCGGCGGGTGTGCTGATCGGTTTCGAATCGGAAGAAGACTGGTTCGAATACCGTCTCGAGCATGATCCACGCTTCTTGCGTCGTATCGAACAGGCACGGAACAGCCTCCGCGCAGGACGTGGGGTCAGACTAGAGGACCTTGAAGCGGAATAGCGCACGTGCGCGGCTTTATAGTACGCGGGCAAGGGCTAGCAAGGCATCGGATAGACCGGCGTCGAATCGCGGGTGAAATCATAGCGTCACAGCGAAGCGGGCAACGCCAGGACTCGCAGGGGATCGTCCCGGACGATCCGTGCCCTGCTCGCGCGGTGCGGATTGTCGCAAAGGCTCCTCTCGAAACAAATGCGGTACCTTTGCGACGACATCTCACGAAATCGCTGTGTTGATCCAAGGTCAGCGAAATGGCCGGATGAAACAGAAGTTCGTTGGAACCGAGCGGCCTTCGATCTCGTTGAGCAAACGTGGAAATCGGAAGAGGGAGAGCGGCTGACGCCTTTTTTCCGGTTTCTTCCCTGGAACATTTCGAGCGCATCCTGGACGAACAAAAAGGGCCTTGCCATGCAAATCAGCAATTTCAAGGACATGTATCTTGCAGAACTGCAGGAACTGGTGAGTGTCGAAATGCAGCTCGCCGACGCGTTGCTGCGCATGGCGGGAGCAGCCTCGCGTCCCGTTTTGAAGCGCGTGCTGGTTCATCATCGCGCCCAAACAGAGATCCAGAAGGAGCGATTGTTGACCATCCTGCAAAAGCATGGTGCCGATCCCGCAGCGCATACCGATCAGGCCATGCAGACGCTCATCACTGAAACCAAGAAGATGCTTACCATATTGACCAACGACGACCTTCGCGACGCGGGCCTGATCGCCTCCGCCCAGAAGCTCGAACATTACGAAATTGCCGCCTACGGTACGGCGGCGGCGCTCGCCGGCCAACTGGATCTGCGCGACGAGCAGAAAATGCTGCACCTGAGTCTTGAGGAAGAGAAGCGGGTCGACGCCTTGCTCACCCAACTCGCCAAACGGGAAGTAAATCCGAAGGCGCTGGCCGCCTGAAAAGCGTCTGCTCACCTCGGTCTGCTGCACCTCGCTTGCCGTGCCTCTGGAAAGCCGTTTCGGCGCGGCAAAGGATTCCGCTCGTTCGCCCGAATGACCTGCCGAATTGTGGCCGATATCAGACGAGTTCACCCATCTTTTTTGAATCCTTGCGACGGATTTGCGACGGTGGACGTTGACACCCCCGTGCATCCGACGGCTTCTTTGCAAGGTACTGATATTTTTATGAATTCTGGTAGCGGGAGAGGGACTCGAACCCCCGACCCCAGGATTATGATTCCCGTGCTCTAACCAGCTGAGCTACCCCGCCACGGCGTCCGCCGGCGCGGCTGATATACCGCAGTCGCGAACGCGCGGCATATAAGAAGCAGGTCTTGGGCATGTCAAGCAAACCCGGATCGGGCTTATTCGGTTCTGATTGCATCAGAACCGAAGTTCTATTTCCTTGTTTGACGCGTTTTCTACACGCGAACCCACTTCGCTCGAAATCGCTTTGTTCCGCCAACTGCGTGCAGTCAGCGTCTATTTCGGCCGCACGTTGGGATCGCCGCCGGGGCTGCCGGGCGGCGGGATCACCGGCGTATTGCCGGTATCGGGGGTGGGCGCGTGGATTTCCGGGTCAACGCCCGCGGGCGGGCACAGCACGCCATCGGATCTTGCGAGCTTGTCGCCGAGCGGCTCCGCCGCCCGCTGGCCGGTGGTGGTGCCCTCCGGCGCGACGGTGCCCCGCGGCGGCACCGATTGCATCGGCGCGCAATCATTGGCGCGCGCAATTGATGGCGGCGCGGTTCGGGCCGGCGGCGTCGCCGGCGAAGGTGGAGATTGCGCGCCCGCGACGCCGGACGCAGCCGTCAGCACGCATGAGAGAAAGAGCGTGTGTTTGATCTGCATGCAGGGAAAACGGCCCGCATGCGCCGGGGTTCCCTGAAAAAATCGGAAACCTCAGGATTTGCGGTAGCGGATTAGCGAGAAATGCCCCATCGGCGGCATCGGCCGGCGCTCGGTCAGGCTGACGCCGCCGTGTTTTGCCGCCCAATCGGCCAGGCGCGCCCATGGAAATTCTGGCCGCCAGCCGAGCCGCCGTGCCAGCGGCGCGAACGCCAGTTCGAAGATGCGGCGCGGGCCGCTCTCGGCGCCGATGTGATTGACCAGAATGAGTTCCCCGCCGGGTTTCAGCACGCGGATGAAATCGTCGAGGGTGGCTTCCGGATCCGGCACCGCGGTGATGACATATTGCGCCACCACGGCGTCGAAGAACGAATCCGCGAATGCCAGATTCTTGGCGTCCATCACCGCGAGCGTCTCGACGTTGCGAAGACCGAGCGCCCGCACGCGGCTCTGCGCCTTGCGCAGCATCGGTTCGGAGATATCGACGCCGCACAATTTCGTGGTCGGCGAATAATCCGACAGCGACAATCCCGTGCCGACGCCGACATCGAGTATCCGCCCGCCGATCTTGTCGGCTTCCACGATGGTCGATTGGCGGCCGTGGTCAAAAACCTTGCCGAACACCAGATCGTAGACCGGCGCCCAGCGCCCATAAGCCCTTGCGACCCCCGCGCGGTCGATATCTGCAGCCATGCCCCCGCGCCTCGAAATTTTATCCGCGCATTGCCTCGACGAGTGGCTGCGGCCGCGCCGGGCCTTTGGCCGCGGCGCTCTTTGCGGTCGCGCTTTGGATGAACCCGCCGCCGAGCACGCGCGCCTGCCCTGAGGGTGCATCGTAGAACACGCAGGCCTGTCCCGGGGACACGCCCTCTTCGCCCGCGACCAGTTCGACTTCATATCCGCCATCGGCCGCGCGCAGCCACGCCGGCTGCGGCGCGCGGGTCGATCGCACCCGCACGAAAATCTCGAGACCCTCGCCGACCGCGCGATCGAGCGCGCCGTCACCGATCCAGTTGACATCGCGCAGCACGATGCGATCCATCCGCAAGGCCTCGCGCGGGCCGACCACGACGCGGCGGCTGGCTGCCTCCAGCCGCACCACATAGAGCGGCGCGCTTGCAGCGATGCCCAATCCCCGCCGCTGGCCGACGGTGAAATGAACAATGCCCTGATGCCGGCCGATGGTATGGCCATCGAGGTCGACGATATCGCCGGGCTCGATGGCGTTCGGCCTCAACCGGCCGATGATGTCGGTGTAGCGCCCGGTGGGCACGAAGCAGATGTCCTGGCTGTCCTGCTTGTCCGCGACCGCCAATCCGAAGCGCCGCGCCAGTTCGCGCGTCTGCTGCTTGCTCATGTCGCCCAATGGAAAGCGCAGATAATCGAGTTGCTCGCGCGTGGTCGCAAACAGGAAATAGCTCTGGTCGCGATCGGCGTCGGCGGCACAGGTCAGCGCGCGGGTGCCGTCGCCCATGCGGTGGGAAGCGACATAATGCCCGGTGGCGAGCACGGAGGCGCCAAGCTCGCGCGCGGTTGCCAGCAAATCGCGAAACTTGATCGAGCGGTTGCATTCGATGCAAGGCACCGGCGTCTCGCCGGAGACGTAGCTGGCGGCGAAATTGTCGATCACCGATTCACGAAAACGGTTTTCGTAGTCCAGCACGTAATGCGGAATGCCGAGCCGGTCGGCGACGTTGCGGGCGTCGTGGATATCCTGCCCGGCGCAGCAGGCGCCCTTGCGATGGGTTGCCGCGCCATGATCGTAAAGCTGCAGCGTGATGCCGACGACGTCGTAACCCTCGGACTTCAGCAGCGCGGCGGTCACCGAGGAATCGACGCCACCGGACATGGCGACGACAACCCTGGTGTCCTGCGGACGGCCTTCGATATCCAGACTGTTGAGCATGGTTACGGTCATCAATGCGATCGCGGTGACGTCAAACGCTTCGCGGTCAGGAAGCCATTTTGAGATTAGAAAGCCACTCCGAGCCTAGAAAGCCTTGGAGCGGTTCCGAAAAAAGCCAATCCGCCTTATCGGAAACGGCTGAAAAGCTAGTCTCTAATATAGGCCGTATTCCCGGGAGGCAATCACGCCAACCACTTTTGCATGCGGCAGACGGCAAATCTTGCCGCCGGGCAGAAAAGGGGATCGCCACGACGGCTCTGTGGTATCCCGCACGCACTTATAAGCCATTGAAATACATTGATATTTTTTATGGCTAGGGGTGGCCCGGTCCTTGCTGATCTCAGTTCCAGTTTCATTGCAAGAGGCCGCCCCGTGCATAGCGTCACGTCAGAAGCAGTCACAAGCGTGTCTTTTCAGACCGCGCCGCCGAAGCCCACGCGGTCCGACCAATCGTCCGGAAACGATCATTTCGGGACCCTGATCGACAGCAGCACCGACACCGGCAATGACCGCGCGGCCTCGACCGCCCAGCAGCCATCCGCGTCGCAGCGCCGCTCCGACGATGCTTCGGCAACCGCCGCGGACCACGCACGATCGCGTGACGCCACGGCTGCCGACCAGGCAGCACCGAAGAATTCCGACGATCGCGACGCCACCGCCAAACAGCTCTCCGATACCAACGCCGACAGCAATGCCGATGCTGATGCGCTCCAGCGCCCCACGGCGAAGTCCAGCGGCTTGAAAGCCGGCGTCCTGAAAGCCAGCGCCCCGCAATCAGCTGAAAAGTCCTCTTCCGGGCAAACTTCTGCAGCCGATGCTGCAACGGTTGCTGCCGTCCCGGCGCAGCCGGGCGAACCGTCCGTGACGACGCCGAACGCGGTCGCCGTTGTGATCCCCGTCCCCATCGCGCTGGTGGATATTCCCGCGGCAACGCCTTCGGCCGGCAATGCCACGGCGCCGCTTGCGATTGCGGCGGCGGCAATTGCTGCCAGTTCGTCGGCCACAGCCGGATCGGCTGCAACGTCAGCACAGGTCAAGTTCGATGCGGGCGCAGCAGTCGACGCGGCCGCACCGGCAGTCGCTATCGCATCGGCAGCCGCTATCCCAACCGCCTCGGATGCGGCCGCGACCGCAAAGATCGCAGTTCAAGCGGCGGCAACCGTGGCGGCAGCCGCGCCCGTGAAGCAACAGGCAACGCAGACCGTTGCAGCCGCGGTAACCGATGTGGCCTTGGCGACGGCTGTCGCCGCGACGGCACCCGTTGCACCGAGAACCACGCCCCTCAAGGCGCCAGTCGCGACGCCAAGCAAGACCGCGGCATCGAGCGCCCCGGATATCGCGCCGGGCACGCCCGATCCGTCCGCATCGACCACGCCGGCCGAGGCGGCTCACAACGATGTCGCGCCGCCACCGGCCGTCGCAGCCAGGCCGGAGACCCGAAATGGCGTGGCTGACGCGGCGAAGGCTGATCCTTCCGCCGCCTCTTCATCGACGCCGGCAGCCACCGCGGCGCCCCATGAGCATTCGCCGATCATCGCGACAGCGCCCGCGCCGACCGATGCATCCGACGCAGCCGTGCAGGCGACCGGAACGATCCAGCCGCAACTCCCCGCCGTGGCGGCTCCCGCCGCTCTCGTCGGACCATTGAGTGTCACGCCGGCCACGAATGCGGCCGTGCCATGGAGCGGGCTCGCGCTCGAGATCGCGGTATCGGCACGAAGCGGCAAGAGCCGTTTCGACATCCGGCTCGATCCGGCCGATCTCGGCCGCATCGACGTTCGCATCGACGTCGATCGCAACGGCCAGGTCACCTCGCATTTGACGGTCGAAAAACCGGAAACGCTGTCGATGTTGCGCCAGGATGCACCCCAGCTGCAGCGCCAGCTCGATGAAGCCGGCTTCAAGACCGGCAATGGCGGCCTGCAGTTCAGCCTGCGCGACCAGTCTTCTTCCGGACAGGACAACGGCAACGAAACCGGTCGCAACGCGCAGCGGCTGGTCATCAGCGACGAAGACACAGTCCCCGCGGCGGTTGCGGGACGAACATATGGCCGCATGCTCGGATCGAGCAGCGGCGTGGACATCAGGGTCTGAGGAGACGAACATGACAGCAGCAGCAGGCGTGGCCAGCCAGGTCGTTTCGGGGACGACACCGCTACCGACCTCATCATCCGGGTCCTCGGGGTCTTTGAATTCGACCACCGGCTCGACGCTTGCCGGAAACTTTCAAACATTCCTGACGCTGCTGACAACGCAATTGCAGAACCAGGATCCGCTGTCGCCGCTGGACACCAACCAGTTCACCCAGCAGCTGGTGCAGTTCGCATCCGTGGAGCAGCAGCTCAAGACCAACGATCAGCTGACCACGCTGGTGTCGCTGCAGCAGACCGCGCAATCGACGCAGGCGCTGACTTTCGTCGGCAAGACCGCGGTGGTCGACGGCAGCACCGCGGCCCTGACCAACGCTTCCGCCACCTGGAATCTGGGCGTTCCGACCAATTCCAATGTCACCATCTCCATCGCCAACAGCACCGGGCAAACCGTCTTCACCGGCAACTACGCCGTCAACGCCGGCAGCAATCAAGCCTTTAGCTGGGACGGCAAGGGCAATGACGGCACGCAATGGCCGGATGGCAAGTACACGCTGACGGCTACCGCAGCCGACACCGCGGGCAATGCGGTGGCGGTCTCCACCCAGATACAAGGCGTGGTCGATTCGGTCGATCTCACCCAGTCGCCCCCGTTACTGTCGATCAACGGCCAAACCTACACCGTCAATCAGATCAGGAGCATCGCCGCCAACTAGTGTGGTGGTTCTTCGGATTCGGGACACGGGTCCGCAACACCGCCGGCTCCCGCGATCGAGCCTTCGAATTAATGATTGAGTCACATCCCGCTTCGGCCCGGCGCCTTGAGATGCCGGGACGAAACTCTTGGTAAGCATTTTCAAGGAGATTCGTATTGAAGCCTTGGGCTTAGGCAAATTTTAAGTCGCCGGGCGTAGGTTGTTCCGGTGAGTTCAGGTGGTTGAGAGTTTGTGAGTACGCCATGACAGAACCCCATCGCCCGAGGGTAAAATACGTCATCGGGCCTGACGGTAGTCCGTTAACAATTGCGGATCTGCCCGCGCCCGGGACCAAACGGTGGGTAATTCGCCGTAAGGCCGAAGTCGTTGCCGCGGTCCGCGGCGGCCTGCTCTCCCTTGAGGAGGCTTGCAGCCGCTACACGCTGACCGTCGACGAGTTCCTTTCCTGGCAGTTTTCCATCGATCAGCATGGCCTTGCAGGACTGCGCACCACCCGCATCCAGCAATATCGCCAGTAAGCGCCCCGCCAGAACCGACGGCATTTGACGAAAATCGGCCTCGCTTTGCGAAGCCGATTTTTTTCATGCTGAACTTTCGCCACGGCACTTAACCTTCGTTAACCATATCGAAACCATCCCATAGGCAATAATTGCCCAGTCGGCTCTCGGGGCCGAATCTGAGGGGCGGTTGGTTTGCAGGGTATTGGTGGCTTCCTGAAAGGTCTGGGCGCTTCGCGGTTGATGGCGATGGTCGCGGTGACAACCGCGCTGATCGGTTTCTTCGCGTTTGTCATCATGCGCGTCACGACGCCCCAGATGACCACCCTCTTTACCGACCTCAGCTTCGAGGATTCCTCCGGTATCATCAAGGACCTGGAGCGCCAGGCGATTCCCTTCGAGCTGCGCAACGATGGCGCGGTGATCATGGTGCCGAAGGACAAGGTCACGCGGCTGCGCATGAAGCTTGCCGAGGGCGGCTTGCCCAAGGGCGGCGGGGTCGGCTACGAAATCTTCGACAAATCCGACGCGCTCGGTACCACCAGCTTCGTCCAGAACATTAATCATTTGCGCGCGCTCGAGGGCGAACTTGCCCGCACCATCCGCGCCATCGACCGCATCCAGGCGGCCCGGGTCCATCTGGTGCTGCCGGAGCGGCCGCTGTTTTCGCGCGAGACCCCCGAACCATCGGCCTCGATCGTGGTGCGCGTGCGCGGGTCGCTCGAGCCGCAGCAGATTCGCGCCATCCGCCACGTGGTCGCCTCCGCCGTCAACGGCCTGAAGCCGCAGCGGGTATCGATCGTCGACGAAGCCGGTCAATTGCTCGCTGACGGCGCCAGCGGCGACGATAATGCCATCGGGGACGAGCGCCGGGCCGGATTCGAGAAGCGGATGCGCAATCAGATCGAGGCGATCGTGTCGTCGGTGGTCGGCGCCGGCCGCGCCCGCGTCCAGCTCTCCGCCGATTTCGACTACAACAAGGTTACCCAGACCTCCGACCGCTTCGATCCCGAAGGCCGGGTGCTGCGCTCGAGCCAGACCCGGGAAGAATCCAGCGCGACCGCCGACAATAGCGGTCAGGTCACCGTCAATAATGAATTGCCGGGCAATCAGCGCCAGGACAACGCGACGCCCGCGCGCGACCAGAGCAAGAAAACCGAGGAAACCAACAATTACGAAATTTCCCGCACCACCAAGACCGAAGTGACCGAGGCCGGACGGGTCAACCGCATCTCGGTCGCCGTGCTGGTCGACGGCAGTTATTCCAAGAACGACAAAGGCGAGATGGTCTATCAAGAGCGCGGCAAGGAACAGCTCGATCGCATCGCAGCGCTGGTGCGCTCGGCGATCGGCTTCGATCAGAAGCGCGGCGACCAGGTCGAGGTCGTGAACCTCAAATTCGCCGAAGCGCCGCTGGTGGTCCCGGTCGCCGAGCCGGCCGGCCTGCTCGGCATGCTGCAATTCACCAAGGACGACGTGATGTACGTCATCGAACTCGGCGTCATGATGCTGCTCGGTCTTGTGGTGTTGTTCATGGTGATCCGGCCGCTGGTCAGGCGCATCCTCGCTTCCGAGGAGGTATCCTCGTCCGGCGCAGGCTCGATGTCGGCCCTGACCGACGGCAGCGCCCAGCCCGCAGGCCAGAACCTTATTCCCAGCGTCAACGCCACCGCGCAGATGATCGACGTCGCCCAGGTTCAGGGCCAGGTTCATGCGCAGTCGGTGCATCGCGTCGGCGAACTCGCCGAGCGCAATCCCAACGAAACCGCCAACATTGTTCGTCAATGGCTAACCGAGCCGGCAGCGTGATCTGACATGGCCGTACCGCAAACCACAAACTCCAGCGATATCGCCACCGTCATCGCCAATCTGGCGAGCCGGCAGGGCAATCGCCCGAAGGGCCCGGCGATGAGCGGCCCGAAACGCGCCGCTATCCTGATGCTGGCGCTGGGAGAGCAATATGGCGGCAAGGTCTGGTCGCTGCTCGACGACGACGAGGTGCGCGAACTGTCAATGGTGATGTCGACGCTCGGCACCGTCGAGGCCGAAGTGGTGGAAGACCTGTTGCTCGAATTCGTGTCGCGGATGTCGGCGTCCGGCGCGTTGATGGGCACTTTCGATGCCACCGAACGGCTGCTGCAGCAGTATCTTCCTTCCGAGCGCGTCACCGGCATCATGGACGAAATCCGCGGGCCGGCAGGCCGCAACATGTGGGAGAAACTCTCCAACGTCCAGGAAGAGGTGCTCGCCAACTATCTCAAGAATGAATATCCGCAGACCATCGCCGTGGTGTTGTCGAAGCTGAAGCCCGAGCACGCCGCGCGCGTGCTCGCGATCCTGCCCGAGGACATGGCGCTCGACGTGATCGGCCGGATGCTGCGAATGGAGGCGGTGCAGAAGGAAGTGATCGAGCGCGTCGAGCAGACGCTTCGCGTCGAATTCATGTCGAACCTGTCGCAGACCCGCCGCCGCGACGCCCATGAGGTGATGGCCGAGATCTTCAACAATTTCGACCGCCAGACCGAAACCCGCTTCATCACGTCGCTGGAAGAAGAGAACCGCGAGTCGGCCGAACGCATCAAGGCGCTGATGTTCACCTTCGACGATCTGGTCAAGCTGGACTCGGGGTCGGCGCAGACGCTGATGCGCCACATCGACAAGGACAAGCTCGGCGTCGCGCTAAAGAGCGCCAACGAGGATGTCCGCGGCTTCTTCCTCGGCAACATGTCGTCGCGCGCCGGCAAGATGCTGCTCGACGACATGGCGGCGCTCGGACCGGTACGGTTGCGCGACGTCGACGAGGCCCAGGCGCTGCTGGTCAATCTTGCCAAGGACCTCGCGGCCAAGGGCGAAATCATGCTGACCAAGAACCGCGCCGACGACGAGCTGGTGTACTGATGGCCGCACCCGCAAAATTCCTGTTCGACATGGACTTCTCCGCGCCGGACAAGACGCGCGAGCGGCCCGCCACGCCGTCGGAAATCGCGCAGAAGATCGCTTCCGCCGAGGCCCGCGCCTATCGCGACGGGTTCGATGCCGGGCAGCGCGAGGCCAAGGCTGAAAGCGACCGCCGCACCGCGCTGGCGCTTGAGGAGATCGGGATCGCCATCCAGGGCATCGCGACGCGCTTCTCCGGCATTGAAACCCGGATGGAGACCGAAGCGGTCGACGTCGCGGTCGCGGTGGCGCGCAAGCTGTGCAGCGAGCTGATTGCCTCGGAGCCGCTCGGCGAGATCACCGGATTGGTGAGCGACTGTTTTTCGCATCTGGTCTCGACGCCGCATCTCGTGGTTCGGATCAACGATTCGCTTTACGAGGCCGCACGCGAGCGGATCGAGCGGCTGGCGAAGCAAAGCGGTTTCCAGGGCCGC
>Ga0157369_10007937_pt1 | contig 12205 bp, 15 predicted proteins | sample C25metaG_FD_113461 | JGI IMG/M metagenome (GOLD analysis project Ga0157369, IMG submission 113461) | Corn rhizosphere microbial communities from Kellogg Biological Station, Michigan, USA - C2-5 metaG | ecosystem: Host-associated > Plants > Roots > Rhizosphere > Soil | place: USA: Michigan...
GTTGCCGGGCCCGATGCGACGCGGCTGCAGATCCTGCTGTACACCATCGTGCTGGTCGCGATTGCGGTGTCGCCCTGGCCGCTCGGCTATTTCGACGCGGTCTACGGCATCACCTCGATGGTGCTCGGCGCCGGCATGCTGGTGCTCGCCGTCAACGTGTTTATCAGCCGTGAGCGCAGCCAGTCGCTGCGCGCCACGCGAAAACTGTTTGCTTTCTCGATCCTTTATCTGTTCGGGCTGTTCGCGACGCTCCTCGCCGAGGTCGTCGTGCGCGCCATCGTGCCTTTGGTCGGGTAGGGGGCGCATGGGACGGCTATGGACGACAAGAAAGAGCAAGAAGAAGGAATCGTGCTCACCGAGGCGCAGCTCAAGAGCCGCCGCCAGCGCTCGATCGCCATTGCGCTCGCGCTCGGCGTTCTCGTCCTGCTGTTCTTCGCGGTCACCATCGTCAAGGGGCCCGCGGTTCTGAACCGGCCGTTGTGAGTGAGCGACATGGAAAATCACGCCACCGACAAGCCCTCCAAGCCCGCGCCGCGGTTGACCCGCGATGCGATGGTGGCTGCGATCTGCGGCTTCGTGGTGGTGGCGATGGTCGGCGCCGCCTATGCCGCCGTGCCGTTCTACAACTGGTTCTGCCGCGCCACCGGTTTCAATGGCACCACCCAGGTGGCGACCTCGATACCGAACGCCAAGCCGTTGGCCCGCACCATCGCGATCCGCTTCGATTCCAATGTGGCGGGCGGGCTGCCGTGGAAGTTCGAGCCGGAGAAGACCCAGATCGAGGTCCATATCGGCGAGGTCACCACTGTCTATTACACGGTCACCAATGAGTCGGCCCGCGAGACCACGGGGCAGGCGGCCTACAACGTCGCGCCGCTCACGGTCGGCTCCTATTTCGAGAAGATCAACTGCTTCTGCTTCACCGAGCAGACCATGAAGTCGGGCGAGAAGCGCGAGATGGCGGTCGTCTTCTATGTCGATCCGTCGATCGTCAAGGATCACGACAACGACACGCTGAACACCATCACATTGTCCTACACTTTCTATCCCGTCCGCGACCCGGCCCCGCAGCCGGTGGCGCAGGGCGAGGGCGACAAGCGCCAGGACGATCTTTAACCGCCGGACCGGCCAGGTCCGGGTATGACTTGGGACGAATGGGTGCTGGCTGGAGCGGCACCCTCGAAGGAGAGAGCGACAATGGCTGAGGCGCACGCCAAGCATCACGACTACCATCTGGTCGATCCGAGCCCGTGGCCGGTGGTCGGCTCGATCTCGGCTTTCATCATGGCCGTCGGCGCCATCACCTGGATGCACCATATGACCTCCGCCGCGCCGATTATTTTCGGCGTCGGCGCCATCGGCGTGCTCTACACCATGGCGGCCTGGTGGGGCGACGTCATCAACGAGGCCGAGCACAGGGGCGACCACACCCGCGTGGTGCAGATCAGCCACCGCTACGGCATGATCCTGTTCATCGCCTCCGAGGTGATGTTCTTCGTCGCCTGGTTCTGGGCCTTCTTCAACTCGGCGCTGTTCCCGGCCGACGCCGTCCACGCCACCCGCGACGCCGTGTTCGGCTGCGGCGCCGGCACCGCGATGGGCGCGTGCTCGGTGCCCGGCACCTGGCCGCCGAAGGGCATCGAGGCGTTCGATCCCTGGCACCTGCCGCTGCTCAACACGCTGATCCTGCTCACCTCGGGCACCACGGTGACCTGGGCGCACCACGCGCTGCTGGAAGGCGATCGCAAGGGCCTGAAATACGGCCTGATCCTGACCGTGCTGCTCGGGGCCAGCTTCACCTGCGTGCAGGCCTATGAATACGCCCACGCCGCCTTTGGCTTCTCCGGCAACGTCTACGGCGCGACCTTCTTCATGGCGACCGGCTTCCACGGCTTCCATGTCTTGATCGGAACCATCTTCCTGATCGTCTGCCTGATCCGCGCCTATCGCGGCCACTTCACCCCGACCCATCACCTCGGCTTCGAATTCGCCGCCTGGTACTGGCATTTCGTCGACGTGGTGTGGCTGTTCCTGTTCATCTGCATCTACGTCTGGGGCACCGGCGGCGGCCGCATCGGCGTCATCGCCGAGTAGGTGTTCAGAACATCTTGATCGCAAAGGGCGGCCCTCGGGCCGCCCTTTCTGCTTATGCGGCCTTCCTCTCTGATGAATGCGGCGGTAAACAGGCCCCATGTCAGATGAGAAGTTGCCGACGGTCACGGAAAGCGCGCTGCGGGGCCTTGCGTGCAGATGCCCGCGTTGCGGCAAGGGGAAGCTTTACACCGGCTTCCTTAACCTGCGGCCAGCCTGCGAGGCCTGCGGGCTCGATTATGCCTTCATCGATTCCGGCGACGGCCCGGCCGTGTTCGTCATCATGATCGCGGGCGCGATCGTGGTCACGGCGGCGCTGATCACCGAGGTCAAATACCAGCCGCCGTTCTGGGTGCATGCCGCGCTGTGGCTGCCGCTGACGCTTGCGGTCACGCTGTGGCCGCTGCGCGCGGTCAAATCGCTCCTGATCGCGCTGCAATTCCATCACAAGGCCGCCGAAGGCCGGGTAGTGCCGCCGACTTGAAGTTCCTACAGAGATCGCGGCGAGCTCATACAGGAACTTCAAATCGATAAGCGGCACTACAACAGATATTTGCTAGTGCCCGCTTGCTTTCCGAAGTTCGTGATAGGTGAATGCTGCAATGGAAGACGAACTTCGGAAGGTGGGCACTGGTCGAGCGCTTGCCGAAATGAGCGAGATGGCGGCCAGGCGGAGCCTCGGCTTCGGTATCTTCACACTGGTGATGGTCGCGCTCTTCATCGGCCTTGGCGTTTGGCAATTGCAGCGCCGCGTCGAGAAACACGCGCTGATCGCAACCCTCGACGCGCGGCTCGCGACAGCTCCGGTGCCGCTGCCGCCGCAGGCGGAATGGCGCAAGCTCACGCCCAAAGATGACGAGTTCAGGCGCGTCAGCTTCACCGCGACCTATGAGACGCGGCTGGACGCGATGGTCTATAGCTCGGGCTCGGCGATCCGCGCCGATATTTCAGGTCCCGGCACCTGGGCTTTCATCCCTGCGCGGCTGCCGAGCGGTGAGACGATCGCGATCAATGCCGGCTTCGTGCCCAACACGATGCAGGACCGCAACGTGCAGGACCGCGCGGTGGCGCGCCTGATCACCGGCAAGCCGGTCGAGATGACCGGCTATATCCGTTTTCCCGAGAAGGCCGGCATCTTCACGCCCAATGTCGAGCAATCCAAGCGGCTATGGTTCGCCCGCGATCATGTGGCGATGGCAGAGGCGTTCGGCTGGAACAAGGTCGCGCCGTTCTACATCGATCTGGAATCGCCGGTGCCGCCGAGCGGCATCCCCAAGCCGGGTCCGCTGCAAGTGCAACTGCGCGACGAGCACATGCAATACGCCATCACCTGGTTCACGCTGGCCTTCGCGGTCGTGATCGCATTCGGCGTGTGGTGGCGGCGAAAGACGTAGTAATGGCCGGCAGACAATCCACGGTCGGGCTCATTGTCGTCGACGTGCAGCGCGCCTTCGACGAATGGGAGGCCGCGGGCAAGCAGCGCAACAATCCGGACGCGGTGGCGCGGATCGCCGATCTGCTCGACGCGTTTCGAACGCAGCGAGCGCCGATCTTCCATATTCGCCACGAAGGCACGAAGGCGAACTCGTCATTCCTGCCCGGCAGCACAGGCTTTGCCGTCAAAGAAGAGGCGCGCGAACTCGACGGCGAGCCCGTGATCGTCAAGCGCGTCAACAGCGCCTTCATCGGCACCGATCTGGAAAGCCGCCTGCACCGGGCCGGCATCGACACGCTCGTGATCTGCGGCGCCACCACCAATCATTGCGTGGAGACCACGACGCGGATGGCCGGCAATCTCGGCTTCGACACGCGCCTCGTGCGCGATGCGACCTGGACGTTCGACCGCGCCGGCCCCGATGGCGAGGCGCATTCGGCCGAAGCCATTCACGCCATGACGCTGTCCAACCTCAACGGCGAGTTCGCGCGTATCGTGACCGCGGCGGAGGCGATCGCTTCGCTGAAAGAGGTGTGAGGAGTTGTAGCCCGGATGAGCGCAAGCGATATCCGGGGCGCGCGCGTCTCCCGCATGTCGCTTTGCTCATGCGGGCTACTTGCTCTTAGTAGCAGCGCGTGACGTTGACGGTGTGCGCTTCGCCGTTGGTGCCCGGCACCGTGACGCCTTCGTTGGAGCAGCTCGGCACGTAGGGCCGGTCGGACGGCGCGACCTGCGGCGGCAGCCGATGCGCCCAGTCCCAGGGAACGTCGTACGTGTAGGTGTAGTGCACGTCGTTCGAAGCGGGCGGCGTGACATTCACCGGGGCCTGGTCATAGGCGGAGTCGGTGTCGCCCGGCCAAACGACAGGACCGAACGGACCGTGATGCCGGAAACCGTGCACGAACGGGCGATGGCCGATCGCATGCGGCGCGGTCATTCCGCCGCGCGAGCCGGTCATCCTTGCGGAGGCTTCGCTGGTGGCAAGCATCAGCGCAACGGCGCTGAGAGAAGCGATCAACGCGGTATTTTTTCTGAAACTCATGGCACGCACCATCTGTTGGCAGCCGCTTTCGCAGCCCAACAAAGGCTTAGGCCGTGCCCCTCGTGCCCGCAAATACGTCCTTAACGATTGGTTAAATCGTAAGCTTAATAGGGGCGACTTTCCGAGATCGCGCGCCTCTGCGTAGAACGTTTTGCTATTTGTTGCCAAGAGCGGCTGCGATCGCCTCCAACACGCGAAGCGCATCGACGGTTCCGTCCGCCTCGCCCTTCTCGAAATCCTGCTCGGCGACGGCCATCGTGTTGGTGACATGCGCAAGACACAGCACGCGACGTTTCGCGGCGCGCGCGAAGGTGTACAGCGCGGCAGCTTCCATCTCGACCGCGAGGATGCCCTTTGCACGCGCGGCCTCGATCGCGGCCTCTGTCTCCCGAAACGGCGCATCGGTGGTCCAGCTCGCGCCGACATGCGCCGCGATGGCCTTGTCCCTCAGCGCGCCGATGGCGGCGTCAACGAGCCCGGCATCGGCTTCCGCAAACGAAGCCGGCGCGGCGTAGTGATAGCTCGTTCCCTCATCGCGGAGCGCACGATCGATCACGACGAAATAGGGCGGGTTGCCCTTTGCCGTGATCTGGCCGGCCGACGTCACGCTGATCAGGAGCCGGCAGCCCAGCGCAAACAGCTCTTCGGCAACCAGCACGGCAAAGGGGGCGCCCACCGCGCAGCCGATGATCCCGGCGCGCTCGCCTGCCAACGCAAATTCATGGAGCTCGGTGTGATAGCAGGGCCAGCTTTCGCTGAGCCTGGCCCGTCCTGATTTCCTCAGGTGCCGCACGATGTCTCCATCGGGATCGAGAATGCACACGGAAGGAACGGGAGCTTCCGACAATCTCTTCTGCCGGCGCGCTTCGCGGAGCAGTGCCGCCGCCTCGAACACCGATGGCGCATCCGGATCCTTGTTATCGAGAATGGGGGCAGAGGACATCGAAACTCCTGGCGGGTATTTTCAAAGGCGTCAACGAAGATAGCAGCGCTGTGTCTGAAGCTGATTTGCCCGAGACGGGCAAATCAGTTGCGAGTGAGCGAGACAGTTGCGGGCCTGAGTGCGCAACAGGCGGCCAAAACCGCCTGCGCCAAAACGCTATTTTTCACCCGATGGCTCAATGCGATGGGCCTGTTCAAGCCCAGGCGTGAAAATATTTCGCTTTTCCAGAAGATAAAATCAGATGTATGGTCCGCGCATCCCGCCGCCACAAGAGGGGCGTATCGCGATCGTCACGGACGTCGGCAGCGGGATGCGGTGGACGCGAAGGCGGCGTGAGACGAACGCGGGCCTTTCGCGGACGGCTAAATCGTGTGGTCCTGATCCCCCGACGCTGGGATCAACCCTTAGGGTCAAGAGCCTTGGGGGGGACGGTGGCTAAAAGGCCCGGTACACCGGGGAGAGCACGAAGATAGGCCGTTAAAACCATTGCGCGGGGAAGGCCGGAATGTTTCGGCGGACCTGTGGTGACTTAACGCGTGTGCTTTCTACCCTCGCACGCGCGGCTACGGGTGCGCAAAACACCCGGCCTTCCCTGCGCCCTTGTTTTCTGAGGGGGCATGCATTGATGCAAAACTCGGGCAGATCGCGCCGCGGGGATGCGAAGTCATGCTCGCGTCGTCATTGCGAGGAGCGCAAGCGACGAAGCAATCCAGACCATTACCGCGGAGCCAGCCTAGATTGCTTCGCTCCGCTCGCAATGACGAGGGCGTGATGGATGGCGACGCCCCGTTTTAGTCCCACACCCCGTTTCCCCCCGTCACAAAACCCATTATGGTGGCCGGCCGATCCGGTTCGGGCGTGACGGATCATTCATGAAAATCAAAGGCTTAAGTGGAGCTTGAGCCTTTGGAGGGTGCTTTGACGCGGTATATTTCGACGAGAGGCGAGGCCCCCGTTTTGGGCTTCTGCGATGTGATGCTGACCGGGCTTGCCCGGGATGGCGGCCTCTACGTGCCCGAAACCTGGCCGCAGCTCTCTGGCGATGAAATCGCCGCGTTCTTTGGCCGGCCCTATTGGGAGGTCGCGGTCGACATCGTGAAGCCATTCGCCGGCGGCGAGATTTCCGATGCCGAGCTCGGCCGCATGGCCAATGAGGCCTATGCCACCTTCCGCCATCCTGCGGTGGTGCCGCTCGACCAGATCGGCCCGCAACAATTTCTGCTCGAGCTGTTTCATGGCCCGACGCTCGCCTTCAAGGACGTGGCGATGCAGCTCATCTCGCGGCTGATGGATCACGTGCTGGCGGGGCGCGGCCGGCGCACCACCATCGTGGTCGCGACCTCCGGCGACACCGGAGGCGCTGCGGTCGACGCGTTCGCAAATCTCGAGAATGTCGATCTCGTGGTGCTGTTCCCGAACGGTCGCATCTCGCCGGTGCAACGGCGGATGATGACCACGACGGGCGCTTCCAACATCCATGCGCTCGCGGTCGAAGGCACCTTCGACGACTGCCAGGCGATCGTGAAAGGCATGTTCAATCATCACCGCTTCCGTGACCAGGTGGCGTTATCGGGCGTCAACTCGATCAACTGGGCGCGCATCGTGGCCCAGGTGGTCTATTACTTCACGTCCGCGGTCGCGCTTGGCGCGCCTGCGCGCGTCGTCGACTTCACGGTGCCGACGGGCAATTTCGGCGACATATTCGCCGGCTATGTCGCCAAGCGCATGGGGCTGCCGATCCGCACGTTGCGGATTGCCGCCAACGTCAACGACATCCTGCCGCGGACCCTGAAGAACGGCATCTACGAGGTGCGCGAGGTGCATGCGACCACCTCGCCCTCGATGGACATCCAGATCTCCTCGAATTTCGAGCGGCTGTTGTTCGAGGCGGGCGGCCGCGACGCGGCTGCCGTGCGGCGGCTGATGGAATCGCTGAAGCAATCCGGGCGCTTCTCGCTGCCGGCGGCGATGCTCGCCAAGATCCGCGAGGAATTCGATGCCGGCCGCGCCGACGAGGACGAAACCTCGGCCGCGATCCGCGCCGCCTGGCGCGAGGCCGGTGATCTCGTCGATCCCCACACCGCGGTTGCGCTGGCCGTTGCCGATCGCGACAATGCCGATTCGAAGATACCCAACATCGTGCTGTCGACGGCGCATGCGGCCAAATTCCCCGATGCCGTGGAAGCGGCTTGCGGCGTCAGGCCGCATTTGCCGCCGTGGCTCGACGGGCTGATGAGTAGGCCGGAACAGGTCAAGGTCATCAGGAACGACCAGGCCGAGGTCGAAAAATTCGTGCTGTCAGTCAGCCGCGCGGCCAAGCAAGGAGTAGCCGGATGAGCGTTGAAGTCACCAAGCTCGATACCGGCTTGACCGTTGTCACCGACACCATGCCGCATCTGGAGACCGCGGCGCTCGGCGTCTGGGCCGGCGTCGGCGGCCGCGACGAGAAGCCGAACGAGCACGGCATCTCGCATCTTCTGGAACACATGGCGTTCAAGGGCACGACACGGCGCTCCTCGCGCGAGATCGTGGAGGAGATCGAGGCGGTCGGGGGCGATCTCAATGCCGGCACATCGACCGAGACCACGGCCTATTATGCGCGGGTGTTGAAGGCCGACGTGCCGCTTGCGCTCGACGTGCTTTCCGACATTCTCGCCAATCCCGCCTTCGAGCCCGACGAGCTCGAGCGTGAAAAGAACGTGATCGTGCAGGAGATCGGCGCGGCGCAGGATACGCCCGACGACGTCGTGTTCGAGCACCTGAACGAGCTCTGCTATCCCGACCAGCCGATGGGCCGCTCCCTGCTCGGCACCGCGAAGACGCTGAAGGGGTTTGATCGCGAGATGCTGCGGGGCTATCTTTCGACCCATTATCGCGGGCCCGACATGGTGGTGGCCGCCGCCGGCGCCGTCAATCATGCCCAGGTGGTCGCGGAAGTCGCCGAGCGTTTCAAGAGCTTCAACGGTGCGCCGGCGCCGAAGCCGCAAGGAGCGATGTTCGGCAAGGGCGGCTCGCGCGTGGTGCATCGCGAGCTGGAGCAGGCGCATCTGACGCTGGCGCTGGAAGGCGTGCCGCAGTCGGATCTGTCGCTGTTCTCGCTCCAGGTTTTCACCAACATCCTCGGCGGCGGCATGTCATCGCGCCTGTTCCAGGAAGTGCGGGAAAAGCGCGGGCTCTGCTACTCGATCTACAGCTTCCACGCGCCCTATACCGACACCGGCTTCTTCGGCCTCTACACTGGAACCGACCCGGCCGACGCGCCGGAGATGATGGAAGTCGTGGTCGACGTCATCAATGATTCCGTCGAGACACTGATGGATGCGGAAGTGGCGCGCGCGAAGGCGCAGATGAAGGCGGGGCTGCTGATGGCGCTGGAAAGCTGCTCCTCGCGTGCCGAGCAGCTGGCGCGGCACATCCTGGCCTATGGGCGGCCGCAGACCGTGGAGGAGCTGGTGGCGAGGATCGACGCGGTCAGCGTCGAATCGACGCGAGACGCCGCACGCGCGCTTCTGGCGCGCAGCCGGCCCGCGGTGGTCGCGCTCGGCAGCGGCCGTGGGCTCGATACGGCGGTTTCCTTCGCCGAAGGTTTGACGACGTCGAGGGCGAAAGCGCGGCTGCATTAGCGCGGGAGATTTGCTAAGCTCGCGCATCGGGGAGCATCACTCATGGCCCTGTTTCGTTTGCCGTCCGGCGGTCAACCCGCGCTAGCCCCGCGGGGCAACGGCTTGTTGTTGCGCGCGCCGCAGATGGCGGATTTCTTGCAATGGGCCAATTTGCGCGAATACAGCCGCGAATATCTGACACCGTGGGAGCCGATCTGGCCGTCCGACGACCTGACCCGTTCCGGCTTTCGCCGCCGCTTGCGGCGTCATGCCGAAGACATCGCGGCCGACCGCTCCTATCCGTTCCTGATCTTTCGCGAGCTCGACGGCGCGCTGCTCGGCGGCATCACGCTCGCCAATGTGCGCCGCGGCATCGTGCAGGCCGGCACCATCGGCTACTGGATCGGCCAGCCCTTCGCGCATCGGGGCTGCATGACCGCGGCCTTGCGCGTGCTGCTGCCGACCCTGTTCGGCGAGCTCAACCTGCATCGTGTCGAGGCCGCCTGCATCCCCTCGAACTCACCCTCGATCAGGGTGCTCGAGAAATGCGGTTTCAGCCGCGAAGGCCTGGCGCGCCGCTATCTCTGCATCAACGGCATCTGGCAGGACCACCTTCTGTTCGGTCTGCTGCACGAGGATTTTCGCGGTTGAAAACTCCACTATCGTATGAAAAGCGGTGCCTTGGGGCCGCCGTGATCGGATTGTTATAACCCCGCTTTGGGGGAATGGAGACGGCCTCCAGGGTCTTTGAATGGGACAGAAATCTTCGATTCTTATCGCGCGCCTTGCCGCGCTTTCGCTTCTCGCCGCTTGCAGCGCGCATATTGTGCCTGCGTCGGCGCAGTCGCTCACCGACAAGCTCAAGGGCCTGTTCGGCGGCGGTGACAGCAAGCCGCAGGAGCAGCAGGCGCCGCAGGCCAATCCGGACGAGCCGCGGGCCACCAGCGACTGCCCGCAGGTCGCGATTCGCGCCGGCGCCTCGACCTTTGCGGTCGCCGCACCCGGCAAGCAGGCGATCGGCAACGATGTGCGCTACCAGATCACCATCACCAAGACGGCGCGCGACTGCACCAGGACGGGCGGTGACATCACCGCGCGCATCGGCATCCAGGGCAGAGTCATCGTGGGGCCGGCCGGCGCGCCGGCCTCCGTCGAAGTGCCGCTGCGCATGGCGGTGGTGCAGGGCGGCGTCGGTGAAAAAGTGATCACCACCAAGGCATACCGCACCACGGTGAACATCGGCGAGGACGAGAGCGTGCCGTTCAGCTTCGTCGCCGACGATCTGGTCTATCCGGCGCCGGCGGCCGCGGTTGCCGACAACTACATCTTCTATGTCGGCTTCGACCCGCAGCTCGTGACATCCGAAAAGCCGAAACCGGTGCGGAGGAAGAGGTAGAATAATCGCCACCCTCTCCTGGAGGGGGAGGCATAGGCCGCCTTCGGCGGCCGTCACTTTGAGAACGCCGAAGCGAAGCTTCGGCTATGGCGAATGAAATTCGCGGCTGGGTGGGGTGACAGTCTCTCCTCATCGAATAGTGCGCGAGCGGAGAGATCACCCCACCCCGTCACGCATTTCGCTGTGCTCATGCGCGCCGACCCTCCCCCTCCAGGGCAGGGTGAAAGAAGGAGTACGCTGCGCGGCTTGCGATTCGCTGCCCCGTCACCATGTGAAAGCAATACTCAAAACAAAACCGCCGCGATTTCTCGCGGCGGCATTTTTCAGAAGCGAATTGATTTGGCTCAGTTGAGCTTTTGCCGGACTTCCGCAATGCCCTTGGCAAGCAGGTCGTCGGCGAGCGAACCCTTCACCGATTGCGACAGGATGGTGGAAGCCGCTCGCACCGCGGCGTCTGCCGCGGCTGCGCGGACGTCGGCCAGCGCCTGGGCCTCGGCGAGCGCGATCTTGCCCTCCGCGGTCTTGGTGCGACGGGCGACGAAGTCCTCCATTTTGGCCTTGGCTTCACGGGCAATACGCTCGGCCTCGGCATTGGCGCTGGCGATGATGTCCGCCGCCTCGCGCTCGGCGCTGGCGCGCCGCGTCTTGTACTCGGCGAGCACCTTGGCCGCCTCTTCCTTGAGTCGGCTGGCGTCCTCGAGCTCGGCCCTGATGCGCTCGGCGCGATGGTCGAGTGCCGTCAGCACCGTGCGGTGGGCGCCTACCCACGCCGACACGATCACCAGGATGATGAACGCGACCGCTACCCAGGTCTCCGGATCTTCAAACATCGAATTATCCCTTCAAGGACGCATCGACGGCAGTAGCCACCGCATTGCTGTCGGGGGCTGCGCCGGTGAGCCGCTGCACGATGGCGCCGGCGGCGTCCGCGGCGATGCCACGAACGTTGCTCATCGCGGTCGCGCGGGTGGCGGCGATGGTCTTCTCCGATTCAGCGAGCTTGACCGCGAGCTTGTCTTCCAGCGTCTTGCGCTCCGCTTCGGAAGCCGCATTGAGCTTCTCGCGGTTCGCGCTGCTGATCGCCTGTGCCTTGGAACGGGCCGAGGCCAGCTCGCTTTCATAGGCCTTCAGCGCGGCTTCGGACTCGTCCTTCAGCTTCTGCGCCTGGGACAGATCGCCCTCGATCTTGTTCTGCCGCGCATCGATCACCGCCCCGACGCGCGGAAGCGCGATGCGGGAGACGATGATGTAGAGCGCGACAAAGAAGACGACCAGCGATACCAGCTGCGAGGGGAAGGTGGACGCATCGAACGGCGGAAACACCGCACTGTGCTGACCGCCTTCCGCCTGGGTGTGGGCGCCGGTGCCTTTTGCTTGGCCATGACTTTCAGCCATGGAGTTCTCCTGTTGCTGTCATTCGCGCCGCGCGCGGGCGGCGTGAGACGATGCCGCTCAGAAAACGAACAGCAGGAGCAGCGCGATCAGCAGCGAGAAGATGCCGAGCGCTTCGGTCAGCGCGAAGCCGAAGATCAGGTTGCCGAACTGGCCCGAGGCTGCGGACGGATTGCGCACCGCGGCGGCGAGATAGTTGCCGAAGATGACGCCCACGCCGACGCCCGCACCGCCCATGCCGATGCACGCGATGCCCGCGCCGATAAGTTTAGCTGCTGCCGGTTCCATTTTTTGCTCCTTGAGA
>Ga0157369_10007938_pt1 | contig 12205 bp, 13 predicted proteins | sample C25metaG_FD_113461 | JGI IMG/M metagenome (GOLD analysis project Ga0157369, IMG submission 113461) | Corn rhizosphere microbial communities from Kellogg Biological Station, Michigan, USA - C2-5 metaG | ecosystem: Host-associated > Plants > Roots > Rhizosphere > Soil | place: USA: Michigan...
GTACGCCTTGCGCTCGTTGCGGTCGGACCGCAGGATGGCGCGCATGACGACCCAGAAGATGATGCCGACGACCACGGTGGGCAGCAGCGACCAGAGCGCGTTGAGCCAGTAGTCTTCGATCACCCGTCAATCGTACCGCCCTTCGACAGGCTCAGAGACCGGAGAGCCGGCTCAGGGACCGGAACGACGTGGTGGCGCGATCCCGAACGGGCGCGCAGCCGGCTCAGGAGCCTCCGGCGAGAGCGCCCCACAGACCGCTGACGACGAGGTACAGGCCGATGCCGCCGACCACGATCCAGATCGTGATGCGCGCCGTCGTCGGCCCCTGCTTCTTCGGGTCCTGGTGGTCGCCGGGGTCCATCATGCTCATCGTCGCGCCTGACTGTCGGTGGTCGTGCTGCCGGGTGGCAGCTACTTGACCAGGGGGAAGAGGATCGTCTCGCGGATGCCGAGACCGGTCAGCGCCATGAGGAGACGGTCGATGCCCATCCCCATGCCGCCGGACGGCGGCATCCCGAACTCGAGCGCCCGCAGGAACTCCTCGTCGAGACGCATGGCCTCGACGTCGCCCTGCGCCGCGAGCTTCGCCTGCTCGATGAAGCGTTCGCGCTGCACGACCGGGTCGACGAGTTCGGAGTAGCCGGTGGCGAGCTCGAAGCCGCGGACGTAGAGGTCCCACTTCTCGACGGCGCCCTCGATCGAGCGGTGGGCGCGCACGAGCGGGCTCGTGTCGACGGGGAAGTCCATGACGAAGGTCGGGCGCTCGAGGCCACCCTTGACGAAGTGCTCCCACAGCTCCTCGACGTACTTGCCGTGGATGGGGTGCGGGACCTCGACGCCTTCACGCTCGGCGAGCGCCTTGAGTTCCTCGATCGGCGTCTGCGGAGTGATCTCGACACCCGCCGCGGCCGACAGGCTCTCGAACATCGAGATGCGGTCCCACTCGCCACCGAGGTCGAACTGCGTGCCGTCGGCCCAGGTGACGACGTGGCTCCCGCTCGTCGCGAGCGCGGCGTTCTGGATGAGGGTCTGCGTGAGGTCGGCCATGGTGCCGTAGTCGCCGTAGGCCTCGTACGCCTCGAGCATGGCGAACTCGGGGCTGTGCGTGGAGTCGGCGCCCTCGTTGCGGAAGTTGCGGTTGATCTCGTAGACGTGGTCGATGCCACCGACGACGGCGCGCTTCAAGTACAGTTCGGGCGCGATGCGCAGGTAGAGCTCGGTGTCGAACGCGTTCGAGTGGGTGACGAACGGGCGGGCCGAGGCTCCACCGTGCATGACCTGGAGCATGGGCGTCTCGACCTCGACGAAGTCGCGCTCCGTGAAGGTCTGGCGGAGGCTCGCGACCGTCTTGGCCCGGTCGAGCACGTTCTTGCGCGCCTGGTCGCGGGCGATGAGGTCGAGGTACCGGCTCCGGACCCTCGTCTCCTCGTTGAGCTCGTTGTGGAGGTTCGGCAGGGGCAGGATCGCCTTCGCCGCGATGGTCCACTCGGCCACCATGATCGACAGTTCGCCGCGGCGGCTGGAGATGACCTCGCCGGAGACGAAGACGTGGTCGCCGAGGTCGACGAGCTCCTTCCAGGCCGCGAGCTGTTCGTCGCCGACGCTGGCGAGGCTCACCATCGCCTGGATGCGGCTGCCGTCGCCCGACTGGAGGCTGGCGAAGCAGAGCTTGCCGGTGTTGCGCAGGTGCACGACGCGGCCCGCGACGCCGACCGTGACGCCGGTGGCCTCATCGGGCTGGAGCTCACCGAAGCGGGCGCGCACCGCCGGGATCGTGTCGGTGATGGGGAGGGTGACGGGGTAGGCGCCACCGGCACCCGACGTCGCCTCGTCGATGAGGCGCTGGCGCTTCGCGAGCCGGACGGCCTTCTGCTCGGAGAGCTCTGCTTGCTCTGCTGCGTCGTCGATCGGCTCTGGCGTCGTGTCAGTCATGCGGTGGGATTCTCCTCGTGCGGTCACTGGAGTTTACCGGGGACCGTGCGGGCCGTGCGCACGGTCGGCTTCCTATGAACCGGCTATCGACGGCCTGACAAGGGTCTGCGAACAACCATTCGGAGGACATCGCCGGGTACCCGGGCCGTGCTTGGCTCGAAGGACAGGAGTCCCGATCGGGGGCACCGACGCCGGAAACGAACTCGAAAGGCTCGTCATGACGACGCTCTCCGACCACCAGCACACCGACCACCGCGACGCCACCACCGTCCCACCCGTCCCGGCCTCCCCTGCCGTGACGCGCGGACAGGCGGGGATCGACGCCGGTCTCCTCCTCCTGCGCCTGGCGCTCGGCGTGGTCTTCATCGCGCACGGGCTCCAGAAGTTCCTCGTCGACTCCATTCCGGGCGTCGCCTCCGGGTTCGGCGGCATGGGCATCCCGGCTCCCGAGGTCGCGGCGGTCGCCGTCGCCGGTCTCGAGGTGGTCGGTGGCCTGCTGCTCATCGTCGGCCTCGGCACGCGCATCGTGGGAGCCCTGCTCGCGGTGACGATGGCCGTGGCGATGGTGCTCGTGCACCTGCCGGCGGGGTTCTACGCCGCCGACGGTGGCTTCGAGTACGTCATGCTGCTCGCACTCGCGTCGCTCGCGCTCACCCTCGCGGGCCCGGGCCGACTCGCCGTCGACGCGTTGATCCGTCGCCGCCGCAGCCGCTGACACGGGTCGGCTGACTCGGACCCGCCCGCCCGCCCCGACTCGGGTGGGCGGGCGGTGGTCCGTCCACCCGGCTAGAGCAGCTCGTCGACGTCGGGCGTGGTCGCACCGCGCAGAGCCTCGTCGACCGACGACCGCACGAGCGAGGACAGGAAGCCGCCGGCGTTCTCCACGCCGATGTCCTGGAGCAGACCCGTCGCCTGCTGCACGACCGCGCGGGAGAAGCTCGCGGCCGTCTCCACCGCTTCGGCGTAGGCCGCTCGATCGGCCTCGGCGATGATCACGGGCTCCGCGCCCATCTCGACCACGAGCGCCTGCCCGATCGGTTGGACCGGGGCCGGTGCGGTCACGGCGAACGACGTCTCGTGGAGCCGGGCGAGGTCGAGGCTCGTCCCGGTGAACACCATCGCGGGGTGCAATGCCAACGGGATGGCGCCGGCCTTCGCGGCGGGAGCGAGGACTGCGGTCCCGAACCGAGCCGAGGTGTGGGCGACGAGCTGACCCGGCTGCCACGCACCGACCGCCGCGAGCCCTTCGACCAACGACGCGAGTTGCGCATCCGGTACGGCGATGACGACGAGTTCACTCCGCTCGACCACTTCGGTCGGATCGAGCACCGGGACGTCCGGCAACAGGGCGTTCGCCCGTTCGAGGCTCTCCTCCGACACCGCGGTGATGCCGACGATCGCGTGTCCGGCTCCCCCGAGCGCCGCTCCGATGACCGGGCCGACGCGACCACTCCCGATGATCCCAATGCCGAGTCTGGCGCTCCGTCGTTCCGCGCTCACGTGGTCCTCCGGTCGTGGTCGGTCGTCGGGAGCGGGACGGACGGAGTCGGCCGCTGCTCCTGCCACGGCTCGGCGTCCGGCCGCGTCGCCGACGCGGACTGCGCCGTCGACTCATCGAGGTAGGGGGCCGTCGCCTGCGCCTCGGACGGCTGGTGCTCAGGGTCGAAACTCGCCCACCGGTGGCTGCGATCGTTCGACTGTGCGACCACGATCGCCGCCGACGCCGCGTCGAACATCCGCACCGCCTCGTCACGGGCCATGGCCGGAAGCTTGGCGATCACCGGGCCGGGGACCGTGTGCGCGGTCGCGGAGGCGAGGTCGAGCGCGCGCAGGAGCGGCCCCTGGTCGATCCGGATGCTCTGCAGGCGTACAAGCGGAAGGATGTGGAGTCTGCGCCAGACCACCCCCTGCCGGAACAGCAGCATCCCGTCCCGCAGGGCGTAGCCGGTACGACGCCAGGAGAACCAGTTGATCCATCGCGAGCGACGGGGCGAGCCCACGAAACCGACGCCGTCGCGTGTGGCGAGGGCCGATTGCAGGGGCGCCCAGGCGCTGCCGTCGATGCGGCCCGCGAGCATCAACTCCACGACCTGCGCGGCGTCCACGAGCGACCCGACCGGCAACACCGTGTTGCTCGTCGCACCGCGAGCGGCCTGCTCCAGCGACAGGCCGGCCTTGTTGATCCGCACCCGCCACCACCCGAACGGCCGCCAGATGATGGGCTGCGACACCTCGATCGCGTGGATCCGGCCGGGCGGGACGGTGTCGTTGGTCGTCGAGAAGAGCCCGAAGCCGATGCGGACGCCCGAGGGGGTCGCGGCGATGCTGTAGCGCAGCGACTTCGTCACGCTCGACCAGACGAAGGCCCCGAGACTCAGCACCATGGGGACGAGCCAGAACCAGGCCCAGTCCAGGCCGTTGACGAGGAGCACGACACCGACCACGACCGAGATCAGGACGATCACGGTGAACGGGCTGAGCAGCGTGGACCCGACCAGGCGCCCGAGCGTCAGGCGGACGACGGAGTCCGGCACTGCCTCCTCCGGGTCGAGTTCGGGCGAGATGAAGTCGTCGACGCGCTCGGTGACGAACCGGGACACCCCGCCGGCGCCGTCGGGCACCGATTGCGGCGGCAGGGTCGGGTCGGCCGGGTCGACGGCTGCTGTGGCCTGCCGGCGTTCGGCGAGCTTCACCCCGCTCGCGAGCGTGAGTACGTCCCGGCGGAGGCCGTCGGCGTCGGCACCGTACAGGTACTCGAGTTTGACGTTCGCGTCCTGGCCCGCGACGCTCACGTTGATGCGGGAGGCCCCGATGAGCCTGGCGAGGAGCGGCTTCTCGATGGAGACGCCCTGGATGCGGTCGAGCTTAGCTTTGCGGTTCGTGCGGAACAGGATGCCGCTGCGCACCTCCACCGCCTCGTCGGTGACCCGGAAGGTGTGCATGCGCCAGGAGAACCAGAACACGGCGATCACCACGATGAGCCCGACGGCGATCGCGAGGAGCACCCACCCGACGAAGCCGTGGTTGAGGATGTAGTCGATCGGGTCGGTCGGCTGCTCCATCCCCGGAGCGGGGATGAAGAACTCGATGAGGCGCTCGCGGAGGTTCGCGATGACGATGCCGAGGATGGCGACGAACGCGATCCCGCCGCGCAGCAACGGCGTCGCCGGGTGCAACCGGTGCCACTGCCCGTCGACGAGACTCTGTCCGGCCACCCGTGGGACGATCGCCTCGGCCGTCGGCTTCACCCGAGGACCCGTGGCCGGAGCCTCGAACCGCTCCGGCGGTCCTGCCGCCTGGTGCTCGCTCACAGTCCGGTCCGCCGGCTCTCCGCCACGGCGACCAGATGGTCGCGCAGCCCCTCGGCCTCGGCTTCCGGCAGCCCGTTGATCACCACTCCGGTCGAGGCGGAGGCGGTCACGAACTTGAGGTCGGCGAGGCCGAACGCCCGCGAGAGGGGCCCGCGGTTGATGTCGACGAGCTGCATGCGCCCGTACGGCACGGCGACGAAGCGCTGCCACATGATCCCTCGGCGGAACAACAGGTCGTCCGCGCGCAGTTGATACCCGATCGATCGGATGCGGCGCGGGATGAACGCCGCGGCGATCAGGGAGATCACGGCGAAGGCGGCGAACGGCCACCAGATCCAGGTCCAGTCCCAGACGAGCGCGACGAAGACCACGGCCGCCGTGACGAGCACGAGGCCGGCACCCTCGGAGATGAACTCGACGGCGATGAGCTTGCGACTCACGCGGCGCCACTCGGCATCGGGCAGCTCGAGCCGCTTGCCGCTCTGCTCCGCGGGACCGGCGTGGACCGTCTCCGGCGACGACAGCTCCTCCAGCGGCGTCTCGATCAGCGGCCGTTCAGCGGGCTGATCAGGTGTGGGACGGGGCTCCCCCGGGTGCGGCGTCGTCATCATCATCCTTCGGAACGGTGCAGAACCACTCGGCCACCAAGGCGGCGACGACGAGTGCGACCGATCCCACGATGGACGCGATCACCAGCCACAACGAGCCTATCGCGGGCAGGATCGGGCGGGTCAGGACGAAGAGCAGGATCCCGACGGTCGCCCCCGCCACCAGGGAGCCGGCATGACTCGAGGCCTTCGCGAGGGCGGCGACCCGCATGGCGCGGAACGGGTCGATCCGCCGGGTGGCGCGACCGGTCGTGCTGCGGCGGATCGGCCAGGACAGGGCGATGAGGATGATCGCGACCGCCACGAGCGAGACCGCGAGGGTGACGGGCGGGATGATCGACGCGCGTCCGCCGGAGACCATCGCGACCTCGACGAGGAAGCCGACGACGACGCCCACCCCGGCCAGGACGATGAGCGGTGTCGCGGTGGTGCGGGTCACGGGTGCCTGCCGTCGTCGGGGACCACGGAGCCGTCCTTGGCGGCCGCGAGGGTGTCGAGTCGGCCGACGCCGGGCAGCGTCGCGTCGGGGTCGAGGAGCAGCCAGGGCACGACGACGAACCCGCGCTCGGCGGCTCGCGGGTGCGGGACCGTCAGGCGATCGTCGTCGATCGTCTCGTCGTCATAGGCGATGAGGTCGAGGTCGAGCGTCCGGTCGCCCCAGCGCTCCTCGCGGACGCGGCCGTGCGCGAGTTCGATCCGCTGGAGTTCGTCGAGGAGCGCGTGCGGCTGGAGGCGGGTGCGGACGGCCGCGACACCGTTGAGGTAGGCGGGAGCCGACTCGTCGACGCCGGCAGGCTTGACGGCCGCGCTCGAGACGAGCGGCGACGGGCGCACCTCGAGCACCCCGTCGACGGCGGCGAGGTCTTCCACCGCCTGTGCGATCGTCGCGCGGCGGTCCCCCAGGTTGGCCCCGATGGCCACGACGGCCCAGACGGCGCGAGGCTTCGGCGGTCCGGGCCGACGGGCGGGGTCGTGGATCGGTGTGCGCGAGACCATCAGACGACCCGCCCGGTCGCAGTACTGTCGGCCTGGGTTCGCTCGATCGTCACCGCCACGTCCGCGAAGGGCACCGTGATGGGGGCGCTCGGTTTGTGCACCGTGACCCGGACCGCTTCCGCGCGCTCGTTCGCGAGCACCACGTCGGCGATGCGCTCGGCCACGGTCTCGATGAGGTCGACCGGGTCGCGCTCGACGGCTGCCACGACCGCTTCGGCGAGCTCTCCGTAGTGCATGGTCGCGCCGAGCTCGTCGCCGCCGGCGGCCGGGCGGAGGTCCAGCGACACGGTGACGTCGATGACGAACTCCTGTCCGGCCTCGCGCTCGAAGTCGAAGACGCCGTGGTGCGCGAACGCACGCAGGCCCGTGAGGGTGATCGAATCAGTCATCGGCTCCACCTTGCCATGCATCGAGGGTATCGAGAGCGAGTCTGGTGGCGGCGACGTCGTGGACGCGCACACCCCAGGCTCCGGCCTGCGCGGCCAGCACGCTCACCACCGCGCTCGGCAGATCGCGCGCCTCCATCGGGGCGTCCTCGGGGAGGAGCGCTCCGATGAACCGTTTGCGGGACGCGCCCACCAGCACCGGGTACCCGAGCTCGCGCAGCAGGTCGAGTCGGGCGAGGATGCGCCAGTTGTGCTCGGCGTGCTTGGAGAACCCGAGGCCCGGATCGACGACGATCCGGCCGGGGTCGACGCCCTGAGCGCGGAGGGTCGTCACCCGGTCGTCGAGTTCCCGAGCGACATCGACCGCCGCATCGGTGTAGGTGGCGCGGCTCGCCATGTCGGCCGAGTGCCCGCGCCAGTGGCTGATGACGCAGTCGAGACCGGACGCCGCCATCACGCCCGGCATCCGGTCGTCGGCGAGGCCACCGGAGACGTCGTTGATGATCGAGGCACCGGCGTCGGCCGCGGCACTGGCGGTGTCCGCGTTCATCGTGTCGATACTCACTCGCGCACCAGCGGCGGCCAACGCCGCGATGACGGGTGCGACCCGGTGCTGCTCCTCGCGGGTGTCGACCCGGGCGGCACCGGGCCGCGTCGATTCGCCGCCGACGTCGATGACGGTGGCGCCGGCCGCGATGAGCTCGAGCCCGTGGGCGACGGCGTCGTCGACGTCGAGGTACCGGCCGCCGTCGCTGAACGAGTCGGGGGTGACGTTGACGACGCCCATGATCTGGAACATGCGATCACCCCGCCTGGTCGGCGGACGCGCCGATCAGGACCATCAGCTCGGCCCGCGCGGCCGGATCGGCCAGGGCTCCACGGCTGGCGATGGTGACGGTGGTGCTCGTCGCCTGGCGCGATCCGCGCATCGAGACGCAGCCGTGCGCGGCCTGGAGCACGACGAGGACGCCGCGGGGCGCGAGCCGCTCGACGAGGGTGTCGGCGATCTGCTCGCTCAGGCGCTCCTGGACCTGCGGGCGCGAGGCGAGTGTGTCGACGAGCTTCGGCAGGGCACCGAGGCCGATGACGAGTTCGTCAGGCAGGTAGGCGATGTGCGCCGTGCCGAGGAACGGGAGCAGATGGTGCTCGCACACGGAACGGAAGGCGATGTCCCGGACGAGCACGACGTCACTGGTCGCGCCCTCCTCGATCGGGATGGGGCGGGCCAGGTGCACGCCGGCGTCCTGGCCGACGCCACCGAAGAACTCCGCGTACGCGTCGGCGACACGCGTCGGGGTGTCGGCGAGGCCGTCGCGGGAGGGGTCCTCGCCGATCGCCTCGAGGATCTCGAGGACCGCTGCGGCGATCCGTTCGCGGTCCACCGACGACCGCGAGGCCGAGCCCTGATCGGGCTCGGCCTGCGCGGCTGCGACCGCGTCGTCCGCGGTGTGCTCGCCGTGGGTCATGCGGGCTAGGCGGTCGCCGGTCGCGGCTTCGTCGCGCGGGTGCGCTTGGGCTTCGCGGGAGCCTCGGGCTCGGGCTCCGAGCTCACGCCGCCGTCGGCCGCACCGGAGTCGATGGGTGCGGTGAACGATGCGGAACCGACGGCCGAACCCGACCCGACGGGACGCTTCTCGCTGGACAGCCAGACGGGGCGCGGCGGGAGCTTCTTGACGTCCTTGAAGATCTCGGCCAGCTGGACGTGGTCGAGGGTCTCCTTCTCCATCAGCTCGGCGGCGAGGCGGTCGAGCACGGCCCGGTTGGTCGTGATGACCTGCCAGGCTTCGTCGTGTGCGGCCTCGATGAGCTCGCGGACCTGGGCGTCGACGCGCTGCGCGATCTCCTCCGAGTAGTCGCGCTGGTGGCCCATGTCGCGGCCGAGGAACATCTCGCCCGAGGACTGCCCGAGCTTGACGGCGCCGACGTCGGTGGTCATACCGTACTCGGTGACCATCTTGCGAGCGATGCCCGTGGCTTTCTCGATGTCGTTCGACGCACCCGTGGTCGGGTCGTGGAACACGAGCTCCTCGGCGACGCGGCCGCCCATCGCGTAGGCGAGCTGGTCGAGCAGCTCGTTGCGCGTGACGGAGTACTTGTCCTCGAGGGGCAGGACCATCGTGTAGCCGAGGGCGCGGCCGCGCGGAAGGATCGTGACCTTCGTGACGGGGTCGGTGTTGTTCATCGCCGCTGCAGCGAGCGCGTGACCGCCCTCGTGGTACGCGGTGATGAGCTTCTCCTGCTCGCGCATGACGCGCGTGCGGCGCTGCGGGCCGGCGATGACGCGGTCGATGGCCTCGTCGAGTGCGCGGTTGTCGATCAGCTGCGCGTTGGAGCGCGCCGTGAGCAGTGCGGCCTCGTTGAGGACGTTGGCGAGGTCGGCACCGGTGAAGCCGGGCGACTTGCGGGCGACGACCTCGAGGTCGACGCTCGCGGCGAGCGGCTTGCCCTTGCCGTGCACCTCGAGGATCTTCTTGCGGCCGGCGAGGTCGGGGGCGTCGACGCCGATCTGGCGGTCGAAGCGGCCCGGGCGCAGCAGCGCGGGGTCGAGGATGTCGGGACGGTTGGTCGCGGCGATCAGGATGACGTTCGTCTTGACGTCGAAGCCGTCCATCTCGACGAGGAGCTGGTTGAGGGTCTGCTCGCGCTCGTCGTGACCGCCGCCCATACCGGCGCCGCGGTGGCGACCGACGGCGTCGATCTCGTCGACGAAGATGATCGCGGGCGAGTTCTCCTTGGCCTGCTGGAAGAGGTCGCGGACGCGGCTCGCACCGACACCGACGAACATCTCGACGAAGTCGGAACCGGAGATCGAGTAGAACGGCACACCGGCTTCGCCGGCGACGGCGCGGGCGAGGAGCGTCTTGCCCGTTCCGGGAGGGCCGTACAGCAGGACGCCCTTCGGGATGCGCGCGCCGACGGCCTGGAACTTCGCGGGCTCCTTGAGGAAGTCCTTGATCTCCTCGAGTTCCTCGATCGCCTCGTCGGCACCGGCGACGTCGTCGAAGGTCACCTTCGGCGACTCCTTCGAGACGAGCTTCGCCTTGGACTTGCCGAACTGCATGACCTTGTTGCCGCCGCCCTGCATGCCGGAGAGCATCAGCCAGAAGAAGACACCGATGAGGAGCAGCGGGAGGAGGAGCCCGAGCATCGACAGGAGCCAGCTGGGCTGGGGCACCTTGTCGTTGTAGCCACCGGACGGGTCTGCGGCGTCGACGGCCTCGACCACGTCGGCCGCACGGGCGCCGACGTAGTAGAACTGCACCTGCTTGCCGAACTCGTCGTCGGCCTTCGTCAGCGTGAGGTCGACGCGCTGGTCGCCGTCGGTGATGACGGCCTCCTTGACCTGCCCCTTCTCGAGGAAGGCGAGACCCTCTTGCGTGGAGACCTCACGGAAGCCGTTCATGCTCATCAGGCTGATGCCGATCCAGAAGACCAGGGCGGCGATGATGAGGTACGGGATGGGACCCTTGAAGAGACGCTTGACGTTCATAAGTTGAGAGGCCGGGGCTGGCCCGTTCCCTTTCTGCAGGAGGGGTCGACGGGCGGAGCCGCGTCGCGAATCAGGCTACCCCCTCGCCGCTGGATGCCTCCCCTGTGTTTGCCGTGGGCTTAACGGGGGTGCGGTGTGAGGTCGGTGGAGTGGTTCAGGCGTAGACGTGCGGGGCGAGGACGCCGACGTCGCGGAGGTTGCGGTACTTCTCGTCGAAGTCGAGGCCGTACCCGACGACGAAGTCGTTCGGGATGTCGAAACCGACGTACTTGCACTCGACGTGCACCTTGGCGGCCTCGGGCTTGCGGAGGAGCGCGCAGACCTCGATGGACGCGGCTCCGCGCGAGGCGAAGTTCTCGAGCAGCCAGGAGAGGGTGAGGCCGGAGTCGATGATGTCCTCGACGATCAGGACGTGACGGCCGGTGAGGTCGGCGTCGAGGTCCTTGCGGATCTGGACGACACCGCTCGACTTCGTGCCGGCTCCGTAGGAGCTGACGGCCATCCAGTCCATCGAGAGCGGGATGCGGAGTTCGCGCGCGAGGTCGGCCATGACCATGACCGCACCCTTCAGGACGCCGACGAGCAGGACGTCCTTCCCGGCGTAGTCGGTCTCGATCTGCCGGGCGAGTTCGGCGAGCTTGTCGCGGATCTCCTGCTCGGTGACGAGGATGGTCGTGAGGTCGTCGGAAATGTCGCTCTGCTCCATGCGTCGAGTGTATGCGAGATGACCCGGACGCCCGTGCGCCTCCTGCTCGGAGAGGCCGTTGGTCAGCGGGCCGCGAAGACGATGCGTCCCGCATGCCGGGACGCCGTCAGGCCGGGCAGGTCGATCGGCCCCTGGCCCGCCCAATCGGTGACGAGCCGCGCGACCTCGATCGTCTGCGACCTCGTGAGCGAGACGCCGAACTCGCTCTGCACGATGTACCGGATGATGCGCTGGCGGAGCGCCGCCGGATTGGCGGCGAGTGCCCCGGCGCTGACGGAGATCCCGGCCTCGGCGTGCTCGACGAGCTCCTCGATGGTCTCCTCGATCATCTCCTCGAACGCTTCCGCGTCCTCGCGAGCGGCGTCGGCGGTGCGGGCGAGGGCTTCAGCGATCCCCGGCCCGAGCTCCGCCTCGAGCACCGGCAGGACCCGTTCCCGGACCCGGACCCGCGCGTAGGCGTCGTCGGTGTTGTGCGGGTCGTGCCACGGTTCGAGTCCTTCGGCCGCGCACGCCTCGCGGGTCTGTGAGCGTCGGATCCCGAGCAGCGGTCGGAGGAGTGCACCGGAGACGGGCGCCATGCCCTGGAGGCTGCCCGTGCCCGACCCGCGAGCGAGGCCGAGGAGCACGGTCTCCGCCTGGTCGTCGAGGGTGTGCGCGAGCAGCACCAGGGACGCACCGACCTCGACCCGGGCGGCGTCGAGCGCGGTGTACCGGGCCGCCCGTGCCGCGGCCTCCGGTCCACCCTCGGAGCCCACCTCGACGACGCGGACGAGGAC
>Ga0157369_10007941_pt1 | contig 12199 bp, 15 predicted proteins | sample C25metaG_FD_113461 | JGI IMG/M metagenome (GOLD analysis project Ga0157369, IMG submission 113461) | Corn rhizosphere microbial communities from Kellogg Biological Station, Michigan, USA - C2-5 metaG | ecosystem: Host-associated > Plants > Roots > Rhizosphere > Soil | place: USA: Michigan...
TAGGGTACGAATCAAAATATCTTCACGGATATACGTGAACCAATTACCAACGTGCGGATAGTCATAAACGGTCGGGCCACAGGTGTAAATAGTGACTTTGGGGGCATGTAATGGCTGTAGTTCATCGACGCTACGCGTCAGAGTGTTGTAGAGTTTCATTGGAGGATTCCTTACCTAGATTATTCAGTAATTCAGAAGCAAACTCAATACACTCCGATTTAACCTCATTAAACGGCCGCCCATCAGTTATCTTGAAGCCGCTGGCGTAGTCGTGACCGCCACCACCAAAATGCTCAGCGAGCTTGGCGGCAATCGGTGTGCCGACGTTGGCACGAATAGCAGCTGTAATACGACCATCGTCATAGCTTTTAAAGACGATACTTAAGCGCACGCCAAGCGTTTGCAACATGTCGAATTGTACTAGCGGTGCCGGATTATAGAGCGGGCTGTATTCATTGATCTCTGGTTGCGGAACCAGCACATATGCGAGTGCACCGTCGATTGCAAAATCGGTTCTGGCAATTAATTGGCCCTTATATTTATAGATAACACCGGGCATTTTGCTGTATTCACGTCGCAGCTCCTCTAGCTTTGGTCGATTAGCACCTAGATCGGTTAATGTGGCCATAGTACGATACGTCGAGGCTTTTGTAAGCTCGTTCATGAGCCCTTGAGTATCGCCCAAAATTGAGGTCATAAGATGTTCAGCAGCTTCGATGTTGATTTTCCAGCCTAGATCCTGCGCGAGGTTAAAAATGAGCTCACCTGTTGACGCAATTTTGGTATCAATATGTAGTACGGTAGCAAAATCAATTGGCTTATCAACAGTTGCGTGATGATCCAATACAACGCATGGCTTGCTCCGAAGAACACCAATTTTATTGGTTTTGTGTAATTGGTCGAGTAGGCTCAAAGTGCTGGCGTCAACCACAATACTTAGATCAAAGTCCCTCGGCAGCTCATTACTTACGCGGTCCCAGCCTGACAAATAGCGCAGATACGTCGGAACGTCGACCCCGCAATAAAGTGCCACATCTTTATCAAGGTCTCCAAGGATGTGCTCCAATGCCAAAGCACTGCCCAAACTATCAGCATCAGGATTATCGGCCTGAATGACTAAGACTTTATGGGCTGTTTCAATCAGCTGTTGTATGTCGGCTTGCATGCTGAGTATTGTACCTTGTTTATGGGCTTATCGACTATTGTAACGTTCGTTCGATCTTGGCTTGTAGTCCGGGCCACGGCCACGCGAACAGATCACTAGCAAGAATAGTGATAGGTTGCCACGTCAGTTCAGCGACATCATCGGCGGGTTGTGGCTCACCATGCCACCTCTTCGCTACCATAATCATGTCAACTGTTGTGATGTTAGGTAAGTATTCGTGGGTGCCGACAAATACTAACTCTAAGTCATTAACTTCGAGACCAGTTTCTTCACGAACTTCACGCTTGGCGGCATCATACGGGTCTTCGCCGTAGTCTACGAAGCCGCCAGGTAGATCAAATTTGCCCTTTTTCGGCTCAATGCCGCGCGTGCCACATAAAATCTGATTATCACGAACGATAATTATGCCAACGGCAGCTTTTGGGTTATTCCAAAAGTGCCAATCACAACTATTGCAAATATAGGTAGTTTTATCCTGCGCTTTCACGGTTTGCGACTGACCACACTGCGGGCAAAAGTTAAACACTATAATGTTTGTCTTCCTTCCAAGGCACGGCCGAGCGTGATTTGATCGGCGTATTCTAGATCAACACCAATTGGCAGACCACGGGCTAAGCGACTGATTGTAATATCACGGTCACTGATTTGTTGCTGAATATACAATGCGGTTGACTCGCCTTCGACGCTGGCGTTTGTGGCTAAAATGATTTCTTTTACCTCGTCTTCATCGATTCGTTTGATTAATTCGGCAATGTGCAGTTGTTCCGGTCCCACACCATCAATTGGAGAAACTAGACCACCGAGCACATGGTAGGTGCCGTGGAATTGACCGGTCTTCTCAAGTGCGACTAAATCAAACGGCTCAGCCACTACTGCCACGGTGTGTTTGTCACGTCTCGGATCAGTGTATAAATCCGATAACTCTTGGCTGGCCGGAATTAGGGCAAACGTCTTTTTGCAGTAGCCAATACCGCTATGCAAGCTTTTGAGGGCCTCCGCTAGCTTGTGACTAGCTACTTGATCGTGACGCACTAAATAATACGCGTAGCGCTCGGCGGTGCGCGGACCGACGCCTGGCAAGGCGCCAAAGGCATCAATTAAATCCTGGAGAACTGGGGGCAAGATAGCCATGTACGTAGCGGTTTAAAGCCCAAGATCACCCAATGCGCCCATCATTGGCTGCATCTTTTCGGCGGCAATCTTTTGGCTTTGGCTAATGGCTTCTTTGACAGCATCTTCAATCCATCGTTCTAACTGGCCGATATCATCAAGGTCAACAGCTGCTGGATCGATGTGAATCTTTTTAATCTTCTGTTCACCGGTGATTTCAACCTTGACGGCACCTTCGCCCTCTTCGACAGTAATAATCTGCTTCTGTAATTCCTTCTGGATCTTCTTTACCCGCATTAACATCTTTGCTTGGTCAAAACGTGACATGCTTGTCTCCTTTACGTCTTTTTATTGTAACAGATACGGCTTAGCGATGCTGAAAGGTTTGCTCGGTGGTAGGATTGTGGGGCCAGGCTACAAAATATGAGCGGACATTATAGGCACACGATAACGCAATGGCGATACCAACTAACCCGAAGCCAATACTGCGTGCGAGGGGGTTACGAGGGAATACTCGTAACCAATCATGCAGCAGATAACCGACACCCGCGATGACCACCAAGTAAACAAGTGGAACCAAGATACTAAGCATCACCGGGCCGCCAAGCGCAAAAAACAATGCCCCGATCACGAATAGGCCACCCAGGAGTCGCGTACGCGGCAAGGTAAAATGTTTGACATAAAATAACACCCCTAACACGGCCATAAATATAGCGAAAATGTCGAGGATCGGCAGTGTGTCAAGCCAGAGGGCGGGTAGTTGCGGGCCACGAATTACGAAGAAGCTAACCGATTCGACTAATCGTTTTGCAACCTCGGTGGCCGATGTAAAGCTATGTGGCAGGCCGAGCCAGGCTTGCACGAGCGATGGGGTTTTTGCGAGTCCATAGACGAGCGGTGCCATAAGTATGACAAACAGCAAAATCATGAGCGCCCGACGCCACCAGGTTTGCAGCCCCTGCCAGACGGTGCGCAGTTGCTGGGGCTGTAATAAAAGACCCGCGATTAAAGGCCATAATAATCCCGGGATGTATAGCAAAGCAGCCACTCCTATCAATGCAATGATTTGGAAAAGAAAACGGTTGTTATAGCGCTGCCAGGCTAGTTGGAGTGCTAAAACGGTCGGCATGGCCCAAACATAGAGAATATCAATTGTACCGAGCCGACTAGCGTGTAAAAACCAACTCGAAAATCCGAATAATATACTGCCAAGTAGGGCGGTGCGGATACCATACCAGCGTTTTAGAACATAGCTAAAGGCAGCTAACGTCAAGATTGCGAATAATAGACTTGGTAGCCGCGTCATAGCCGGGGTGTGATGTGAGAATACAGTTAAAAATAGCCACTGTACTACAGTTAAGGGGGCAAATAATGGATTGTCTAGAATGTGGTGCCACGAGGCACTAAAAAGCTGTTGACTGACCTCATCGCTACTCAAGCCACCAGTTAGTGAACCGAGTCGATACAAAAGTAGTAAGCCGAGGATAATGCTAGCGCTAGCCACCACGCTCAGCTGCTGCCAATGAGTCCGCACAAATCGCCACCATTTTGTATTGTTGAGTCGCTTCATGAGTTCTTTAGGCGGTATTATAACCGCTTACGCTTAAATTAACTAGCTTGCTCTTGCTAGGAGGTTTATTCGAATGGATTGCTGCCCTGACGAGTTTCTAGCGAACTAATGCGCTGCTTGTCTTTATCGAAGTATAGCTCTACCCCGCCGACTGGGCCGTTGCGGTGTTTTTTGATAAGCACATCCATGATATTTTTACGTTCACTCTCTGGATTGTAGTAATCTTCGCGGTACAAGAATGCCACCACGTCAGCGTCTTGCTCGATGGAGCCAGATTCGCGGAGGTCAGATAGCTGCGGAATTTGTGGCGTGCGGCTTTCTACCGATCGACTCAATTGGCTGAGCGCAATCAAGGGCACGTTGAGTTCACGGGCAACCCCTTTTAGGCCACGCGAAATTTCCGAAATTTCTTGCACCCGATTGCCATCACTGCCAAATTTGCTGCCTCCACTCATTAACTGCAGGTAGTCAACAATAACTAGCCCGAGCTGGTGTTGATGCGCTTCGCGGCGGCCTTTGGTGCGCATATCACCGACAGTAATACCAGGGGTATCATCAATATAGATAGGCGCTTCGCTCAGTGTCCCCATAGCTTCACCGATCTTTTCAAAGTCGCTATCAGTTAGATTGCCAGTTCGCAGTGCCCAGGCGTCTACCCCTGACTCCATAGCGAGCAGACGATCTACCAGCTGTTCTTTGCTCATTTCGAGGCTAAAGATTAGTACTGGTTCCTTGGCCTTGACGGCCACTTTATGGGCTAAATTAAGGACAAAGGCGGTCTTTCCCATCGAGGGGCGCGCGGCTAAGATAAATAAGTCAGATCGTTGCAGACCAGCCAGCATGTTATCGAGATCCTTGTAGCCTGTTGGGACGCCACGAATCTTTTGCTTATCTTTGTGTAAATCATCAAGGCGCTCAAAACTCTCGGCTAAAATTGCTTCCAAGCTGATAATATCTTGTTTGACGTGCTGCTGGCTGACTTGGAATAAGCGAGTTTCCGACTCTTCAATCAGTTCATTTAATGATTTGGTTTCATCAAAGCCGAGGCTGGCCATCTCTTGCGAGGCACTGATCAGCCGTCGGCGCAACGCTTTTTGGGCGACAATGTCGGCATATTGCTCGGCATGAGCGGCTGTGGGCACAAAGTTAGTGAGCTCAGTTAAGTAGGCGGGGCCACCGATCATATCCAAATATCCGTTATTTTTGAGCTGATCGGACAGAGTCAGGACGTCAATTGGGCTGTGTTTTTCATATAGCTTGGCCACTGCTTCGTAAATACGGGCATGACGTTGATCATAAAAGTCATCTGCTGAAATAGCATCGGCAATCTTAACAATAGCATCGGCATCGATCAAAATGGCGCCCAATAGTGACGCTTCGGCCTCGGTATTTTGCGGTACTTGTTTGTTACCGGCTTGATTGGTTGGTTCCATCATTTCCCTCGTCTACTCTGATTCTAGCAGTTCACCGCCGCCGAAGATATTGCTTATGTCTGTCAGCGTTCCGCCCTGATTAGCCGCCGTGCCAGCGGTGGTAGCGGCAACTTTTGCCGGAGTAACGTCAGGGTTTACTAAACAGATAACCTCGACTGGTGAGCCGATGACTTTCAGAATGGCATCACTTAAGATTTGATGATTCTTAGCCTCCATCATGCGCTTTTGGTGAAAGGCAAATTTAAAGGTGAGCTCTAGCTGGCTGCTATCGTCGTGAAAGGCAATTTGGGCCATACGGGCGATGCCATAAAGAGTGTTGTACTGCTTTTTGAGCTCTTGCAGCACCTGACCCCAACTGGCTTCATCTAGCTGGCTGGCGCTGTGACTTGCCGGTGTGCTTGAATCTTTGGAAATGGCATCCGGGGCTTCAGTCGGCTCACGCTTCGGATCTGTTTTGGACGCTGGAGTTACGACCTTCTGTGCTTGTGTAGATTCAGAAGTCTTTTTAACAAGCGTGGGGGCTGGGGCCGCCGCGGCAGTCTTTTTTGGCTCGGGGCCCTTTTTAGCAGATGGTGAGTCTAGTTTGGTGGTCGGCGCTGACGCAGCTATAGTTGCTTGCACCCCAGGGGTAGCAGTCAATAATATAATCTCTAAGAATCGTGCTGGATCATGCGAAATGGGTACTTCCAGCAGCTGACTTAGAAGCTTCGGTGCGTCGCCGTGATAGCTGCCGGCGATTAATTGCAAACGCACGATGGCCGCGAGCTGCTTGGCAATAGCAGCTGCTTGAAATCCCTGATCGTACAGGGCGTTTAACGCCCCCATAACAGCGGCATTATCACTTTCTTTTTGCAGTAATTCAGCCAAGTCTTCAATAGCTTTTTGTGTGGGCACGCCTAGCATTTGACGCACTACGTCGGCAGTGATCTCACTTCCCTGTCCGGCGGCCTGGTCAAGCAGACTGATACTGTCACGAAAACTACCGTCACCGTGTTCGGCCAGTAGCTCCAAAGCTTCATCGCTAATTTTGATCTTTTCCTGCTTGGCAATGGCTTTGAGGTGGTTAGCGGCTGTAGTGGTTTCAATCGGCTTAAATGTAAAACGTTGCGTGCGGCTGACAATAGTCGCTGGTACTTTGTGGAGTTCAGTGGTAGCGAGGATAAAAATGGCGTGCGCGGGGGGCTCCTCAAGCGTCTTCAGAAGGGCGTTAAATGCTTCGCGGGTCAGCATGTGGACTTCGTCGATGATATACACCTTGTACTTGGCTTGTGCCGGCGCAATATAGACTTTATCGCGCAAGTCACGAATTTCATCAATGCGTCGGTTACTGGCGGCATCAATCTCGATGATATCCATATGCATCTGATTCTCGTCATACGGCAGACCATTGATCTGGTGTGCCAGAATGCGAGCGATTGACGTTTTGCCTACTCCCCGCGGGCCGGTAAACAAATAGGCGTGACTGATTCGTCCCTGTTTTAATGCCTGCTCCAAAGTGTGCGTAATATGGTCTTGGCCGACAATTTCGTCCAAAGATTTTGACCGATATTTTCGGTAGAGTGCTTGCCCCATGAGACTTATTATTATACCCGTTTTATGACAGTCGGTCTGCTGTAGAAACTACCTTATGCTCCGGCCGCAGCGGCTCGGAACTGATGATAGCAATTGGCACACAACGATTCGTACTCGACAGCGGCTTCACCATCGATTGCTACCTGATCACCCTCAAACGTAAATTGACCGTTTATCTTGCGGCCATTAAATAGTGCTTTTTTGCCACAGCGACAGATAGTTTTGAGCTCTTGGAGCTCATGAGCGAGCTGAAGCAAGCGAGTTGCGCCGGGGAAACCTTGCGTTTGAAAATCGGTCCGTAAACCATAAGCGATTACCGGGACATTTTTGTGCGTCGCATACCAAAATAATTCATTAGCCTGGGCGACGGTCAAAAATTGGGCCTCATCAATGAGAATGCAATGACAGCCGGGGTGTTTTTTCATAACTGCGGCAATAGTTTGACGGGGAGTGAGCAAGGCGTCCACCCTACGCTTCAGGCCGAGGCGTGACAAGATATGCTGATCGCCTTTGGTGTCAATGCTTGGTTTAATGATAATTGGCCTCATGCCGCGCTCTTCATAATTAAATGCTACTTGCAACAAAGAAGTCGTCTTACCGCTGTTCATCGCACTATAGCGAAAATACAATTTAGCCATGTGTATCCCTCGCGCTTCATTATACCCGATTAGGCGGCTATATGTTGTGATATGAGCTGTAAAGCATGGGTAGCAACCGCTGTGAGCCGTTCTTCGCGAGACCCATGTACGACCTGGACCTGGTCAGCCGTTAACAGGCGGCTATAGTAAGCGTTTATGGCGTTGGCAACAGTATCTCTAAACGCCTCACCCTCAATGCGTACATCCGTGTGTTCAAAGGCGACTTCTGTGTGATCTGGCAGGAGTGCGATATCAACCATTTCTCGTACACTGCGTCGGATGCGCCAACGATATGGTATCGGGCTATCATGAACGGTCTTTGGCGGCCGTCCTCCTGTAAATTGCGCCACGTGCTCCATGTCTATATATACCTGTTCCTCGGCCGGTAGGCGCAAACGCGAATAGACATGCCCATCTAAGGGTGTGCGATCACTAATGAGTAGGCCGATAAGCCGACGATTGGAGGATTGATAACTGGCTGCCAACTCTGCGCAACGCTGGCCACCGTATAAAAGCCTGTTAAAAGCAATGCTCTCAACTCCTATTTGATGTTCCATCCGGTAATTGTGAGTCATAACAGATGGATCTTTTGCGATAGTGTGTGCGTAGTCGGTAGCTGCTTCGGTGACACCAACTATCGGTATTGTTATGCCTGAAGCAAGAGTAAAGGTAGCTTCGCGTAGCCATGGGTATAGCTGACCTTCAAGTGGATCCAATGCCTGCATAAAGTCATTCATCAGCGTTGATTTTCCTGCGCTATGCGTACCGGTAATGGCGATGCACTGAATACAGGCCACTTGTTCGGCAACCCCGTCTAAAACAGCCTCACCACCCCGTAACAAATACGGAATCATACTATATCTATACCATGAAGTATAAAAATTATAAAAGTGAACGTAAGAGCTAGCCTTACAAAGCAGCTTCGAGTGCGGCCCATTCGGCAGCAGAATCGTCTTCCGGAAGGTTGACGCTGACTTGATCGCCCGGCTTAGCCTTGAAGTACGTGACACTGGCAAGCAGCACACGATACTCTTTGCCATTTACATCGACAAAGTAGTGACCATTCTCGAGGCGGAGAGTCCCTACAACTTGCTTGCGAGGGATGGGGCCGATTTGCTTGTATAAGAAAGCGCCATCATCAGCGATAGTCAGCTTTAGGATGTCTCCTTGAACGAGTTTTGATTTGCTGGCGTAGTTAGCGGGTACTGGATAATTCTTGCCATCACTGCCGACCATGTTTTGGCCATCAAAGACACCCTCGATAACTTTACCGAGATTTTCTTCACGAACCACATTGGTAATTGTTTCGTCCTCACCCACGAGGCTAATCAATAGCTCATTGGCGGCGGCAAGGTTGGTTTCGGCTTCTTGAATAAGAGCCCGCAAACGTTTAATTTGTTTTTCTGGTATATCTGACATGTTTATTCCCGTCTCTCACGTAAGTCATGTTTGTTTAAGCGTGCTTACACCCTAAACCTATCATGTTTGAAAATTGAAGTCAAAGGTTTTAGGAAGCCTGTGGATAACTAACATTAGGTAATGCAGAAACAACTCTATAGCCACTACCAAACTCATTTTGAATTGCGCCCTCTCGGGCATGGCCTAACTTTGGCCCAAGGACAGCCCGTATATTCCCGATCCGTGGGCCAATTAATGCCGGGAAGTAGGCACTAGCGTGCACTTCAGGAGGGTAAATAAGTTTTCCGAGGAACCTCGTTGATACATACATGTCTGTATTAGCCGCTAGACATGCCAATATACGAAAGTTGCTTTTACCCAATTGCACAATTTTCTCATTGACACGCACGACATCTGGCCCGATATCAACGAGTATTTGACCGCCCGCAAAGGTATATAATGCTGGGTCTAGACCACTATGGTATACAAGCTCAGGGTCCGCTGCGAGCGCTGAGTCTGCTGGTGGATAATCTTCGTCGGTGAGGGGAATGATATCGGGATGTGTGACATCACGAATATCAAGAGACGGATGTGCTACGAGACGATATTGGTGAGGGATGGGACGGCGCATAGATATATAAATTGAATTACAAAGACGCCACCCCTGCATGAGAACATGAGAAATGACGTCTTTGTATTAGTTTAAGGTTTTGAACTACAGGTACTAGGCTAGTTCGACGGTAGCACCAGCATCTTCCAAAGCCTTCTTGGCGGCTTCGGCGTCATCCTTAGCGGCTTTCTCAAGGACGGGCTTTGGAGCACCGTCAACAAGAGCTTTTGCTTCACCAAGGCCAAGGCCAGTGATATCCTTAACGGCCTTAATGACGGCAACCTTCTGGGCGCCCGCGTCCTTCAGGACAACATCGTACTCAGACTTTTCGTCGGCCGCAGCACCAGCGTCACCACCGGTTGCTGGACCAGCGACAGCAACTGCAGCAGCAGCTGGCTCAATGCCATATTCTTCCTTCAAAACAGTCTTCAGTTCGTTTACTTCCAAGACAGTCAGCTTGGTTAATTCTTCTGCTAATTTCTTTACATCAGCCATTTTCTTCTCCTATGATTAATGATTTACGCAGTGGATTTAGAGGTAGAGATTTCTAAATCCTGCTGCTTTTAGGCAGTTGCTTTGGCTTCAACACCGTCGAGCAAAGCATGCAAGTTGCCACTGAGGGCGTTGGTAACATCGTGAACTGGTGATAGCAAGGTTGCAACAACCTGAGCGATCAATTCGCTCTTGCCTGGCAGCAGGGCCAATGCCTTGACGTCATCGGCGCTTACAAATGTACCGTCGGCACTAATTGCGCCCACAAACTCGATAGTTGGATTTGCTTTGGCGAAGTTAGCCAGCACCTGCGCGGCGGCAACTTCATCTTCTCCATTGAAGGCATACAACAGCATACCTTCCAGGCTAGAGGTGTCAACATCCTTTAAGCTATCGGTAGCTTTGAGGGCCTGAATAACCAGGCGGTTTTTGACAACTTTCACCTTAGTGCCATTACCACGAGCATCACGGCGCAAGCCCTGGAGAGCCTTTACGGTCGTACCCTGGTATTTCGCCACAACGGTCATTTTAGAAGCCTTCAGCAACTCGCTAACTTCGGCGACTACCTCATTCTTCTCATTTTTCGTTAATGCCATAATTTCTCCAATTAATGGATTTTAAGGTAAGAGAATCGACCCTGTCTCTTAACTCGTTGCCAAACAAAAACGTCTTTGTTTCCAAAGACGTTCAAACTCGTAATTCATATAAGAATAGAGATTGTTCGTACCTCGGTAGCATACTTAAAGCATTCTATGATGTAGTTTGCTCGCTACTGTCTTTGGCAACTTATCTAAAAGTGTAACTTAACAGATATGATTTGTCAATTCAGACATCTTCATTGACAGGAACCTGTTGGGGGACTCCAGAGCCGTCTAGAGTGCTATGATCGTCCCCAGCAGGGAGATGACCGTCCGGAGAGATTACTTCCGTATTTGGTTCGACAGCAATTCTCCCCCCTAAGCTGCGAAGTTCGCCCGCATTAGAGTGCGGCGCTTGGGCGCGTTTTGATTCTGGAATGAATCCTGATTCCGGCCCGCCAGGACGAGTTGGGCGTGGCCCCGCTCCACTAATGACGATTCTTCTATCCATGTAATTTAGCTCCGTTCTTTCTATGACTAACATCTGAATATACCCGGGACAAGTGTGATAGGTAGGTAGAGAATGACTCCCGGGATTGTTGGCAGGTGATTACTACTATATCATTACGCAGTTCGTGGATCTTTAAAACAAGTCTTTATTTTTACTGAGCCTGCTAGTTGATGAAGTATCGTTTAGGTAAATAGAAGCCCTACCTTAGTTAAACTTCAATCTGCCAATGGAGATACCATAGTGCTCACACCATTTCCTCAACATTTGATCTGTGTAGATTATGTCTTCGTAGAGTTGTTTAACAAGCTCTTCTTTATGGCGTTCATCAAGAAAGTTAGAAGGGTCATCTCTGTTTAAACCAGTATAGGTGCGTACTGCATCTGAGTGCTTCTTCATCCACTCTATAACTTCAGGATGGTCTCGTGAGTTAGGCTGAGGTGTCATATAACCTAAGTCTATCACTAAACTAATGCCGCTATATGACTTGAGACAATCTACTGGCTGTCAAGCTGGTCGAGCTTGAACTGGGTGTAACGTTCGGCAGCCAAACGCGTCAATTCTTCATCCTCACCCTTGTTCATGAAAGTCATGGCTTCGGCAAGTAGTGGATGCACCTCGGCGATTTTGTCTTGCATTTGTTGAGCGAGTTTGCGGTAAGCTGGATGGCCTTGTGGCGAAGAACGAAGTTCCAGCATTTGGAAGGCTTCGCGGGCATTCATGGTCACCTTCCAGCGCACGTTGTGACCGTGCAAGACAGCATACTGGGCGATTATCGGACCGTGACTAGCCTGCAGACTGCTATACAGTTCAAGGCTGAGATCAAAACAGCGCTCAAATTCTTCGCTCAGGCCACCCTCATCAACCAGTTTTGGCACATCATAGCCGAGCCGGGGCGTAAAGAGTTGCCATTGTAGATCATCAACCATCCGGTGGCGCTGCATATCTTTAAATGCACCGTACTTAGCAGCCAGATCGAAGCTGTAGTGAATTTTTTCTAGAGCTCGGCCCGGACGGTGCCGACGATTGAGGCGCTCGCCGATGTAGGCTTTAAGGGCCGTAACTTTCTGATCATATGACCAACCAGCTACCAGTTTTTGGATCTCATCAAGTGGCAGGTCACTA
>Ga0157369_10007942_pt1 | contig 12197 bp, 11 predicted proteins | sample C25metaG_FD_113461 | JGI IMG/M metagenome (GOLD analysis project Ga0157369, IMG submission 113461) | Corn rhizosphere microbial communities from Kellogg Biological Station, Michigan, USA - C2-5 metaG | ecosystem: Host-associated > Plants > Roots > Rhizosphere > Soil | place: USA: Michigan...
TCTCCCAAGCGCGAGGATCTCGTCCAGATCCAATTGAATGAGCAGCTGATCGTCGAGTTGTATTCGAAGTAAGAGGCCATCATCTATGTTTAAAGGATTCCAGAAACCAAAGCGGTTGGTCGCCAATACGGAAACGCTCACGGACCGGTACGGGATGTTCACCGCCCAGCCCTTCGAGCGCGGATTTGGATCTACCATCGGAACGGGCCTGCGGCGTGTGCTGCTGAGCTCGATTGAAGGCGCCGCGATCACCGCGGTGCGGATTGAAGGCGTGGCCCACGAATTCAGTCCCATCCCCGGCGTGGTCGAAGACGCCACCGACATCATCCTTAACCTGAAGCAGATCCCGTTCAAGATGCTCAGCGAGGGAATGCGCACCGTTCGCCTCAAAGTCGACTCGGCTGGCGAAGTCCTCAGCGGACAGATCGAAACCGATTCCGAAATCGAAGTGCTGGACCGCAACATGCACATCGCCACCATCGGCGAAGGCGGCAAGCTCTCAATCGAGATGCGCATTAAATCCGGCCGCGGGTATGTGGGCGCGGATCGCAATAACGACGAGGATCTTCCCCTCGGCTACATCCCCATCGACTCGGTTCACTCGCCCGTTCGTAAAGTGAATTATTCGGTCGAATCCGCCCGCCTGGGGCAGATGACCGATTACGACAAACTGACCATCGAAGTCTGGACCAATGGAGCGATTTCGCCCGCCGATGCCATCGGTCAGGCGTCCAAGCTCTTGAAGGACCACATGGCCATCTTCATCAACTTCGAGGAGCTGCCGGAAACCGCCGAAGAGCCGGCCGAGCGCGCCATGAGTCAGATGAACGAAGTGCTCAGCCGCTCTGTCGAGGAGCTGGAACTGAGCGTGCGTTCCTACAACTGCCTCAAGAACGCCAATATCCAGACTATCGGCGACTTGGTTCAGAAAACCGAAGCCGAAATGCTGCGAACCAAGAATTTCGGACGCAAATCATTGAACGAGATCAAGGAAATTCTGTCCAGCCTGGGTCTGGGCTTCGGCATGAAGTTCGATTCTCAAGGCCGCTTGATCGCTCCCTCGGGAACGCCGGCGATGCTGGGAGTGGCCGATATAGAGACCGATATCGACATCGACGACGAAGACGAGGCGGAAGAGCAGGAAAACGAGGCTCCCCTCGCGGAATAACAACCATGCGACATAAGAGATCAGGATTCAAACTTAAGCGCGACGCCGGCTCGCGCAACTCGCTGCTAAAAAATCTGGTGACCAGCGTCATCGAACATGAGCGCATCGTCACCACGGTTCCCAAGGCCAAAGCGGCCCGCCCGTTGGTCGAAAAGATGATCACCCTGGCTAAACGCGATACGCTTCACACCCGTCGTCAAGCCGCGGCGTTTCTGGAAACACCGGCCGCGGTGAAGAAGCTGTTCGATAAGCTTGGAACGCGGTTCGGCCAGCGCAACGGCGGTTACACGCGCGTTATCAGGTTAGGCTGGCGCAAAGGCGATGGCGCCGAGCAGGCCATGCTCGAACTAGTCGGTTCCGAGCTGGTAAAGCGCGCCGCCGAACGTGCCAAGCGCCGCGAAGAACGGCTGAAAGCGATCCAGTCGGGCAAACACGAAGAAGGCGAAGAGCCCGCCGAGTAAGCCTGAACCAAATTACGACATTGGCGACGCCGTCTCGTGCGCTCGATTCGCGCGCGGGACGGTTCGCAGCCGAACCACTTCGCCGATCACAAATACTGCAGGCGGCTTCACATCCACTTCGCCCCCCGCGACTTGCTCAAGCGTCGATTCAACAACCCACTCCCGATCCCTCAACGCATATTGCAGGAATGCTACCGGATCCCCTGCCTTTCGCCCGCCGTTGATCAGGCACCTCGCGATCTCTGCGCGATGGTCCACTCCCATCAGGACCACCAGTGTCCCCCCATGCCGGTAGGCCGGCCAATCCACCTCTTTCACCGCTTGCCGATGCCCCGGTAGTACCGTCACCGAAGCCGAGACGCCTCCCAGCGGAATGCCCGCTAACGATGGCGCTGCCGTTAACGCCGATACGCCTGGTACCACCTCCACGTCGAAGCCGTGCTGGGTCAGGAACTCCAATTCTTCGCCTCCCCGTCCGAATACGAGTGGGTCGCCGCTCTTGAGCCGCACCATCGGCCCCACTTCGTCGCGCAGCCGCAAATACCAGGCGTGAATCTCGGCCTCAAACTCCTCCTGCTGTCCGCGCTCCTTGCGCGCAGGAATAAACGTCGCACGGGGATTTGCCAATGCCAGGATCTCTGGGCTCACGAGTTTGTCATAAATCACGGCGTCCGCTCGTGCCAGAATCCGCGCCGCTTTGATTGTCAGCAGGTCGGGGTCGCCTGGACCGGCTCCCACCAGATACACTTTGGCCCTCTCCGTCGCCATGGGGCTCTCCTTAGAGAAATACTGACAAGCAGGGTGGCTCCTCCGAAAGGAGCGACCAGGTGGGTTGCCAGACGTGGCTGCCTGTCGCCTAGAGATTCACCTCAATAATACTCAGGCAGCTAGTGGCAGTATAAACAGGAGCTAATAGAATTGGAAGTAGGTCGTGCGAAGAAGTTTCTTATGGACCTAATAACGGAAATCACCATTTCAGGCCGGTAAACATGACGATATCCGCCTCGGCCATGGACCCCGATGGCGGTACAAATGTGCGGCTAACCACCAGGCCGCCTCCTGGCCTGCTGATATCCGGAGTTGCATAGGACAGCTCGCCAAAGGTGAGTTGCGAAGGCGAGCTGCCCTCCTTGCGTGGAATCAGCCACAAGTTGTAGACCAGCGGGCCGGACGTATCCCGGGACGAGCTGACAATTAGCCCCGCGTTATCGGGAGCCCACGCGAAGCCCGCAACGGGGGCGTCGCCGACCGCTGCCCGGACAGATTCGCCGCCCGAGATACCGGTTACGAGCAAGTTCCTGCCCTCCTGGTAAGCGAGCTTCTTATCACCTGGATCCCATCGTAGGTTCGAATAAATACCCACACCCGGAGCCTTCGTGACAGTGTGCGGGTTAGATCCGTCACGAGCGGCAATCGTCAATTCCGCCGAGCCGTCCCTAAGGCGGAAAAACGCCAGGCTCTTTCCGTCATGACTTAGATCGCCTGGAGCCACCGCGTCCACCAGCATGCGAGCCATGCCACCCGCTACCGGGATCTCCCAAATCGCGTTCGACCCCAAATAAGACGCCAGGTAGATCAGGCTATTTGAATCCGCCGACCATCGCGGTCCATAGTGATCGGCATCGTCCTTGGTAATCGCGCGCGGCGGGCCTCCGGCAAGTTGTATGACCCAGATCTGCCGCTTGCCACCAACCGCCGCCACGAATGCCACAGCTTTGCCGTCGGGCGAGATCGCGGGCGTTTCCTCTCGCCCCGGCATGTCGGTCAACCGTTCCACCTGCACCACCTGCTTCGGGATTCGGTTGACCCGCGCCGCGTGAATCACATATCCCACTAGCCCCGAGCACAGTCCCACCGTCACAGCCAACGCCCACGGAACTCTGGAGCGATGCGGTGGCGTGGCTTGACTCATGTGCAATCCATTATCCTGGATTTTGATAGAGTGCCTATCCAATGATCAACAAGGAAGAAATCGCTCACTTCCGCGCCCAGCTGCGCGGAGAATTGATTGAACCCGGAAGCGCCGCATACGAGAACGCCCGGAAAGTGTACAACGGGATGATCGATAAGAAGCCTCGCCTCATCGCCAAGTGTGTGGACGTGGCGGACGTAATCGCGGCGGTGACCTTCGGACGAACCAGCGGGTTGAAAGTCTCCATCCGCGGAGGCGGTCACAATGCCGGCGGCCTCGGTATCGCCGACGATGCCCTGACCATCGACCTTTCCGGCATCAAGTACGTCCATGTCGATCCCACGGCGAACACCGTGCGCGTCGGCGGCGGATGCGTTTGGGGCGACGTCGATCACGCCACCCACGCCTTCGGGTTGGCCGTCCCCACCGGGATCATTTCGAGCACCGGTGTCGGCGGGCTCACGCTCGGCGGCGGCATGGGCCATCTCACCCGCAAGTTTGGTTTGACCATCGACAATCTGCTGAGTGCCGACGTGGTCCTGGCAGACGGCCGCTTCGTGGTCGCCAATGCGAAAGAGAACAGCGATCTGTTCTGGGCGTTGCGCGGCGGCGGAGGCAATTTTGGTGTGGTCACTTCCTTCGTGTTCAAGGCGCATCCGGTTAGTACCGTATCCGCCGGCCCCATGTTCTGGGAACTGGAAGACGCTGCCGACGTGATGAAGTTCTATCGCGAGTTCATCGTCAAAGCACCGGAAACGCTAGGCGGCTGGTTTGCATTCCTGGTGGTTCCTCCGGTTCCGATGTTCCCCGAAGCCTTGCATCGGAAGAAGGTTGCCGCTATTTTGTGGTGCTCCACCCTGCCGCTCGACGAGGCCAACAAGCTTCTTGAACCGGTCAAGCAATTCCGTAAGCCGTTGCTCGATGGTGTGCATACGGTGCCGCTGCCTGCGCTCAACAGCGTGTTCGATCCGCTCTTTCCGCCGGGGCATCAGTGGTATTGGAAAGCCGATTTCGTCAAGGAACTTTCCGACGCCGCCATCGCCGAGCACATCAAGTGGGGCAGCCAGCTGCCCACCATGCAATCGGCCATGCACATGTACCCTATTAACGGCGCGGCGCACCGCGTGGGCAATAACGACACTGCCTGGAGCTATCGGGATGCGGTCTGGAGCCAGGTGATCGTAGGCGTCGACCCCGATCCGGCCAATCGCGACAAGATCACCAACTGGGCCCGCGGCTATTATGATGCGCTGCACCCGTATGGAGCCGGCGGCGCCTACGTGAACTTCATGATGGAAGAAGGCGACGATCGCGTCCGTGCATCCTATCGCGATAACTATGAGCGCTTGTCTAAGGTCAAGGCCAAGTACGATCCGGAAAACTTCTTTCGTGTGAACCAGAACATCAAACCCGCCTCCGCGTAACAACTTGGACCTTTCCTTCGGAGCCGCTTTGGGCGGCATGCTCTAACTTGTAGTCAAGGAGTTCAAGGGCTCTGTCGTTGGAGGCCTGGACCCACCGGGAAACAGCATCCTAGGAAAGGCTGTCGAGGGTGTATGCGCAACGAATCCCTTGCTTGTCGGGGTTAACGATAGGATCGAGGCGCCTCTAAATTATCTGTGTCTTGCTACAATCCGAACGAATGAGTACCCCGTCCGTCTATCCCCCCAGCGAAGACTTCGTCCGCAAAGCCCACGTCCAGGGCATGAAAGGTTACCTGGATCTTTACCGCCGCGCGGAACAAGATCCGGAAACATTCTGGGGTGAAATCGCCGAACGCGAGATCCACTGGTTTGAGAAGTGGTCCAAAGTGCTCGAATGGAACCCGCCCTTCGCGCGCTGGTTCGCGGGTGCGAAACTCAACGTCTCTTACAACTGTCTCGATCGCCACCTGACCACCCCACGCAAAAACAAAGTCGCGATTCTGTGGGAAGGTGAACCGGGCGAGCAACGAGCTTTAACTTATCAAGAGCTGCATCGTCTGGTAGTCCGCTTCGCCAGCGTCCTCCAATCGCGCGGATACAAAGCCGGCGACCGCGCCATCATCTACATGCCCATGATTCCGGAGTTGCCGATCGCCATGCTGGCATGTACACGCCTCGGCATCATCCATAGCGTCGTCTTCGGTGGATTTTCGGCGGAGGCGTTGAAAGCCCGCATCCAGGACCTTGGCGCGACCCTTGTGATCACCGCCGATGGCGGCTTTCGCCGCGGCAAAGAGGTCAAGCTCAAGCTCGCTGTCGATGAGGCGCTCGAAGAATGTCCCGGCGTTCGAGATTCAATCGTCTATCGGCGCACCGGTTCCGAAATTCCGATGAAGGCGGGCCGCGACTTGTGGTGGCACGAGCTCGACGAACACGCCACTGAAGACTGTCCCGCCGTTCCACTTGATAGCGAGCATCCCTTGTTCGTGCTTTATACGTCAGGGACGACTGGCAAGCCCAAGGGGATTCTGCACACCACCGGCGGCTATCTCACGCACGTCACGGCGACCATGAAGTGGGTCTTCGATCTCAAAGAGGAAGACACCTACTGGTGCTCGGCCGATATCGGGTGGGTCACCGGCCACAGCTACATCGTGTACGGCCCCCTCGCGGCCGGCGCGACTAGCGTGATGTACGAGGGCGCTCCCGATTATCCGCAGTTCGATCGCTGGTGGCGCATCATCGAGAAGTATCGCATCAGCATTCTCTACACTTCGCCCACTGCGATCCGCGCACTGATTCGCCAAGGCGACCAGTGGCCCAACGCCCACGATCTTTCGAGTCTTCGTCTGCTCGGTTCGGTCGGTGAGCCTATCAATCCCGCCGCCTGGGAATGGTATAACCGCGTCATCGGCAAAGGCCGTTGTCCCATCGTCGATACCTGGTGGCAGACCGAAACGGGCGGCATCCTCATCGCTCCTATGCCGGGCGCCGTTCCCGCCAAGCCTGGATCCGGTACGCTGCCGATGCCCGGTATCATTCCCGATATCGTCGATCTCAAAGGCTTTGAGGTCGGTACCGATCAAGAAGGATTCCTGATCCTGCGGCGGCCGTGGCCCGGAATGATTCGCGGCATCTGGGGCGATCCGGAGCGTTTTAGGGAACAATATTGGACTCGCGTTCCCGGCTCGTATTTCACCGGCGATGCAGCCCGCCGCGATGCCGACGGCTACTTCTGGGTACTCGGCCGCGTCGATGACGTAATGAACGTCAGCGGCCATCGCCTCAGCACCATGGAGGTGGAGTCCGCGCTGGTCCGCCATCCTGCCGTCGCCGAAGCGGCGGTGGTCGGCAAGCCTCACGAGATCACCGGCCAGGCCGTCTGCTGCTTCGTCACCCTTAAGAAAGGTGACTATAGCCACGAACAGTTGGGCAAAGAACTGCGCCAATGGGTGGCCCACGAGATTGGAGCCTTCGCCCGCCCTGAGGAGATCCGTTTTACCGACGCCCTTCCCAAAACCCGCAGCGGCAAAATCATGCGCCGCCTGCTGCGGGAAATCGTTACCAACAATTCCGTAACCGGCGACGTCACTACTCTCGAGGATTTAAGCGTGGTGACCAAGCTCGCCGCGCAACAAGACGAGGAGTAGATTATGATCCGGGTCATCGCGCCCGTTCTCCTGCTTACGTCGCTCGTGTTGGCCCAAAGCACCGGCAGTGTCGAAGGCACCGTCGTGGATCGTGTCACCAACGCGGGAATCCCCGATGCGAAGGTCACTTTTTACATCCGCACCCAGCAGGGGGCTATTTACGATGCAACCACCGATGCATCGGGCGAGTTCCGCATCTTCGGAATGAAGCCCGGCAGCTACGAAGTGCGTTTCGAGAAAGACGGCTATCGTTTAGGTAATAAGATTCCTCCGCAGCCTTATATCGTAGGTGAAACTGGAAGCCCCGTCCGGATACGTCTGGAAATGACCCGCCTGGTCTCGATCAGTGGCCGCGTTACCGATGCCGACGGCAATCCCATGTCTCAGGGCGAAGTGAAAATCGTCAATCGTAACTCGGTGCCGGTCGCAGCGGATGGCACGTTCACGTTTAATGAACTGGAACCTGGATCCTACACGATTGCAGCAATACCGCGAGCAACACGAGTCCCCGAGGGTGCGCGCGTGCCCGTCGTCACGTATTCTCCGGAGCCTGTCGTCATACGCGGCGATGCGGACGTATCCGGCGTCGAAATCCGGCTGGAGACTGCTGAGGTTTATCGAGTCAATGGAGTGGTGTGGGATGAGACCGGCAATCCCAAGCCGAAAGTCCTGGTTCAGCTCCTGCCGAAAACCCAATCGGGGCCGCGCGCTGTGCAGCAGGGAACCTTGATGATGTTTATTGGCCCGGGTCCGACGGTGGGTCCAGCAGAAACACGAGTCATTTCCGGCGAGGACGGTTCGTTTGAGTTCCCAGCAGTTCGCTCCGGCGAATGGCAGCTGGCCACCGGCCTTTCAGGCCGGATACAGATTGATTCGTCCACCTTCATCAACACGTTTCACAACGGCGCTTTGAGTCTCGTCGTCGGCAATCACAGCGTCGAGAATCTTCAGCTCCGTCAAGCCCCGTCGTTCCAAATCTCCGGCACGATCGATTGGGGAGACGCACCGCGGGGTTTGCGAGCCGGCGTGGCGCTCGCGGCGGCGGACGGGCGGACGATGGCCTCGCTTCCGCTCGTCACCCAGCCCGACGGCACGCTCGGGTCTGCCACGACTACTCCAGGACGATACCTGATACTGCCGCAGGCTGGCCCAGGATACTATCCAGTGTCGGTTCAGCTAAATGGTCAGGAGGTGCTTGGCAAACCCGTCGATCTATTTCCCGGGTCGGCGATCCGTGTTTCCTACAAGGCCGCCAACGGCAGCCTCCATGGAACTGTCGATAACTGCAATGGAGCCGCCGTAGCTCTGGTCCCGACCGATGTCCAGACTCTGGCTTTCGGACGCGTGGTTACGTGCAATAGCGATGGAGCGTTTGAGATGATCGGCGTCGCCCCTGGCGACTATTATGCTGCGGCGTTACTTGGGTTCCAGTTCGAGGCTGAGAGAGATCCGAAGTGGCTCGCCGGGATCGCTTCGATCGGAACGCGGGTGTCGGTCGGCCAAAGCTCCGTATCGGTGCAACTGAAAGCGAATCGTTGGCCGTAGTAACGCATCATAGACATAGATGCACCGGGCCGTCATCATCGGCGGTGGCTTTGGCGGCCTGTACGCGGCACGCGCGCTTAAGAACGATAACGTATCCATAACTCTGGTCGACCGCCGAAATTTCCATCTCTTTCAGCCCTTGCTGTACCAGGTAGCGACTGGAGCGCTGTCTCCCGGCGAAATCGCTTCACCTCTGCGAGTCTTGCTGCGCAAACAAAAAAACGCCCAGGTGTTGCTCGCCGACGCCGTCGATCTCGACCCCGGTGCGCGCAGTCTCCTTCTCGATAAGGGGGCGATTCCCTACGACAGCCTCATCGTCGCCGCGGGCGCGCGCCATTTTTACTTCGGCCACGACTCCTGGGAGCCCATCGCGCCTGGCCTCAAATCCCTCGAAGACGCCACTCGCATCCGTCACAAAATCCTCTATGCGTTCGAAGCTGCCGAGCGCGAACCCGATCCCGATATTCGCCGTCGCTGGCTGACTTTCGTGATCGTCGGCGCGGGACCTACGGGCGTGGAACTTGCCGGCGCTCTGGCGGAGATCGCCAACGATTCCCTGCGCCACGATTTCCGCTCCATTCATCCCGAAGAGTCAAGGATCCTGCTGCTTGATACTTCGCCGCGCGTGTTGACTGCCTTTCCGGAGAGCCTTTCCGCCGCCGCCGAACGGCAGCTCCTCCGTCTGGGCGTTCGCGTTAAACCATCCGTTCGTGTTACCGCGATCGACGCAGACGGAGTGACATATTCCACGCCGACGGGCTCCTCGGAGCGCATCGAAGCGCACACCGTCCTGTGGGCCGCTGGCGTCAAGCCGTCGCCGTGGGGCGAGATCCTTGCGCGACGCACTGAGGCGAAGCTCGATCGCACCGGCCGCGTCGCCGTGAATGCTGATCTCACCATCCCCGGTCATCCTGAGATTTTCGTGATCGGCGATCTGGCCTACCGCGAGCAGGACGGCGCGCCCTTGCCTGGCATCGCTCCCGTCGCGATGCAGGAAGGGCGTTATGCGGCTTCGGTAATCGTAAGCCGTCTCAACGGGCAAACGCCGAAGCCATTCAGCTATTTCGATAAGGGCTACCTGGCGGTTGTCGGCCGAAACTCGGGCGTCGGTGTCATCGGCGGCCTCAAGCTGCACGGCTTTATCGCCTGGTTCATCTGGCTCTTTGTTCACTTAATGTATTTGGCCCAGGCTCTCAATCGTGTCGTGGTGTTCGTGCGCTGGGGCTACCAGTATTTGACGTTTTATCGGGGCGCGCGACTGATCACGGGCGATGACGATCCTCCAGAACGCTAACATAGAGTCTTGCAGCGTTTCTTCGTAAAAACGTTCGGATGCCGCGCCTCGCAGGCCGATGGAGCCGCGCTGGAAGCCAGCCTCGCAGCCAGCGGTCTTAACGCAGCGGACGAATTAGCCGATGCCGATCTCGTCGTCCTGAACACCTGTACCGTCACCTCCACCGCCGATGACGAGCTTCGCCAAACCGTTCGCCGCATCCATCGCACACAGCCCGACGCCCGTATCGTCGTCACCGGTTGCTACGCGCAGCGGGCGCCCGAGGAAATCGCTGCCCTAGCCGGTGTCAGTCTCGTTGTCGGAAATTCACACAAGAATTCCATTCCCGATCTCGTTGCCGATGGCCAACACTATCACGGCGAAATCCGCATCGGCGATATTTTCGACCAGCGTGATTTTCTTTCCGCGCCGGTGGAAGACGCCTTGGGGGACCGCACTCGTCCCAATCTCAAGATTCAGGACGGATGCAACAATCGCTGCTCATTTTGCATCATTCCCTACGTGCGCGGGCGCAGCCGCAGTGCGCAGCCTGATTCGGTAATCGACCAGGTGCGCCATCTCGCCTCGAAATATCGCGAAGTGGTCCTCAGCGGGATTAACTTGGGCCGCTGGGGCCGCGATCTTGAGGGAAGCAGTCGTCTGGTCGATTTGGTTCGCCGCCTGCTCGAGGAAACCAATGTGGAGCGTATACGCCTCAGCTCGGTCGAACCCATGGATTGGTCCGACTCTCTGTTGGAGCTCGTCGCCACCTCGCCGCGAATCGCGAAACACGTTCACGCTCCTCTGCAATCGGGCTCCGACAAAGTGCTGCGCCGCATGCATCGCAAGTATCGTCCCCGTCACTATGCCGACCGGATTCTCAAGGCTCGTGCGCTGATGCCGGATTGCGCCGTGGGCGCCGACGTGATGACCGGGTTTCCCGGTGAAAGCGAACAGGAATTCGAAGAATCCCGCGCGTTCATCGAGAGCCTGCCGTTTACGTATTTGCACGTGTTCACATACTCGGCGCGACCGGGCACGCCAGCGGCTGACGTCGCGGATCAGGTGCCGATAGAAGTCCGCAAGCACCGCACGCACGTACTTCGCGACCTCGCGGCGCGCAAAAATCTGGAATTTCGCAAATTGATGCCGGGCCGCATTCTGTCCGTCGTAACCATCGAAGACGGCCGCACGGCCCTCAGCGACAATTACCTGAAAGTCGCGCTAGCCCGTCAGTGCCAACCGAACCGCATTGAGGATGTTGTCATCGGCGGCCTTACTAACGACGGCGTCTGTGAATCCGGCATCCCGCTACATCTCCCGCCGATTCTCCAGTGACTTGAGCATCGTCACTTCGTCCGCGAACTCCAGATCGCTTCCCACGGGAATGCCCATCGCGATGCGCGTCACTTTAATCCCCAGCGGCTTGAGCAATCGCGATAGATAAACCGCAGTCGCCTCGCCTTCCACCGTGGGATTATTCGCCAGGATAATCTCTTTCACGTCTTGCTTGCCGATCCGGTCCAGCAACCCCTTGATCTTTAACTGCTCCGGCCCGATGCCGCGCAGCGGGGAAATCGCGCCGTGCAGCACATGGTAGACGCCATTGAAGGATCGCGTAGTCTCCACCGGAAGAATGCTATGGGGTTCTTCGACGATGCAGATCTGTGAATGGTCGCGATTGGGATCGCGGCAATAAGGGCACAGTTCGCCGTCGCTGATGTTGTTGCACTCCGCGCAAATGCCCAGGTTGTCTTTGACGTCGGTAAGCGCCGCCGCCAGCGCAGCCGCCTGATCGCGCGGCGAGCGCAGCACATAAAACGCGAGCCGTTGCGCCGATTTCTGCCCGATCCCGGGCAAGCGGCGGAACTCGTCAATCAAGCGCTGCAGCGGCGCGGCAAAATCCGGCATGCGCGATTAAAGGAGGCCGGGTGGCAGGCCCATCCCGCCCAGCATGCCGCTCATCTTCTTCTGCGTCTCGTCTTCTACTTTCTTGTGCGCTTCATTGAATGCCGCCATCATGAGGTCCTGCAACATCTCGACGTCGCCGGCGACCTCAGGGTCGATCTTGACGCTGGTGACCTTCTTCTGGCCGTCCATCCCCACAGTCACCATGCCGCCGCCGGCCGAGGCTTCCACGCGAATCAGCGCGACCTCCTCCTGCATCTTCTGCTGCATCTTTTGGGCCTGCTGCATCATGGCCTGCATGTTTCCCGGCATCTTCATGCGTCGCTCTCCTTCAAGATTGCTCACTTTCCTTCAAA
>Ga0157369_10007944_pt1 | contig 12195 bp, 13 predicted proteins | sample C25metaG_FD_113461 | JGI IMG/M metagenome (GOLD analysis project Ga0157369, IMG submission 113461) | Corn rhizosphere microbial communities from Kellogg Biological Station, Michigan, USA - C2-5 metaG | ecosystem: Host-associated > Plants > Roots > Rhizosphere > Soil | place: USA: Michigan...
GGTAAGGCGCGCACCTTTAAATCATATTTATTCCCCATTCGGCTGGCGTACTTATACCACCTGGCCGTGCGTTTGTCAACACAGCAGGGGCCGTGACCAACGCCACACCGCACGGGGGGTTGACACGGCAACGGCCCGCATGGTATACATGCGGGCCGTATGGGGCGGGAGGGGTTATGCGAGTGTGGTGCTCTTCCATCCTCCGTTGTATACCCATAGTTTGTTGTTGGTGGTGTCGTAGTGGAATGGAACGAATCCGGTTTGTGCTGTTGGTACGCCGGTTGGTGCGCCTGCCATTGCTGGCATGTAGGGGAATCCTTCGGTGGCGGTGGTGGCGGGCGCTGTGGTGCCGATCATGGTTGATGGTGCGGCGGTTCCTGGTTTGACGGATACGCCGGTTTGCCATGTGTTGCCGGTCCATGTGGGGCCACCTGATGTGTTGGGGGCCACGTCCATTTTGAGGCCACCGGAGGATCGCGAGATTCGTCCGGGGTAGTAGACGCCTGCTGATCCTGAGTAGGCGCGTATGTTGAATCCGTCTGATAGTTGTTTGGTCATGTTGGAGTCGGCGGATGCGCCGGTTGCTATGTTTAGGAATCCTGCCCCGTCGTGGGTGATGACGTCTGCTAGCCAGTAGAGTTCACCGGTTTTGGTGCGGATAATGCCCTTTTGTCCGCCTGCCGCTATAACTTCAATGAGCGCTGTGCCGGTGCTGGCAATGCTGGTATCGGCCTGGAGCCGCATTAAGGGTGCGGTGGCGTCGGCTTGGTGGAGGAAAATGGCAGGGGACGTGGGTGAATACTGGTCTACCTGGAATCCATAGGATTGGGTGGCGGTGTTGATGGTGGAGTTTTGGGCAATTTTGATGCCGATACCGTAGGTACCGTCGCCGTGGCCCTTGTTGTTCACGAAAAGGCCGATGGGGTATCCGTTATCTAGCCCCAATGCAATCAATGCGGCATTAATGGAGGAACTGGACATACCTGCACCAGCAGTCAGGTGGATCAGGTCACCATAAGTGGAATTGTGTTGCCAATCAATAACACCTTCCGACAGATCAGATGTTGGCTTAGCATTAATCTGCTCCGCCACAACGTTACCATTTACGTCTACTACACGTGAGGTGAAGGGGAGTTTGGTTCCGTTGTTTGATCCCTGCTGTACGTCGAAATGCCATTGTCCTGTGGTGGCGTCTCGTTTGGGGATTGAGGTTGAGAGTGTCCAGTTGGCGGGGTTGTAGGTGGTGCCTGATGTGAAGTTTGCATTAGCAGATACTACGTCGTTATTAGGGCTGACTACCTGTTGTCCTGTGGTGTAAGCGGTGTTGGGTGCCCAAGGGTTGATGCCTGTTCCCTGTACGGGTAGTTGTGTTGCGGGTACTTTCCCGGAGTTGTCCAGTGCGGCTACACCGTTGGCAACACCTTTGCTGGAAAGTGACACATAGGTTGTTGCGGCTTCGGTTTTGTCGAGTTTACCTGTGAGTGCTGTTGTGTCTGCTTTTCCTGCAATGAGCGGTGCAACAGCTTGTGTTACACCACTAGGGTCTACAATGAGGCCGTCACCGGATGGGTGGAATCCGGTGGCGTCTTGGTTGCCTACTTTGATGGTTGTCATCGTGATGAAAGCCTTTCTACTGCTGTGGGGGTTGAGGGTCCGCGCCATGCATCATAGATGCCCCAGACGCGGGCCATATCGGTTTCTAGATCAATGAGACGCTTTTCAATGACACCGCCATTGAGGGTGCCAACTTGTGCCACTAAAAGTGCCAGGGCTTTGTTTTGGCCGTTCAATGTTTTGAGGATGAATCCCAGGCCGGTGAGTATACCTGCCCCGAGGAAACCTAAAAGCCATGTAACTATTTCCATGGGCACATTCATGACGCGGCCCGTTTCCCTGCAATAGTGGGAATGTTGGGTATACCGTAGACGGCGGCACCGGCTGCAATGCCTACCTGGGCGATTTGCACCCATTCTTGTGCGCTGATGCTGTTGTCATTGAGCGCGAGGTAGGCGCTTCCAAGACCTGCTAACAGTCCAGCAATGATTGCTTTCATGTAGTTGAGTGGATTCATGCTAACTCCCCAGTTAGTTATCGTGTGAATATTTGTAGGAATGCGTTTCGTGTTTTTGGTTTATCGAAGTACACGTTTTCGGATTTGAATCCTGCCCGTAGCACTTGCAATTGCTTGTCAGTGTAGAATAACAGCTTTTTTCCCTCTGACATTTTCTCAGGCAAAATGGTATACAAAAGTTCCTGTTTGGGTCTTGCCTCTTGAATGTACCACTTGTTTTCCACCCAATCACGCCATATCGAAAATGTACCCGATTTTGTTTCAAGACTAAACACATATCCCGCATTTGGCAATTTACGGGCTAAAAGATTGTTGTGGTTGTCCTTGAACGCATTGCCCACCGCGTAGGCCGTGTATTCAGGATCGGACTCGTTGATGAATTGCCCGAACCGTGTCGCGTAGACCTGTTCCTTGAATTTCTCCGGATCGGGGAAGTGGCAGACAACGAAACCGTTGTATTTCTTGATCCATTCCTCTGACGCTTTGGGTTCAATCCCGTATTTGATGAAATACGGGTTATCAATGGATACAGCGTTGGCAAGGAACCACGCACGAGTCTTGTCTTTTGACCTGTCCACCGTGTTGAAAAAGTTGGTAAACACTTCCGCTTCGGAGGGTAGATAGCGGGTCATTCCCTTTTCAAGGATAAATTCGTCAAAGATGATGTGGCGGACTAGTGGGAATGGGCGCGATTTAACGCTTTGCCCTTGGGACAGGCAGAGGAAATAACCCATTTTATGCCAGGGACGTTTTTTCTCATCCCGTAGTTTCCTGTGCGAATACATAGCGTATTCGCCTTGCACTTTAAAATCATAATCGGGAAATTCATCAAGAAAATCATCAAAGAAAGATGATTTAGCTGATTTTAATTCGTCTTTGTACCGGCGCAAATAAATGAACTCATGTCCCTTTTCAATGGCGGCTCGAACACATTTCACCTTTTTACCATATGACTTACCAACACCACGCAAACCAACCACGAAATTGTAAACGCCATTCATGGAATAGATTTTGTCGAAATTGTAATAATTGGCTTTTTCAAAAGTGGTGGACATTAAATATCCACTCCGTGCGCCCGTAACACTGGTAAGGGGTCTACAAAGTTTGCTCCGTAGTTGTACGGCGGTGCCCAAGGATCGGGCCAGTTTCCCTCAATGATTTCAAAGTGCAGGTGGGTGCCGGTGACGTTCCCGGTTTGCCCTTCGTCACAGAGCTTTTGACCAGTGGTCACGGTATCCCCCACGGCGACGAGCAACGAGCCAGGGTAGCCGTGGTTATAGGTGAACGTGTAGGAACCGTCCGGTGTGTGTCCTTTGACGTAGGTTCCGGCTGTTTCGTTGCCACCGGTGTAGGCGTTGAACGCACGAGTGACAATCATATCTGTCACACTGCGCACCGGTCCGCCTTTGGGCGCGGTGGTGGTAGAGAGGTCACAGCCGTAGTGGAATCCACCCGCACGCATACCGAAACCACTCGTCATGACAGCATTCTCCAACGGGATAACCCACGATCCTGTTGGCGGCGGCGGTGCGCCAGGGTCCGGTGTGGGCGGGGGTACCCACGGATCATAGGTTGCCGGTGGCGTGTCAGGGGTTCCCTTGCGAGGCAAAAACCGGGTACGCCCATCAGGGACCATCGGGATAACTTTCCCGTCCGTGTAGTGAAGATGCAGAGTGTTCCCCACATTTTCTACATACTTCACAATGTCATATTCCAACGTCATGTACATCAGGGTACAGGAAAGCCCCGCACTTTGATAAAGTGCGGGGCTTTGGTGTTTGTTTTAGATGTATTCGATGATGGTGTTTCCGCCTTTGTAGTCTACTTTGAGGATTTCCTGACCTACGTATTCGCCTTTTTCATTCCAGGAATCAACGGTCCAGCATCCGCGTACGATGCGTTCGGGGGTTACAACATCTTCGTGTTGTGCGGTGAACGTCCATTCGGGAGCTACAGCTTTCTTGCTGTTGATGATGATGGCGTGGACTTCTTCGATGCTGGGGAAGTATGACATTTGGTTTTCCTTTTCTCGGTGTTCCTTGCTGTTGGTATAAGTGTAACACCAGAAAACGCAACCATGCAAGACATGATTGCGTTTTTCTGAAAACAGTTTTTTACATTCCGAGCGGGTATGAGCCGGTGAGCCCCGATACACCCATGATGCCTGATTCATTGGTGACGAACAATTCACCGGTATCCGCGCTGATCGTGTACATGGTTTTGGTTCCACCGTTTCCGGAATATCCCAGCATGTACTGGTTGACTCCGCCAGGGTACATTGCCGGGTAGGGGATGGAACCGAGAATGTAGCTGCTGTCAAAGTCAGCGCCAACATATTGCTGAAATGAGAGTGACACTTCCAAACCGTTGAGGGAAATAACACCTGCGGTAACACCGGTACTGGAATGCACATTCAGATTGGTGGACTGGGCCGGAAGTGTCCCGCCCTGAATCAGTGAATACAGTGCGAAAGCAAACCGGTTCACAAGTTCCGACTTCGGGTGTAGCGTGGTATCAATCCACATATCTTCGGTCGTGAAAGTGTTCACCCACAAACTATTCACATCGCAAACTGCGCCTACGTCTTTAGCGGCCCGGTAAATGCTGTTGAACGTGACTCGCTGGCCGCTGCTGAATTTTTCGCGGGTCCACATCGGGAAAACAACGAGCTTGGCTTTCGGCCATTTTGTTTTTAACCGGTTGTAAATGGCTTTCGCCTTGTCGTATACGTCCTTGCCGGTGTTTGAGTCATTTCGGCCGCCGCCGACAACAATTAAGCGGCAGTTGGTGATAGCGGGGTCATTGAGTGCTGCGGTCACCTGCGTATCAAAATATGTATCCCCGCCGCCTATGGTGGTGTCATACCCGCCTGCGTTGTTCGCGTAATTGTGTAACCGGTATTCGTTCAAACCCTGGGAGTTGAGCAGGTCAGTCAACACCTGAGGAATCGGCGTAACCCACGGCGTGGGGAATGGCTGGTATCCACTGAAATATGAATCACCGATGGTGACAACATCAATCGGCCCGACAGGGTAAATGTTGCGGATAAGGTCAACCGCTGATTTGGTTTCCAACGGAGACACAGCACCGGCAAGGTTGTCCGCGATTTCAGTTTTCGCTGCGGCAAGATTGGCCGCCGCTTCCGTTTGCGCGGCGGCAGCGTCGGTTTTAGTTTCGTAATCAATGGCGATTTGCGCTTTCACTGCGTCGATCGTGGTGTTAATCAGTGCCAGAATCGCGTTATGCACAGTACCGGTATCTACCATTCCGGTGACGGCGGATTCGTTGAGCAATGCGATTTGCGCCGCAAGGTCGTTCATGATTTCGTTGTATTTGGCGTCCCAGTTCGCCTTGACATCATTCACTGACGTAATGGCGTTCGCGATCATGGTATTGGAATCAGGTACCAACTTGTCATTAATGTACTGCTTGATCGTTTCCAGGTATTCAAGGAACGTTGCACCATCCCGGTAGGTCAGGGGCGAAATGTTGGTGATCGGTGTGGGTGTGTAATTTATCCCCGAAATGTTAGTAAAGACCATAACCGTATCCTCCGAAGTAGTTGTTGTGGTTGGTATATTCGTCGTCGTTCTGCCATATCAGCATAAACAATTCCTGTAGATCGTTGATAACCATCATGTCAACATTCACGAGAGCTTGCCGAGCCGCCAGAATCAGGGATGGGGCGTGGCCCTGGTAGCCACTGGTGGTGCTGTCGTTGTTGGCATGGGCTGTGTTGGTGGAATCTTCGGTGGCTTTGCTGTTGGCTGTGGTGTCCGACACATTGTCTTGAATCGCGCTCGCGTAATCCTGGTCAGGGCGTAGCTGCGTTTGTGGCGTCTCCGAAGCAACCGCACGTGACTTAGCCCCACTATCGGAATTTGATTCGCTGGTGCCCGCGTTCTGAGCCGTGGAGTCCATAGCGGTCAGTGACTTGATACTCATGGTGGACAACGGATCAACTTCCAGCAGAGACAGCTTGTAGTGTTGGTTCCATAACGGCATGATCTCGCCCATTTTCGTTTCCATCTGATAGATGAACATTTCAATGGTTTCATGCCCGATTTCGCGGTTCCAATAATGCCTGATAATTTTCTTATTCAATATCTCCATGTAGTCAGGATCGAAAATAGGGTAATTAGACAAACCAATGTTGTTTTCGCCCTGAATCTCCACTACCCGCTTGAGCGGCATCGTAAACGTAGACATTACGAAACTCCCATTTCTGTTAGTCCTGGTGTCATGGTCATGGAGGGGTCCAGTGCGGATTGTGCTTCGGAGTCGGTGTTGAACTCGCACGACACGTTCAACGGTTCCCCTGTTTCAGGGTCCACATATTTAGCGTTGATCTGGTCACAAGCATACTGCCGGGAATTGAGCGCAATACCACGCGTGGCGAACACCTGATCATCATTCGCGGCGACTTCGTCCGCCACCAATCTTTCCTTTTTGTCCTGGTTCGCGTTATTGATCCCAAGCATGGTCATACATTCATTCCACAGCTTGGATTTCGCGATCATCAGATTCAAAACGCCAACAGGGTCACCGCCCAAATCCAACACCTGAATGTTGGCAGGGTTCATGGCGTCCTCTTGACCGTAAATGACTTCCACGCCCTCGTCTATTTGGCGGACAATGTTCGCCCATGAGAGCCGGGTGTTTTCGTTCGCGTACACGATTTTGGATTTACGCAACAGCTTGCTGTTTTGCATGATCGTGACGGTCATTTCCGCCAACTGTTCTGCGTAGACTTCCACAATATCCACGTCAGGGGTTCGGAGCATGTTAGCCCAAATCGGAACACAACCATTCGACGCCAGGGTTTTGGCTTGATAATGCGTTCCGTAGGTTCGGAATTTGATCGGGTTTTCGTACACGTTCAAACCGCCCATAGGTGATGCTGCGGTAGCGAAAAACCTCCGCCCGAAATTCCTGATAAATTCCGTGTCCGTTTCCTCGTAAAACGTTACGAGTGCGTGGCGGAATAAATCAAGTTCAAGGAAACGTGAATCAATTTCCTTAGGCAGGCCAGTCCACTTGAAACGGTTAATCGCCAATTCCGTAAGGTGGCGCTTATACATGCTCAGGATAAGGAATTTCAGATTCCGTTGCGGGTTATTCTTGAAACCGCGCGCGTTCGGTGCAAAGTCCTGGTCATACGTCAAGTACCTTTGACTGTTCTTCCTAGCCACGGCGAACCTTCCCGCAGAACGGGCAAAAAGCCCAATCATCACTCAACTGTGTGCAATAAATGCAAGTTACTTGCCGTGCCATTAGTAGCGTATCCCTCCCAGTGGTGCGTTGTCGGCAATATCAATGGTGCCGATATCGTTCGGATTCTTCCAAACAGTAACACCCTTTTCGAAGATACCCCTAATAACCTGCTTGAACGCCTCAGGGCAATGCGCTTCCGTGATATAGGTTTCCTTCAACTTCCAATACGTGAATTTCTCCATCACCATAAACGATTCAGGCATACGCCCGAAACGGTTAATCGCGTACCCGTACCGGAGCCAATACTCCCCAATAGCGTTCATGAACGCCGGAGCCAGCCGCTTGATTTTCACATCAAGGCCCCAACGGTACGCTGACAGGTTGAACGCATCCCCTCCCACCTGACCGGAGCTTGTGGGCTGTGTCAGCTTGGCATCCTGCACCTTGGCATTGATCCCCGCCAACGCATTCTGGTAATCACCGTTCGCGCTGAACGTGGCAAGATCCTTGTTCGTGTCCCGCATGTAAGCGGCTGTCGCGTTGCTGGCGACGTTGTTACCTGTGGCAAGGCTGTTACTAATCCCCAACGCCTGATTGTTGCGGTCCACATCAATAGCAGTGTTCACACCGGCCACAAGCGCGTTCCCCAAACCCATCCCCGCGCCACCGAGCACACCGGCAGGACCTGCGGCAGCGCCACCAATCGCACCCTGAGCAATACCGGCAATACCGTTCACCATCGTATGAGCCGCCATTGTCTGGTTTTGCAGGTTCGTCTGCTGACCAGCCGCGAACACACCGCGCTGTGTCATGTTTTCCGAGAGCATCATGCCAGCGGTGGCCTGATCGTACGATGTGTTGATCCCGGCCTGTGCCCGCTGCTGTGACCAGTCGGCGGACGAATGCTGGAACGCAATCCCGTTGCGGTTGGAGGCCATGAACGACATATAACCGTTGTTCACCACACTGAATGTTGGCAGGTTGGTGATCCAGGTTGCCATATCCAAAAACTCGCCACCGTCGTTCAGGATTCCCTTGTCGTCCTGTTCAATGACAGACGTATCGGCGGCGTTGTACCGGTAGGGGTAGAACGCGATCCTGGCATCCGGCGGGGAAATGTGGGGAACCTCGACAACACCAATATCCGCGTACTGCAAGCACTCCGGTTTCAGGATGATCGGCGTGCCCGTCCTGGTGGTCATTTCGATCACCGTGTACGGGTAGGTGAGGAACTTTTTCAACCGCCCATAACGGCCCAAATCAATGTTGTCACGGAACGCGGGTTCAATGGTGCTGTAGGGGCGCATGAGCGTCCCAGCGTTCACCTTGGGAACAACAACACCGTTCAAGGAAATAGCGGTGGTGCTGATACCATACCGGCCCATCGGCGGGACAGCCTGAATACTCATGATGCCCTGACCGATCCACGGCTTATCCGAAACACTGGTCAGGTATTCCTGCACATGCTCCATGCTGTAGAACAGGTAAATTTCCGCGCCATTCGGCAGGTTTTCCATGCTGGAACCTTTAGCGGATTGGAGTTTAGGCGCGTCCACCGTGCCAGGATCTACGTCAAGCGCAACGCTGGATACCACCATGACTTCGTAATCCGGTTCACTGTCCCGCGCACCGGCAATACTCATGGAGTACCGCTTGTAGATTTGGTATTCGTTGCCCACATCAAGGCCCTCAGGGACGGTCAAATAGTCCCGCCCGAAATTGGTAAAAGAGTTTTCGTTGGCAATACCAATGTGGCCTTGCTGAATGTAGCAGTTGCCGAATTTGATTCCGTACCCGAATGTCTGCCACACATCAAGCTGAACCGTGATTTGCGTGGTGTTCGGGGCAATATAGGTTACATCGGTCACGAAATAGTAATACGCCCTGCCGGTATCACCAGGAATAGAACTGTTGGCAGGGTTCCACACACGAATGTAATTGTAATTCTGTACCGTGTGGAACGGGGTATCCAACCTAATCGGTTGACCAAATTTTGCATACGACAGTTTAGTGATTTCAATCGTGGCACCGGAACTGGTTTTCAGATAAGCATCCAACGCGCCCTGGTTATCAAACCGCACAATATCACGGTAATCACTATTCCACGGAACACTACACAACGTAATAGCCGTGCCCTGGGTCCACACAGAATAGTTGAAACCCAATCCCCAATCCTTGGAAACCGGCAAATCCTGAATAGTGGACGTCATTTCGTGTTACCGATACGCGCGGCAAGGAGGTCCAAAACCTTTTGCGCGTATTCTTCGGGAATGGAATCCACAATTGATGCGGCATCCTCAATAGCACTTGTCGTGCGCCCTGTGGTTGCCGCCACAATCGATTCGGCCTGAACCGCGCTAATCCGCACCTTGTTATCCAGCTTATCCCATAAACGATTTACCGTTGCCTCGACAATAGATTCCGCCTGAACCGCGGTGATTTCGATTTCCTGCGCCATATCCAACTCACTTTCTACTACCCGAACATTTGAAATATCTTCCGTCCACCCAAGATAGGTTAGCGGGTTCCGCCAATAATACGCGATCAAATCATCTAACGAGGGGTGATGATGTGGAACCGTGGAATCATCTGACGTTGAATAAACGCTACCGTCAGGACACATCAAGGCCACATGGCCAGCCGGTTCCGTTGTCAACGAAAACCACACCGGCACAAAACAATTTTCCGGGAAATTCCGGTCCTCATGTTTGAATTGGGCGTTCGCCCATCCAGCGGTGGCGGTGGGTTCCACAATCGGTGCGCCAAAAGCCTGCCTCACGTACTGCAAGCACCATCCCGGCTGACAGTCTATATCAGGATTAGGAATAACAAGTTGTGTAAAAGTCATGTGCAAAGCTTACTACTTTCATTACATGAACCGTGCTAATACCGTGTGCGGGACGCACAAAACCCCTGTACCGGGAGATACAGGGGTTTTGTTAGTGCGCCACATGCACTAATCAATATAGTACATGGGATTTGACTTAAGGGGTTACAGGGTCCCCATCATCCGACGCGCCACGAGGCCAGATGACCAGCTTGTCACCGGATACCGTGAGGGTTTCGGTGGCAGTCTTGGAGGTTTCCACACCCTGCGGGTCAAGCCACACGGTAGTCGCGCGAACCGTCAGCGAGGTTGCATCTTCCGCGCCGCCCACATGCAGCACACCCGTATCCGAAATGTAGGTGAGCAGCGAAACATTCCCATCCACAGACCAACGAACAGCCTCGGAGGTTCCATCTTCCAGGGTGGTCACAACGTCAGCGGTAAGCTGGTAAACCTCGCCACGCACAACATCGGTCACGGTAGCTCCATCAGCATCAACGGTGGTGATGTTCCCAACGCTGACGACAGGGTTCGGTTCAAACACGATCTCATCCACAGTGTTGGAAGTGAACATCACAGCGGGCACGAAACGGGACGCGCTGATGATCTGGTGGTGGTGCGACCACTGGTTATTCTGGAGAGAATCAGGGTTCCACAACTGCGTTGTTTCAAACAGGGTATCGGCAATGACAAAGAAATCCTTTGTCGTGATAATCGCCTGAACACCCGGCAGATTGAACTCACCCTCAGGAATCGGGACAATACGTCCGTGCGCCTGAGCCTGAGTAATGTTGAACGCACCAGCCAGGGCCTCAACATCAATCGCCGCATTCACTTCGGGAGTGACAAAGAGCAGAAGTTCATCCCGCTTAGCCGCCAGCGGCATGGCAGCGGGGTTGTACTTCGTGCTGATGAACGTCAGGTTGTCGGCAACGGCACGAATCTTCCGGAGCAGTCCCTTGGCATCCGCTTCCGTGGACGTTGGGGCGGAAACGTCAGGTACCTGGACCTTGTGGAAACCGTTGTTGGTTTCGTATTCCGCGAACAACTGGCAAGTTAGCAGAAATTCGTCCCACTGGTCAGACGTCGATACGGAATCCATCGTCCGCGAAATGAACGATGTGAGACCGTTTTCCTCAAGGAATGCACGGTTCAGGGCAGGGTTGTCAATCGTGATGATGTACTTGTCCTGGCGGTTGATCGTGTGGAAGTTGGTCTGAACTTCCGCGCGGTGCGTGCCGAACAGGTTCCGCTCCGTCGATTCACGATCGAAATCGTAGGTCTTGGCCTTGATAAGCCCAAGCTGGATTTCCTCGATCGTGTCACCATAGCTAAGCATTCCCCGCTTGAACTCTGCCAGCGGGTTGGACCATGAAACAGACTGGGAATAGGTGAGACCGATACGGTTGACCAGGGCATCAATAAATTCGTTCCGCGCGGGGCGGTAATTCATTAGTGCTTTCATGGTGGCCTGAACACCGGCTTTGGTGGCTTCGGGGATGCGTGCCTGATAATCAGGGGATGCACGCTTCCGGATACGGTCAAGCGTGATGTCGTTGGAGGTTGGCTTAAGTACGCCTACATCAAGAGCCATTATTAGTCATCTTTCTTTTCGAAGAAATCATCGTCGTCCCCGATTTCATCGGAATCGGAATCCGATTCCGTGTCACCATCGTTTTCATTGTCCCCCGAATTGTCGGAGTTATCAATTCCTGCCGCCATGAGCAGATCGTAATTCATAGCTTTCAGTGCGAGAATTTCCGCCTGCGCCGCCGCGAGGTCTGTTCCCTGAACCTCGATCTTGGCATCCCGCGTACTTGTGTCGTTGGTGTATGCCGCCGAAAGGTCATCGTAAATCGTGGGGGAAAGACCATCCTCCCCGGGGTTCTGTAGCTGTGCCAGCAGTTCCGCGAAATCCATTATTCCCAGCTTCCTATTAAGGCGAAAAGCCCCGATCCTAAAAGGACCGGGGCTTTTCTGTTTCGGACCCTTTTGCAGTCTGAATGTGACTTGCTAAAGCTACCCTACCACGGGACCAATTCAATGGTAGCAACCCGCTGGCGGCATTCAGAACAACAATAAA
>Ga0157369_10007946_pt1 | contig 12193 bp, 11 predicted proteins | sample C25metaG_FD_113461 | JGI IMG/M metagenome (GOLD analysis project Ga0157369, IMG submission 113461) | Corn rhizosphere microbial communities from Kellogg Biological Station, Michigan, USA - C2-5 metaG | ecosystem: Host-associated > Plants > Roots > Rhizosphere > Soil | place: USA: Michigan...
CTTGAAGTTGAAGCCGCTGGCCTGGGCCAGGGAGCGGTATTCAGTCTCGCTGTAGCTGTAATTGAGGTTCCACCAGCCGAACGGCAGGCTGTAGTTGAGCATCGAGTTACGCGAGGTTTTCTGGTGATCGCTGATCGCATCGTGGCCGCCGCGCAGCGAGAGTTGGTCGGCCAGGCCCAGCGGATTGTCCCAATCGAGGCTGGCGCCCCACTGCTGTTCACCGGTGCTGCGTTGGCCGCCATTGTGGCGTGACAGGCCGACGCGCCAGGGTTTCTGCGGGGTGTTTTTGACCAGCACTTCGCTGCCTCCCACTTCCTTGCCGGGGGCCAACTCCATCTGCGTCTGGTTCGATGGCAGGCGGTTCAGTTGGTCGACCATCTGCTCGATCTCGCGCAGGTTGAGCAGAGCGCCTGGTTTGCCTGGGAAGCTCATAAACAGCTGGCGATCGGTGATACCGCTGCCCTCGGCGCCCTTCATGCTTTCCAGGCGCCCTTCCACCACCTGCACTTTGAGATTGCCGCTGGAGAGGTTCTGTTGCGGCAGGTAGGCGCGACTGGTGACCAGACCTTTGGCCAGGTAGTAGTCGGTGATGACCTTGAGCAGATCATTGAGCTGCGGTACGCCGAGGCACTGGCCCATATAGGGCTTGAGCAGGCGATCACGCTCACCTTCGGACAGCGCGTCGGCGCCGATGAGTTCGATGGTGTTGATGGCAAAGCAGCGGGTGTCCGCCGGCGCCGTCGGTTTGGCAGGCGCGGCGGCTTTGCCAGGCAGGTCCTTGAGTTCTTCGAGGCGGCGCTGTTGCTCTTCGAGCAGGCGATCCTGACGATCACGGATCAGATCAGTGACGCCCGGCGTATCCTGCGGGGTCGCGCCTTGAGCCGTCCCGGCAAAGCCCAGGCAAAAAAAAGCGGACAGCAGACTGAGCCTGGTCCGGGGTACCGAACGCCACATTGCTAGATCCCTCTACATGGCACTGTGCCATCAATTTGCGGCGATCTTATGGTGGCGTTTTAGTGGCGTCAATTAAATGTATAACTTTGTTCAGCTGTGACACATGATCAGTTTCAGCCTGAAAAATTAAGCTGTTTAACATCATGTACTTAAGCAAGAAATCACAGAATCCCACTCAAAGGCTTCATGCGGCACGGTCGGCACCAGTAGCAGCACTTGAACACCTGCGCCCTGTAGGGCAGTCAGCATATCGGGGGGGGATGGGGAAGTAGCCATTTGTGCCCCAAGCAAGGCCATCTCCAACACAATGGAGCGTGCTCCTTGAGTATCGATCAAAATCAGATCAAAGTCCTGCTCGAAAGCCGGCAACAGGTTCTTGAGACGAAGGCACCCGTCAGCAGCATGGAGCAACAAATTTCCCAGCTGATTGAACGGATCACTGGAATGGATCAATGAACAGGGTTCGAATCCCTGCATCGGCGCAGAACGCACCTAGATTGGCGCCCACCGTGGTCTTACCCGGTCCGCCTTTGGTTGAAACGACTGCTGCGACTTTCATGGTACTGACCTCTGAATCATAGGATCAGAGACGGCGTCATGCTGGTCACGCTGTGCGCTTTGATCACCTCGGAGAAATCCAAGGCAAAAAAAAGCCTGCATCGCTGCAGGCTTTCTCTATCTGGCTCCACGACCTGGACTCGAACCAGGGACCCAATGATTAACAGTCATTTGCTCTACCAACTGAGCTATCGCGGAATGCGCCGTATGTTACTGATTGAAAAGGAGAAGTCAAGCATTACGTAGCATTTGGCCGGATTCATTCGGATGACCGGTGACACCCTCCTGCGCCGGGCTGGCCATTTCCTTGGCCAAATCCAGCCAGGCGCGTGCCGCCGGTGGCAGGTGGGCACTGGCGCGCCAAGCCAGGGCGATGTGCCAGTCGGTGTGGGGTTCGTCCAGGGGGATCAAGGCGATGCCGGCGTGTTGGTGCTTGTGCGCCAGCATGCGGGGCAGGAACGCGACGCCCAGGCCGGCCGCTACCAGGTCGACGATAAAGTCGATCTGGCCACTGCGGGCGGTGACTCGGGGCGTTACGCCCTTGCGCTCGCAGGCAGCCATGATCAATGCGTTCAGGGCGAAGCCGGCTTCGAACAGGATGAAGGGTGAATCCGCCAGGTCGGTGAAATCGATGCGAGTGCGCTGGGCCAGTGAGTGGCCCATGGGCAGTACCGCCATCAGTGGTTCATGACGCACAGGCTGGTAATCGAACCCCTCGTCCACCGGCAGCAGCAGGGCCGCCAGGTCGACCTCACCGGCTTCCAGGCATTCGCGCAGTGTCTTGCTGCCGTGCTCGGTCAGTTCGATATCGATGTCTGGATAGCGACTGCGATAGGTGGTGAACATCGCCGCGAACAGCACGCCACATCCTACCGGCGGCAGGCCGATGCGCAGCACACCGCGCTTGAGGCCGCGCAAGTCGTTGATCTCGGCAACGAGGTCATGGTGCTCGGCAAGCAGCACCAGGGCACGGCGGTAGGCAATTTCGCCGGCGGCGGTGAGTTCGTTCCGGTGGCCAAGGCGATTGAGCAGTGGCGCGCCGAGTTCCTCCTCCAGGGTCTTGACCGCCTTGCTCACCGTGGATTGGGTCAGGGACACCACATCGGCCGCTTGGGAGAACCCTCCCTGGCGCACCACTTCGACAAAGGCACGCAATGTGCGCAGGTTCATCAGCATTCCTTTAGCGACTGGGTAGTAGTGATAAAAGTTGTTTTTATCATGCCAGATGTTTGCTTATCGTGGCGCCACCTTGCCCGTGGAGTCACCCTAAATGATCATCTCGTCTGCTGCCGATTACCGCGCAGCCGCCAAGCGCAAGCTGCCGCGCTTTCTGTTCGACTATATCGATGGTGGCGCCTACGCCGAGCACACGATGCGCGCCAACGGCTCGGACCTGGCCGAGATCGGCCTGCGCCAGCGCATCTTGCGCAACGTTGATAACTTGAGTTTGAAGACCCGCGTTTTCGGCCAGGAACTGGCTATGCCCGTCATCCTCAGCCCAGTGGGCCTGACCGGTATGTACGCGCGACGCGGAGAAGTGCAGGCCGCCAAGGCAGCGGCGAACAAAGGCATTCCGTTTTGCTTATCGACGGTGTCGGTGTGTTCGATTGAAGAAGTGGCCTCCCAGAGCCCGCAAGCGATCTGGTTCCAGCTCTATGTGCTCAAGGATCGCGGTTTTATGCGCAATGCCCTGGAACGGGCACAGGCCGCCGGCGTGACAACCCTGGTGTTCACCGTCGACATGCCCACCCCAGGCGCACGCTACCGCGATGCGCACTCGGGCATGTCCGGGCCGTATGCATCGACGCGGCGGATGTTGCAGGCCGTGACCAAACCGCAATGGGCATTGGATGTCGGCTTGCTCGGCCGCCCTCACGATCTGGGCAATATCTCCAAGTACCTGGGCAAACCCACCACCCTGGAAGATTACGTGGGCTGGCTGGCGAACAATTTCGACCCCTCGATCAGTTGGAAAGACCTGGAGTGGATTCGCGAATTCTGGAAAGGCCCGATGATCATCAAGGGCATCCTCGACCCGCAGGACGCCAAGGATGCAGTGAGTTTCGGCGCCGATGGCATCGTGGTGTCCAACCACGGCGGGCGTCAGCTGGATGGCGTGCTGTCCACCACCAAGGCGTTGCCACCGATTGCCCAGGCAGTGGGCGATGACTTGACGGTGCTGGTGGACTCCGGCATTCGCTCCGGGCTCGACGTGGTGCGCATGCTCGCCCTGGGGGCCAAGGCTTGCCTGCTGGGACGCTCGACGGCGTATGCGCTGGCCGCCGAGGGCCAGTCTGGCGTGGAGAACCTGCTGGATATCTTCGCCAAGGAGATGCGCGTGGCCATGACGCTGACGGGCGTCACCGCGATCGACCAGATTGACCCCACCACGCTGGTTCAGCCTGCCAAATAACCGGCGTCATACGGCAATGGCTGTTTTGCGTGTTAAAAACAGCCATTGATTTATAAGGAGTTTAATTAAGTTAAACGAAGTGGCATGAATCTCGCTCTAACCCTTCCCACGCAGGTTAAGCGATGACAAGACGTGCGGCAGTGCCCAAGGGTTATAACCCATGACAAAGCGGTCTAAACTGTTTCCAATGTTTTACGGAACTGAAGGAACAGTAAGACGCTTGGCACTCGCCACTCTCATCGAGCCTGTAAGACAGCTAAGTGCTTAGAGGCCGATTGCTTATGAAAACACCCACCCAGACCCACGCAATCGACTTCGACACGGCCAAATTGCAACGCCTGGGCTTTGGCCAGCCAACCTCTCTGCCGCGCCGCCCCACCACCACTGTCCAGCTTCGCCAGCAACTGGGTCAGCAATTGCAGATCAGCCTGGAACCGGAGCGTATCCTCGGCCTGTTCTTTCGCGAGATCCAGCGTCTGGTACCCCTTGATGCCCTGCTGTACCGCCACCAGGCCAGTGATCTGCGCCTGGAGTTTGGTCATCGCGGCCATCATTCGGTCAGTTATGCCCTCAGTCACGAAGGCGAGCACTTGGGTGAACTGGTGTTCCGCCGCAACCAACGCTTGGTGGAAGAAGAGCTGAGCCAACTCGAATCCCTGCTGGCCACCCTGCTCTACCCGATGCGCAACGCCCTGCTCTACCGCGCCGCCACCCGCAGTGCGCTACGCGACCCGCTGACCCAGACCGGTAACCGCGTCGCCATGGACCAGACCCTGCAACGGGAAATCGATATGGCGCGGCGGCACCTGAACCCGTTGTCGTTGCTGATGCTGGACATCGATCACTTCAAACAGATCAACGACACCCATGGGCATGCGGCCGGCGATAACGTGCTGCGCGCGGTCGCCGCAGCGATCAAGGCCCAGTTGCGTAACGTGGACATGGTGTTTCGGTTTGGCGGGGAAGAGTTTCTGATCCTGCTGTCCAACACCGGCCGGGATGCCGCGGCGATGGTTGGCGAGCGTCTGCGCCAGGCGACGCAGGCCCAGGACTACTGGGCGGATGACCTACGCATCGAATTGACGGTGAGCCTGGGCTGCTCGACCTTGTTGGCGGGTGAGTCTGCCGACAGCCTGTTGCGCCGGGCCGACAATGCGCTGTACGTGGCCAAGCGCGAAGGCCGTAACCGCTTGGCAATGGCGGGGTAATGACCCCGCCATCACGCTGACCTTATGCTTCGCTGGCCACGCGAACCGGGCGTTCACGCACCGCCATGACCGCAGGTTTGTCTTTCTCCAGGCGCATGCAGCTTTCCAGGAACAGGTACATGTAGTCGTAGCTCTTGCACACGGCCTGGCGCAGCTCTGCCTGCAGCGCCTTGGTCGGGTTCATCCCGGCCAGGGTGCAGATGATTTCCAGCGCTTCCCACGGGTGGGCGTCGTCGTACTGGGCGTGCATCTTCAGCCATTTCATCGCGCGCTTGCGGTCTTCCTCAGGGAAGGCGGCAGCGTAGACGCCGGTGGAACATACCACCGCGGACCACTCCCCGGTCGCCCCCTCGATTGCGTAGTTGGTCGCGGCAATCGCCACGATCAGCGAATCGGCCGAACTTGTGTGCCAGCACCAATGGCTCAGTGCATGCAACTCCGGCGGTACGTTCTGCGCTTGCAACTCTTCGAGGCTGACGCCATGGGCGCGGGCCCAATGCACCCAATAGTCGGCGTGGTTCAGTTCCACGCGAATGTTGCGCATCAGCCACCGCCGCGCCATGTCCTCTCCAGGATGACGGGCAAACTTGGTTTTGGTGAGGTTCTGTGCCATGTACAAGGCAAACTGTTCAACCACTGGCCAGCCACCAATAAGGTAATGGCGCATGGTCTTGGCGCTGAGCGTGTTATCACGCATGCGCTGGTACAGTTCGTGCTCGACAACTCGGCGCTTGCTCTCGCTACAGTCCTGGATCAGTCGTTGTGCCCAGGCGGGGTAACTTGAGGCTTCCATAAGCGGGCCGGTTCGGTTGAAGGTGTCGATCACTGTAAGGCTCCTTTTTAAGTGTGATTGTACAGACCAGCAAATGTTTCAGCGGAATGTGCCGGGCGCCTTGAATAACAGGGGCTGCGGCCGCACAGGTCGACACTGCAAGCTATCAGGGGTAAACAACTGCGGGCGTTCAATCACGTAGCCCTGAGCGTAATCCACACCAATCTCGAGTAACGCCTGTTCAATGAGCGGTGTTTCAACAAACTCGGCAATTGTGCGCTTACCCATGACGTGGCCGATGTGATTGATCACTTCGACCATGGCGCGGTTAATCGGGTCGTCCAGCATATCCTTTACGAAACTTCCATCGATCTTCAGGAAGTCTACAGGTAAATGTTTCAGATAAGCGAATGAGGACATTCCGGCACAAAAGTCGTCGAGTGAAAAATGGCAACCTAACGCTTTGAGTTCATTAATAAAGCGAATTGCACTACCCAAATTGGCAATAGCGCTGGTCTCAGTTATTTCAAAACAAATCATTTCCGCAGGAATGCTGTAAGCCGCGAATTTGTCACGTAGAAACCCTAGGAAATCGTCATCGCCAATGGTTATTCCCGACAGATTAATCGCACACATGGCCATGGGCTGGCCCGGACGCTCATGCATGCAGCGGGCGATGATCTTGAACACGTTCTCAACCACCCAGCGATCCAGCGAGGTCATCAGGCCGTAACGTTCGGCTGCCGGGATAAAGCTGTCCGGCAGAATGATCCGACCGGCCTCATCATGCAGGCGCAGGAGGACTTCGATATGTCCGTTACCGGGGTCGGTATGGCCCAAGGCTGCGATTTCCTGGGCATACAGGCAGAAACGGTTTTCTTCCAGGGCCATGTGCAGGCGCTGCACCCAGGCCATCTCGCCGAAACGCAAGGACAGCTCAGAGTCATCGGCATGGTAGACCTGCACGCGGTTGCGGCCCTTTTCCTTGGCCATGTAGCACGCCATATCGGCGGCCCGCAGCGATGTCTCCAAGGTGGTCGGCGCGTGTGAGAGGTGCACCAGGCCAATGCTGACCGTGGTCATGAACGGCCGCCCCTTCCACACAAAATGCAGGCTTTGCACGGTATGGCGCAGGCTTTCGGCGATTTTTTCCGCCACCGGCGCCGGGCAGTTCTCCAGCAAAATACCGAACTCATCGCCGCCCAGTCGCGCCAGCGTGTCACCCTCCCGCAGGTCCGATTGCAACAAGGCGCAGATGTGGCGCAGCAGTTCGTCGCCTGCCGCATGCCCGCAGGTATCGTTGACCAGCTTGAACTGGTCCAGGTCGAGGAACATCAAGGCGTGGCGCCCACTTTGCTGGCGCGCGGCCTGTTGCAACACCTGCTCCAGGCGGAATTCGAATTCGCGGCGGTTGGCCAGGCCGGTCAGGGCATCGTGGGTGGCTTGCCACGACAGATTGGCAATGTACTGGCGCTCCTGAGTCATGTCGTGCAGCACCAGCACCGCCCCGCTGACCTTGCCGGCGCTACGGATCGGCGCGCCCACCAGGGTCACCGAGACGGTGCTGCCGTCCAGGCGCTGAATGGTTTTGGAGTGTTCACTGCCACCGCTGAGCTGGCCTTTGGTGATGTGCTCGATCAGGGTAAATCCATCGGGCTGGGCGTCTTCATCCAGCAAATTGAACAGCGAAGCCAGGGGCAGGCCCTGGGCCTGGGACGATTTCCAGTGGGTCAGCGCCTCGGCCGCCGGGTTCATGTAGGCAATGGCACCATTGACATCAGTGGTGATCACCCCGTCCCCGATCGATTCCAGGGTGATCTGCGCCCGCTCCTTTTCCAATTCCAGGGCATCGGCGAACGCATGACGCTGGCGCAGTAACTTATGGGTGCGCAGCAAAGCCAGGGCGATCAGGCCCAGGGCCGTGGCCAGGTTGGTAATCATCAACAGCCGCAGGATAAATCGCGAACCTTCGCCCAAGGCATCACTGAACGCCTTGGCCGCCGGCGTCACGCCGTCGTTGATGGCAAAGATCTGGGCTTTCCATTGCCGCACAGCGTCGCCGCTGACCTGGTGGGTGGTGATTGCGCGGTGCATCGTCTGGGCCAGGTCATCCAGTTGCACCAGGTAGCCATCCCCCACGGTCCACAACTCGATGGCTTTTTCCAGGTAACTGAAATGGCGAAAGTTGAGGTACAACCAGATCACGCTGGAGACGTCATCCGGGTGGTTGCCCCCCTTGAGGATCCCCAGGCGTGCGGCGGAGAGATCGGGTGTGGGCCGGTCCAGGGCGATACGCAGCTCATGCCCGCCCTGAGGCACGGCGATGGCCTGCTGGTATTTGAGGAAGGTGGCTTCGTCACGATTGTCGGCGTACAGGGTCAGGTAGTAGATGGCGTCCTTCTGGCCTTTTGACCACAGGCTTTCGCCGGCCACATAACCACGCACGGCCGAGAGTACGTAGAGACTGACACTGCCCAACAATGCCTGGAACAGCACGACGGCGATAAATGGCCAGACAATGCCCAACAACCGTGGCGTTCCGAGAGTCCGCTTTTGCTTCATGAAGTCCCTTGCACATGCACAGCTGAAAACGCACGCGAACATCCGCTCCTGATAGCACAGCGTAGGCTAAATCAACGCACTTGTTGCAGGTGCCCGTAAAGTTTGGCGTACAGGCCGCCGTCGGCGATCAGTTGCTGATGGTCGCCATCTTCGGCGATATGCCCACCATCGAACACCAACACCCGGTCTGCCTGCTTCACTGCTGACAAGCGGTGGGCAATGATCAGTGTAGTACGGCCACTGAGAAACCGCGCCAACGCCTGGTGCAGGTTGTACTCGGTGGCGGCGTCCAGGGCGGAGGTGGCTTCATCCAGGATCACCACTTTCGGCTCGGCCAACACCATGCGCGCAATCGCCAGGCGTTGCCGCTGCCCGCCGGAGAAGCGCACGCCTGAGCGACCGACGATACTATCCAACCCCATGGGCAGCGCCTTGACGGTCGCATCCAACTGGGCGATTTCAAGGGCCTGCCAGCACGCCTGGTCCGTACGGCTGCGCCCCATCGTCAAGTTGGCCCGCACGGTATCGTTGAACAGCGCCGGGTGTTGCAACACCACCGCGACGTTCTCGCGAATGGTCTCCAGGCCGATTTCCTGCTGGGTGGCGCCGCCAAAACGAATGCTGCCAGCTTGCGGCGTGTAGAGCCCCAGCAGCAGTTGCACCAGGGTACTTTTGCCGCCGCCACTGGCGCCGACGATTGCCACCTTCTCCCCCGGCTCGATGGCCAGGTTCAATTGATCGAGCACCCGTTCTTCGCCATACCCGAACGTGAGGCCGCGCACTTCAAGGCCGACCGTCTCGCGCCCGGCAAACGGGTCCTGGCCGCCGGCATATTGCGGCTCATCGGCGCGTGCCAGCAGTTCGTTGATCCGCGTCAGCGCCCCGCCCGCCGCGTAGTAGGCGTATTGCAGGTTCAATAACTGCTCCACCGGGCCGATCATGAACCACAGGTAGCTGAATACCGCGAGCATCTGGCCGATGGAGAGGTCGGAGAACAGCACCGTCAGCATCGCTGCCGCACGGAAGATGTCGATGCCGAATTGGAACAGCAAGCCACTGGCGCGGCTGGAGGCGTCGGTTTTCCACTGGGAGTGGATGGCGTAGTCCCGCACTTCCTGGGCACGCTGGCCGAGGCGCCCGAGGAAAAAGCCCTGGCGGTTACCGGCGCGCACTTCCTGAATGGCATCGAGGGTTTCGGTCAGCGCCTGGGTAAAGCGCGAGGTGCTGTCATTTTCCAGTTTCTTCAGGTGTTTGACGCGCTTGCCCAGCTGCACCGTGGCGTAGATCACCAGCGGGTTGAACAACAGGATCAGCAGCGCCAGTTGCCAATGCATCCACACCAGGATGGCCGACGTGCCCACCAGGGTGAGCATCGCCACCAGGAAACGGCTGAGGGTTTCACCGACGAACTTGTCCAGCGTATCCAGGTCGGTGACCAGGTGCGTGGTGACCGTGCCGCTGCCCAGGCTTTCGTATTCCCCCAGGGAAATACGCTTGAGCCGTTCGATCAGGCGCACGCGGATGCGGTAGACGATGTCCTTGGCCAGCCGGGCAAACAAACGCGCCTGCACCACGTTGAATACCAGCGCACCACAGCGCAGGGCCAAGGTCACCAGCAGCATCAAGCCGATATACCCAGCGGCCTTTTGCCAACCCAGGGGCAACGCGTGGTTCATCACCTTGAGCGCAGCATCGCCGTGGCCCAACAGCACTTCGTCGACCAACAGCGGCAACAGCAGCGGAATAGGCACGCTGCACAGGGTCGCCAGGACGGCGACACCGTTGGCGATCCACAGGGATTTCTTGTGACGCAGGGCCAGGCGGCGGATCTCCGCCCAGGTCAAGCGGTCGACACGAGGGGTGGGCGTTAGGTCGGGCTGATCATGCACAGGCAGCTCGCTCCAGCCATCGGGCGAGCAGAGGCGACAGCTCGGAGAGCGGCTGGTAGCCATTGGTCAGCAACGCCAACTGGCCATTGCGCTCGGCCAGCAGCGTCGGGAAACCGGCGATCCCCAGGTCCTGTACCCAGGTGAAATCGGCGGCGGTAGCGGCATGCTGCTCGGCGCGGTCAAAAGCGCCGGCAAACTCGATACGCGGGATACCGGCCTCCTCGGCCAGTTCCACCAGCACACTGGCGAGGGTCACATCGCGCCCCTCGACATAAAATGCATGCTGGATCAGGCCCAGCAGTTTCCACGCGCAATCCGGCGCCAGGCTGCGCGCAGTGACAATCGCACGGCACGCCGGCTCCGTGTCGTAGACAAAACCGTCGGGCAGCGCGCCTTCGAACGTGAACGTCTGCCCGGTGGCGTCGGTGACCGCCTGCCAGTGTTCCAGGATATAGCGCCGGGTCGTCGGCTCCAGCGCCGCGCCGCTGCCGGTGCGCAAGCCGCCCACCACCAGGTGCAGCTCCACGCCGGCCGCCTGGGCCTGCTCAACCAGCGCCTGCGCCACCGGGGCAAAGCCCCAGCACCAGGAACACATAGGATCCATTACATAGAGCAGGCGCGCGGACATGGCTCAGGCCTCGGAAGGAGTTTGCTTGTAGTTGAAGCCGATCGGGTGCGGCATATTGCGGGCCTTGGCCAACTCAATCTGCTTTTGCCGGTCGATCGCGCTGCGACGGGTTTTCTCCGGCAGCTTATCCCAGCAATGTGGGCAACTGATGCCCGCCACATAGTGCTCGGATGCGCGGTCTTGCACGCTCACCGGTGTGCGGCAGGCATGACATTGATCGTAGTCGCCTTCGCTCAAGTCGTGGCGCACGGTGACGCGATTGTCGAACACAAAGCAGTCGCCCTGCCATTTGGTCTCTGCCTGCGGCACCTCTTCGAGGTACTTCAGGATGCCGCCCTTGAGGTGGTAGACCTCATCGAAGCCTTCGCTGAGCATGTAGCTCGAGGCCTTTTCGCAACGAATGCCGCCGGTGCAGAACATGGCGACCTTCTTGTGCTTGGCCGGGTCGAAGTTGGCTTTGATATAGTCGGGAAATTCGCGAAAACTGGTGGTTTTCGGGTCTATCGCGCCTTCAAAAGTGCCGATGGACACTTCGTAGTCGTTACGGGTGTCGATCAACAACACTTCGGGGTCGCTGATCAGCGCGTTCCAGTCCTGCGGATCGACGTAGGTGCCGACCTTCTTGTTCGGGTCGACGCCTTCGACGCCCAGGGTCACGATCTCTTTCTTGAGCTTGACCTTGGTGCGGTAGAACGGCTGCTCGTCGCAGTACGACTCTTTGTGGTCGATGTCGTCCATGCGCGGGTCGTTCTTGAGCCAGGCCATCAGGCCGTCAATGCCTTCGCGGCTGCCGGAAACGGTACCGTTGATGCCTTCTTCGGCGATCAGCAAGGTGCCTTTGATGCCATTGTCGACCATCGCCTGCAGCAGGGGCTCGCGCAGCGCAACGTAATCTTCGAGGGTGACGAACTTATACAGTGCCGCCACGACAATCGGTTGAGTCATGGGTGTTCTCTCCAGGTGGCTACCCTCGTAAGGGGTGAACCGGATGCAAAAAAAACGCGCCGGCTAAGCGGCGCGTTGCGGATTCTAGCAAATGCGAGGTGTCAGAGACACCCGGTCATCAGCCATGGCCGCCGGCGCAGGTCGGCGAGGCCGGGGCTGCGTCGATTTTCGCCCACTCTGCGGGCGTGTAGGTATGCAGCGCCAGCGCATGAAACTCGCTCATCAGGTCACCCAGGGTGGCGTAGACCTTCTGGTGGCGCTTGA
>Ga0157369_10007948_pt1 | contig 12191 bp, 11 predicted proteins | sample C25metaG_FD_113461 | JGI IMG/M metagenome (GOLD analysis project Ga0157369, IMG submission 113461) | Corn rhizosphere microbial communities from Kellogg Biological Station, Michigan, USA - C2-5 metaG | ecosystem: Host-associated > Plants > Roots > Rhizosphere > Soil | place: USA: Michigan...
ACGCCTCTGGTCTATCGCAGCTATGCGAATCGGGAGCTTCGGCAGCTCGATGGCTCCGCCCAACACCGATCAAATGATTTCCGTCGCGGCCTGAGAACAGCCCGTTTCACCCCGCGCTGCTAGTCCCCATGATTTTTTTGAACATGCTCTCCCAGGCTCGGTCTTTCGCAGCGTCATTTAGGGCTGATTTCGAAAGATCGAGGAGAGGTGCAGGCCGGAGTGCGGCGGCAACATTTTTCGGACTCTATTCAGGTGTGCCGCATAGGCATCTTGTAACGCTTGTTCCGAGAAATGGTTCGAACTCTCTTGGCTCAGCGCTAGACTGACGAAAAGCACGGCCGGTATTGAGAGTGCGACGGCTTTGTTGAGTCTTTGATTTCGGCAACTCATATCTCACGCACTGTATTTATTAACGAAAGCGAGATCGAGATCGCGAACCCAAGAACGATTGGTGGGATAAACTCGATGGAAATCTCACTTGAGTTTTAGCAGCACCTACCTGGACTCGGGCAAGTTACCCTTATCTTTTGCATTAACATGAAAAAACTCGATGCGAAAGATTGAAACCGTCGGGATTATCTCTAAACCGAAGACCGCGCAGGCTCCGGAGATCGTGCGCGGTCTGCTGGAATGGCTCGAAAAGCGGGGCATTGCGTGCCGGTGCGACCAGCAAACGGCGGAGTACGCAGGCGGCCGGCCTTACTTCTCGCGCGAGGATCTGCCGGACGGGGCCGATCTGATCATCGTATTGGGTGGCGATGGGACGCTGCTCTCTGGCGCACGGTTTGTTGCGGGGCGCAATATTCCACTATTTGCCGTGAACCTGGGCCATCTGGGTTTTCTGACTGCCATCCGGGTGGAAGAGTTGTACCCAGAGTTGGAGCGGGCGCTCAAGGGCGAGCATCGCATCGGGCGACGCCGGATGGTGGATTGCGAACTGGTCCGGGATGGCGAGATCATCGGATCCTATTCGGCACTCAATGACGTTGTGATCACCAAATCGGAACTGGCGCGCATGATCGATCTGGATGCACACGTGGATAATCATTTCGTTGCCGCGTATAAAGCGGACGGGCTGATCATTGCTACGCCCACCGGATCTACTGCTTATTCGCTTTCGGCGGGCGGCCCGGTGATTTTTCCTTCCGTGAACGCGTTCTGCATTACGCCGATTTGCCCGCACATGCTCACTAACCGGCCGGTCATCGTGCCGGATTCCAGTGTTATTCAAATTTTGAATCACGGAGAAGACCGTACCTACTTGACGATTGATGGGCAAGTAGGCGAACCTCTATCCAAAGGCGACCGTATTGTCTGCCGTTCGTCCCCGAAGACGATTCAATTGATCAGACCACCGAAGATGCTTTTCTTCGATGTGCTGCGAGAAAAGCTTAAGTGGGGAGAACGATAGAGTGCAATGCGACTGCTGAGAAAGATCTCGCTTACCTCCTGGATTTTTATTGCCCTGGTGCTGGGTATCGTGCTCGGCGTGCTATTTCCCGCTTTCGCCCGAAGCCTGGCGCCCATCAGTAATATTTTTCTGCGGCTGATTCGATCTATCGTGGGGCCGCTGTTGTTCGGGACGCTGGTTTATGGCATCGCATCAGCTGGCGAGTTGAAGACGATGGGGAGAATCGCACTCAAGGCGGTCATCTATTTTGAAGCCGCCACTACGCTGGCTTTGATCATCGGGTTGGTGATGGTCAATGTATTTCAGCCGGGCGCCGGCTTGACGTTGACCGGTGAGAAGGGACTCTCGCTGCCGGCGCTTGCCAAGCCAGTTTCTCTGAGCCAGGTGCTGGAGCATGCCGTGCCGAGTAACATTTTCGAATCGCTCGCGCAAAACGACGTGCTTCAGATGGTAGTGTTCTTCTTTCTGTTTGGCGCGGCGTGTTCGGCGATCGGCGCCAAGGCTCAGCCGGTGATCGAATTTGCGGGTTCGGTGGCGGAAGTCATGTTTCGCTACACGAAGTACGTGATGCTGCTGGCGCCTTTCGGCGTGGGGGCAGCGATCGCAGTAACTATCGGGTCCAAAGGTCCGAGCGTGTTGTTCAGCTTGGGGAAGCTGGTTGGCACGTTGTATCTAGCTCAAATTCTGTTCGTCGTGTTCGTGCTGGGTACGGCGCTCATGATCGCGCGGGTACCTCTTGGCGCGTTCTATCGAGCGGCACGCCAACCGTTCTTGCTTGCATTCTCCACGGCGTCGAGCGAGGCCGCGCTGCCGCTCGCACTCGAAAACATGGAGCGGCTGGGGATTCCCAAACATATCGTCGGGTTTGTGCTGCCGACCGGCTATAGCTTCAATCTGGACGGCTCGACGCTGTATCTTTCGCTGGCCTCGGTGTTCGTGGCGCAGGCGGCAGGTGTGCATATGCCGCTGGGAACACAGATCACGATGATGCTGACGCTCATGCTGACGAGCAAGGGCGTGGCCGCAGTGCCACGCGCGTCGTTAGTTATCCTGGCAGGAACGCTCGGGACATTTCACCTGCCGCTCGAGGGCATTGCCCTCATTCTTGGAGTGGACGCGCTCATGGACATGTGCCGTACTTCGGTAAATTTGCTTGGCAATTGTGTCGCGACTGCCGTTGTGGCGCGTTGGGAGGGTGTTGTCATCCCGAGCGCCCCGGGCGAGCCGCTGGAAGTGGCCATCGAGAGCGGCGTCAATTAATTCGGCAGGCCGACGAGGACGTCGGCCGCGGACGAGGACGTCCGCCCTACAAAACGCGAGTGCAATGGATTAATAGAGGATGAGGAATCCGCCGGGTTTTGTGACCACTGCGCCAAAGCTCCAGGCAGGCACGCCGGGCGCGGTGCATTTCTTACCCAGTGGTTTGCCGGCTGCGTCATATAGCTGCCAAGCGAGCGAGCCGCCTCGATTCCAGCCGGTGCCTTCGGTCCACGTCATCACGGTTTCACCGTCTGGTGCAATCGCGAGGCGAGGATGCTTGTGGTTCTGGCCGCCCTCGGCCGCGCTGACAGGAGCGGAGCCGGTTGCCGTCAGATCCTCGAAATAGACTTGCCCGCGCGTCTCCCAAGCGCCCTCCACCTTGTTGCCGGTTTGCGCAAAATCCATACTGCTCATGGGGCAGGCATTAATGTTCCAGGTGTCTAACTTACGCCCTTCGAAGGTGCGAGCCTCGCGCGGCGAAGTGAGCAAGTAGATATCGCGATGAACATTCGCAGTGGCACTGCGATACAGCAAGCGTAATACGTTCTTGGAATCGACAAACATCGCCATGTCACAGCACGCGCAAGCGCCGGTGGGCTCGTTCCAGGCGGGTTGTTCGGTAGCGAACGTCGTGCCGTTGTCTTTCGATTCGGCGATCCAAACGCGCCGGCCGGCTTCGCCGGGCGGCGTATTACGATCGCGACCGTGCCAGGAAACGTAGACGTGTCCTGAGGAGTCGGCCGCAACCGCACCGCCTCCATCCAAGCCGGCAGTGCGACTCATCAAGTTGCGCTCCGGTTCAAATGCTGTATGGGAATTATTGAGGCGGCTATACAACATAGGCTCTTCCCGCTGGGCTGTTTGCATCTTGGGCGAGCCGTTCCATGCGACATAGACGCGGCCATTTTGGCCGATCGCTATCTGTCCGCCGCGAATCGTTCCCGTAGCGATGGCACTCCCTGATTCGCTATTGACACGCAGCGGCGACGACCAGGTGGCCCCGAGATCGGCGGATTTTACGTAGAAGAGATCGCCTTGGACGTGATCACCAACGTAGTAAAGCAAATGCAGCGTGCCAGCGCGATCCATAATGGCGCGCGGTTGAATGCCATTGTTCGGTGTGCGAACGACCTGGATATCAGGAGCGCCGAACAAAGTCGCAGCGACGAGAGATAAGCAAAGAACTTTCATGCGTGGCGGGCTCGCAGCGCTTCCAATTCTTCCAACGTCCGCGGCCAGTCGGATCCCAATAATCGCGAGAGACCGCGATCAGCCAATACTCTGCCGGCGGTTTGACAACGAGCACAGTAGTTGGTTTCATTTCCAGCGTAGCGAATACGCAAGATCTTTTCGCCGCATCGGGGACATGGTTTGCCATATCGGCCGTGTACGGCCATGTCCTCACGAAACGCGGTTACGTTTTCCGGGAATGCGGCGCGTGCTTCGGCTTGCAATCGTTCTATCCAAAGCGTGAGTGTGGCGCGGGTAGCGGCGAAAAGCCGTCCCCATTCTTCAACCGTCAATTTGCTTGTTTGAGCGATCGGCGAGAGTTGCGCGGCGTGCAGAATTTCATCCGAATATGCATTGCCTATGCCGCTTAGCAGACGCGGATCGGTGAGCGCGCGTTTGAGCGTATGGTTCTCGGCGGTAAGGACGGAGCGGAATGAGTCGAGGCTAGCAGCGAAGACGTCTATTCCACCGGGATCGACGGAGCGCAGAGCCGCCTCACCGCTCAGAATGTGGAGGGACGCGCGGTGCTGCGTGCCCGCTTCGGTCAGCGTGAGCGAGCCGTTGGGAAAGTCGAACGCGGCCAGGTTGCGGCGACCGGCGAGTGCGGCGCCGCGTGGGCGCCAATGTAAACGCCCGGCGATCATCAAGTGAAGCACCAGCCAAAGGTCATCCTCTACTCCGATGGCTATGCGCTTGCCGACGCGCCGCAGCTCGCGCACCGTGCGCCCTTCCGCTGCGGCGGGCGGAGGCTGCGCTGTTCGAAGAAGAAACGGGCTGTTTAGCCGGACGCGTTCAACGGGTTGGCTGACGATGCGAGGCTCGAGCGCGTCGAGATAAGCCGCAATGTCGGGCAGTTCGGGCAACTTTCAGGGTAGCGGGCCGGCTTCGTGCGATTTTCCCCACCGGCTGAGCTCGTCGATTTCTTGCTGGAGAGTCTGAGCCTTCCGCTTGTTCCGCCGGAGCATCATCCAAAACCATGTCGCCGTCCAGAGAATTGCCACGACCAGGAAAGGCGCCGTCTTCCGAATGGGAGCGGTCACTATTGCAGCCGCCATCAGGACGGCCATTCCGAGAACGAGCCAAATCATCCATTTCCAGCTTTCATCGAGAAGATCGCGCTGGCGTTCAAGCTGTCCGAGATGAAAGTCCAGACAACCCATGGTTCCCAGGTCCTTCGGCTTGGTTCGTGAAGAGCCTCGGCGATGCAGCTCATAAGCGAAGCACAACGCGCCCGCAGCAACCGCCAAATTTCCTACGCTAACCATCCTCGATGGAGAGTGCCAGGCGAAGAAGGCGAAACCCGCCGCTACCACGACGGCGGCAAAATATTCACGGAGATTTCTGCGGCGAACTTTACGTTCGAAGTTCCACGCCTTGGTACGAATTTCGTCAATGGACATTTGAGTTGCCTCCGAATGCTGGCTTTGCCAGATAGTTTTCAGATCTTTTGGTGGAAGTTCATTTTCCATGGCTTCCTCCTTCGTGAAATTGCACCGCCAAAACGCGCTTGATCCGATGAATCCTTGTGGCGACATTTGATGGCGATAAGGCAGTGATCTCGGCGATCGCAGCAGCATCGAGACCTTCGAGGTAGGAAACGATGACCTGGCGGTCGAGCGGTTTCAATTGCCGGACGAGCGTGAGAAGCCGTTCCAGGGCCTCCTGTTGGTCCGCTGCCGCGCCGTTGTTCAGATCGGGGGCGGCTTCCGCCTCTTCGAGAGAGACAAGCGGAAGGTTGTTTTTACGTTGGCGGCCGACATGCGAGGCGGCGGCGTTATGGGCGACGCGATAGACCCAGGTCCGTAAGGAACAGCGTCCGTCGAAATTTGCAAAGCTGCGCCACAACGCAAGGTGAATTTCCTGGAGCAGGTCACGCCGGCTTTCCGGATCGGCTTCGTATGCTCGTGCAAGGCGTTCGAGCGCAGCATGGAATGTGGCGGCGGTCTCACTGTAAAGCTCCGCTTGAGTTTGCCCCACATCCAAGGTAGTCACAGGCTACCGGATTTTCTTACAGAAGGTTGAGACTTTATTCGTGGAGGGCTATTTTACACAGTGCACGCGTTGGATGGAGCGAGCGCGGCCGGTGGTTTCGTCAGCATCGATAACTACGCCGTGCAATTCGATTCCGTGGCGAGCCGCCTCCATTCTTCCGGCAAGGCCGCTCAGGAAGCGCTTGATGACGGTTTCTTTTTCGACGCCAATCACGGAATCATAGGGGCCCGTCATACCAGCGTCTGTTTGGTAGGCCAGGCCGCCCGGAAGGACGCGCGCGTCGGCGGTGGGGATATGGGTGTGGGTGCCGATCATGGCTGTGGCACGGCCATCGAGATACCAGCCCATAGCAATCTTTTCACTGGTCAATTCCGCGTGAAAATCGACGAAGCGAATGCGTATGGCGGGGTCGAGCGAGCCCAAGAGCTGATCAGCCTTGCGGAAGGGACAATCGATGTTGCTCATGTGTGCGCGCCCTTGCAGGTTCAGAACCGCGTAGGGGACGCCTTTGCTCGTATTCCCGGTGAACACACCGCCGCCGGGAAGGCCGTTGGGGTAGTTTGCGGGGCGCAACAGCCGGGGCTGCGTATTCAGGTGTTCGAATACCTCGCGCTTGTCGAAGCTATGGTTTCCGCCAGTAAGAACGTCGAGTCCAAGAGAGAGCAGTTCTTGGGCAATGAGCGGCGTAATGCCAAATCCGCCGGCGCTATTTTCCGCGTTGGCGATAGCCAGGTCGATCTGATAGTGGGCAACCAACTCCTTGAGGTTTTGCGCAACAATGGCGCGGCCTCCGGAGGCAAAAATATCGCCGATGAATAAGATCTTCATGACTCTTAGTAACGATCCGGCAAGGCCCACGCGAAGGGTCGGCGATTTCCTGGCTCAGTTGAGCAAGCACCGCCTGGCTGCCAGACTGGCTATAACCGGGAAACACAAAAGCGCTGCCTGCGAGAGATTCCCACTCAGCACCGTCATTGACCCCTAAGAACGCAAAGGGGGGAATCCTCCGAGCGCTTTCAGGCTTCTCCATGGCATCCGAGGACACCGGAGCTTGCACACCAGCGCTTCATTCGAGCGGGACTCCATGACATTGACTATCGGATCAATTTTAGGAGACCAAGCGGGACGCTCTCGCAGGTAACGCTTTTCATTCAGAATAGCAAAGAAATCAAGTCACCTGGAGGCGCTCAGCAATTTCTTTTTCGGTGATTGCGCCTTCTTTGATTACGCGCCAATAGGGCTCCGTCACGTCGATGGTAGTAGGGCCTGGGCCGACGCAGAGGCCGCCTTCGAGCACCAGATCGATGCGCCCGTCCATGGCGGCGAAAAGCTCGATTCCGCTGCAGAGCGTGGGCTCGCCCGAGAGGTTGGCGCTGGTGGCGATGAGGGCGTGACCAATCTTTTCGATGATTGCGTTCAGGGTTTTGGATTTGGCCTGACGGAGAGCGAGGCGGCCGGTATTGGCGGTGACTTTGAGAGGAACCTTGGCCGATGCGGGCACGATGATGGTCAGAGGACCCGGCCAGAAGTGCCGCGCGAGGATGTAGAAACGGCTGTCTAGTTCCTTCCCCAGGTCTTCAGCCATCAGGAGATCGGAGATAGCGAGCGGTAGCGAGCGCACAGTATCGCGGCCTTTTGAGGCGTAGACGCGGCCGACTGCCTGCAGATTCAGCGGGTCGGCCACGAGCACATAGAGTGCGTCGGTTGGAACACCGACTACGCGGCCGCGCGCGATCTCGTCGGCAGCACGCGCGATTACCGCGGGCTCCGGATTTTCGGAATTAATTTCGATTAAATCGGTTGCCACTAGAGGGAATCAGTTTACCGTTCGCCGAGCGCCTCGGCAACTTGAATCGCCATTTCATACCGACCGAAGGGCGCACTAAGCTGCACGCCTTGCAGGATAGGACGAACCCTTTGGGCCATCTCGCGAGCGATGAGAATTCCTTCCGCGCGGGCTTTTTCGGCGCTGTCGGCGCGGCGCATGCGGTCCATATACTGGTCCGGAACAGGCACACGCAACTCGTTGACCATGAATTCGGCATTGCGGTAGCTGGTGAGGGGCCAAATGCCCGCGATGAACGGGATTTTGTACTGTTCGGTTTTTTTCAAAAAGGCCTCGAGGAGATCGAGATCGAAGACCGGTTGGGTGACGACATACTCCGCGCCCGCCTCTACCTTCCAGGCGAAGCGCCGCAATTCCTCGTCCATGTTAGGAGCGCCAGGATTCGCGCCGACGCCGATCAGCAAAGCGGTTTGCGAGCCCGTGGGGTTGCCGCCGATATCGAGCCCCTGGTTGAGCTGGTTTGCGATGTTTGTCAGGCCGATGGAATCGACATCGAAGACCGCCGTGGCATCGGGATAGGAACCCATGCGCGGCGGATCGCCGGTGATGCAGATCAAGTTGCGTACGCCGGTTGCGTGCGCGCCCAGCAGTTCCGATTGCATGCTGAGAATATTTCGGTCGCGGCAACAGAAATGGAGAACGGCTTCGATCCCAGCGTGCTGCTGAATCAGTTGGCAGGTTACCTGGGCGCTCAGCCGGGCGCTCGCACGCGGACCGTCCGGAACGTTGATGCAGTCGATGCCATGCTCTTTGCAAAGTTTGGCGCCCGCGATTTCCTTCGAAGCATCGATACCACGGGGGGGAAGGATTTCGACGAAGGCGACGAATTTACCAGTGGCCAGGCTTTTGCCCAAGGCGGATTTCTGTTCAACGGGTATTTTGGGTAGCCGCTTGATGACTGCTTTGGGGTCCTCGGCGATCTCCACCGTTGCTGTCCGATTTTGCACCGGTTGCAGGGAGCGCACTTCGCTGCAGATGGTTTTGATGTGTTCGGGAGTGGTCCCGCAGCAGCCCCCGATGAACCGCACCCCCGCTTGTAAATAGCGGCGCGCGTACTGCGCCATATACTCGGGTGAACATAGGTAAATGTTGCGGCCCTCGACTTTGGCGGGCAGGCCGGCGTTTGGCATGGCGCTCAGCGATTTGGTTGTGAGCCGTAGCATTTTCTCGAGAGTGTCGAGAACAGTCTTGGGACCTGCGGAGCAGTTTATGCCAATTACATCAACGGGCCACTCGTTCAAACTTCGAGTAAAAGTTTCGGTGCTCGTGCCATCGCGTAAGTTGCCGTCGTCTTCGACGGTGACCTGCGCCACAATGACCATATCGGGTCCCACTGCCTCGCGGGCGGCAAAAATGGCTTCTCGAAGTTCGCTGAGATCATAAAAAGTCTCGAGCACGAGCAGGTCGATTCCGGCTTCGATGAGCGCTTCCGCTTGTTCCTTGAAGACGCTGCGGGCCTCGGCGAATGAAATCGGTCCGAGGGGTTCAATGGGAGCGCCTAATGGCCCGATCGCTCCAGCCACAAAGGCACGCTCGCCGGCGGCTTCCCGTGCCAATCGGACACCGGCCTGATTGATGGCCCGGAGTTTTTCGCCAAATCCGAATGCAGTCAATCGGATACGGTTGCTTCCGAAAGTGTTAGTTTCGAGGACTTCGGCCCCGGCACGGACGTATTCTTGATGTACTTCTTTAACTATTTGCGGCGCGGAAAGATTCAGTTCATCGAAACATCGGTTGATGAAGATGCCCTTGGCGTAGAGCATCGTGCCCATCGCCCCATCGGCCACGACGATCTTCGATTGCAGTTTGGAGCGGAATTCCGCGGCGCGGGAAAGTGTTGTGGGTTCGACGGAGGTCATGAAAGAACCTTGCGAGATTACCCAATTGTATCGCGCAGATGGAGGGCGACGGCATCTCCCGGGGAGGCGTCTAAGGCTTGAGCGGCGCTCCGGCGGTTTCTGGCCAATTCAAGGTAACCGGAGCTTCCCTGATAGGCGAATAGGAGTTCCGAGGTAGCACCGCCAAAGGTTTCGCGAAAATCGCGGATGTGGTGAGGTCCGATCCTGAGTGAGAACGCGCCGGCAGGTCGCCGGAAATTCGTGATTACGTTTCCGAAATGATCGATACTGAGTATCTTTCCTCGCCAGACACCGGGCTCGGTCTCGATTGGTTCCAGATCAGGCAGACATTCGATGCGGTCGAACAGGGGGCCAACATCCTGGGGACGGACGCTGCCACTGGCGAGGTAGGCGGCGGATGGAGCGAAGATATCCCGGCCGTGGAATGTGTTGGACGGGTTCGGAAGCCAAAGCTCACGATTTGTGATTTCGCGCGCGGTGAAGGCGGCGTCATGGGAGAGCAACAGGCTGAGGACGCCATTATCAGGAGCGATGAAGAATTGTTGCTGGAATTCGACCAGCAGGGCTTTCCGGGCGGTGCCGACACCGGGATCGACCACCACAACGTGAATTGTACCGGCAGGAAAGAAAGGGGCGGCCTGCGCGACGGCATAAGCGCCGGCACAGAGCGAAAAGGGTGGAATGTTGTGGGTGATATCCAGGATTCGAGCATCTGGACAGCGGCTTAGGATAACGCCTTTCATTGTTCCTACGTAATGATCCTGAAGCCCAAAGTCAGTCGTCAGGGTGATTGTTGGTGGCGTCATGCGTTGCTAAGATTGTAGTGAAACCCGCCACTAGACGCCGTTTTGCCGTATTTCGATCACAATGCGACCACGTTTCTCGCGCCTGAAGTGTCAGAGACAATGACCACTGCATTGCGGGAGGTATATGGGAACGCTTCAAGTATGCACCGGCCCGGGCAAGCGGCCAGGCAGCACCTTGAGAGCGCGCGACGCACGGTTGCGGGGTTTTTAGGAGCTTCGGCGACCGAGATAGTTTTCACGAGCGGAGGAACGGAGGCGAACAATCTCGCCATTCTGGGAATGGTTCGCGGTCTTCCGTGCGCGCGCAAGCATGTGGTGACGACGCCGATCGAGCATCCGTCGGTCCTCGAGTGTGTCCGTCAGTTGGGCCGAGAAGGCGTGGATGTGAGCGTTGTCGATGCCGCCGATATCGAGCAGACTCTGCGCGAGGAAACCGTGCTGGTGTCCGTGATGCATGCGAATAACGAAACTGGCGCCATTCACCCGGTGCGTGAGGTGGCTGCCTTCGTCGGCCGGCGGCGGCAGGGAGGACAGACGATTTATCTGCATTCAGACGGGGTGCAGGCGGCGGGGAAAATTCCGGTTGACGTTAGAGAACTCGGCGTGGATTTGTATTCTTTGAGCGCGCACAAGGTTTTTGCTCCGAAGGGAGTGGGTGCGCTGTACGTGCGCAAGGGCACGCCACTGCGCGGAATTCAGTATGGCGGCCGTCATGAGCGGGAGCGCCGCGCCGGGACGGAAAATGTTCCCGCCGCCATGGCGTTTGCACGGGCGGTGGAGCTTAGCGATGGGGCGGCGACCTTAGAGAGACTACGGGATAATTTTGAGACCGCACTCTTGAAACGGCTGCCTTGGGTGGAGATGAACGGCGCTGGCCAGGAAAGATTGCCGAATACCAGCAATGTGCTGTTTCGCGGCATCTCGGGCGAGGGGCTGGTGATTGCGCTCGATCTGCAAAATATGGCGGTTTCGACCGGGGCGGCGTGCAGCAGCGGATCCATCGAGCCTTCGCATGTTTTGCTGGCCATGGGACGCAGCCGGGAGGAGGCGCGCTCGAGTGTGCGGTTTTCTTTCGGGCGCTACAACACAGCCGCAGAGATTGCCGCGCTGGTGGATGCAACGGCGAAGGCCGCGGAAAAACTTCGAAAGGAGGAAAAACTACTTGCCGGATAGTGCGGCGCGAATAATCGCTGTAGCCATGTCAGGCGGCGTGGACAGCTCTGTGGTGGCCGGTCTGCTACAGCGGCAGGGTGCTCCCGTGGTCGGCATGACCATGCAGCTTTGGAATCAGCGGCGGCTGCCGGAATTGATCCCGGAAGGAGGTGCGGTGGGACGCTGTTGTTCGCTCGATGATGTCTACGACGCGCGCTACGTCGCTTCGATACTCGGGATTCCGTACTATGTTGTAAATTTCGAGGAGCGTTTCGAAGAGCAGGTTGTCAAACCGTTTGTCGAAGAGTATCTAGCCGGGCGTACACCGATACCGTGTGCGCAGTGCAATAACTTCATCAAGTTCGATCAGTTTCTTGAAATGGCCGACGGGGTGGGAGCGGAGCAGATCGCCACAGGTCATTATGCGCGGCTAAGCTTCAATCCGGCAACGGAGCGGTATGAAATGCGGACGAGCGTGGACGCCAACAAAGACCAGACTTATTTCCTTTTCGGTTTGACTCAGGCGCAGCTCGCACGAACGTTATTTCCGCTTGGCGGGATGGCGAAGCCGCAGGTGAGGGACCTGGCCAAAGAACTGGGGCTGCCGGTAGCAGAGAAACACGACAGCCAGGAAA
>Ga0157369_10007949_pt1 | contig 12189 bp, 16 predicted proteins | sample C25metaG_FD_113461 | JGI IMG/M metagenome (GOLD analysis project Ga0157369, IMG submission 113461) | Corn rhizosphere microbial communities from Kellogg Biological Station, Michigan, USA - C2-5 metaG | ecosystem: Host-associated > Plants > Roots > Rhizosphere > Soil | place: USA: Michigan...
CGTCGGCGCTCGTCTTCTATTACACTCGACCCCGGTACCGTGTCCGAGCGGCCGAAGGTGCAACTCTCGAAAAGTTGTGTGCTTGAAAGAGCACCGTGGGTTCAAATCCCACCGGTACCGCCACGAAGAAGCCCCCTACATCCCTTTGAAACACTGGGAAGTAGGGGGCTTCACTCGTTCCCGGAGCCGCGCTCTGGCAACGGAATGGCAACATCTGATTCGAACTTGGCCAAATCGAGGGCGGTGGCGACCGCATCGAGGTCGTCGTCGAACAGGTCCGCGTACGTGTCGAGAGTCATGGCAGCGGAGGCATGGCCGAGCATGCGTTGCACCGCCTTCACGTTCGCGCCGGCACTGATCGCCAAACTCGCTGCCGTGTGTCGGAGGTCGTGGATGGTCACCTTCGGGAACGTCTCGTCGATCTCCATGCACCGGGCCACGGCGGATACGAACCATCCTCGGCGGCCGTCCGGTGGGCGCACGTGCACGTCGCCGTCGCCGAATAGAAGCTGCTCGCGCTTCTTTCCATCGGCCGCTGCAGCGAGTGGCGCCGCGAGGAAGGCGGGGAACGGCACGCTCCGCGCGGCGTGCGTCTTCGGGGTGCCGACATGGACGGTGCCGTTCACGTTGACGGCGTTCTCGTGGACGCTCACCCTGCGCTTGACCGGGTCGACGTCGCGCACGCGCAGTCCAGTCGCTTCTCCCCACCGAAGGCCGGTGTACGCGAAGAACAGCACGAGCGTGGATCGGCTGCCGGCCTCGCGGGCGAGCAACCTCACCTGCGCGTGACTGAGGTACATCCGCCGCTTGCCAGTCTTCCGGGGCAGGTTCACCCCGCGCGCAGGGTTCCGATTCAGTCGCCGATCGGATACCGCGTCGTCCAGGATCGCAGCCAGCACGCCGTATGCCCGCGAGACGGTCGTAGCTGACCGTGTGGCGGACAGGGTCGTCGTCCATGCCTGTATGGCCGTCTGCGAGATCTTCCCGAGCTGGAAGCCGCCCCATGTCGGCAGCACGTGGGTGTCCCAAGCCGACTCGAGCGCACGGTAGGCCGACGGTTTCAGGTGCTTCTTCCGTTCCAGCCAGGCCGGTCCGAGGTCCGCGACAGTGATCGACGATGCTGAGGGGTCCACGAACTCGCCGCGAGCCTTCGCGATCTCGACCGTGGACAGGTAGAGCTCCGCCGCCTTCTTGGTCGTGAAGCCGCGCTTCTGGCCCTGGCTGTGGTCAGGCTTCCGGTACAGCACTCGATACCGCTTGCCGGCACTGATCGTGTACGCGTGAACGCTACCCATCGGTCTTCGATGCTTCGCGCAGGGCTCGAACGATCTCGTTGCGCTTGGTCTGTACGTCTGCCGTCATATCGACGAGGAAGCCGACGACACCAAGGATCTCGTCCTTGTTCTGACGGATGATCTCCTCGCTGCGGGCGATCTCCTCGTTCATCTCGGCCATCTCAGGGACAGGCGAGCTGTCGGACATGAAGAACACCGCACCCGGAGACATCCGGAACACGTGGGACAGGGCGAACATCTCAGCGACTCGGAGCGGGCGTTTGCCGGCTTCCATCTTCGCGATGGTGGTCTGGTGCAGTTCGAACCCGAAGTCCGCGAGCCGCTCGGATAGCTGGGATTGCGACCAGCCTCGGTCCTCGCGAAGCGTGCGGAAGTTGTTGATCATGGCGCGCTCGAGACCTTCCATGGCGGCCCGGTTCATGAGCTTGTCGCCGGCGTCGAGGTGCTCGTCGGTCAGAGTGCGGATGAGGTCGCGCGCGCGGTCATCGTCGTTCGTGTCAGTCACCGGCTCAGTATAAGCGTGAGCCGCATATATTCCATTCATCTGGGGTTGCATAAGCGAGGCACGACTGTCATGATGCTCTAGGCGCATGAAACTCATGCGTCACAATCATGATGAAGGAGTTCGCATGGCAACATCACCAGCTCCGGCTTCCGCCGCAGAGCGCCCGCGGTACCTCGCACCGAAGGAGGTGTGCGAGATCATCCCCGGCATGACGACGAACTGGCTCGCGCAACTCCGGTTTTCGGGGAAGGGTCCCAAGTTCCTCAAGCCCACCGGGCGCTCGGTGCTCTACCGCGAGTCCGACGTCATCGCGTGGATCGAGGCGAGCGAGCGGAGGATCACCGGAGACGTGGCATGACCGTCACAACTGAAAATGCCCCCGTAGCTGCGCGAACAGCTGACGAGGGCGACATCGAAACCCCCGAAGAGGAGAGAAACGACATGAGCAACAGTACCGCCAACGCCTTATTACAACCAGCCCCCGACGTGCGCATGCTGGCCGACCACAACGACGTGGACGTCAGTGTGCTCCCGTCCTACGAGATCGAGTACTTCATCTCCGACCTGCCGGCGCAGCTTGATCAGATCGACGGCCAGGACTACCGCACCATCGGGCGGATCGCGATCATCCCGCAACGGGCGATCTTCCGAGTAGGCCTCTACAACGGCACCAACGTGCACGACCGCAACACGCTCGCGGCGGCTGTCCAGGCGATCAAAGACGGTCAGTCGCGATGGGCGTTCCAGGCCTGCGAGTCCAAGCAGGGATGGGGCCGCTTCTACGTCACAGCCGACCTCGAGCGGCCCATCAACCCAGACGTCGATCGCTACGCCGCCAAGCTGACCACTTGCGATCGTGCAGACTGCCCCGAGCGCGGAGGCGTCCACGAAGTGACCGACGACGGCAAGGTCGAACACGTGGCGCACGAACTCCGGCGGCGCACACTCATCGCGCGCGTGACCTGCACGGACGACAGACGGTGGCGCATCGAGATCGATGTCTGCCAGGAGAACACCCCCAAGGAAGCTGAGGATCTCGCCGCAGACCTGACCAAGCTCGCGGCCGAGTGCCGCCGGCTCAACGAAGCCCGGAAGGCGGAAGCCGCATGACCGCGAAGAACACGCCCCTCGACACCCTCAAGGCGACCCATCACGTTGTGATCGAGCTCGCCGACATCCTCCGCGAGGCGGTCCAGGAATCCTCGGCAGGCACGGAGTATCTGACCGAGCTCATCGACAGCATCCGCATGGAGCTGACCAACGCCGTAGCGGAGCACGTGCCCGGCATTCGATGGGATGGCCCGTCGTGCGACATCGCCTACAGCGACCATGACGCGTCGGACGCGCTCCGCACCTACGACGATGGGTCGCCCGTATCCCTCCTCGTGAAGCTTGACGAGCACGGACACCACCTCGCCGATTACATGCCGCGTCGGCACGGAGACTTCGACGAGTTCAAGCAGCTGTTCGGCCCTCGCCTGCAGTTGGTCGGAGGTACCCGATGAGCTCGAGCATCATCACCACCCGGTTCGTCGGCGGCACCACGACCGTCGACGCCGTCCAGCACCCACTCGTCGAGGCTGAGGCGCTCGTCCTCGTCCGCGTGAACGGCAGCGAGGCGCTCCTGACGCCCGACGAAGCGCGGCGCCTCGCCGTCGTCCTCATCGAGCACGCAGCAGACGCCGAGGAAGAGCCGGAGGTCGCTTCATGGCCGTAGACACCGAGTTCCGCGGCAAGGTCCGCAACCGCGACGTGGACGCGTCATGGGAGGCGGCGGCTACGCAGACCCGTTCGAAGTCGGGGATCGTCCAGGAGGTCATCCTGTGGCTGTTCGCGAAGCACGGGGCCATGACCGACGAACGGCTCGTGGAGCTGTACCGCGAGGAGTCCGTCACGCGGGAGTCGATCCCGCGGGTGACGCCGCAGTCGATCCGCACGAACCGGCACACGTTGTGGGTCGACGCGAAGGTCACCAACACCGGCGAGCGGGGACGGACCCGCCTCGGCAACACGGCCACCATCTGGGCCATCAACTAACCCTGCAACACCACCCCTAGGAGAACACATGGACAGCTACCAGAAGAGCATGCTCGGCACCCACCGGGACCGGCTTGGTGTCGCGACGAAGGTCGCATCGCAGGCCTCCCGTGACGCCACCGCGGCACTCGGGCAGGCCGCGAACTACCGGGACCCGAATCTCAGCGATGACGGTCTGGCCGCCCGCCGGCGCGAGCTCCGCGAGCAGCACGCGAACGCCTCCCGCGAGGTCGTCGCCAGCCTGCGCAACCAGGTGAAGGAGAGCCTCGCGAACGTCCGGTTCGTCGCTTCGGAGACGCGTCCGAAGATCGCAAAGAACGATGGCGCCGCTCTGATCCGGTCGCAGCAGAAGTGGGATCAGGCCCGCACGATGCTCGAGAGCGGCACCGCGATGGAGAACATCCTTCGGAATGCGGATCTCGACACCGTCCTCGCAATCGAGGAGTTCGGCCCGTCCTGGATTGCGTCGCGTACCCGGAAGGACGTCGGCATCTTCCGCGACTTCGACGCCGATCCCACTGCGGCGACCGGCCGTTTCCGTGACGAGATCGACCGGCGTCTCGTGCACATCAGCGATCCGGACACCGCGGCCGCCATCACCGCCCTGCGAGTCGGTGAGGCACAGGCACAAGCAGCGGCGGAGTGGCTCGACCACACGGAGGCGCGTATCGACGGCCGGGGCGGCTCCGACATGGAGGTCGCGATCCGAGCGCAGTACGCCGAGGGACAGGCCGAGCAGCTCGCCCAGTCGTTCGCGGCTCCCGCTGAGACCGAGGGGGACGCGTCATGACCACCTCCGAACTCAAGCTCGAGGGTGAGACGCCGGCGCAGGCCGACGCGCGGGTCCGCGACAACTTCCCGCACACCCACGACGTCAACGGGCACTTCATCCCGAAGTACCACGAGATCGACGGGGCCTACCCGGTCGACGAGGAGTCCGGTCTGCGGCTCGTCCACGAGCTGATGAAGCCGTGGCAGTACCCGATCGGGCACTCGAAGTATCAGCCACACCCGAACTCGCAGGCCGCCCACGAATAGGAGCTCCTGCCGCACCCACCCCTGACAGCTCCGGCTGGGGTGCGGCAGGCCGTGGCCATGCTGGGGTCACACAACGAAGCGCCGCCAGAGACGACTGCTCTTGGGCGGCGCTTCGTGTTGCCAGCGTTGTGGCGTAGGCATAGACCTGTTGGCTAGAGCTCAGGGTTGCACACGATTGTTCTCCTTGTCTTCGCTACTTTCGGACCCTACACCAGATTTTGCTTCGTCCTCAAGCCTGCGTCCGTAGTCACGAACGTCTTTGAGCAAGGGCCATGTCAGGAGGAACTCTGGCTTCAGTTCGTCATCTCGGATCATCTTCTGCGCGAGTTCGAATGCTTTCTCGTCTTCGCCAAGGAGGGCGAGTTTGGCGAGGGTGTGGTCACGACTCCGCGAAGACGTTTCGAATCGTTCCACCTGCCGTTTGCACTCGGCGAATCGGCCCAAGCTCTTGAGAGCAATCCACCGGTTCACCGTGAAGACGAGGCGCGAGCTGTCCGACTTCAGGCGCGACAACTGCACGGAGTCGACGATCTTCTCGACCAACTCGTAGCGTCCTTCTTGCAGCATGTAGAACGTCTGGTTACTGGTGAACTGCTCGACGGGGTGGGTCCCCTCGTCGACCTTGCAATGTTTCAAGCCAGCAGCCATCACAAGACCGAACGCGATGACGTAGAGATTATCGGCCGCTCGTGTCAGATACTCGTGCGTTACGGGGAGAGGCTCGTCCGGATCGACGTCGTGCTTGAAGCCCTTCAGTTTGTCGAGGTACTGGGAGGACGCGGATCCTCCGTTGTGGACGATCACGTGACGCCTCTGCACGAGCTCTGTCGCTTCGAACTCACGCGACTGCTTCGGTGCTGCGATGTCGAATCGCTTCTCGAGGAAGTCCATCCAGTCAGTCAGTGACCCTCGCAGCACTTCCTGGATCGTTTTGTCGACCACGTGATCGCGGAAGTCATCGATGGATCCGTGCTGAGTAACATCTGTCCAGGAGAATTTCTGCCCTCCTGCGTCAATCGCGTCGGGACGCCGCTCGATGAGCGCGCGTGCGAGGTAGTTGATGAACAGCTCGACTTCACCGACCAGGGTGACCAGCAACGAAGATAAGAGAAGGCTGGCCCCGGGCGGCGCGTACTGAGCCATAACGACACCATCTAGGTAGGACGCGGCAGCTCCCTCAGGGAGCGTCTTTGCGAGCTCGCTCACAGCACTCTGCATCGCTTCGGAGCGCTCTTCGGGTGTCAGCGATGAGTCTCCGAGGTCATCTCGCTCAATGGTCTGGAAGACATCCCAGAACCCCTCGAATGCCTCCTCATCCACTTCGCTCAGCCGCTGCTCGATGAGTTCGATCGCACGGGCCTTCGCATTATCGATCTCGGCGGATCTGTCCCTCACGTAACTCGCCAGCCGAAGCACTTCGCTCTGCCGATTCGCGAACACTGTGAGCGCAGACTGCAGCCGGATCAGGAGCACCTCGTCAGGCGTGTACGCCTCCTCGACTTCTGGAGTCTCCGAGTCGGTGCGCTCATCTTCTTCATTGACTTCGTCTGGTCCCGCGTCCTGTTCCTTCATGCATGTCCCCCAAGTGACTATTAGTTCCGCTCACCGTAACGGACGCGCTCCTCAGTTCCCCCGCGGACCCTATATCTGGGTGAATCAGGGAGGGGGTATCCCCTGTCCCAAGCGCCTGAGAGAGGGACACAGAGCCACGGGTAGTATCTCGGCATGAGCGCAGACCGAGAACTGAATCCGAAGGAACTCTACGAAGAGCAGGCAGTCGAGGAGGAACTCGAGTGGATGGGCGAGGCAGCCCGCCGCGATTTCCTCAAGGACTGACGCACAAAGAAATGCCCCTCCCGAACCCACCCGAAGGTGAGCCCGAGAGGGGCGAGACGGCTACCGGAGCCCGCGGGCGACCTGCTTGACTGCCTCCTGCACGAAGCCATCGAGGTAGCCGGTGATGCCATCTCCCAGGTCGAGCGTGCCCGAGATGCGCATGCCGGACATCGACGCCGGTGCCGCGGCTGTGACACCGCCGACGGCGAACGATTGCGCGCTGTTGTGGATGAATGTGCCACCGAAGTGCGCTGCGACGTCCTCGAGGATCGCCATCGAACGCTGACGCTTCGCCGGCGACAGCGGGATGTACGCTTCGCCGCCTGTCTCGGGCTCCGCCCACACGCGCATGGATCCGGCGGCTGCGATCTGCGCGACGTGCTGCTCCCGGATCCCGCCGCGGGCGAAGAACTCGACGATGCCACCGTTCGCGAACCCGGGCCGCGTGGTGCCGCCGGACTGGGGCACGTTGCTCTCGCCGCGGGTGATGATGTCCACGATCCGCTGACTCGGGATCGACTCGATGAGGGCCTTGTACGCGGCCGCCCGTCGCGTGGCCTCCGCGGTCTCCGCGATCGCCTTGAACTCGCGCTCCGTCGGGATCCCGAGGATCTGGTTCGCGAGGTCCTGCGCCGCCTGGCCGGTGACCCCGAGGTCTTCGATGCGCTTGAGGATCTCCTTCCTCGACGACTCGAGAGACGCCCGGTAGTCCTCGTACGACCCTCCCGCGTCAACGATCGCCTGAGCGGACTCTGACGCGGCTCGGGCGATGTCGTCGAGGGCGGTTCGGTTCTCACGGCCGGCAGCGGTCGTGATGTTGAGCGTCTGCCCGTTCTTCGCGAGGGCCTCGTCGAACGAGTCGTAGGCTTCTTCAAGCGCGATCGCCGCGGCCGACGCGTCGAGGTTCTTCCCGTTGCTCTCGTCGATCCGCCCGATGAGTTCCATCAGCTGGTCGTTGAGGTTGGTGACCGCATCCGCGGACTCGTTGTACTTCTCGGCCGCGGTCTGCGAGGTCTTCGCGGACTCGCCATCAGCCTCCTGCTTCTGCTTCGCGATCTCGATCGCCCGGTCGATCGAGCCGGACTCTCCGGTGACGCCGGCCTCGAGAGCGTTGACGGCCTTGAGGTACTCAGCCGACGACAGCCCGAGGTCGTCCATGACTCGCTTCGCTTCGGGCCCATCAGCACCGAACTTGCCGGTCGCTGCACTCAGCTTCTCGAGCGCGTCCACGTTCCCCATCGCCGCGTCGGTGACGTCGTCGAGGGAGAGTCCGAGCTTCTTCGCGGCGTCGTACGCGGAGCCCTCGAACCCGTTCTTCACCCACGCCCATGAGTCGACCGCGGTGAGGTTCGTCTTCACCATGTCGCGGGTCGCGTTCGTGACCTTGCCGGAGACCTTGTCGATGGTGTCGGCGTAGCTCTCGGCCTTCGCCGCGGCCTCCATCTGAGAGATCCCGAATGCGGTGAGCGCGGTGATCGCGACGGTGATCGCGATACCCCACGGGCCGCCGAGGAACCCGAGCACACCGCGGAGGCCGGCACCGACGGCCGGTGCCTGTGCGGCGAGGGCCTGCAGTGCGGCCCGGAACTCGAAGATCTTCGGCAGGGCGAGGAGGAACGCACCTCCGGTGAGGCTCACAACGGCCCCCAGGGCGACGATGATCGACACCACGCCCTGCACGTCGGGCGGGAGCGACGCGAAGCCTCCTGCGAGCTCCTTGATGATGTCGGAGGTCTTGGACAGGATCGGGAGGAACACCTGCCCGAAGCTGATCGCAGCATCCGCGACAGCGTTGCCGGCCATCTGCAGCTTCGACTCGACCGTCTCGTACCGCTTGGCGGCCTCCGCGGTCAGGGCGTTGTTGTCGTCCCATGCTGTCTTCTGCAGGTCGAGCGAGTCGGTGAGCAGGTCCGTGCCCGACTTCAGCTGCAGCAGCACTCGCTGCTCCTCCGTCGACTTGAACCCAAGATCCGACAGCGTCTGCACCACGTTGCCGCCCGACTTCTCCACCCCGTTCAGGCCGCCGGCGAACAGGCCCATTGCCCGCACCGGGTCATCCTGGAACGCTGCCGCGAACTCCTTCGCCGACACGCCTGCGACCTTCGCGAACCCGTCGAGCTTGTCGCCACCCGTCTGCACTGCCGAGTAGAGGTCCTGCAGGATGCGCGAGGCCACACCTCCACCGAGTTCGGCGGTGACGCCCATGGAGGCCAGGGCGTTCGACAGGGCGAGCACCTCGCCCTCGCTCGCTCCGACGAGCGCACCAGCACCCGCGATGCGCTGCGCCATCGACACGATCTCCGCTTCCGTGGAGGCACCGTCGTTACCGAGGGCCACGATCGTTGCGCCGAGCCGCCCGACATCGGTGCCGGCGGTCCCCATGATGTTCATGAACTGCGCGAGTGACGTTGCAGCCTGCTCAGCGGACAGGTTCGTGGTCTCGCCGAGGTCGATCATCGTCTTCGTGAACGCCACCACGTCAGCCGTCTTCACGCCCAGCTGCCCCGCGGCTTCTGCGACGGCCGCGATTTCGCCGTGCGATGACGGGAGCTCCTTCGCGAGGCCCCTCAGGCCGTCCTCGATCTCCTGCATCTGCTCGGGGGTGCCGTCGACCGTCTTGGTCACTCCGGCCCATGCGGACTCCCAGTCGATCGCGGCCTTCGCGGTGAGCGCTGTCGTGGCGGCGAGCGCTGCACCGACGCCCATGAAGGTGGATCCGACGGTGCGCATGTCGCTCTCGGACGCCTTCACGCGTTCGCTGAGCGTCTGCACCCGCGGCGCCGCACGCTGGGACTCGTCGCCCAACTGTCGGGTGGCGTCGGCCTGCGAGATGAACCGGCCGCGGGCGTCACGTGCGGCACCACCTGCGCGGTCTGTGGCGTCGCCGGTGCGAGCGACGCCTGTGGCGGTGGTCTGCGCGGTCCTACCGAGACGCTCGAGGTCGCGATCGGCCTGGGTCACCTCCTGTCGGAACACCTGGGCTCCGGTGGTCTGCAGCTTGAACGTGAGTGCGCCGGCGTCGAAGCTCATCGGGTGCCTCCTTCGGCGAGAGCGGGGCGTTCGTGGAAGCTGGCCCGGGTGGCGACGATGATCTGGTTGATGCGGGTGAGCTTCGCCGCGATCCGATCGGGGTGGGAGTACCAGACGAGCTCGTTCATGAACTCGTGGATCGTCTGCTCGACGAGGTCGTGGACGTACTTCCGGGACGGGTGCGTCGCGATGAGGGTGGTGACCTTCTCGACGGCCATGGTGTCGGTGAGGGCGGTGTCGAGGGCGTGGGCGAGGTTGTGGGCCTCGTCGAGGAATCCGTCGGCGTCGAAGAGGAAGAATCCTTCGGCGTCGTCGTGGAGAGCGAGTTGGGGTCTACGTGGCACGGTGGCCTCCTGGGGTGTTGGTGGTGTCCCGGGCGCATCGTGCGCAGGGGAGCGGGTATTCGGCGTGGAGCGGGCATTCTGTGCCCGGTGAGGCGACAGGGAGTGGGGCGATGCCGGTGGGGTCAGGGCTGCTGAGCCCATCGGTCCGGGCAAGGTCGCAGTTCAGGCAGCGGGGGCGGAACACTTCGCCGACGTGCTGATCGCAGCGGGCTCCGAGGTCGAGGTCGGTGGTCATCAGAAGGCCTGTCCGGTCGTGAGCGCGAGGACGTCTGTCGGCTCGCTGTCGCGCTCGCACCGCGCGCAGGGGTTCGGATACTCCGGGTGCTGTGAACACCACGCAGGTGCGCCGTCATCATCGAGACTCGAGAGGAACGCGAGATTCTCCTCGCCACGAGTCGGGGTGCGATGGAACCCGCCCCGTGAGGCTTCCTGCGCGGCTTCCATCCGGCGGTACCTCTCGACGACTGCGAGGTTCTGCTCCGTCCGCGTAGGGCGGCGTCCTGGTTGGGCATAGCTGGCCCAGAGCGCTGCGTGACCGTCGAGGTTCGCGTCGCCTCCGGTCGCGGTCGACGCTGTGACCACGGGTTCATCGAGCCACCGGTCTGCTCGGAGCCATCCGGCGGCCATCTTGATCATCGAACGCTCCGACGTCATCGTCGCGAGCTTGTACGCCTGCACCGCCTTGAGGATCGTCGGCAGGTCCGTGCGCTTCATGGCCGCCTTGAACGCCTTCGCCGCGTCGCCCTTGCCCTCCTTGCGCGGGTACTCAGCCCAGAACTCCTCGAACTCCGACGAATACCCAGATCCTGTCGATGGTCCCGCCACAGGCTGGACAGATACACCGTCAGGTGTATCTAGGGGTTGGGTCGGGTCGGGACGGGACGGGGGCAGGGTTACATCAGAGTTGGTACTCGCGTTGGTAACCGCAGGTGTAACCCGGTTACCGGATGGAGTGTTCTGCGCACGCCACTTCGACACCTTCTCGGTGTTCTTCCGACGCTGCTCGAGGACCGCCGCACGCAGAGGCTGTTCGCCCGCCCACTCGACGAACTGGAACCCATCCTCGACGACCTCCCAATACCCGGCCTTCACGAGCCACTGAGCGTCCTCGTCGGTGCCCGCGAGCTCCTCGATCATGTGCGCTGGCACGTTCCCGTCCGTGAGCTCCTTCGCGCACCACGCGCCGGCCAACGCCCACAGGCCCATCGCGGACGTGCGGTGCGCCCGCGGGATGCGAGTCGTCTCCGCCTTCGACGAGAGCCCGTCATCGACCTTGAACCACGGCACGAGCTACGCCACCGCCTTGAGCTCCCCGAGCACGCGCAGGTAGTCGTCAAGGTAGCGGCCACGGGGCTGCCGGCTGCCGTCCTCCCAGCGCGCGATCGTGATGCGGGTGACGCCGACAGCGTGGGCGAGACGCTCCTGCGATACGCCGGCTGCGAGACGGATGTCGCGAGCCGTTGCGGGGTCAGGGCGACCGCGTCGAGCTCGCACTTCCTCGGCCAGTGTGGTGGACATCGTGGCTCCTTTCGTTTCGGATACTCCAAGTGATACAGCCCGGAATCATGCGGAAGCGAGGGGTGAGCGTGTCATGTCGGCGCGCGAGTGACACAGTTGCGCGTAACTGTTGCAGCCGTGGCTGCATCCTCGGTACGCTCGACTTGTGAGCCAGTTCGAGATCATCCCCGGAGATCCACCGAACTGGTCGAACCTCGAGGAGGACCGCACGTGGACCCGCATCTCCGGTGGCCCGCTCGAGTCACCCATCTACGTGAGGATCGTGCATGACGCCAACCACAGGCCGTTCATCGACGGCATGGTCCTCGGAGCTGACTCCTCAGGCCGCGAGATCACCGCAAACACCCTGCGATCCATCCAGATCGGCGCGATCATCAGCTCGATCTTCGAGGGTTTCAGTCTCGACGAAGTGCCTGATTACGACGATCTCGCCGAGCAGATCGAGTGGGGGCTCATGCACAGCACGTACATCCTCGGCCTCCCGACAGCGCCGGTGGATCGCCTCACGTCGACTCGGGGTGCGGGGCACAGCGAGCTCGAAACCTTCGCTCGCGTGTACACCGAGCAACTGGCGAAGAACGGCCAC
>Ga0157369_10007950_pt1 | contig 12187 bp, 8 predicted proteins | sample C25metaG_FD_113461 | JGI IMG/M metagenome (GOLD analysis project Ga0157369, IMG submission 113461) | Corn rhizosphere microbial communities from Kellogg Biological Station, Michigan, USA - C2-5 metaG | ecosystem: Host-associated > Plants > Roots > Rhizosphere > Soil | place: USA: Michigan...
ACGCGATCCCCGGCTTTTCGTCCGCGATCGTCAACAGCACCTATGTTGATCAGATGGCCGAGTACAACACGCAGGGCGCGACCTCGGTCAACGGTCACAAGAGCACCGATCAGGTGATCAACCGCGGCACGTATCTCGGTCAGGTCGTGATCAAGCCAAAGAACAAGTCGACCAGCCTGACGGACGCCGATGTCCAGGCGGAGCTGAAGCACCAGATCAAAATCGGTGCGTTGCCCGCGCGCGATCTGGATACGCTTTATATGGTCTATTTCCCGGATGGCATCACCATCACGCTGGACGGACTGGTCTCATGCCAGAGCTTCGGCGCCTATCACTTCGCGACCAATGACCTGAAGCTGTCCAAGAGGAATCTCTTCTACTCGGTGGAACCGAGCTGCCATTACTCCATCAACAACATCACGTTTGCGGCGTCGCATGAATATGCCGAAGCGACGACCGACAATGTGCCGACGCCAGGCAACTTCCCCGACTTCCCGCAGGCCTGGAACGACGCGAACGGCGCCGAGATCGGCGACAAGTGCGGTGGCAGCGGCACGTTGACGGCCGGCTCCGGTCACTGGATCGTGACCCAGTACTATCTCAACAGCAAGAACGGCTGCAGCACGGGCAATTATACCAGCCCGTAATCGATATACGGACGGCCGGATATTCTCCGGCCGTCCGCTTTCGTCTTTCCTGTCCTGCACTTTAGTGTCATTCTCACGCGGGAATGTGACTTCGCTCTAGTGGCGAAGCATGCGGGCGGAGCGAACAATGAAATTCATCCTCGGACTCTTTTTGGCACTCGCGCTGCTGCCTACTGCAGCATTTGCGGATGCGGATGCTTGCCCGCGTCCTGTCGCCGGAAGCGAAGTCACGCAACCGCCAGATCTCTACAGCCAGTCGGGCGTGCTCAACGTAACGCTCGGCTATTTCACGTCGGTCGACAGTCTTCAGCGCACGCTGTTCTGCTTCGTGACCGATGACGGTAAGGAATCGCCGACGCTGCACGTCAAACCCGGCGACACGATCAACATCACGCTGACCAACAGGCTGGCCGCGATGCCGGGCGCCCCTTCGATGCGAGTGTCGAACGACACGACGGTCTGCGGCGCTCCCGACATGACGCCGACGTCGGTCAACATGCATTTCCACGGCACGAACACCTCGCCGCAGTGCCACAGCGACGAGGTCATCCATACGCTGATCAATTCCGGCGAGACGTTCACCTACCGGTTAAAAATCCCGAAGGACGAGCCACCGGGGCTCTATTGGTACCATCCGCACGTTCACGGGATTTCGTCGGTCGCGCTCCAGGGCGGTGCAACGGGTGCGATTGAGGTCGAGGGCATTGAAAACATCCAGCCTGCCGTTGCGGGCTTGCCGCAGCGCTATCTCGTGCTGCGCGACCAGCGGCTGGGCGCTCCAAACTTCGACACCCAACTTACGGGCCCCTTCTGGGATGTTTCGGTGAACTATGTCCCGGTCTCATGGCCCTATTATCCGCCCTCGATCATCAAAATGCAGGCGGGGGCTAAGGAGTTCTGGCGGGTCGTCAATGCCGGGGCCAATACGATCCTGGACATAAAGCTTACCTATGACGGAACGGCTCAGCCGCTGCAGATCGTGGCGTTCGACGGCGTGCCGACCGGCTCAAAGGACGGTCATCACAAGGGCACGATCATCACTCAGACCGACATCCTGCTTCCGCCGTCGAGCCGCGCGGAGTTTATCGTAACCGGCCCGCCTTCCTCTTCGACGGTCGCAATGCTTTCGACGGAGACGATCGACGGTGGCCCCGCGAGCGACAACAACCCCGCGCGGCCTTTGGCGCAGATCGTGACGACCGATGCACCAGTTCATCTGTCGCGGATGGCGGCGCCGTCGGCGCCTGCGGGACACATGCGCTTCGACGATCTGGCGAATGCCAAGGTCACGCAGCAGCGGCAACTCTATTTTTCGGAAAAGAATCCCCCCGCGCCGCCGGACGTAGAACAGACGGTGTTCTTCATCACCGTGGACGGTCAGAAAGAGACGCCCTTCGATCCCAACAACCCGCCGGCGATTATCACCAATCAGGGCGCCGTGGAGGAATGGACGATCCAGAACCGCACCGCAGAGTTGCACGAATTCCACATGCATCAGGTCCATTTCCTCGTCGAGGCGATCAATGGCGTTCCGATCCCGGCGAAGCAGCAGCAGCTCTATGATGTGTTCCAGGTTGGATACTGGGACGGGAAGGGCACCCCGCCGAGCATCACGGTGAAGCTGGACTTCCGCGGGCCGACCGTGGGTGACTTCGTCTATCACTGCCACATCCTCGACCACGAGGATTTGGGCATGATGGCGATCATCCGCGTCCTGCCGAACGGCTCGAAACCCGCAAGGCAGAAGCCTGTCTAGCCCCAGACCTTCGGCTTGCGGTCCTGCCACGGCCGCGCTTCTTCGAGCTGTGCGGCGAGGCGATAGAGCGTCGCCTCGTCGGCATAGCGGCCGGTGAACATCATGCCGATCGGAATGCCCGTGCTGGACATGCCCATGGGGAGCGACAGCGACGGCTGCCCGGTCATGTTGTAGGGCGGGGTGTAACCGAACACCTTCGACTGGCGGCGGTTGAACTCGCGCGGCTCGACATTTACGGGATCCAGATGACCGATCTCGGGCGCAGGAGCCAAGGTCACCGGTGACAGCAGCACATCGAATTCCCGCCACAACGACAGGATCTGACGGGAGATCAGCCGAAGGTTCTGCAGGCCTTCGCCGACCATGGATGGCGTGAGCTTCTGGGCGCTGCGATAGCTCGCCCAGGCGAGCGGCTCCATCTCGTCCTCGGCGGGATCGTTGCCGGTCATCTCGCGGTAGCTATCGATCGAGGCGACGAACATCGCGCCGGAGACGGCAGCCTGTGCCCGATAGAGCTTACGCCAGTCGATGGGCAGGTCCTTCTTCAAGATCAGCGTATGGCCGAGTTCTTCCAGGGTCTTCGCCGTTGCATCGAAGACAGCCTGCACATCGGGATGCGGCGGAATCCCGCGCGGGACATCGGTGTACAACCCAATCCGCAATTTGCCCGGCGAGGTCTTGATCTCATCCATGTACGGGCGCGCCTTGGGCACAGGCGCATAGGGCGCGTCGTCTTCCGGCCAGCCGGTCCAATCGAGCATCGCGGCGGAGTCGCGGACGGTGCGTGTCAGCACGTGGTCGACGACGAAGCCATGCGCGCGGTTGCGGTCGTCGGGTCCGCCCGGATTGCGGTACTGCGTCGGCTTCATCCCGACGAGTCCGCATTGTGCCGAGGGGATGCGGATCGAACCCAGTCCATCACTGCCATGCGCCATCGGCACCATGCCGCTGGCAACCGCCGACGCCGCACCCCCGGACGAGCCGCCACTCGAATGATTCGGATTCCAGGGATTGCGGCAGATGCCCAGATGCCGGCCTTCGGTCGTGCCGGGGATGCCGAACTCGGGCGTGTTTGTCTTGCCCATCAGCACGACACCGGCTGCGCGATAGCGGCGCGTAAGCTCGGCATCGCCGGCCGAGACGTGATTGCGCAGATAGGCCGAGCCGTTGGTCATCGGCCAGCCTTCGACCGGCATGCCGATATCCTTGATCAGGAACGGCACGCCTTTGAACGGACCGTCGGGCAGCCTGCCTTTGGCAGTGGCGCGTGCTTCGTCATAGGCTTTGTAGACAACGGCGTTCAGGGTGGGATTGTGCCGTTCGATGCGGCCAATTGCTTCTTCAAGTAGCTCGAGCGGAGAGATTTCGCCGCGGCGTACGAGATGTGCGAGGCCGAGGCCGTCAAAATGGTCGTATTGCGCGAAACCCATTGTCCGCTCCCGATTGGCCGGAAAGTGGTGTAACCCATGGCCTCACGAAGGGCCAGCATCGAGCCCTTCCGCAAGGACAAGGACCGCATGCGGGAGTACGCCTGGATCGTCGTCGGTGCGGGGTTTACCGGCGCCACCATCGCCGAGCGGATCGCAACGGAGCTCGACCAGAGGGTTCTGGTGATCGACCGCCGCGATCACATCGGCGGCAACGCGTACGACTATGCCGGCGACTACGGAATCCTGATCCATAAGTATGGTCCGCACATTTTCCACACCAACAGCGAGAAGGTCTGGACCTATCTGTCGCGCTTCACGCGCTGGCGGCCTTACGAACATCGCGTGCTTGGCGCGATCGATGGAAAGCTTGCCCCGATCCCGTTCAATCTCGATTCCCTCGACATCCTGTTTCCGCGCCGCGAAGCCGAGGCGCTGTCGCGGCAGCTGATCCAATCGTATGGCATGGAAAAGAAGGTCCCGATCCTGAAAATGCGGGAAGCGCAGAGTGGCGAGTTGCGCAATCTCGCGGATTACATCTACGAGAAGGTGTTCCTGCACTACACGCTGAAGCAATGGGACCTAAGGCCCGAGGATCTCGATCCGTCCGTCAGCGCGCGCGTGCCGGTGCACATCAGCCGCGATCCGCGCTATTTTCAGGATACCTATCAAGCGATGCCGGACGAGGGCTATTCGGCGATGTTCGCGCGCATGCTCAACCACCCCAACATCCATGTTTCGACCGGCACATCCTTTGGTGACGTTCGCGGGGAGCAGGACAGCGCCAAGGTGATCTTCACGGGACCGATCGACGAGTTCTTCGATTATGGGTACGGCGCGTTGCCCTATCGCAGCCTCCGCTTCCAGCTCGCGAGCCTTCCGGCGCCCGAAGCACAGCCGGTTGGGACCGTCAATTATCCCAACGATTTCGCCTATACGCGCATCACGGAATTCAAGCATCTGACAGGCCAGACCGCGGACGGCACGGTGATCGTCGAGGAATATCCGCAGACGCATGAGCCTGGAAAGAACGAGCCCTACTATCCCATTCCGACACCGGACAACGCCGAACGTCTGAAGCCCTATCTCGCCGCGGCGAAAGCGCTGGAAGGCAAGGTCTGGTTCGCGGGCCGGCTTGGTGACTATGCCTACTACAATATGGACCAGGCCTGCGCGCGTGCACTTGCGTTGTTCGAGAAGCAGATCGTGCCTTCGGTGCGAAGCTGATGGGCAAATATCTCCTGATCGTCCGTGCGGGTGACCGTTCGCTCCATCCCGGATGGCTTGTTGGTGCGCGCGACTGGGACCTGCACATCAGCTATTTCGGCGATCAGGAAAAGCCGTTCGGCGATCTTCCCGAAGGCGTGACGCTGTCGCGCGAGAAAGGCCCCAAATATATCGGGCTCGAGGAGTGCCTCGATGCGCATAGCCATTTCCTGAACGACTATTCCCATATCGGGCTGCCCGACGATGATCTTGCTTGCGATGCTGCGGTCTGGAACACGGCGTTCCAGGTGCTCGACGAGAGTGGAGCCGATCTCGGACAGCCGTCGCTGCTCTGGCGGTCATTCTACTCCTACGACATCACGATGCGGCGGCGCTGGCTGAAATACCGCGTCACGGATTTCGTCGAAGTCATGGCGCCGATCTTCACGGCGGACTTCCTGCGGGAGGTTCTACCGACGTTGGCCGCGAACCGTTCGAGTTGGGGTCTCGATTATGTCTGGCGTGAGATCGCAAAACGAGAGGGGCGCAAGCTTGCCATCGTCGATGCAGCGGCCCTGTTGCATACCCGTGCGCTTGGCAAGGGTGGGCAGTACAGCGCAGCCAACATGGGTGGAAACACGCAACTGGGCGAGTACCAGACACTACTCGATGCCTACAAGATCACGAACACGTCGCGACGGACGCTCTACGGCGTGCAGCCGAACGGGGGCGTCGTGCGCAACGCCTTCCTGCTCAATCGCAGGCTTTTGCTGCCGCGGCTTTATCGCGAATGGAAGACCACCAACAAGATTGAGATCGTGCGCTGATCACATCACTGGCGGCCGCCGGTGCGCCCACGGTGCGGCCTTTTCGAGCTGCGTTGCGAGTCTCAGCAGTCCGAGTTCGTCTCCAAACCGTCCAACGAACTGGACTCCGACCGGGAGGCCCTCCTTGTTCCAGTGGAGCGGCAGGTTGATCGCGGGTTGGCCGGTCGCATTCTGCATTGCGGTGAAGGGGACATAGTCGATGATCGGCGCGAAGGATTTCTCAGGATCGCGCTCTTCCATGTCGAAGGTCCCGAGTTTCACCGGCGGCGCACCGAGCGTCGCGCTGAGCCAGAAATCGTAGGTCTCATGGAATCGAGCCATCTCACGGGCCGCGCTGTTCATGCTCTCCTTCGCGATCAGATACGCACTCGCGGTGACCGTTTTGCCCGCCTCATAGAGGCCCCAGGTGAGCCCTTCAAACAGCTCCGGCTTCGGCGTCTGCCCCGTCAGCATGGCGACGGTATCGATACCGGCCGCAAGATTGGCACCCCAGAGCGCCATGAAGCCCGGGATGAGCCTCGACTGATCCAAATTGGGCGAGGCTTCTTCGACCTCGTGCCCGAGCTCGGCGCACAGCTTCGCCGCACGCTTCACAGCTGCCACACAGTCGGGATGCAGCGATTTTCCATCCAGCTTCCTTGTGTCGAACGCGATGCGCAGCTTCTTCGGCTTGCGTTTCGCACCCTCGCGATAGGACTCGGGCACCGGTGTCGAGCAATACGGATCGCCCGGCATGCCGCCCGCAACCGCGTCGAGCGCCGCGGCCGTATCGCGCACGCTGCGCGACACCACGAGATCGACGCCCAGTCCGTCGATCGAATCGGCGAAGTCCGGTCCCATGCTCATGCGGGCGCGTGTCGGCTTCAGCCCGACGAGCCCGCAGCACGATGCCGGAATGCGGATCGAACCGCCGCCATCATTGGCGTGGGCAAGCGGCACAATTCCCGCAGCCACCGCAGCGGCCGAACCACCCGACGACCCGCCGGTCGAATGCTCCAAATTCCACGGATTGCGCGCCGGGCCATAGAGGCGAGACTCCGTCGTCGGCACCAAGCCGAATTCCGGCACGTTCGTCTTGCCGAACGTAGCCAGTCCGGCCTGTTTGAACTTCGCCACCAGAAAGGAATCGTGCGGCCATGGAATTGCGGGAATGAACTCTGCCCCCTGGCGCGTCGGCATACCTTGAGCGAATGCCAGAATGTCCTTGAGCAGGAATGGCACGCCGGCCAACGGCCCTTTGGCAAGCTTACCCTTCGCCGCGTCGCGTGCCCGCTCGTAATCCTTGAAGATGATCGCGTTGAGAACCGGGTTCAGCCGTTCGGCGCGTCCAATCGCCTCGTCGAGAAGCTCGATCGGTTTGACCTTCTTCTTGGCCACGAGTTCGGCCAGTCCCAAGCCATCATACTGCGCATAATCGCCGATCATCCCTGCCTCATCTCTCAACGCCGGCGCGACCCTATCCGAGGCCCGGTGAACCTGTCACGGAAGCTTCGGGGCGCGATTGCCCCACTCTGCGGCAGACAATAGGATGCCATTAACCGGGCTGGCGGCATTCTCCGAAAGGCCTGCGATCGAGAGTTGCGCGTGAAGAAACTGCCCGTCGGCGAAGCCATCCGGTTTGCCTACCATTTCACCTTCGGTCAGCTCGGCACGATTATCGGGCTGGTCTGGATTCCGCTGGTGGTCATCGCAGTTCTGCAGTTCCTCCCCTACGGCATGGGCGATGCGATGCTGTCGCGCGAAGATAACGCCGCCGCCTATGGCAGCGCGCAGCTTCGGGCCATCATCTTCATGTTCGTGATCGTGCTGATGTATGCCTGCATCTTCGTCTCGGTGACGCAGCAGGCTCTTGGCTTGCGCCAGGGTGGAGCGATCTATCATTTCGCGCTTGGACGCACCGAACTCCGCATGTGGGGTACATTGCTGCTGCTGGGTGCTATTTTGACGATGCTGCTCCTGGCTATCGCTCTCCTCACCACGGTCGGTGTTGTCGCCGTGGCAAAATCGGTCGATCGCGCACTCGCGGGCCCGGTTGAGAATGCGCTTCTCTTGATTGGCGCATGCGCTGTCATTTTCGTGGCGGTCCGGCTGGGATTTCTGCTTGCGCCGGCAACCGTCGTCGAGAAAAAGATCGGGTTCGAGAGCAGCTGGAAATTGAGCCGAGGCAATTTCTGGCGCATCTCGCTCGCGATTTTTGTCGTGACGCTGCCGATCGCGGTCCTCGTGTTTGCCGCGCAATATGCGCTGATGGGCCGCGAACTCGTCGCGATAGCGCAGCCCGGCGTAAATCTCGAAACGCTCATGACGCGGCTGGAGCTCGTCACCAGCCGCCATGTTGCCGAGATCATCGGCGTCAATCTGATCGTCGCGCCGTTCGTCTATGGTCTTTTTCTGGCCACCGCCGCCTTCGCCTATCGAACACTCTCAGCTCCGCCGCCCGGCGCTAACACGGTCGAGCCTTCGGCGGCGCCTTAGTCCTGAAATTCACTCGGCAGCCCTGAGCCTTTTCGCTGGCGCTAGCTTCTCCGGCGTGCGGCCTTTGAGCAGCGCCTTGAGATACTGACCCGTGTAGCTCCGCGGGATCTTGGCGACGTCTTCCGGCGTGCCCTGCGCCACGATCTCGCCGCCGCCGTCGCCGCCTTCGGGACCGAGATCGACGATCCAGTCTGCGGTCTTGATGACCTCGAGATTATGCTCGATCACCACCACCGTGTTGCCGTTGGCGACAAGCTCGTGAAGGACCTCGAGCAGCTTCTTGACGTCGTGGAAATGCAAGCCCGTGGTCGGCTCATCGAGGAAGTACAGCGTGCGGCCGGTGGCGCGGCGTGACAGTTCCTTCGACAGCTTCACGCGTTGCGCTTCGCCGCCCGAAAGCGTCGTCGCCTGCTGGCCGATGGAGATATAGCCGAGGCCCACGCGCTTCAATGTTTCAAGCTTCTCGAAGATAGACGGCACGGCCTTGAACAGCTCTGCGCCCGCTTCAACCGTCATGTCGAGGACATCAGCGATGGAGTGGCCGCGGAACTTCACCTCGAGCGTCTCGCGATTATAGCGCTTGCCCTGGCAGACGTCGCATTGGACGTAAACGTCGGGCAGGAAGTGCATCTCGATCTGGAGGACGCCGTCGCCCTGGCAGGCCTCGCAGCGTCCGCCCTTGACGTTGAACGAGAAGCGCCCCGGCGCATAGCCGCGTGCCTTGGATTCCGGCAGCTCTGCATACCAGTCGCGGATCGGCGTGAATGCGCCGGTATAGGTCGCCGGGTTCGAGCGCGGTGTGCGCCCGATCGGCGACTGGTCGATGTCGATCACCTTGTCGAGGAATTCGAGGCCCTCGATCTTGTCGAACGGCGCCGGATGCTCGCGTGCGCCGTTCAGCTTGCGGGCAGCTGCCTTGTAAAGCGTCTCGATCACGAGCGTGGATTTGCCGCCACCCGATACCCCGGTGATGCAGGTGAAAGTGCCGAGCGGAATCTGCGCCGACACGTTCTTCAGATTGTTGCCGCGCGCGCCTGCGACCTTGAGCCAGCGATTGTGGGCCGCGGGCCTGCGTTTCGCCGGTACCGCGATCTGCTCCAGACCGACGAGATATTTTCCCGTCAGGCTCTTGGGCGAGCGCATGATGTCTTCGGGCGTGCCCTCGGCGATGATGTGGCCGCCATGGATACCGGCACCCGGGCCCATGTCGATCACATGGTCGGCCTGGCGGATCGCGTCCTCATCATGCTCGACCACGAGCACGGTGTTGCCCATGTCGCGCAGGCCCTTGAGCGACTCCAGAAGCTTCTCATTGTCGCGCTGATGCAGACCGATGCTCGGCTCGTCCAGCACGTACAAAACGCCCGTCAAGCCGGAACCGATTTGCGAGGCGAGACGGATGCGCTGGCTTTCGCCGCCGGACAGGGTACCGGAATTGCGGCTGAGCGTCAGATAATCGAGGCCGACGTTCACAAGGAATTTCAATCGCGCGCGGATTTCCTTCAGAATCCGGACGGCGATCTCGCGCTGCTGTTTGTTGAGCTGCTTTTCGATATCGCGGAACCACTCGTCCGATTTTTTGATCGACATCTGGCAAAGCTGGCCGACATGGATGCCGCCGATCCTGACCGCGAGCGCTTCGGGCTTGAGGCGATAGCCTTTGCAACTCTCGCAAGGGCTCGTGTCCTGGAACCGCTCCATCTCCTCGCGCACCCACGACGAGTCCGTCTCCTTGAAGCGGCGCTGCATGTTCGGGATGACGCCTTCGAACGGCTTCTTCGTTTCATAGCGGCGCAGGCCGTCGTCATAGATGAATTTGATCTCGTCCTCGCCGGAGCCCTGCAGGATGATCTCCCGCGCCTTTTTGGGCAGGTCTTCCCACGGTTCGTTGAGCGAGAACTTGTAATGCTTGGCGAGCGCTTCGAGTGTTTGCAGATAGTAAGGCGATGAACCCTTCGACCACGGCGCGATCGCGCCGTTACGAAGCGTCAGGCTTTCATCCGGCACGATCAACGCGGGATCGAAATAGAGCTGCGTGCCGAGGCCGTCGCATACCGGGCAGGCGCCATGCGGATTGTTGAACGAGAACAGGCGCGGCTCGATCTCCGGGATCGTGAAGCCGGACACAGGGCAGGCGAATTTCGACGACAGCAGCATCTGCTTCGCACTGCCGTCTTTGTCTTTTTCATCCGCGAATTCGACGATCAGCAACCCGTCGGCGAGGCCGAGTGCGGTCTCGATGGAATCGGGCAAGCGGTTGCCGATATCGGCCTTCACCACGATGCGGTCGACGACGATCTCGATATCGTGCTTGAGCTTCTTGTCGAGCGCCGGCGTCTCACCGATGTCGTAGAATTTGCCGTCGATCTTGGCGCGCTGGAAGCCTTTCTTCTGCAGCTCTGCGAGTTCCTTGCGGTACTCGCCCTTGCGGCCGCGCACGATCGGGGCGAGCAGGAAGAGGCGCGTGCCTTCCGGCAGCGCGAGGATGCGGTCCGCCATCTGGCTGACGGTCTGGCTTTCGATCGGCAACCCGGTCGCGGGCGAATACGGCACGCCCACGCGCGCGAACAGGAGGCGCAGATAGTCGTAGATCTCGGTCACCGTGCCGACGGTCGAGCGCGGGTTGCGCGAGGTCGTCTTCTGCTCGATGGAAATCGCGGGTGAGAGGCCTTCGATGTGGTCGACATCGGGCTTCTGCATCAGTTCCAGGAACTGGCGCGCATAGGCGGACAGTGATTCGACATAGCGCCGCTGACCCTCGGCATAGATGGTATCGAATGCGAGGCTCGACTTGCCCGAGCCCGACAGACCGGTCAGCACGGTTAGTGTGTCGCGCGGGATCTCCACGTCGACGTTCTTGAGGTTGTGCTCGCGGGCGCCGCGAACGGAGATGTTTTTCAGCATGTCTTTCCGTCAGTCCAAACGCGCACTGTGGCGGGCAGGGGAGGACCCAGCAACCGCAGCAGCGTGATATTTCCGATGGGTTCCGCGCTTTAGGGCGCAGCTCCACAGAAATGGGGATTCCGAGCCTAAATCGCAACCTGTCAGGGGATGGCAGCAGTGCGGCACGGTGGCCTCGAAAAGCTGGGGATTGACTCGAATTCGCTTGGAACATAAAGAGAACAATCGGGCCGGGCAATAGCGGCGCGCGCAGGCCGGGCTTAGGGTCCGGCCGGATAGCTACGGAAGGCGAGAACAATGGCGGGAAGTGTCAACAAGGTCATTCTGGTAGGCAATCTGGGCAAGGACCCCGAAACCCGCCGCATGCAGAGCGGTGACCCCGTCGTGAACCTGTCGGTCGCCACCTCGGAAACCTGGCGCGACAAGTCGTCCGGCGAGCGCAAGGAAAAGACCGAGTGGCACCGCGTGGTGATCTTCAACAAAAACTTGGCCGAGATCGCGGAGAAATACCTGCGCAAGGGTGCCAAGGTTTACGTTGAGGGATCGCTGCAGACCCGAAAATGGACCGACAAGGACGGCCAGGAGAAATACTCGACCGAGATCGTGCTCCAGAATTTCCGCGGCGAGTTGACCATGCTCGATTCCAAGGGCGAGGGCGGCGGCAGCGGTGGTCGCGGGTCCTATGGCGGGGGCGGGGCCAGCGACGCGCCTGCCAGCTTCGACCGCAGCGATATGGACGACGAAATCCCGTTCTAAGGGGTGCCCCCGCGGACCCGGTTCGGGCGCTGTTTTTGTGGTGACTTGGGGCTCAAAATGCTACCAATCCGGCATGATTTTTAGCTCCGAATCTGCCGCCGCCAGGACCCCCATTTGAGCGACGAAGGCCATCCCGCCCCTCCGTCCGGAGGGAGCATTTCCGGCATTGCGATCGAAGACGAGCTGAAGCGC
>Ga0157369_10007951_pt1 | contig 12187 bp, 13 predicted proteins | sample C25metaG_FD_113461 | JGI IMG/M metagenome (GOLD analysis project Ga0157369, IMG submission 113461) | Corn rhizosphere microbial communities from Kellogg Biological Station, Michigan, USA - C2-5 metaG | ecosystem: Host-associated > Plants > Roots > Rhizosphere > Soil | place: USA: Michigan...
ACTTTTCCAGACATTTGATAATAATGTGATATACCTCTTGTACTGTCTTATTGTCTGTAACGGAAGCAAAAGCCTCCTCCGAAAGCTTTACCCAATTCACTGTTCCCTTATTGACAGAATTTTGCTTCATTAACATGATTGCGTCTTCCAGATATTTTTTGGGACTGCTTTTCTGTCCCCAAGTTGCCTGAGAGGTAAGTAGGCAGAAAATCATGGTAAAACATACTGATCTCCATCTGTTGTAACTCCTAATCTTTGTCATTGTTTTTTTTGTAAATCTAGTTAATTCGCTGCATTCTTGGAAAGCGAATATTTTAAATATCAAATTATCCACGGCTAAGAGTATGAGATTAAATGTATACAAAAAAAACAATTCTTTTAAAGCATTAAACTTTTTTTTGCACCTATCTGCGTTTATTTTCAATTCTGAGGCTAAAATTCTTGATTTATTCAGAGGGCCTACATCATATTTTATGTACTTGAATTTAATATGAGCAAATTTAAATGTTCGACATTGGCTTTGAGGATACCTGATTTTCTGTAGCAAATATATTCCGTTGTCCCTGCGGAAAAAAATCTTTTTGGGTATCAGGGACCGGAGATCCCAGAACCTCCGCAAAAAAATTTCAGGCTTACATCAATGTTCTTTCTTATTGCTTTCAAGGTATTGATTACAGTTTTCCTTATGCCTGCCTGAATGGTGATCTGCATAGAAAAAGTCAGAAACCTCACGAGATGCAATTGCAGTTCATTGAAATTTTGATCCTTATGATTCTTTAGATATAAATAAGCTTATCTGATCTTATTATAAGTCTGTTAATAGGATTTATTCACAGATCAGTTCTTCCGAAGGAATGATGAAGTCAAGAATAGAAAAAGGTCAAAGTTTCCTTCAATCTGCAATCACGGGTTTTTGATGGTAAGTGCGGGAAAAATATTTATTAGCTCACTGGTCTACAATTGCATTCTAACTCATTGAAAGGAATTTCTAAATTCTAAAGGAGAAGTATTGGTTTTTGCTTTGAAGATTTTGCTGAAGGATTGCGGATGTTCAAAACCCAGTTCATAAGCAATCTCGCTGACAGTCAATTCCGTATTTGCTAATCGTTCTTTTGCTTTTTCAATGAGCTTTTCGTGGATGTATTGTTTTGTGTTTTTACCAATGAGGGAGCGCAGCATATCACTAAGATAACCGGGCGAAATATGCAATTGGTCAGACAGATATTTTACGGTGGGAACACCGAAATGAGGCGTCTTCTGATTTAGATAATCATCCAGAATGCTTTCTGTCGCAAGAATGTCACTACTGACAGCGTTTCGGGTAATGAACTGGCGCTTATAAAAACGATTTACATAGCTCAGCATCAGCTCTATCTGGGCGATGATAACCTCCTGACTGAATTCATCAACACCGTTATTCAGTTCCTGTTCCATAATCTGATAAACTGAAAGCATAATTGCTTTTTCTTTATCAGACAAATGCAAAGCTTCATTGGACGAGTAGGAGAAGTAGCCATACTGCCTGATCTTCTTTGCCAAAGGATGTCCCAGCAGAAAATCAGGATGAATCAGCAATAAATAGCAATAAGTTTCGCTGTTATATTCTGTGCTTCCTACTAATTGGTTGGGCGCAAAAAACAGCATACTGCCTTCATTGTAGTCGTAGTAATCCTGACCATATTTCAACTTGCCACTGTTTTTTGTAATGAAAGTTATCTTGTAGAAACTCAGAACATCATAGATGGGCGCCATCTCCGTATTGAAAGGATTGCTCTCATTGAAATGTACAAGACTGATCAGCGGATGCTGCGGTGCAGGCAGCCCAAAAGCCTTATGACTTTCCGAGATCGAGATAAACCTTACAAGTTTGTCGTCTTTGCTTTTCATTTTATAAATTTATTAAAAAACCTATGATAAAATGATCATCATAGGTTTTTTTTAAGTTGTAAAATTACCAGGGTAAAACGTTATCCGGTCCGCTGAAATTAGCAGGCCCGGTGAAACTTCCATTGGGAAGGTCTTCTGCCAATGCCACTCTGATGGGTTCTTTGGAGCCTTCTTCCACAGTATCTGTTCCCTGAAAATTATTGAGTGCAGTGGCGGTAAATCCAGGACTTACCAGATGAACTTTTATATTGGTGTTTTCCAGGTCTATTGCCAGGGAAAGGAAAATTCCATTAAGTGCCGTTTTAGATGCGCCGTAAGCAGCATCAAACGCTGAGCGGTAGGGATTTTCAGGATTGGCATTGATGGTTAATGATCCCAAAGCGCTGGAAACGGTCACGATCCTTGCAGCGGGCGCCTTTTTCAAAAGAGGTAAAAATGCCTGGGTAATAGAGAGCGTGGCAAAAACGTTCGTTTCCCAAACAGCTTTCAGTTCTTCGATCTGGACAATGCTGGCACGCTGCGATCCCAAGACTTCTTCCATTGTGCGTCCGGGTTTTCCTGCGTGAGAGATGGCCGCATTATTCACTAGCAATGTAAGAAATCCAAATTTACTCTCTACAGCTGCTACAGCTGCTTTGACAGAATCCGAATCTGTAATATCCAGCTGAATGGCTTTTGCCTTACCACCTATCTGAAGGGCAGCAGCTTGTCCTTTCTGAAGGTCACGGGATCCTGCATAGACAATATAGCCGTCGTCTGCTAGAGCTTTAGCGATCTGAAAACCTACACCTGTATTGGCACCTGAGACGAGTGCTACCTTATTTTCATTAATTTGCATAATATTTATTGTTTTAAATTTAATACAGCAAAGGTGGATATTAATACAGCAATACTTGTAGTCAGATCGAGACTATTTGAAGCCAAATTGAGAATTGGATTTTTTTAAACCTGAAAATGACGCACTAAAAGTAACAGTCCATAACCTATTATTAGAGGCGGGCTCGTACTAATTGGTAATTATAATCAACGGAAATGATCATTTTTAATTCGTCCTGTTCTTTTCCTCAATTTTCCTATTTCAATCCTGTTTTTAAAACTAAGATGATGTAGACCCAATAAGCAATATCTTTGTGTTAGATTTTGATTTAAGCAATCATCTGTATCAATGGAGGACAACGAAGTATCTTATCCGGTCTATTCGCCGGCATCAGTAATAGGAATCTTCAGTAATGCACTGAAGTTAAACGCAACAGTCAATCTTATCTATCTGAAAGGCAGATATGCTTTTGGTGCTGGCAAATCCTATGGGAACTACTATTATGATCTTTTGTTTTCAGAAGGTGATCATACTTCGATCGGCATTCGCATTTCTTCGCTGTTAAGAAGCAAGATTACCAATAATGAGATCTACACGCTCAGAGGATTTATCGAGAAGAGCATCAAGAATTCTTCTATTGAACTCCGTTTTGTGGTCGATGAGATCGTTCAGCAGGAAGAAAGATCAATATCTGAGGAAGAACTGCAGAAATATGAACTCATCCAGAAAAAGCTTGAACTGGGATCGAAGGACCTTGAGACGCTTATCAGAGATCAAATGCTCAAAGATGAAAAGGTCAAGGTTGCCAATATCTATGGTAATAATGCGATCGTGCAAAAAGACTTTTCAGAAGGTCTGGATGTTTCATCACAATATTTTAGAATTGATGACTATAACTGCAATATTACTTCGTCAACAGCAATCATTTCCACATTGAAAGAAATTTCAGCTTTGGATTATGACATTGTTGCTTTGGTAAGGGGAGGAGGTGACCGTCAGAGTATGGAAACCTTCAATGATCTGGATTTGTCCGAATTATTTATTTCAATGAAACCGTTAACAGTAACTGCCATCGGTCATACGGTAGATGAAACATTATTGGATAAGCTGGCTGACAAACGTTTTCATTTACCGCACGATTATGGGGCAGGATTGCATTCCATTGCTGAAAAGCTTTCTCACGAAAGATCGAACTCAAGGGCTCTGCTCATCGATGAGGTGAAAAAAGATGTGACCAAGCAATTTTCAGAACAGGTGGAAACCTTGGAAAAGCAGCTGAAAAAGAAAAATGAGGAGTTCAGTGAAGCTCAGAAAACGTACAAGGAACAAAGCGATGCGCATAACAAGACATTTTCAGATCAGCTTAAGGTAAGGAATGAAGAGTTTCAGAAACTTCAGATGAGTTCTGGGAAGCAGTTGGAAGATCTGCAGAAGAATTTTCAGGAGCAGCAGAAACAACGACAGGCAGAAATGGAGAGCTACAAAAAAGAGATCGCTGTTCTGCACGAGAAGAACGTGCAGTCTGCCATCAATGAAAAGACTTCGTCTTTGCAGGTCAATCTGGAAACATTGAAACAGGAAAATGTCAGGTTGAATCAGGAGGTTCAAAATAGCAAAACTAATTATGCGAAAATCATTATTGCATTTGTTCTGGCACTTATTATTGGATTTGTGTTGGCAAAGCTTTAATAATGAAACAAATTAGAGTGTTTTTAGTCTTGATTTACTCTTATTATCTGGTGTTAATTGAGATTTGGTTCAGCCAAAAAAAAGCTTAAAGTCAACGAACTATAACTTGACATCCATAGCAACGCTTTCAATAGCTTTTTCCATGGCGTTCTCAGATCCAAAAATTGCCTGCCCTTCTACACGATAAATATTGACGACCTCTATTCCTAGAAGGTTCAGAAAAAAACGAGCGTAATTTGTTGTAAAATCATAAGGTTCCAGTTCACCTTCAGAATAGATCCCGCCAGATGAAGTAACGATGTATGCTTTTTTATCTTGTAGCAGACCCTTTGGCAACAAGCCTTCACCAGTATATTGAAAAGTTAGTTTAGCTCGTGCTATCTGATCGAAGTATGCCTTTAACGTACTGGGAATATTCCAATTGTACATAGGAGCCTCAACCACAATAATGTCAGCTTTTAAAAGATCTTCGATTGCCCGGTCTGATTGTAATAAAGATTGTTTATGTGCTTCTGTCTGAATTTCTGCAGGTGTGAAAAATGCTTCAATATGGTCTTCATCCAAATGTGCCATTTGATCAAGTGCAAGGTCATATTCAGTGATATGTAGGTCAGAATATTTTTCTTTGATCTTTTCAATCAATACGTGACCCAATTTTCTGCTTGCAGAATTTTTAGTTTTCGGACTTGACATAATGTGCAATAACTGTTTCATTTAGATAATTTTATTTCCACAAATTTATTGTATATTTACTATTGTTTTAATAGTAGTATATAAAAGGATAGTAGTAAAATCTAGGATAGTTATGAAAGGAAATGATAAAAAGCCGGCTTTCACAAAAATTGAATGTGCTGACAATCTTTCAGCAGTTGAAGATGCGATCTATGTATTAGGAGGCAAATGGAAGCTTAGAATCATAGTTGCTTTGGTAAGTGGTTATCATCGGTTTAATGAGATCCAGCGTGCTATCAAAGGAATCACTCCAAGAGTCTTGTCAAACGAACTGAAAGTACTGGAACTTAACGGGCTGGTAAAGAGAAAGGTTGATTCGGAAAATTTTCCGGTATTGGTCGAATATGTACCAACTGACTACGCGGAAACACTAAAAGAGTTGGTGTCTATGCTTGGCAATTGGGGAGTTAATCATAAAAAACGGATAACGTCGGAGATTTAAAGTTTAAATTTCTGCAGATCTCGATGTATTATTTATTCCGGCTGAATGATGACAAAGTGAACCAATGGAAATTCACTTTTTATATTTCCACGAATACGCTTTATGGCCTCAGTGATTTCTTCTGTATCAATATGGTCTTCAAAATCGATAATGAGCATCAGTACAATTTCCTCGGGTGACTGGTAAGTAGAGAGTATACTTTTTGTTCTGACCACGGCAGCGTCTTTCTCAGCCAGTTTCGCGATCTTTTCTCTCGTTTCCGGGGCTATTCCTTCACCCATCAACAGACTTCTGCTTTCCCTGGCCAGGATAAAAGAGACAAAAACCAATATCAACCCCACGATGATCGAGGCAAGTCCGTCAAGTTCAGGTATCTGAAAGGTATGGCTGATTCCCATCAATACCATCACTACAATCAGACCTGCCACTGCGGCACCATCTTCAAAGACTACGAGAAAGCTTGCGGGGTCTTTGCTTTTGATGATCGCATCCCACCATTTCAGGCCGTTGCGGGTTTTGTTGAATTCTTTTACGGCTATGAACAGGGAAGTACCTTCAAAAATTAGTGAGAGCACCAGTACGATATAATTCCAGAACGGATCTTTCATCAGCTCAGGTTCCAGAATATGCAAAATCCCCTGATAAATAGATAATGCACCACCAAGACCAAATATCAATATGGAAACGACAAAAGACCAGAAGTATAATTCTTTTCCATAGCCGAAAGGATGATATTCATCTGCCGGCTTTTTGCTCCTTTTCAATCCGTACAACAATAAGAGCTGGTTGGTGGTGTCAACAGTAGAGTGGATCCCTTCAGAGATCATAGAAGAACTGTTGGTGAATGCCCCTGCAGTAAACTTGGTCAAAGCGATGAGCAGGTTGGCGGCAAGTGCACTGTAAATTGATTTGCGATTGTTGGCCATTTATGTAAATAAGATTTTAGATAGAAAAATTTTAGATTCTTCAGAGTAAATAAATCATTTTACAATTTGCTCTCCATTTTGCTCTTCATTCCCGAAATGATACGTTTTCGATGGATAAATCCCCAGTCTGCGATGGTGCTCGTGAGTTGTTTAAGTGATTTTCCGTAATCAGTTATTTGATATTCCACCGCAACAGGTGCTGTGTTAAGAACATGACGCACGATCAATTCATTAATTTCAAGATCTTTTAACTCACGGCTGAGCATCTTTCCGGAAATGCCTTTGACTTCTTTCAGCAATTCGGAATACCGCATCGGCTTATAGCAAAGACATGCGATAATGGACATTTTCCACTTCCCGTTTAAAATTTCCATCGTATCACTGATTGCCAGTATTTTTTGGCTGCAATCTTTTACCAGATCAAATTCTTGTTCCATACCATTCACTTGGTTACCCATTCGTCACTATAACTTTTTGTCACTTAGTTACAAAGATACACATTGAAAATATAACTTTGCCATTCAATTTATAAATAATAAAATGGAATTAATCAAAAACCTGAAATGGCGTTATGCCGTCAAAAAATACTCAGATGAGCAGGTCAGCGAAGACAAGGTCGACCACATTGTTGAAGCCATCAATCTTACCGCCTCATCGTGCGGGATACAGCCATACAGACTATTTGTAATTACCAATCCGGAGGTAAGGCAAAGGTTGGGAGAAGGGTCATTCAATGCACAGATCCATGCTTCTTCCCACTTACTGGTTTTTGCAGGATTCAACGAAATAACCAGTGATTACATCAGAGATTATATTAAGATCATGGAACAGCAGCGAAATTTGGAAAACGGAGCATTAAACGTGTTGAAGGATACGCTGATCGATTATTTTTCTGTCCAGACACCCGAGCAAAATGTGATCTGGTCCGACAAACAAGCTTATATAGGTCTGGGAACAGCTTTGATTGCTGCGGCAGAACTCAAAGTGGATGCAACGCCTATGGAAGGCTTTGATCCGAAATTGTTTGATGAAGTTTTAGGTTTATCCGAAAAGGGGCTTCACGCTTCAGTTATCATGTCATTGGGCTATCGGGATGCTGCTAATGATGTTCTGGCATCGGCTCTAAAAGCCAGGTTACCTATCAATGAATTTTCTGTCAAAATACATTGAGATGTCAGAAATGAGAAAGAATTTTTAGCTTCTAAATCTTTAGAATTGTTGATTCAAGAAATAAGTCATGATGTTTGTCGGGGCTTATTTCTGTTTCACTCCCACGTTTCGGTTAAGGATTACCTTGATTCTGTTATTTCTCATTATGTAAGTTATAGGAACTTTGTGGAAATAAAAATCAAGTTATGAATATTGTAATAACCGGTTCCCTGGGGAACATCGGAAAACCTCTCACAGAATTATTGGTTGCCGGAGGACATCAGGTCACCGTGATCAGCAGTAAACCGGAAAGAACATCTGCTATAGAAGATTTGGGAGCAATTCCTGCCATCGGAAGCATTCAGGATGCGGAATTTTTGACCAAAACATTCACAGGAGCTGATGCAGTATATCTGATGGAAGCCTGGGAAGGCATAGGAAATCTTTTTGACAATTCGATTGATTTTCCCTCAGAATTCAAAAAAATAGGTAACAATTATGTACAAGCTGTTCAGCGGTCCGGGGTTACTAAAATTATTCATTTGAGCAGTATAGGTGCTCATTCAGATCAGGGTACGGGAAGCCTGATGGTTCATCACCATGTAGAAAAAGTTTTAGGAACACTTCCTGACGATGTATCCATTAAGTTTATACGTCCTGTAGGATTCTTCAGTAATGTGTATCGCTGGTTGCCAATGATTCAATCTCATGGAGCGATCATACAAAGTTATGGTGGAGATCGTAAAGAGCCTTGGGTTTCGCCTTATGATGTTGCACAAACAGTTGCGGACGAAATGGAGAAGCCTTTCATTGGAAGAACGGTAAATTATGTAGCGAGCGATGAAGTTTCACCGAATGAAATTGCCGAAGCGTTAGGAAAAGCGATCGGTAACCAGGATTTGAAATGGAAAGTTATTCCGTCAGAAGAATTATTAAGTCAGATGCTAAAAAACAAGCGCCCAGGTTAATAGAGATCCAATAATTTTAGTCTCTTATTTTAAAATTGGTTTTCCTGAAAAGGAAAACCAATTTCTATATATCAAGTGAAAGTAAATTCATTATCAATATCTAAAAAATGTAGTGTATGAATGGATTAATTTGGTCTATATGTCTTTTGAGTTTAACGACGTTAGGAATGATATTTCTGTTGAAGAAATTTAATCAACCTTACCTGGTTGCCTACATCATTGCTGGAATCTTGCTCGGACCCTATGTTTCAGGGCTATTTACCAAGCCGGACGAAATCGAAGTTGTCGGTGAACTTGGAATTCTTCTGCTGATGTTTTTTCTAGGAATGGAAATCAATGTTCCTGATAGCCGTAGTCTCTTGATAAAGCCTGTGGTAGCTCAAAGTTTTAAAATACTTTTGAGTGGTGTATGTGCATTTATTGTGGGCTCTATTTTAGGATTATCGTTTAACAGCATCATAATAGTCACCGTGCTTTTTATGTTTAACAGTACCGCTGTGGTCAGCGAGTTTCTGAAGAAACATAATACTTTGAAAACAACGTTCGGTATCATGATACTAAATATGCTGATTTTTCAGGATCTGCTCTTAGCTCCAGTTCTGACAATGCTGAAAGCGTGGAATATGGATAATTTCAGTATTTTGAGTATTGTATTTCCGATTTTGCTGTGCATTATTATTTTCTTTGTTTTAAAGAGAATACGACATGTACAGGAAATCAAATTACCTTCTTTTTTCAGAAACATTGAAAATGATCATGATCTACAAGTGTTCTCAGGTTTATTTGTATGTCTTGGTTTCGGAATGATTGCTGAAGCAGCCGGATTAAGCGGCGCTCTTGGAAGCTTTATTGCAGGTGTGATCGTAGGACGGGTTAAGATATTTCACTGGCTCGAACATTCATTAATACCATTTAAGGTTTTCTTTGTTTCATTGTTCTTTATATCCATAGGACTGCGAATTGATGTGCCTTATCTTTATTCAAACTTTGGAATCATTCTTCTGGGAACTTTCGTTGTGCTTATCTGCAATAGTGTAATGTCTGCCATCATTTTTCGTTCTCTCAAATATAATTGGAGGGATAGCTGGTACGGAGGGGCACTTCTTTCACAAACTGGAGAGTTCGGAATTTTGGCATTGTCCATTGCATATAAGACAGGAATTGTTGAGTACAGTTTGTATAAAGAAGGATTGGGAATAACCTGTCTATCAATTTTATTTTCAACCATTTGGATTTCGATCCTAAATAATATTTTAATAAAGTTTCCAAGGATAAAACGTATTTATCAGAAATAATTTAAATAGCAGAATTTTATCCTAAATTACAATATTGTAATTAACAACTTTGTCACAGTTACCTTGGGAAATTTTAACCCAAAATTTTAACGTGATACAAAAATTTCGATGGTAGATGTTGGGCGGTAGTAATTGACAAAAAACACAGTATATTAGTTTATATATTTTTTAAAATATTCCATATTCATCTTATGCATAAGTGGGTTGGATTTAATATAAACTATTATTAATTGTTGTTAGTCAAAATAAAACAGTATTGGAATACCGAACAGTAAAAATAATTGAACGATACGTTATTTGGAATAACAAATTTAGTATATTTGTAATACAATAATATTATTTATCATTAAATAATAGCATTAAATACCACTATTATGTTATTTATTTCTTTATCCAAAGTTCAAAAAAAACTTATTGATAACATCCGGGAAAGACGATTACAAATGAATCTAACACAGGAAGGTTTGGCTGAAAGATCGGGTGTTCCTTTACCAACTCTAAGAAAATTTGAGCAAAAAGGCTTGATCTCTTTAGATTCATTTTTAAAATTGCTTTCAGTTGTTGGTGGATTAGAAGAAATGATTGATGTTTTAAAACCGAGGGAGCAGAGTTTTAAATCTATTGATGATGTACTAAAATCAGAGGGAAAACCAATTAAAAAACGAGGAAGCAGAAAATGAAAATAGCCATTAAAGAAATAAAAGTAGGATTGAATTTTGGTTCTGGAATTCAACCCGTTGGACGTTTGGCGATTCGTGGTGGTATCATCTATTTTCAATATGATGAAGAATTTTTGCAAAGCAATTTGGAGATTTCACCTATAAGACTTCCTTTGCAACGAGGTGTGATTGAACTTCCAAGGGATCCATTTGAAGGTTTGGCTGGTGTTTTCAATGATAGCTTGCCCGACGGTTGGGGAAGATTGCTCTTTGATCGTATGCTTCGCTCGGAAGGAATTTCTCCATCTGACATTTCACCACTTGACCGTTTAGCGTATGTTGGATTGCATGGTATGGGTGCATTGATTTATGAGCCGGATCAGAGTCCGGATAGTAGTAATGAGATGATTGATTTGGACTTGTTGGCTACTCAAACAGAAAACGTTTTGCAGGGTGATTCGGAAGAAGTAATTACAGAACTTTTGGCTTTGAACGGATCTTCTGCCGGAGCAAGGCCAAAAGCACTGATCGGCGTCGATTCAGAAAGAAAAAATATATCCTACGGAGCGAATTTGTTAGGCGATGATTTTGAACCCTGGATGGTAAAATTTCCAAACTCATTAGATGGGAAGGATGCGGGCGCAATCGAATACGTTTACGCTTTAATGGCTTTAGATGCTGGAATTAAAATGCCTGAAGTACATTTGTTTCCGTCAAAGAAAGGGAATGGCTACTTTGCTGTTAAACGTTTTGATAGAGAAGGAAATAAACGTCTCCATATGCATACGGTGAGTGGACTTGTTCACAGTAATTTTAGGTTTCCATCTCTTGATTATGAAGATTTATTATCATTGACGGGTATTTTAACCAAAGATATTCGCGAGGTAGAAAAAATGTTCCGGTTAGCAGTTTTCAATGTGATGGCGCACAATAGAGACGATCATGCAAAGAATTTTTCGTTTTTGATGAATGAATTTGGAGAATGGAAATTATCACCCGCTTACGACCTTACTTTCTCCTCAGGACCAGGTGGAGAACAAAGCACTATGGTAAGGGGAGAAGGACGAAATATCACCGTCAAAAATCTGACTAAATTAGGAAGTGAAGCTAAACTGTCAAATGATTTCATAGAAAATGTTATCGAGCAAACAAGTTCCGCACTTAGTAAATGGTCAAACCTATCAAAAGATTTTGGAGTTAGTAAATCTAACAGAGAATTAATAACAAAATTGATTAAAACATTTTAATCGCAAATTTGAGCTACACATGTTAGAATTCTAACTTTATTTTCGTTCGAAAAATATATGAAGTTGAGGTGTACAGGCGAAATGTATCAATTATCACTGTCGCATTCGGGAAATGTTAATTGTCTAATTTACAGTAATTTATAAGGTTGGAGGTGTACAAACGTAGTACAAATGTATTTTAAAATTTGTCGTCAAATATTGTAAGATATTGGTTTTCAATTGTTTAATGTGACGAGATTCGTGCGGAAATGTAGAAAAAAAAGATGTTGCAGCATCTTAATTTTGTACCACTTTTGTACACCTCGATCTACATAAACCACCATCAATAAAGACTCCTTTAGATACTGTATCGGGAAATAATCAATGTTTTAGATTG
>Ga0157369_10007952_pt1 | contig 12186 bp, 11 predicted proteins | sample C25metaG_FD_113461 | JGI IMG/M metagenome (GOLD analysis project Ga0157369, IMG submission 113461) | Corn rhizosphere microbial communities from Kellogg Biological Station, Michigan, USA - C2-5 metaG | ecosystem: Host-associated > Plants > Roots > Rhizosphere > Soil | place: USA: Michigan...
CCGTCCTTCTTGAACACCTGAATGCGATTCTGCGAGCGATCGCAGACATAGACCAGCCCGTCATTGGCGATCTTGATGCAATGAACGGGACCGCCGAACTGCTGTTCCGCAGGTGCGGCGGGATCGTAAGGCGGCTGCTTGTCGTCATTGGGGGGGTGGCCGTAGGCGCCCCAAAGCCGTTTGAATGCCAGCGTCGTGTTGTCGTAAACGATGACGCGACGGTTGCCATAGCCGTCGGCGACGTAGAGTTCGTTGGCATCCTTGTCGATCGCGACTTCCGCTGGCCGGCCAAGCTGCGTGGGATCAATGCTGTTGGTGCGCGGCGCGATCTTGCCGATCTGTCCGACATATTTGCCATCGAGCGTGAACTTCAGAAGCTCGCTGTCGGTGTCGGCGTTGCCCCCGATCCAGACAAAGCCGCGGTCGTCGACCTCGATGCCATGCTCGCGCCCGACCCATTCATAGCCTTCGCCGGGTCCGCCCCATGACCGCAGCAGATTGCCGTCGACGTCGAACTCCAGCACCGGTGGCGCCGGCACGCAGCACTTTCCGCGCGGCGGTTTCAGCGTCGCATATTTCTCGGCATCGTTCAGCGATCGCGGACGCTGGACCACCCAGATATGACCCTGCGAGTCGACGGTGATGCCGCCGACCTGGCCCATGATCCAGTTGTTCGGCAGTTGCTTCGGCCAGGACGCATCCACCGCAAAAGTCGGTGCTTCGCCGGCGGAAGCTGTGTGGGGGAGGAGACCGAGCGCCGCAGCAGTGATGCAAAGGGAAACGGCTTTGGCGAAACGAGTGGCCGCGCGGGCGCTGGCGTGCGTCGGCGTCATGAATTGCCTCCCATGATCTTCTTGCGGCTTGTGCCGATTGGCTCGCAGTCAATCGTGGTGAGGGAGGAGAGTCAAATGGGCACTGTCATTCCGGCGCGCGAAAACTCATCAGCTTGCGCGCCTTGTAATCGTAGAGCTTGCCGCTCTCGGTCCAGTCCGGCGCGCACATCGGCACGATGAACTCGGCTGCCTGCTCGGGCGTATCCAGCGTCATCGGATCTTCGCCGGGAAACACCACGGCGCGCATGCGGGTCCGGATCGGACCGGGGCTGAACAAATTCACGCGGATCGGTGTGGAGGCGGTCTCCGCCGCCCAGACCCGCACCAACGTCTCCAGCGCCGCTTTCGACGCGGCATAGGGGCCGCGATAGCCGGGGGCGTTGCTGGCCGAGCCCGCCGTGATGAACACGGCGCGGCCGGCATCCGACTGTTTCAGCAGCGGTTCCATGCAGCGGATCAGCTGGAAATTCGCAGTGATGTTGACGGCGATCACGTCGCTCCACGGCTTCAGGTCAATATGCCCGAGCGGCGAGGAAGGACCGGCGACGCCGGCATTGCCGACGAGGATGTCGATCTTGCCGTGGCGCTCGTGCAGTGCGGCGCCAAGCCGCGCGATGCCATCGCTATCGGTGACGCTGAGCGGCACCAAGGTCGCGCTGCCGCCATCCTTGCGGATCTCGTCGTCGAGTTCCTCCAGGCCGCCCTGCGTGCGCGCCACAGCGATGATATGCGCGCCTTGCTTGGCGAGCGCGCGCGCCGTGGCATAGCCGATGCCGCGTGAGGCGCCCGTGACAAGGGCGATGCGATTGGTGAGGGAGGGAGCCATATTCAGAATACTCTCGTCATGCCCGGGCTAAAGCGCGAAGCGCGTCTTCGCGCAGATGTCCCGGGCATCCACGTCTTTGCGGCGGGTATTACAGACGTAGATGGCCGGGACAAGCCCGGCCATGACGAAAAACAGTCGCTTTGTGGTCCCGCTGCGCGCCTCGGGTCAACTCGCCTCCGCCAACAGCGAGAGCTGCCGCGGCGAGGCTTCGACTTGGTCCTGGTCGGTGAGGTTGGTGGGATAGTCGCCGGTGAAACAATGGTCGGCGAACTTGGGATTGGCGGGGTCGCGGCCGGCATAGCCCATGGCGCGGTAGACGCCGTCGATCGACAGGAAGGCCAGTGAGTCCGCGCCGATGATCTCGCGCATTTCATCGAGCGAGTGTGTCGCGGCGAGCAGGCCGCCGCGGTCGGGCAGGTCGATCCCGTAATAGTCGGGATAGAGGATCGGCGGCGAGGCGAGGCGGAAATGCACCTCGCGGGCGCCGGCGTCGCGCATCATGCGCACGATCTTCTTGGAGGTGGTACCACGCACGAGTGAATCGTCGATCAGGATGATGCGCTTGCCTTCGATCGCGATACGATTGGCATTGTGCTTCATCTTCACGCCGGACTCACGGATGGCCTGCGTGGGCTGGATGAAGGTGCGACCCACATAGTGGTTGCGGATGATGCCGAGCTCGAACGGCACGCCGGAATGCTGGGAATAGCCGACCGCGGCCGGCACGCCGGAATCCGGCACGGGCACCACCACGTCGACATCGACGTGGCTTTCGCGGGCGAGCTGCGCGCCGAAATTCTTGCGCACCTCATAGACCGAACGGCCATGCACGATGGAATCCGGCCGCGAGAAATAGATGTATTCGAAGATGCAGGGCCGCGGCGGTTTGGGCGGGAACGGCTTGTGGGTCTGGGTGCCGCTGTCGTCGAACACGATGACTTCGCCGGGATCGATGTCGCGGACGAATTTGGCGCCGATGATATCGAGCGCGCAGGTCTCAGAGGTCAGGATCGGGCAGCCGTCGAACTCGCCCAGCACCAGCGGCCGGATGCCGAGCGGATCGCGCGCACCGATCAGTTTCTTGTTGGTCATCGAGACCAGCGCATAGGCGCCCTCGATGGAACGCAGCGCCTCGATGAAACGCTCGATGAAGCGAGGGCGGCGGGATTGCGCGACCAGGTGCAAGATCACCTCGGTATCGGTGGTCGACTGCATCATGGCGCCGCCCCGGACCAATTCGCGGCGAAGCGTCAGGCCGTTGGTGAGGTTGCCGTTATGGCCGACCGCAAAGCCGCCGGCATTGAGCTCGGCGAACAGCGGTTGCACGTTGCGCAGGATGGTGGCGCCGGTCGTGGAATAGCGGACATGGCCGACCGCGACAGAGCCCGGCAGGCGCTCGATCACCTCGCGGCGGGAGAAGGTGTCGCCGACGAGGCCAAGCCGCCGCTCGCTGTGGAAACGGCTACCGTCATAGGAGACGATGCCGGCGGCCTCCTGGCCGCGATGCTGAAGGGCGTGCAGGCCGAGCGCGGTGATGGCGGATGCATCGGGGTGGCCGAAAATGCCAAACACGCCGCACTCCTCGCGTAGCGTGTCCCCTTCGAGGTCGTCCTGTGTTTCGATCGCGGCTTGGCCGAACCTTGGATCGAGCTGGGCGTCATCGGAGGGGTTCTGCATCTCTTCCACTGCGCCTCTCTATGTTGGCTTTGCTTACTTGGCCGCGGGCTTCTCGATCAGCTTTTTGAGCTGGTCGCGGGCAGGCTTGCTGTAGCCGTCACCGTTGCCCTGCTGGGGCTGATCGGTGTCAGTCTGCTCATCTTCCGGTTTATTCTTCTTGAACTTCTTTAAGATGGTGTTCTCGGGGTCGTCAGGCAAGAGCGACATTAACCAATCCCCGGTTCCCTGCAGCACGACCCGGGATTTGGCGTTGGAAACCCAGTCCGGACGCTGCTTATCCGGCACCAGCCAGACGAAGAACAGGAAGGCCACGACCACGATCAGAAGGCCGCGGGCGAGCCCGAACAGGAAGCCGAGGGTGCGATCGAGCGCACCGATTCGCGAATCGAGGATCATGTCGGAGATGCGGACGGTGATCACGGAGACCACGATCAGCGTGCCGATGAACACGCCGGCGACCACGACCACCGAAGCGACGGTGTCGTTGTTGAAATATGTCTTCGCGGTCGGCAGCAGCTTGTTGAAGGAATAGAGCGTGACCAGCGCCGCGGCACCCCAGGCCGCGATCGAGAGAATCTCGCGCATGAAGCCGCGCACCATCGCGAGCAGGCCCGAAATCAGCATGACGCCGAGCAGGATGAGATCGAGGAGCGTTATCGGCATCGGCTAATCTGGTCCGCTGACAAATCCAAGGTTCCGAATCGGCGTATGGTCAAATCCTACCTGAGGGGTTGAAAGGGCGTCCGGCAAGGCCGGAAAACGCGCTGTCCATCGCACCTTACGCGCCGGTTGTATAGCGGTGTCAGGGGCTTGCGTCACGCCCGCCTAGCCGTCCTGACGGCGGAATTTCGCCGGTGTGGCATTTTTCTCGGGCGGGGTAGTTTCGCGGTTCTTTTTGGGGTTTCCGCGCGCGGCAATCTCCGCAACGAGCGTGGTGAGGCCGCCAATGCTGTTGAGCGACAGCCCGGCGTCGCCCGAAACCTCGCCCCGTCCGGATTCCGGCAGCACAGCGCGGCCGAAACCGAGCTTGGCCGCTTCCTTCAGCCGTGCCGCGGTCTGGGCCACGGGCCGGACCGCACCGGAGAGCGAAATCTCGCCGAAATAGACCGCGTCTGTCGGCAAGGGCGCGTTGACCAGCGAGGAAACCAGCGCGGCGGCCGCCGCCATATCCGCCGCCGGTTCCTGGATGCGCAGGCCACCCGCGACGTTGAGATAGACGTCATGGCCGGAAAGCTTCACCCCGCAATGGGCCTCCAGCACCGCCAGCACCATCGACAGCCGGCTCGGATCCCAGCCGACCACGGCCCGCCGCGGCGTGCCGAGCGAGGTTGGCGCCACCAGCGCCTGCAACTCGACCAGAACCGGGCGGGTGCCCTCAATGCCGGCGAATACCGCCGTGCCCGGCGTGCCGAGATCGCGCTCGGACAGGAACAGCTCGGATGGGTTGGATACTTCGCGCAAACCGAGGCCTGTCATCTCGAACACCCCGATCTCGTCGGTTGGTCCGAACCGGTTTTTGACCGCGCGCAGGATGCGGAATTGCTGCGAGCCTTCGCCCTCGAAGGACAGCACGGCGTCTACCATGTGCTCGACGACGCGAGGGCCGGCGATCTGGCCGTCCTTGGTGACATGGCCGACCAGGATGATGGCCGCGCCGGATTTCTTGGCGAAGCGAATAAGGGCCTGCGCGGAGGCGCGGACCTGCGTGACCGTGCCGGGCGCGGACTCCACTGTGTCGGTCCACATGGTCTGGATCGAGTCGATCACGATCAGCCGCGGCACGGTGCCTTCGGAGAGGGTTGAGACGATGTCCTCAACCGACGTCTCAGCGGCGAGCTGCACCGGCGCGTCGGCCAACCCGAGCCGTTCGGCGCGGAGCCGCACCTGTGCGATCGCCTCTTCGCCCGAGATATAGACCGCCCGGTGCCCGGCGCGGGCAAGCATGCTGGTGGCCTGGGTGAGCAGCGTCGACTTGCCGATGCCGGGATCGCCGCCGACCAGCAGCACCGAGCCGCGCACAAAGCCGCCGCCGGTGACGCGGTCAAGTTCGGTCATGCCGGAGGACAGGCGCGGGGCGTCCATGCTTTTGCCGGCAAGGCTTTCCAGCGCAAAGGTGCGCCCCTTGCGCTTGGCGCGGACCGACAACGGCACGCTGCCGCTCGTGTCTTCTTCGGCCAGCGTGTTCCACTCGCCGCAAGATTCGCACTTGCCCTGCCAGCGGTTATACGCCGCGCCGCAGTTCTGGCAGACAAAGGAGAGGGTGGATTTGGCCATTTTGATCGCGCTGCTAGGCGGACAGCTTGAGAGCGTCCGATGCTCGATAGGGTTGGCTGGAATCAACCAACAGCGGGTGGCAAGCCAAGGGCCTGTAACAACTCAAAGGCCTTTCGGTCGCGACCATCCCGTGTTTTGGCCCCTTTGCGTCGAACCAGTTCGGCTTTCCAGTCCGGGACATACTCTACGGCCGCCAGCCAATGAATGGTGGCCGCGAGCTCAAGGATCGTAGCCGATTGTCGCTGCATTTCATCGAGCGCAGCCCGAATGCGGGTAACCGGCATATGGGTCTCCAGCCTGTCGCCATCGCCCGACTTTGTTGCGGAATATGCCACATAGGGCACACCGTCACTCACCCGACGGCGCTGGCTCGCCTGAAGCTGGCCAAACACAACATCGTCCTCGACCTTCTCGGCCAAATCCGCAGAATAGGGCCCGTAATGAAAATATTGATATGAGAACCCGCTATTGAGGCCGATCTGGTCGAGCAAATAAACAATCTTCTGCAGCCTGATCTTGCCAACCACCTCACCGCCTGCAGCCATCACGAGGCTCGGAACGTCGATCGTCATTTACGCCTCCCTCTGACCGAATCGATGACAGATTGCGCGATTCTGAAATCCGCTTCACTAAGAAAGTAGTAACGTTCAAACGCGCGTTTTCGGTCGGACCCGGCAATAGTTGCGTGATTTCCTTGAGCCTTTGGTCCGGCATCCGGATCATCAGTCTTTTCTGCGCTCGGCCGTCGTCTGCTCCGATTTCGCCATAAATCGATAGCTCAGCTCTGTCCCGAAATACGTTATCGCTGAGCTGCGATTCGAACTTGGCATCCAGTGCATGCTTCAAACGACGCTGCCCCTCGACGTCCTCGGGGAATGCATTCTGAATATCGAGACAGAGAGGACGGTCGCGATTTAGGATTCTGTTGGCGATCGTTCTGGATGGACCGTTTCCATTCATCGCGATTGCATGTATGGCGCCCCAGACCACGGTGTCGTCCAGGACCTTGTAGTTTGCGGTGATTTCACCTCCCGGCGAGAAGAAACGTACCAACGGATGGTCGTCCACCACTCCGGCCACCCTGCCATTACCGTGGACCTCGTGGGCCACGAAGCGAAAGAACGCCGATACCATTTGCTCAATGCCGCGCGTCGTCTTGTGTAGATAGACGTTGGTGAAAAGTCGGTAGCGCGCCAGTAGAAAATCCTCGGCAGCATCACGCGCTTTGTGTTCAAGACAAAAGCTGTGCTCGTAGATCGGATCCGTTCCGTCGGCATCGGGTGGTGAAAAATCGATCTCGGCCACGCGCACATTGTCCATCAGCCAGTCAAGATCGATGGCTCCGGCTCCGGTGCCGGTCATGTAGCGATCGCGCAAAAGATAGTCCAAACGATCCGCATCGAATGAGCTTGATACAACGGCATGGTGCATGTCGGCCGGCGTCTCAGCTGCGACCAGATCGGCCACATCGTCAGCGCTTATTCCCGACGCAGCAAGTATCTTGGAAATTTCGCCCGCTGGGTCTCTTATCATCTCAGCCGTGAACGCTTCATGATTTCTGATTTTAGACTTCGGGGCTGCTTCGGCCGCCAGCGCTTTGCGTGCTTCCTCGAATGCATGACTGAACGGCCCGTGCCCAATGTCATGCAACGGTGCGGCGAACAAGGCGACTTTGGCTCGCGCCTCATTGAACTCGCCAGCAACGCGCTTCAATTCAATCTCGCGTCTGATGATCCCGACAAGACGTCGTGCGTTGTGGAAGACGCCGATCGAATGCGAAAATCGGGTGTGACTTGCGGATGGAAATACGAACTCGGAAACGCCGAGCTGCTTGACGCGCCGAAGACGCTGCATTTCGACAGTGCTGAGCAGTGCCCAAACTGCCTCATCGACCAATCCGTCGTCGTCGAAGACGATGAGACCGTGAATTGGGTCTCTGATGCGCTGGGTCTTTTTCATTTGGAACAAATGTAGAACATTTGACATCTCATGTCGAGTGTCGCGGCGATGACAAGCAGATCACGATGTCATCGCCGTCCACAGCAAGGCGGCGCCCGCCGTCAGCATGATCGCGTCCATGATGATCCGGAACGCGTCGGGCTTGAGATGCAGCACGAAGCGCTTGGCGATGAAGGCGCCGAACATCAGTGAGGAGCCGGCGATCAGACCTTTCACCACGAGGTCGGCCGTCAGCGCGCCGAAACGCTCGAAGGTCACGGATTTCGCGAAATAGAGCCCGAGCGAGCTGGCGGCTTCCGTCGCCAGAAACGCGCCCTTGGTAAGGCCGTAGAACAGGAACAACGGCACGCTGAGCGGGCCGGTCGAGACCACAATGCCGGTGATATAGCCGATGATCGCGCCACCGACGGCGAGGTGCCAGAGATCGGCCTTGAGCTCATGGCGCGCCAGCCAGTGCCGCGCCGGCACCATCGCGATCAGGAAGACGCCGATCGAGACGTCGACGGCATGCGAGGGCAGCGCGAGCAACGTGCGCGCGCCGAGGGCTGCCGCGGGAATGCCCGTGACCGAGTAGGCAGCACAGGCGCGCCAATCGACCTCGCGCCACCAGGCGAGGATGCGCGAGAGATTGGCGAGCACGGAGGCGACCGCCATGATCGGCACCGCCTGCTTCGGCCCGTATTCATAGACGAGCACGGGCATCAGCATGATCGACGAGCCGGTGCCGACAATGCCCGAGATGGTGCCGGCGATCAGGCCGACGGTGAGGACGAACAGGAAGTCCAAGTATGTGCCTCCGACTCGTCATTGCGAACGAAGCGAAGCAATCCACCGCAGCCGCGGAAATGGTCTGGATTGCTCCGTCGCTTCGCTCCTCGCAATGACAAGGGACGAAGCTCACGGCGACACCTCATGGTTAATCCTCTCTTGCCGCGAAAGCAAAGATGCCACCGGCTTCTCGGCGCGATCCTTAGAATTTGAGGAGTATTGCTGGCATCGACGCATCAAAGAATTTGAGCAAAGCGATGATGAACGAGCACTCATTCTCGGCCCTCGACCGGCATGCCATGCTGACCGGCTGTGGCTCCGATGACGGCTATCCCTGGTATGCGAGCCAGATGCTCGCGCTGGAAGCGGGCGAGATCATGCGGTTGCGCATGGAGAAATTCGCCCACGGCGACGCCGATTGCGAGCAGGAAGTCCGCCTGATGGTGATGGAGAAGATCCTGGCCGCCTTCGAGGCTGGCGCGAGCTTTCTTGCCGGAGCGCCGATCTCGGCGATCATCGGGCGTTATCGCGCGCACGTCGCCGCCAACAGCAGGCGTCTCACCACGGCCCAATAAGCACCGCACTGCTGCCGGCTGCTGACATCATGTTGGCAGCAGCGAGCTGCTATCAGCTCGTCTCACGCAATCAAGCGGAGGAGCGCCGGCCGTGACCATGAAGGGAAGCTGCCATTGCGGCAGGACGCAGTTCGAGGTGAGCAAGGCGCCCCAGGACGTCACCCGCTGCACCTGCTCCTTCTGCTCCAAGCGCGGCGCGCTGTGGGCCTATTACAAGCCGGCTGATTTTCGTCTGACCTCGCCGCCGGAAAATGTTTCGACCTATCGTTGGGGCAGCAAGACCGTCAAACACCATTTCTGCGCGGAATGCGGCTGCGGCACCTATTCGGAATCGCCTGACTGGTCGACCGGCAAGCCTGATTTCGAGAAGATGAAGATCGGCCTCAACGCCTGGCTGTTCGACGATTTCGATCCCGACAAGCATGCGGTGACCGTGATCGACGGCAAGAACCTCTGGTGATTATTTCAAGACGATCCACGCCGGCGCGTGATCGCTCGCGCCCTCCTCGCCGCGCGTGTCGCGATCGACGCCAGCCTTGAGGAGGCGCGGCGCCAGCGCGGGGCTGAGCAAGAGATGGTCGAGCCGCAGGCCCGCATCGCGCGGCCAGCGGTTGCGCTTGTAGTCCCAGAAGGTGAACATCGGTTTCGTCGGATATTTGGTCCGGATCGCGTCTGTCCAGCCTTGCGCGAGGAGCGAGGCAAAGGCGGCGCGGCTCTTGGGCTGGATCAGCGCATTCGTGTCCCACGATTTGGTCGGATAGATATCGAACGGCGTCGGCGCGACGTTGTAGTCGCCGGCGAGGACGACCGGCAGATCCTGCTTCAGAAATTTTGCTGCATGCCGCCTGAGCCGCGCGAACCAGTCGAGCTTGTAGTCGAATTTCGGCCCGGGTTGCGGATTGCCGTTTGGCAGATAAAGACAGGCGACGATGACGCCGGAAATGGCCGCCTCGATGTAGCGCGCCTGGTGGTCGCTGCGATCGCCGGGCAGCGCATCGCGGATCAGGACCGGCTCGGCCTTGCGTGAGAGGATGGCGACGCCGTTCCAGGTTTTCTGTCCGCGCCGAACGGCATGGAAGCCGGCCTTCTCGATCGGGCCACGCGGAAATTCCTCGTCGGTCGCCTTCAATTCCTGCAAGCAAACGACATCGGGTTTGGCCGCGCGCAGCCAGCGCAGCAGGTTGGGCAGCCGCCGGTTGATGTTGTTGATGTTGAAGGTCGCGATCTTCATTCGGCGCGATGCTATCGAAGTCGCGAGGCGAGAGAACCTTTAATCCGAAGCGGAGGTGATGCTCCCGGGCGCTTTTTCCGGGATGATCGCGGCAATCGGCGGCGGCGTGTTGCTGCCCTTATATATTCGCGCGTAGCGGTGCCCGAGGCTGGTCAGCACCTCATAGCCGATGGTGCCGAAATGATGCGCGAGCTCGTCGACGGTGATGCCTTCGCCGATCAACGTCACCATGTGGCCACGCCGGGCCGCATTCGCCGGCACATCTGTGATGTCGATCGCGATCAGATCCATCGAGATGCGCCCCGCCACCGGGCAACGTTTGCCAGCCACGATCACTTCGGCGCCGCGGGTGCCGTCATTGGCGCTGGCCGCGCGGAAATAGCCGTCGGCATAGCCCGCCGAGACGATGGCAAGCCTGGTCGGACGCCGCGCGGTCCAGGTACCGCCATAGCCGACCGTCTCGCCGCGTTCGATATGACGGATCTGGATGATGCGCGCCTTGAGTTCGACGACGCCCTGCATCGGGTTGTCGGCTTCCGGCGTCGGGTTGACGCCGTAGAGCGCCGCGCCCGGCCGCACCATGTCGAACTGGAATTGCGCACCGAGATAAATGCCCGATGAGTTCGACAGCGATGCCGGCACATTGGTGAAGTGGCTCGCGATCTCGCGGAAGGCGGTGAGCTGCCTCGCATTGGTCTGGTTGTTGACGAGCTCGGCGGAGACGAGGTGGCTCATGACCAGCGTAATGCCGTGATCGCCGGCATTGATGCGCGGGATGATGCCCTGCGCTTCGGTGATCGTCAGCCCGAGCCGGTTCATGCCGGTGTCGATATGAATGGCCGCGCCGCCGTTCCAGCCCGAGCGGCGGCAGAACACGTCCCATTCGGCGAGTTCGTTGAGATCGCCGATCACCGGCCTGCAATCGATCTTGGCATAGGCATCGCCGGTGTTCTGGAAGAAGCCGTCGAGCACATAGATGGCTGCCTGGGGGAGGGCGGCGCGAACGACACGCGCCTCATCCAGTGTGGCGACAAAGAAGGTCTTGCAACCGGCACTCGCGAGCGCCGTGGATACCTCGGCCGCGCCACAGCCATAAGCGTCGGCCTTGACGACGCCGGCGCACTCGGCTGGCACCGCCGTCTTCTCGAGTTTGCGCCAGTTAGCGACGATGGCATCGAGATCGATGGTCAGCACACCGGTCGCGGCGGCGAGGGCCGCCGCCTGATTAGCCTCGGGCGACAGCACGGTTCCCGCCAGCGCCGGATTGGGATCGGAAATAATGTTCATGGGCCGCAAGCTTAAGGGCCGCGCGCGTTTCCTTCAACCGCGCGGAACCCGCAAGGCGGACTATCAATAAGGCCGATCCGGCAACTGGCCGTCGGGGGCGAGGTCGCCGAACCGCGTCACCGACGCCTCGAAGGCGAGCTCGACGGTGCCGGTCGGGCCGTGGCGCTGCTTGCCGATGATCACTTCGGCCTTGCCATGGGCGAAACCCATCTCGGTCTGCCACTTCTCGTGCTCGGGCGTACCGGGGCGCGGCTCCTTGTTGGCGAGGTAATATTCCTCGCGATACACGAACAGCACGACGTCGGCGTCCTGCTCGATCGAGCCGGATTCACGCAAGTCCGAGAGCTGCGGACGCTTGTCGTCGCGGCTTTCGACCTGACGGGACAATTGCGACAGCGCGATGACCGGCACGTTCAGCTCTTTGGCCAGTGCCTTCAGGCTGGTGGTGATCTCGGTGATTTCCTGCACGCGGTTGTCGCTGCGCTTTCCCGAGCCTGTCAGCAGCTGGATGTAGTCGATCACGATGAGATCGAGGCCTTTTTGCCGCTTCAGTCGCCTGGCGCGCGCCATCAATTGCGCGATCGAAAGGCCGCCGGTTTCGTCGACATAGAAGGGCAGGGACTGCAACTCGATCGAGCATTCGCGGATTTTCTCGAAATCCAGCTCGCTGATGCCGCCGCGGCGGATGTGGCTGGACGGAATGCCGCTGCGCTCGGCGAGAATACGGGTGGCGAGCTGCTCGCCGCTCATTTCGCA
>Ga0157369_10007953_pt1 | contig 12184 bp, 9 predicted proteins | sample C25metaG_FD_113461 | JGI IMG/M metagenome (GOLD analysis project Ga0157369, IMG submission 113461) | Corn rhizosphere microbial communities from Kellogg Biological Station, Michigan, USA - C2-5 metaG | ecosystem: Host-associated > Plants > Roots > Rhizosphere > Soil | place: USA: Michigan...
ATGGTCGCCCGCCGTCGATATCGTCGAAACCGAAGATGGCTTGACTCTGAAAGCCGATCTGCCCGATGTCAAAATCGACGACATCGATCTCCGCGTCGAGAACAACACCCTCTCGATTCGTGGCCATCGCAAATTCGAGAAGGACGAAAAAGCCAAGGGGTATCACCGCATCGAGCGCAGCTACGGCGACTTCGTCCGGAGCTTCGCGCTTCCCTCGACGGTGGACACGGAAAAGGTGACGGCTGACTACAAAAACGGCGTACTGACGGTAGCGCTCCCCAAAAAGGAAACAGCAAAGCCTCGCCAGGTCAAAGTCGCCGTCCAGAGCTAAAGCAAATTCGGTATCCAGCGGGTGGGATCGAGCACGTCCGGCTCTCCCGCCCGTCTTCGTTCAGCGACGGCTGGACTGGTTATCCTGGCCAGTAGCCTTCCTTTGAAGTCGCCTCTGGTCAGCGGACAGAAGATTGCTTGTAGAAAGAAGATAGAAACAAATGCCATTCCGGTTTGACAAACTCACCCAGAAGGCTCAGGAGGCCGTCCAGCAGGCCCAGGCCCTCGCTGGCGAGAACGGGCAACAGGCGGTACATCCCCTCCATCTCCTGATCTCGCTCACGTCCGAGCGCGAGGGAATCGTGCGCCCGGTCCTCGAAAAATGCGGCATTCAGCCGGACGCGTTGCTGAACGAAGCGCAGCGGCAGTTGAACTCAATTCCAAAAGTCACTGGTCAACCCGGCGGCATGTACGTCGCGCCTACCCTGAACCAGGTGTTCGAAGCGGCCTCAAAGGAAGCCGAGAACTTCAAAGACGAGTTCATCTCAACCGAACATCTGCTGCTCGGCATCGCCGATCAGAAGTACGATCCGGCCGGCGGCCTGCTCAACAAGATGGGCGCCAATAAGGACGCCATCCTCAAAGCGCTGGTCGCCGTCCGCGGCACGCAGCGCGTTACGGACCAGAACCCGGAATCGAAATACCAGGCGCTCGAGCGCTACGCCGTGGATCTTACGGAACAGTCGCGCCGCGGCAAGCTCGATCCCGTTATCGGCCGCGACGAGGAAATCCGCCGCGTCATGCAGGTGCTCAGCCGCCGGACCAAAAACAATCCGGTGCTGATCGGCGAGCCCGGCGTCGGTAAAACGGCCATCGTCGAAGGTCTCGCCCAGCGCATCGTCAAAGGCGATGTGCCGGAGCAGCTTCGTAACAAGAAGGTAGTCGCAATCGACCTCGGCTCCATGGTGGCCGGGACCAAATTCCGCGGCGAATTTGAAGATCGGCTCAAAGCCGTCCTCAAGGAAATCACCGAGTCGAACGGCGAAATCATCTGCTTCATCGACGAGTTGCACACTCTCGTCGGCGCCGGCGGGGCGGAAGGCGCCATCGACGCGGCCAACATGCTTAAGCCCGCGCTCGCCCGCGGCGAATTGCGCTGCATCGGCGCGACCACGCTCTCCGAATACCGGAAGTACGTCGAGAAAGATGCCGCTCTTGCCCGGCGCTTCCAGACCGTAATGGTCGGCGAGCCGTCGGTTGACGACACCATCGCCATCCTCCGCGGCCTGAAAGAGAAATTTGAAATCCACCACAGCGTGCGCATCAAGGACTCCGCGATCGTCGCTGCGGCCGTGCTCTCGCACCGCTACATCACGGATCGTTTCCTGCCCGATAAGGCTATCGACCTCGTCGACGAAGCCGGTTCCGCTCTCAAAATCCAGATCGGCTCCATGCCGATCGAGATCGACAACATTGAGCGCCGCATCTCGCACCTCGAGATCGAGCGACAGGCTTTGAATCGTGAAACGGACGCCACCTCAAAGGATCGTCTGCGTCACGTCGAAAACGAACTCGAGCGGTTGCGCGGTGAATCCGCGGCTCTGAAAGACCGCTGGAATCGCGAGAAGAACGCCATCACGCGCGTGCAGCAGCTCAAGGAAGAGCAGGAGCAGGCGCGCCGGGAAGAGGACCGCGCCACCAGAACGGGCGACTGGGAAAAAGCCGCCCAGCTTCGGTACGGCAAGCTGGCCGAAATCGAGCGCAATCTGCTGGCCGCCAATCACGATCTGGAAGCAATCAAATCCGGCTCGGCTCTTCTCAAAGAGGAGATCGACGAGGAAGACATCGCGAAGATCGTCGCCAAATGGACAGGCATCCCGGTTTCCCGCATGCTCGAAGGCGAAGTGCAGAAGCTCATCCACATGGAAGATCGGCTGCATGAGCGGGTTATCGGACAGAACGAAGCCGTATCGCTGGTTTCAAACGCCATCCGCCGGAATCGCGCCGGCCTGAACGACCCCAACCGGCCGATCGGAAGCTTCATCTTCCTCGGCCCGACCGGCGTCGGCAAGACCGAGCTCGCCAAAGCGCTCGCCGAATTCCTGTTCGACGACGACAAGGCGATGGTCCGGGTCGACATGTCGGAGTACATGGAGAAACACGCCGTTTCGCGCATGATCGGCGCGCCTCCGGGATACGTCGGTTACGACGAAGGCGGCCAGCTCACCGAGCATGTTCGCCGACGGCCGTATTCGGTTGTGCTCTTCGATGAAATCGAAAAGGCTCACCCCGATGTTTTCAATACAATGCTCCAGATCCTGGATGACGGCCGCCTGACGGACGGTCAGGGGCGTACGGTCGATTTCAAAAACACCGTCATCATCATGACCTCGAATGTCGGTTCGAGCGTCATCGGCGATGGAAACCCGATTGGGTTCTCCGTGAATCAACGAGGCAAAAACGGTCAGGAAGAAGTTCGCAAACGTCTGCTCGATGCCTTGCGCGCGACCTTCCGGCCTGAGTTCCTGAATCGCGTGGACGACATCATCGTCTTCAACACACTCTCGAAGGAGCACCTCTCAGTGATCATCGATCTGCAACTGAAGCGGGTCGAGAAGTTGCTGGCCGACCGCGGTATCAAACTGGAGGTCACGCCGGCCGCGAAAGAGGTGATCATGACCGACGGCTACGACGCCGCTTACGGCGCTCGTCCGATGCGCCGGGCCATTCAGCGCCTGGTACAGGATCCGCTGGCGCTCCGGTTGCTTGCGGGCGACTTCCTCTCGGGCGACACCATTGTCGTCGATCGCGACAGCGATGGCCTGAAGTTGAAATTCGAGAAACAACACGAAGCTGTTACCGTCTAAGTAACCAGGCGGGGTAGTGAATAAACGCTGCCCCGCCTTTTTTTGTTTGCGTCACCCTTATGCACAACGGAACGAATTCTCTGAAAACGGTCGCGCTGCTGGGATTGCTGAGCGCCATCCTGATCGTGGGTGGACGGGTGATCGCCGGCGACCGCGGCATCGAATATGGGCTCATCCTCGCGGTGGTGATGAACTTCGCGAGCTACTTCTTCTCGGACAAAATCGCACTTGCAATGAGCGGCGCCCAGCCGCTTACGCCTCAATCGGCTCCGCAAGCCTACGCGCGCATCGCGCCCCTTGTCGAGAACATGGCTCGCCGGATGAATATCCCGATGCCGAAGCTCTACGTCACGTCCGAGCCTTCACCCAACGCTTTTGCGACCGGGCGTAATCCAAAGCACGCGTCCATCGCTTTTACCGCGGGCATTCTGCAGCTCATGGACGATAACGAGTTGAACGGCGTGATCGCGCATGAACTCGGCCACGTTCTCCATCGCGACATTCTGATCAGCTCCGTGGCCGCGACCATTGCCGCGGCTATTATCGCGGCTTCGCGTTTTGCGTTCTTCTTTGGGGGCGGACGCAGGGACGAACGCGACAGCGGCAGTGGACTTGAAGCCCTGCTGATGCTGATCCTCGGACCAATCGCCGCAATGATGATCCAGATGGCGATCTCCCGAACCCGCGAATACTCAGCGGATGCGGCTTCGGCCAAATACGTGGGCTCGCCCTATCCGCTCATCGGCGCGCTGCGAAAGCTCGACTCCTGGTCTCACCGCATCCCCATGGACGCAAACCCGGCAACCTCGCATCTCTACATAATGAAGCCACTCGCCGGCGGAGGAATGATGAAGCTGTTCTCGACTCATCCGAGCACGGAAGACCGCATCGCCCGCCTCGAGCAGATGCGCTAAACGATCAAGCGCCTTGCGCTGCGGGCAGCGTCGGCGCCGGTTTCAATGTCACGACCGGCGCCTGCCGCAGCATCAGATAAATTCCCGCCGCGATCGCTACCAGCGAAATCCACTGTTCCAGCACGAACGGTCCACCAAACGGGTTCGAAGCGTCATGCGCCCGCAGGAACTCGACGCCGAACCGCACAGCGCCATAAAGCGCCAGATACAGGCCTATGATCTGCCCCTCGCGATGCGGCCGCATCAATCTGTTGATCAGAATCGCGCAGATCACTCCTTCGGCCAGCGCTTCGTATAACTGAGTCGGATGGAGCGGAACACCGAGTGGAACCCCGGTGGTCGCGTTCGGATTGTTGAAAGTGATTCCCCAGGGCAGATTTGTTGGCTTGCCCCAGCAGCATCCGGCGGCAAGGCACCCGAGCCGGCCGATTCCATGGCCGATGGCGACGCCAGGCGCAAAAAGATCCGAAGTCTGCAGTACTGGCAGTTGCTGCCGCCGCATATAAAAATAGGCGAAGACCAGCGCCAGAATAAATCCGCCAAAAAAGATGCCCGCGCTCTGCAGGGTCTCGAGCGAAAAAACTTCGAGCGGATGCGCCCGGTATTCGGGATCGAGCGCGATCATCAGTACCTTCGCTCCCAGCATTCCGACCAGAGCGCAATAAACTCCAAGATTGATCACCTTCTCCTTTGAAATGCGCTGCATCTGCGCGAATTTCGAGGCCAGCCATAGCGCGGTAAGGAATGCCGCTGCGACGAGAACGCCGTAGGTGGGGAGCGAGAAGTTTCCGATATGGATGAGACGGGGAAACATGATCAGTGGGCGTGTGCGCGCCGGTCCGAAAGCAGCATGCCTAAAATCAGCAAAGCGGCGCCTGTACAGATGGACGCGTCGGCGATATTGAATGTATACCAGTGCCAGGAGGCGGCGTAGAAATCGAGGAAATCGGTGACGGCTCCGCCGCGGATGCGGTCGAAAACGTTGCCCAGCGCCCCGCCGAAAATGAGCGCCAGACCCGTGGTCGTGTAGATATCCTGACGTTCAATTCGCCATAGCATCGCCGCCAGAATCACCACGGCGATGATGGACACCGCAATCAGCAGAGGGGCCCGTGAATGGCTTGGATCGCTCGCGAAAATTCCGAACGCCACGCCCGGATTCTCTGAGCGCACGATATTGAAAAATCCGGGGATCACGGTCTTCGTATCATAAGGCCCGAAGCGCGTCTCTACCAGCCATTTGGAAAAGCGATCGAGCGCAAACACGCCTCCCGCTGCGAGGAATGCGGCCATGCGGCGTGCGGCGGGCGTCATTCGTTCCCGAGGATTTCCTCGACCGCGCTCGCGCACGCCGCGCAGATGGTGGGAAAACGCGCATTCGAGCCAACATCTTCGGTGTACTTCCAGCAGCGCTCGCACTTGCTCCCATGCGCACGCTCGACCGTAACCTCGAGGTCCGATTTCGCGTGATTACGAAGCTCCACCTGGGAAACGATGAACAGGCCGGGCAATTCGTTCGCGTACCGATCGAGCAGCGGATAAAGATCGCTGTTCGCGGCCAGCCGCACCCGTGCTTCGAGCGGAGCGCCAATGAACTTTTCCTGGCGCGCGCTTTCGAGACTCTTGAGCACTCCCTCGCGCACCTCGATCAGCTTGTCCCAGTTTCTGGCGCGTTGTTTCTGCTCGAGCGTTATGCCGCTCGTCAGGCTGTCGGGTTCCGGAAAGAGCGCCGCGTGAACGCTGCCCTGCTGCCCCAGATGTGGCCAGACCTCCTCGGTAGTGAAACTCAGGATGGGCGCGAGCAGGCGCGCGAGCGCATTCGCCAGCCGGTAGAGCGCCGTCTGCGCGCTGCGCCGGGCCGCGGATTTGGTCGCAGACGTGTAAAGCCGGTCTTTGAGTACGTCGAAATAAATGGAGCTGAGATCGACTGTCGCGAAGTCGTAAACGGCGCGATAGACCTTGTGGAACGCGAACTCCTCATACCAGATAAGGCAGCGTGAAATCAGGTCTTCGGCGCGCATCAGAATCCACTGATCGATCTCGAGCAGTTCTTCCCCGCGCACCGCATCCGCTTCCGGATTGAAATCGTGAATATTGCCAAGCGCGTAGCGGAAGGTGTTTCGAAGCTTGCGGTACGCGTCCGAAAGCTGCTTCAGGATGCCGGGGGAAAGGCGAACGTCTTCGGTGAAATCGACAGACGCCGACCACAGCCGCAGCACTTCGGCTCCAAAATCCTTGATCACCGCTTCGGGCGGGATATCGTTGCCGAGCGATTTGTGCATGGCCCGGCCCTCGCCATCGAGCGCCCAGCCGTGAGTTGCGGTTCCGCGGTAGGGCGCGCCGTTCAGCAGTCCGACGCCGATCAGCAGGGAACTGTGGAACCAGCCGCGATACTGATCGCCGCCCTCGAGATAGAGATCGGCCGGCCAGTGCAGGCCGAAGGCTTTGTTGAGCGTCGCGAGATGGCTCGAGCCGGAGTCGAACCACACGTCAAGGATGTCGTTCTCTTTTGTGAATTCCGCCGAGCCGCATTTGCTGCACGCGACTCCCGCCGGAATCAGTTCCGCGGGTGAGCGTTCAAACCAGACATCCGCGGAATGGCGCCGGAACAGATCGACCACGCCATCGAGCACGCGGCGATCCGTCAAGGGTTCGCGGCAGGCGCTGCAGTAAAACACCACGATCGGTACGCCCCAGACGCGCTGGCGTGAAATGCACCAGTCGGGCCGGGTGGCGATCATGTTCGAGATGCGCTCTTCGCCCCACTCCGGCAGCCACTTCACCGCGCGGATCGCATCGAGCGCGCGCTTCCGAAGCTGGTGGTTGTCCATGCCGATGAACCATTGCTCGGTAGCGCGGAAGATGGTCGGGTTGTGGCAGCGCCAGCAGTGCGGATAGGAGTGCTCGATGTTTTCGAGTCCGATGAGCGCGCCGCGTTGCTTCAGGATTTCGATCACGATCGGGTTGCCTTCCCAGATCGTCTTGCCGAGCAACTGCTCCGGCACTCCGCCCGGAACTCCGCCAGCATCGAAAAAGCGCCCGGCCGCATCGACGGGGCAATAGACCGGCAGCCCGTACTGTTGTCCGGCTACGTAGTCCTCCTGTCCATGGCCCGGGGCGGTGTGGACAGCGCCGGTACCCTGTTCGAGGGTCACATGATCGGCAAGAATCGCGATCGAATCGCGATCGAGAAACGGATGGCCGAAAATCGCGCCGTTCAGGCGATCGCCATGAAAACGCGCAACTGGCGCGCCCTCGGTCCAGTGAGCCCGTTTTACGGTCTTTTCCAGAAGGTCCGCCGCGACGATATAGACATCGCCTGAAGTTTCATACGCAACGTACTCAAAGCGCGGGTTGTAGGCGACCGCCAGGTTGGCCGGAAGGGTCCACGGCGTGGTGGTCCAAATGACGGTGTAAACGCGTTTTCCGGCGAGCGCCGGGTCGATCGCGGCAGGGTCCGATTTCAGCGGAAACCGAACCCAAATGGAGGGGCTTTGGTGGTCCGCATACTCCACTTCCGCTTCGGCCAGCGCGGTGCGGTCGAACCAGCACCAGTTCACCGGCTTCAGGCCCTTATAGACGTAGCCTTTTTCAAGAAAGTCGACGAAGGCCCCCGCGATGGTCGCCTGGTACTCGGGGCTCATCGTCAGATACGGGCGGTCCCACTCCCCGAGGACGCCGAGGCGCTTGAAATCCTCCCGCTGGAGGTTGACCCACTTTTCCGCGTATTTGCGGCATTCGCGGCGAACCTGGATGGGTGACAGCTTTGCCTTTTTACCCCCAAGTTCCTGATCGACCTTGTGTTCGATGGGCAGGCCGTGGCAGTCCCATCCGGGAACGTATGGCGAGTCGTAACCCGCCATGGTTTTGGACTTTACGATGAAGTCCTTGATGATCTTGTTGAACGCCGTGCCGACGTGAATTCGGCCGTTTGCGTAGGGTGGCCCGTCGTGCAGGATGTAGACCGGTTTGCCCGAGCGCGACTTGCGAATCCGCCCATACAGATCCTCCTCCGCCCAGCGCGCGAGCATCCGGGGCTCGGTCTGCGGCAGGTTGGCTTTCATGGAGAAGCTGGTCCGCGGCAGGTTGATCGTCCGCTTCAGATCCACAGAGGAATCACTCATTTTGGGGGATGTTCTTCATTATAACGGGGATAAACCGCCGCGCCGCTTCCAGGTCACGGGACTGTAACGGATTTCCGGCGCTCCGCACTGAATCAATGCCCGGGCAAAAACAACAAAAATAACCAAAAAAGAAAGAAACAAGGAGGAATTTATGAGTATCGCGGGCCAATGGACATTCTTTTACAGCTGGGGATGCAGCGGAACCTACAACCAGACCTCAATCACTTTCAACGCAAACGGAACCTTCAAAACCGGTGACGGCTTTAGTGGCCAATGGGCAACCAACGCCGGGGATGTTCAGTTTGTATATGAGCCGACGCCGAGCGCCGTATATTCGGGGAACGTCATCGGAGGCGCCATGAACGGGATGATGACAAACTTCAGGTTCAGCGAGCAGGGTTGCTGGTATGCCACGACGACCAGGATACCGGCTCATTTCGCGACTGAGAAGAAGGAACGCGCGGAGCACGCCGATTCGAGCGGGGCAGCCAAAGCGTAAATGCCACGGGGCGGGCACGGTTTCAACGCGGTGCCCGCGATAACGTGTAGGACCTAAGCCATCGCCTGCTGTTTGGCTACCGCGTAGGAGTTAAATTCGAAAACTCAAAATCGTACGGCCCGAACGCGAACTGCTTCCGGGGAGAACCGCAGAGATAGAACACGCGCCCCAATTGTTTCGGCGTCGGCAAATCGGGGGTGACTTGTGAAGGCTGAACGCCTTGCGGTAACAGGAAGAGAATTTGTCTCCCCGGCGGCAGGATGATACTGCTACCCCTTCCATACGCGCATAGCAGTTTACGATGCTGCAAAATCCAGGCATCGCCGGAGGGCGCCGAATCTCCGGGCGCTCCTGGGAGGAACACGACGTAATCGTCGGGGAAGTAATAAGAGATCTGGCGCCAGGAAACCGGGAACCCGTAATGGATGATGATGACCGGCCCGCGCTTACGGATGTTCTCGATGGCGTAAATAGCAGCGTCAGTGATGCGCCCACCTCCGGCCACCGCACGGTAAGTGGAGGCCCGGGCGATTTTGAGCGGGAGGGGAACAAAGAAAAGGAGGGCACTGATCGCCGCCGCGCCAGCGGCCAGGCCTACAGTACGCCAGCCGTCAGGAGACTTTAGAACAGACGCCAGGACTGCCCCGCCACACAGGCACAGAATTGGAATCGTGGTGAGCGCCTGGTCAGGGTCGCCGATATGGACCAGGGCGGAGAAGAGGAACGGCGGCAGAAACCATATGAGCAGAAAGGGTGTCCGGATCCCGTCTCCCGCGAACGCGCGACGCGCGGCGCTGAAAGGAAGCGCCCAGATCCAGGCCAGCATTCCCAACCCATTCCAGACGACGGCTTGGGCGAGCATTGTAAATGCAGCGTTGTCCGTGGCTCCGAACAGTCGCGACGAACCGTGGAATTGAGCATTGGCATAAGACCACAAAATCCCGGTTGTCGCGTGCACCCCGCCCATTGCCGTGACCGTAACAATAAGCGAAGGCGCAAGCGTGGCTGAAAAAATCAAAATCGCCAGGGCCAGCCGGCGCAGAGAGCGGCTCGAATATACCCATACCCAGAGCAGGAGGGGGACCAGAAGCATGGATTCGACCGGTCGAAATCCGGCTGCGATCCCGAGCCACGCGAACGAACCGTAAAACCATCCGCCGCGAGAGTCCTTTTGAAGGGCATGCCAGGCCAGCAGGCCCGTGCCCAGAGACGCCACTGCAAGGAAAATGCGAACCTGGCTCGCAATGCCAGCGAGCCAAAATGCCGGATTTGCGAACAGAAGGGCTGCAGCGATCCACCCGGCGGCTGGCGCGAAGATCCCGGCCCCGAGGCATCGGATCAGGAAGAGCGCAGCCAATGCGCCTGTGAGCCCGGCAATGAGAAACACGTGCTGCGGGTCCGGGACAAAGATATGGATCAGCCGGGTGAGGCCCACGAACAGGGGGTAACCTGGCGGTTGCGGCTGGTGTAGCGCAGGGCTAAAGTCGTCGAGCGCCAGCGCGAAATTAACGCTGTCGAAAAAATACAAATGAGCCGACGCGAGCGGCCAGCGGGTTGCGACAAGCAGAATCAAAGCGGACAGTCCGGCCGCAAACCAGCGGAGTGCCGAAGGTAAAGAACCCCATCGTGCCCTCATGTCTTTTCGGCCAACAAAAGCAGCGACTGGCCAATGGGGAGGTTGGCGCCCAACCCCAGCCACCTGGATTCCGCGGCCAGTGGCAGGTAAAGGATGCGGTCCATCCACTGCGGGACAAGCGCCGTCCCGCTCGCAGGCGGCTTGCGCAGCAGCGGTTCCCAGACGCGAAATCGGGCCAGCGCCAATGGGAGTAAAAGAGAGTTTGCGTAGGTACAACGCAGCACGCGAAAACCCGAGTTCTCGACGGTCCTCATCAGACCGCGACGGGTGAAGCGCTGCCGCTCCCCGGTGAATCTCGAGTGGGCGCTGTAGAGAATATCCAGGGCGGCGACGCGAATGACCAACAATCCCTTCGGTTTCAGCACCCTCGCGAATTCGTCGAGCGCGGCTGAATCGCCGCCGCGATGAAAGTACACAAGCACGTCGAGTGACACCAGCACGTCAAACGAATCGGCCGGAAATGGCAGGCGCGCGATGTTCGCTTGCGTGAGTCTTCCTGCGCCGGCCCGCCGCGCATGCGCCAGCGCCTCCGCCGCCAAATCGACGGGGAACATCCGCCAGCCGTACCGACGCTCGAGGATTCGCGCGAAGTAGCCGGTTCCACATCCGGCTTCGAGGACTGTCGCGCCGGCCGGCGCTATCGGGTCCAGAATGCGGAACAGGATCTTCTGCATGCCGCGGAACCACCAGAGGCGGCTCTCCGCTTCGACGAGTGTCTGGAATTCGGCTGGGCTCAACGCTTCCGCACCCGGCTAAACTGCCTGTGCTGCAAGCTCGAGGTGCGACTCCACTGGTCTCAGGTACGCATTCAGGTGCTTTTCGTAGTACGAAAGCGTCTGCCTGATTCCGTCGCAAAACCGTGTCCGAGCGCTCCAACCGAGTTCGCGGCGGATCCTGTCCGAGCTGGCCGCAAAGGCGCCAACGTCAATCGACTCTCGCCCAACCGGGAACGGCGTATAAACCACGAGTGGGTTGCGGGCGATTGCCGTTACGGCTTCGGCGAGAGCCCTCACCGGGAGGGTTTCCGGGCCGCCCACGTTGTAAACCCTCGATTGACAGACACGAGCGGAGCCCGCCAGAAGAAATGCCTCGACCGCATCATCGATATAGATCGGATCACGCACAGAACTTCCGTCTCCGTAAACGGTTAAAGGCTGGGCCAGAAGCGCTGCTCGTATGAACGTACTGAGAAATCCCTGATGCGGCAGGTTGAGCGCCGCCCGCGGGCCATATACGTTCGTCAGGCGCAGAACGATGGCATCCAGTTCACCGAGCCGGCTGAGCAACAAATGATATTGGGTCGATGCGCGTTTGTGGATGCCGTTAAAATCGACCGGGTTTGCCGGGTGCTCTTCATCCACGGGCAGATAGCGGGCGCGCCCATAAATCTGACGAGTGCTTGCATACACGATTCGAACGCCTGGATGCGCCGCGCGGCAGACGAGCAGGAACCGCAGATGCGCCACTGTGTTGAGCCGCAGGTCCCGCTCCGGATAGCGCATGCTTTCGGGATGGCTGATCTCGCCGGCGATATTGAAAATCACATCGGCGGCGCGGATCTCGTCCTCAAACTGCGCGGCATCCGAAATATCTGCTTCGATTACTCGCACACGATCCTTCACTGGGGCGATGTTGAAGGGGTTGGCTCCGCAGCCCGGAACCGAAGAATCTACAATCGTGACCAGCGCCCCCCGCTCGACCAGACGAATCGCCAGATTGCTGCCGATAAAGCCCAGTCCTCCCGTCACGAGAACTCGCGTACCTGCGTACATCGTGTCTTATCACCCGTTTGTGAATACAAATATACACAATCCCAGATGTAGACATACACAAATTTACAAAAAAAATGGAACCATCCTGATTCGAAGGAGTCG
>Ga0157369_10007954_pt1 | contig 12183 bp, 12 predicted proteins | sample C25metaG_FD_113461 | JGI IMG/M metagenome (GOLD analysis project Ga0157369, IMG submission 113461) | Corn rhizosphere microbial communities from Kellogg Biological Station, Michigan, USA - C2-5 metaG | ecosystem: Host-associated > Plants > Roots > Rhizosphere > Soil | place: USA: Michigan...
CCCGCGGTTCAAGGCGGGCGACACCGTTCGCGTGCATTTCAGGGTCATCGAGGGCACGCGCTCGCGGATCCAGGTGTTCGAGGGGATCGTGATCAAGCGGCAGGGAGCCGGGGCGCGCGAGACGTTCACGGTGCGGAAGAACTCGTTCGGCGTGGGCGTCGAGCGGACGTTCCCGCTGCACTCGCCGAAGATCGACAAGATCGAGGTCGGCGCGATCGGCGACGTGAACCGCGCGAAGCTGTACTACCTGCGCGGCAAGGTCGGCAAGAAGGCTCGCGTCCGCGAGCTGCGCCAGAGCTGAAACTTGGGCTCGCGCTCCTCTGCGTAGCGGTTCTTTGCACCGCGTGTGGCACGCGGGCGCACCAGCGTGCGGTCACCGTCGCGCGCGCCTGGGCCGCCTCGCACGGCTACTCCGGTGCGGTGAGGTGCTCGAACGGGATCGGCGCGATCCACACGCGTACGCCGGACTTCATCTGCCAGGTGCGCGTGAGCGGCGGCGAGTGCGACCAGCTCGAGGTGCACCGCTACAGCGGCCACTGGCACGTCCTCCGGCGGGGCCGCGGTGTCGACTGTGTGCTCCCAGCGTGAAAAGACTGTGACTTCTGCCGGCGCCTGCCGAGCCCGGCGCTAATCTCGAACAGATGGCGAAGAGGACCGGCCCGAAGCTCCTGAGGTTCGACCGAAACCTCGGAGCGCGGCTGGTCGCAGGCGCCGACGAGGCCGGTCGCGGGCCGCTCGCGGGGCCGCTCGTCGTTGCGGGCGTGCTCCTCGACTACGACTGCCTGCGCGACCACAAGGTGCGCCCGCTCGCGCTGCTGAACGACTCGAAGCAGGTCGACCCCGACACGCGCGACGAGCTGTACCGCGCCGTCCTCGCCTGCGCCGAGCGCGTGTCGGTGCACGTCTTCCCGCCCGGCGTCATCGACCGCGACGGCCTGCACCGTTGCAACCTCGCCGGGTTGCGCGCGGCGCTGTGGGCCTGCCAGCCCGCCGACGTCTGCCTCGTCGACGGGTTCAAGCTCGGCCCGCTGGCGCCGCCGCACCGCGCGGTCGTCGACGGCGACACGAAGAGTGCCGCGATCGCCGCCGCGTCGATCGTCGCCAAGGTCACGCGCGACCGCTACATGCGCACGGCGGACGCGCTCTACCCGGCGTACGGGTTCGGCTCGCACGTCGGTTACATCACGCCCGGTCACACCAAGGTCGTGCGTGAGCGAGGGCCCTGCGAGATCCATCGCCGGTCGTGGCGTGCCCGCGCGTACCTCCCTGCCGAAGCCTCGGCCTAGGGATCCCTCCGAGCTGCGTGCCGCGCGCTGGTACCGCCGGCGCGGCTACCGCGTGCTCGCCGCAAACGCCTGGGTCGGCGCCTACGAGCTCGACCTGGTCGTGCGGCGTGGCCGCGTCGTCGCGTTCTGCGAGGTGAAGGCCAAGCGCGGGGACGGGTTCGGCGACCCGCTGGAGATGGTGACGCCCGAGAAGGCGCGGCGCGTCGCGTTCGCCGCCGACCTCTGGCTGCGGGCTCACCCGGAGCTCCAGAGGCTTCAGATCCGGTTCGACGTCATCGTCGAGCGGCGAGGCCGGCTCGAGCACATCGGAGGAGCGTTCTGAGCGCCGCAGAACTCGTTCTGGATGAGCGTCACGCAGGAACAGCTCTACGCGGGGCTGGATCTCGACCTGTCCTGGTCGGAGCGCGAGCTCCCGGAGCGCGTGCGGACAAAGCACGTCCACCGCCTGCATCCCTATCTCGGCAAGTACATCCCGCAGCTGGTCGAGGAGCTCTTCCGCCGGCACGTGCCGCCGGGTGGACGGGTGCTGGACCCGTTCGCCGGGTCGGGGACGACGCTCGTGCAGGCGCTCGAGAGCGGCTACGACTCGATCGGTGTCGACATAGCCGCGTTCAACTGTCTGCTGATGCGGGTGAAGACCGAGCACTACAACCCATTCGTCCTCGAGCACGAGCTGCGTGACGCGCTGGACCGGTTCGGTCGCGGAGAGGGCCGCGCGGGCACGCCCTCGGCGTACGTGCGCCGCTGGTTCGCACCGGCTGCGCGCCGCGACCTGCTGCGCTTCCGCTCGCTCGCGGCGGAGTACGAGCACGCCGACGTCCTGCGGGTCGTTCTCGCGCGCGCCGCACGCAGCGCGCGCCTGACGACGCACTTCGACCTCGACTTTCCCCGCGAGCCGCAGACGGAGCCGTACTGGTGCTACAAGCACCGGCGCGAGTGCAAGCCGATCGACCGCGCCGAGCATTTCCTGCGGCGGTACACGCTCGACACGCTTACCCGCCTGAAGGACTTCTCGCGCGTGCGCAAGTCGCGCACCGTTGACGTGCTGCACGGTGACGCGCGCGAGCTCGAGCTGCCTCGGCGGCTCGACGCGATCGTCACGTCGCCGCCGTACCCGGGCCTGATCGACTACCACGAGCAGCACCGCTACGCGTACGAGCTGCTGGGACTGGACGACCGGCGCGAGCGTGAGATCGGCGCTGCCGCGCGCGGCACCTCGCGCGCTGCGCTGACCGGGTACGTCGAGGGGATCGCCGACGTGCTCTCCGCATGCCGCGCGGTGCTGCGGCCGAGCGGTCGCGTGGTGATCGTCGTGAACGACCGGCGCGACCTGTACCCGGAGATCCTCGAGCGCGCCGGCCTCGCGCTCGAGCAGCGTTACCAGCGGCACGTGAACCGCCGCACCGGCCGCCGCGCGGGCGAGTACTTCGAAGACGTGCTCGTCGCACGGCGCGCATGACGCTCTTTTCACAGAGCTGACACAGACACGTGCGCTGTTGCTGCCTAGCGTGGCAACGTGCTCGCACGCACCGTCACGCATGCGCTCGTCGGGTTAGAGCCTCGCCGCGTCGAGGTCGAGGCGCACCTGCAGCGCGGCATCCCGTCGTTCGCAATCGTCGGCCTCGCCGACCGCGCGTGCCAGGAGGCGAAGCACCGCGTCCGTTCGGGGATCGCGTCGGCCGAGCTCGACTGGCCGACGACGCGCATCACCGTCAACCTCGCGCCAGCCGGCCTGCGCAAAGAGGGGTCGGCGTTCGACCTGCCGATCGCGCTCGCCGTGCTCGCTGCCTCCGACCAGCTGCCGGCGGACGCGCTCGAAGGGCACGCGGCCTTCGGCGAGCTCGCGCTCGACGGCCGCCTGCGCCCGGTCGCCGGAGCGCTCGTCGCCGCGGAGGGCGCCCGCCGGGCCGGCCTGACGCGGCTCGTGTGCCCGGTCGAGTCGGCACCGGAGGTCGCGCTGGCCGGCGTCGAGCCCGTCGCGGCCCATCATCTGGCCGAGGCCGTCGCCTACCTGCGCGGCGAGCGCGACCCGCCGCCGCCTCTGCCGCCCGACGAAGCCGACGAGGCCGCCGTGGGCACTGCGCCAGACCTCGCCGACGTCCGCGGCCAGGAACGCGCGCGGCGGGCGCTCGAGATCGGCGCTGCAGGGGGTCACAACCTGCTGCTCGTCGGGCCGCCGGGGATCGGCAAGACGATGCTCGCGCGGCGGCTGCCCGGCATCCTGCCGCCGCTCGACGACGACGCGGCGCTCGAGGTGACCCGCATCCACTCGGTCGCCGGCGTGCTCGCGGCGGGCGCCGGCCTCGTCCGCGTGCCGCCGTTCCGCGCGCCGCATCACACGGCGTCCGCGGCGGCGATCGTCGGCGGCGGTCCCGGCCCGCGGCCGGGCGAGGCCAGCCTGGCGCACCGCGGCGTCCTCTACCTCGACGAGCTGCCGGAGTTCCCGCGGCCGGTGCTGGAAGCGCTCCGCGAGCCGCTGGAGGACGGTGTCGTCTCGATCTCGCGCGTCGGCGGCCGGGCGCTCTTCCCGGCGCGCTTCCAGCTGATCGGGACGATGAACCTTTGTCCGTGCGGCGCCCGCGGCGACCCGGGCGCGGTCTGCGTCTGTACGCCGCAGCGCATCGAGCGCTATCGCGAGCGTCTGTCGCGGGCGCTGCTCGACCGGTTCGACCTCGTTCTCGCGATTCCGCGTCCGCGCGGCGAGGAGCTTGCAGGCACGTCGAGCGAGTCGTCCGCCGACGTCCGCGTTCGCGTGCTCCTGGCACGCGAGCAGCTGGCGCTTCGCACAATGCCTATGGCGGACGACGCGTCGACGCTGCTCACGACCGCCGTCGAGCGGTTGTCGCTCTCCGCGCGCGGCCGCGCGCGGACGGCCCGCGTGGCGCGCACGATCGCCTCCCTCGCGGGCGACGACGGCGTCGGCGTCGAGCACGTGACCGAGGCGCTGTCCTACCGGCCGCCGGCGGAGCTGACGGCATGAGCGAGCTCGCGCTCGCCGTGTACGCCGCCGAGACCGCCTCGCACCTGCTCGAGCTGCCGCGAACGGCGCGGTTCGCGGCGTTCCGCGCATCGTTCGACGAAGGCGCGTACCGGCAGCAGCTCGCGGAGGCGGGCTTGCGCTGGGTCGCGCGCTCCGATCCCGGCTTTCCGCCGCAGCTGCGCGCGATCCACGACCCGCCGCCAGGCCTCTTCGTGCGCGGCGAGGCCGACCTGTCGCTGTTGACGCGGCCGTCCGCGGCGATCGTCGGCGCGCGCGCCTGTTCTGCCTACGGCGCCGCGGTTGCGACTGCGCTTGCCTGCGAGCTTGCATCCGCGGGCGTGGTCGTCGTGTCGGGGCTCGCGCGCGGCGTCGATGCGGCAGCGCACCGCGGCGCGCTCGACGCCGGCCTGACGGTGGCTGTCCTCGGCTGCGGCATCGACCGCGACTATCCGCGCGCCCATGCGCAGCTCGCGAGCCGCATCGCACTCGACGGGTTGATCCTGTCCGAGTACGCGCCCGGCGTCGAGCCGATGCCCTGGCGCTTCCCGGCGCGCAACCGGATCGTGGCCGGCCTCGCGCGCGTCACGATCGTCGTGGAGGCGCGCGAGCGCAGCGGTGCGCTGATCACCGCCGATCTCGCGCTCGACGAGGGCCGCGAGGTGATGGTGGTCCCCGGCGAGATCACGTCGCACCTGAGCCACGGCACGAACGCGCTCCTCCGGCTCGGCGCGACGCCGGTCACGTCTGCTGCCGACGTGCTGGAGGCGCTCGGCGTCGTGGCGGCGCCGCCGACTCCGCCTCCGGCTCTGGAGCCGCGCCTCGCGGCGGTGCACGCCGCCGTGGTCGACGCGCCGGCCGTTGTCGACGACCTCATCAGGAGGACCGGGCTCGGTGCCGGCCACGTCGCGGCCGCGCTCGCCGAGCTCGAGCTCGCCGGTCTGGTCGTCCAGTCGGCGGGCCTCTATCGGGGGGTGATGGCCTAGCGAACTAGCATCGACCGTTGTGACGACAACTTCATATTGGCTCGCCGAGCCTGCGGAGCCGCTCCCACAGCGCCCGTTCGCGGGCCGTGCCGAGGTCGCGGTGATCGGCGGCGGCGTCACCGGCTGCTCATGCGCGCTCACGCTGGCCGAGCGGGGTGTGCGCGTTCGCCTCTACGACGCGCGCGAGATCGCCGGCGGCGCGAGCGGCCGCAACGGAGGCTTCGCCTTGCGCGGCGCAGCGGAGCCGTACGACGCGGCACGCGCCCGGCTCGGCGCCGAGCCCGCGCGGCGTTACATGGAGCTCACCGAGCGCGCACTCGACCGGATGGTCGAGCTCGCCGGCGATGCGCTGCGCCGAGTCGGCAGCCTCCGCCTCGCCTGGGACGAGACGGAGCGCGACGCCTTGCGCGCCGAGCACGACGCGCTGCGCGCGGACGGGTTCGCCGTGGAGTGGGCAGACGGCCTCGACCCGCCGCTCGACCGGCTCGCCCACGGCGCGATCCTGCACCCGCACGACGGGGCGCTCGTCCCTGCCCGCTGGGTGCGGAGGCTCGCACGGCACGCCGCCGAGGCCGGCGCGGACATCCGCGAGCACTCACGCGCGGACCTGGCCAGCGTCGATGCGGACGCGGTCGTCGTCGCGGCCGACGGCTTCACGGCGTCGCTGCTGCCCGAGCTCGCGCCGTACGTCGTGGCGACGCGCGGCCAGGTGCTGGTGACGGAGCCGCTCGACGAGCAGCGCTATCCGCGTCCGCACTACGCGCGCGGCGGCTACGACTACTGGCAGCAGCTGCCGGACGGCCGCCTCGTGATCGGCGGGCAGCGCGACTCGTCGTTCGCGACCGAGGAGACGGACGTCGAGGAGACGACCGAGGTAGTCCAGGCGCGCCTCGACGATCTCGTCGAACTGCTTGTCGGCCGGCGACCAGTCGTCGAGAAGCGCTGGGCCGGCATCTGGGGCACGACGCCGGATCTGATGCCGCTGGTCGGGCGGGTTCCCGGCCGCGACAACGTCTGGGTCGCCGGCGGCTACTCCGGGCACGGCAACGTGCCGGGCTTCGCCTGCGGCGACCTAGTCGCGCGCGCGATCCTCGGCGAGCGGCCCGACGAGCTGCAGCTCGTCGACGTTGGCAGATTCGCCTAGGGGTGATGGATCCACACGGCGACGCCGCCGTGGTGGGAGCACGTGCCTGACGCATGCTCGCTGAAGCTGTACGAACCGTCGCGGCACTTCGCGGTCGCGCCGGCGGGCGCGCGCGACGCCCTGACCGGCCGGTGCACGCAGTGGCCGCTGACGTTCTTGTAGTACCCACGGGAGCAGGTCGGATGCGCCGAGCTGGGATGCGCGGCGGCCCGCGCAGGCGCGGCGACAGCAAGACCAAGCGCCGCGAGCAGCGACGCGACGAGCACCATTGTCTGTTTCGGACGAGTCACGCGCGGATCATGACGCGGCGGGTGGGGGCTGCCTAGAGTGACGCCGATGTCACGGTGCGACGTCGCCGCTCGCCGCGAGCATGCGCGTCATGTCGCCGTCAGAGATCGAGTCGCGGCAGGTCGAGCTCCCCCGCGCGCTCGAGCGCGGCGAGCGCGATCGCCAGATCCTGGATCGCGAGCCCGGTCGAGTCGAACGCGGTGATGTCGTCTGCCGAACGGCGGCCCTCTGCAGTGCCGGCGAGAACGGCGCCGAGCTGCGTCACCGTCTCCTCGTGCACGAGCCCCGCCTCGACGGCGTGTGCAAGCTCGCCGCCATGCGACGCCTGCTCCCAGTCGTCGGCGAACAAGCGGGCGCGCAGCAGCTCACCGTCGCTCGCCTCCGCCTTGCCCGGCCCGTCGGCACCCATCAGCGACACATGTTGCCCCACGCGCAGCGTCCCGTCGGTCAGCAGCACCTCGTGCCCTGGCGTCACCGTGACAAGCAGGTCGGCCCCAAGTGCCGCTTCTCGCGACGGGGCAACGCTCGCGCCTAGTTCCGACGCAGCCTGCTGCGCGCGCGCGGGATCGACGTCCCACAGCATCACGTCGCGGCCGCGTGCCACGAACGTCCGTGCCGCGGCGCGCCCGTTCACACCGGTGCCGATTACCGCAGCCGACGAAGCGTCACTCCGGCCGAGCGCCTCCGCCGCAAGCACGGCCGCCGCGCCCGTGCGCAACGCGGTCACTGCTGCGGCGTCGAGCACCGCCCGCAGCTGTCCGTTCGACGCATCCGAGACGAGCACGACGCCGGTCACCGTCGGCAGGCCGCGCGCCGGGTTGCCCGGGAACGACGTCACCCACTTGAGCAACGCGTGGCCGCCGCCGAGCGCCGGCATCGCGCGGAAATCGCCAGCGGGGTAGTTCGTGACGTAGACCTTCGGGGGCATCTGCCACTCGCCGCGCGCGTGCGCGATGAACGCGTCACGCACCGCGTCGACCGCACGCGCCGGCGACACCGCCGCCTCGACTGCGGCACCGTCGAACACGACGGCTGACGTCACAGCGCCTTGACGGCCGCGGTCAGCTTCGCGACCGACTCTTTCGCGTCGCCGAACAGCATCATCGTGTTCGGCTCGACGAACAGCGGGTTGTCGATGCCCGCGAAGCCGGGGTTCATCGATCGCTTCAGCACGACGACCGCTTGCGATTTGTCGACGTTGAGGATCGGCATCCCGTAGATCGGGCTGCCCTGGTTGTTCCGCGCGTCCGGGTTGACGACGTCGTTCGCGCCGATCACGAGCGAGACGTCCGTGCGCGAGAACTCGTTGTTCGCCTCGTCCATCTCCTTCAGGGCCGGGTACGGCACGTTCGCTTCAGCGAGCAGCACGTTCATGTGGCCCGGCATGCGGCCGGCGACGGGATGGATCGCGTACGTCACCTCGACGCCGCGCGACTCGAGCAGGTCGGCCAGCGCGCGCACGTCGTGCTGTGCTTGCGCAACCGCCATGCCGTACCCGGGAACGACGACGACCTTGTGCGCGTACGCGAGCATCACCGCGACGTCGTCCGCAGTCGTCGGGCGCACGGTGCCGTCCGTTCCCGACATCGTCCCGGCGCCGGCCTGGATCTGCCCGAACGCGCCGAAGATCACGTTCGCGACGGAGCGGTTCATCGCGCGCGCCATCATCAGCGTGAGCAGCGTGCCCGACGCGCCGACGAGCATGCCGGCGACGATCAGCACGTTGTTCTCGAGCTCGAAGCCGCCCGCGGCAACCGCAAGTCCGGTGAACGCGTTCAGCAGCGAGATCACCACCGGCATGTCGGCGCCGCCGATCGGCAGCACGAACAGGACGCCGAACAACGCGGCGCCGCCGATCAGCAGCCACAGCAGCCACTCGTCCTGCACACCTGCGACGAGCACCGCGCCCGCCGCGACCGACGCGCCGAACAACAGCGCGTTGCCGAGCTTCTGCGCGGGATAGGTGATCGGCCGTCCGCCGATCAGCTCCTGCAGCTTCGCGAACGCGATCATCGAGCCAGAGAACGAGATCGAGCCGATCAGCGCCGAGAGCACGATCGCCACCGAGATGTCCTCCTTCGGCGCGCCCGCCTCGGGAAGAATGCGGTGGAGCTCTGCGAGTGAGATCAACGCGGCCGCGCCGCCGCCGACGCCGTTGAACAGCGCCACCATCTGCGGCATCGCGGTCATCTTCACCTTGCGGGCGGCGACCGCACCGAAGCCGCCGCCGATCAGCATCCCGATCGCGATCGCCCACCAGCTCGTCGTGCCGACCTTGATCCACGTCACGACGATCGCGAGCAGCATCCCCGCGGCGCCGATCTGGTTGCCGCGCCGCGCGTGTGCGGGGTTCGACAAGAACCGCAGCGCGAGGATGAAGGTCACGATCGTGACCAGGTAGAGAAGATTCGAGAGGTTGGTGCTCACTCGGGCTTCGTCGGCTTCTTCTTGAACATCTCGAGCATCCGGTCGGTCACGACGAAACCGCCGACGACGTTCGCGGAAGCGAGCACGACGGCGACGAACCCGACGATCCAGGTGAACGCGCTCTTGTCCGGCTGGCCGAGCACGATCATCGCGCCGACGATCACGATGCCGTGGATCGCGTTCGTCCCCGACATCAGCGGCGTGTGCAACAGCGCCGGCACCTTCGAGATCACCTCGAAGCCGAGGAAGATCGCCAGCACGAGGATCGTCAGCTCGAAAACCAAAAGCGTCGTATGGCTCACGCAGCCACCTCTTTCCGCGTGACGCACGCGCCGGCGACGATCTCGTCGTCCCAGTCGAGTGACAGCTGGCCGTCCTTCACGAGCAACCCGATCAGCGCAGCCATGTTGCGCGACAAGAGCTGCGATGCGTGCGTCGCCATCGTCGACGGCAGGTTCGTCGTGCCGACGATCGTCACGCCGCTCTCGACGATCTCCTCGCCGGGCTTCGTGAGCTCGCAGTTGCCGCCGGTCTCCGCCGCGAGGTCGACGATCACCGAGCCGGGGCGCATCGCGCGCACGGCCTCGGCGGAGATGAGCTTCGGTGCGGGGCGGCCCGGAACCGCGGCGGTCGTGATCACCGCGTCGAACTGCGGGATCCGTGCCTGCAGCTCTGCCTGCTGTGCCGCCTGCTGCTCGGGCGTGAGCTCGCGCGCATACCCGCCTTCCGTCTCCTCGCCTTCGATACCGAGGTCGAGGAACGTCGCGCCGAGCGACTCCACCTGCTCGCGCACCGCGGGCCGCACGTCGAAGCCGGAGACGACTGCGCCGAGGCGCCGCGCCGTCGCGAGCGCCTGCAGGCCGGCCACGCCGGCGCCGAGCACGAGGAACTTCGCCGGCGGGATCGTCCCTGCGGCGGTCATGAGCATCGGCAGGAAGCGGGGGAGGCGGTCGGCTGCGATCAGCGCCGCCTTGTAGCCGCCGACCGTCGCCTGCGACGACAGCGCGTCCATCGGCTGCGCGCGGCTGATCCGCGGGACCGACTCGAGCGCGAACGCGTCGACGCCTGCGGCTGCGAGACGGTCGATCCCCTCGCGGTCGGTCAGCGGCTGCAGGAACGCGATCAGCGCCTGCCCGGAATGCAGCCGCGCCGTCTCGGCGGCGGACGGCGATGCGACCTTGACGACCAGGTCGGCGCCCCACGGGTCGCCGATCCCGGCGCCCGTCTCACGGTACGCCTCGTCGGTGAAGCCCGCTGCCGCGCCGGCGCCCGCCTCGACGACGACTTCGACGCCCTCGCCCAGCCGCGACACGGTTTCTGGGACGAGGGCGACGCGCCGTTCCCCGGCGGCCGTCTCCTTGGGTACGCCCACGCGCATCGCGGGCCGAAGTTACCTCAGAAAGAGTCGTGGCGGGTCCGGGAAAACCCGGACCCGCCACGGAGTGTCGTCTTTACCTACGGTAGAGCGACCGGCTCACGAGCCGGCTCAGCGCGCCCGACTTGTCGGCGGCGCGGAGGGTGACGACGTAGCGGCCCTTGGTGCGGAACCGCGGCGCCGGGATCCAGTGCCGCGCGAACGTGCCGCACGACGACGACCGGTAGACCGAGAAGCGGCGCCGGTACGACAGCTGCTTCGCCTTGCTGTCGCGCTCGGTGACCGTGAGCTTCCCGAGCTTGTCGTCGCAGACGCGGAACCGCGCGTAGACGCGGATACCAACCCGCTTGAGCGAGATGAACTTGATCGTCGGCGCCTTGTTGCCGGCAACGGTCGTCGTGACCGTCGTCGTCGTGGTGCCGCTACCGATCAGGTCGGAGCCGCTCGACGGGACGGTGGTCTGACCCTTCGCATTGTGCGCCGTGACGAGTGCGCGCAGCCTGCTGCCGACGTCGCCGGTGCGGACGCCGTAGGTCTTGCCCGTTGCGCCGGCCACGTTCAAGCAGTTCTCGCCGGTCGACGAGCAGCGCTGCCACTGGTACGTGAACGACGTGGCGGCCGGGTTCCACGAGCCGTTCGAGACGGTCAGCGTCTCGCCGGGGATCGTGTTCCCGCTCACCGTCGGCTTGACGGTGTTCGTCGGGCCGTTGGCGGAGCCGATGACGCCGGTTGGATCCGACGTCGCAGACGCCGAGCCGTCCGCGTTCTTCGCGGTGACGACAACGCGCAGCGCGTGATGCACGTCGCCCGTCGTCAGCGTGTACGTCTTGCTCGTCGCACCGGTGATGTCACCGCATGCGGTGCCATCCGTGGCGCAGCGGCGCCACTGGTAGGCATACGAGGTCGGGCTGTTACTCCACGTTCCGTTACTCGCCGTCAGGATCGAACCCGACTTCTCCGTTCCGGAGATCGTCGGCTTCGCCGTGTTCGCAGGCACTGCCGCGGAGGCAACGCCGGCGAGCACGCCTGCGGCGGCGAGCAGCGCAATGATCAGTGTGAACCGTTTCATCTGTGACTTCTCCCATGTGTCACAGGCGAAGTACGGGCGTGCAGAGGCAGGCGATTCGATCGTCTCTAAGGTGAACGACCCGGAACGAAGCGGCGGTACGGCGATTTACAGGGTCCTTACACTGGCGCCCGTGACGCACCTCCTGGTGAGCTACGGGCTCGTCGTTCTCTTCTTCGCGGTGGCGATCGAGTCGGCCGGCGTCCCGATCCCCGGCGAGACAGCGCTCGTCACCGCCGCCGTCTTCGCCTCGACCAGCCAGCACCACTTCTCGATCACCTGAGTGATCGTCGTTGCGGCTGCGGGCGCGATCATCGGCGACAACGTCGGCTACACGCTCGGGCGCATCGGGGGGCGGCGCCTCGTCGAGCGCTTCGGCCCGCTGCAGAAGGAGCTGCCGCGCGGCGAGCGATTCTTCAAGAAGCACGGCGGTAAGACCGTGTTCTTAGGCCGCTTCATTGCGTTCCTGCGCGTGACGGCCGCGTGGCTCGCCGGCATCAGCAAGATGCACTGGGCGGAGTTCTTCGCCTGGAACGCGTCGGGCGGCATCGTCTGGGCGACGGGCGTCGGGCTGCTCGCGTACTACGCGGGCAAGGCGGCTGCCGATGCGGTCGGCCGCTACGGCCTCTACGTC